>JGI24710J26742_10001579_pt1 | contig 20887 bp, 19 predicted proteins | sample BioPla2DNA2_FD_26742 | JGI IMG/M metagenome (IMG submission 26742) | reverse complement strand
ATATATCTACAATAGTAGAAATTTTTTATGTTTTCTAAATCCCACTTTTGGCTTATTTATGCTGTTTTCTCGGCGATCGTAGAAGATCATCACTCCGAGAAAAGTAGCATAAGACCATCTTTTGATTTTAGGAAGATGGTAGGTTTACATATTTATAGAATACATAACATAATTTCTAGTAACCTTACGGCTACAATTGTAGTTTTTTATAAAAAATGTTAATGATCACTTAATTGCATTCAATAATACTGAATATTTCAGTAAATTCAATAGATTTAGGCAAAGATTAACTCTTCCTCTTCGTGAACAGCATATCCATACCTATAAACTTTCTTTTCACAAGGTCAGCATAGGTTTAATATTAAAATGCTGTCTGTCATTTCAAATTTCTTTGAAAATGTTTTTTCGATTTTCAAAAGTATTATATTCAAAATTCTATCACTATTTTTTATTTCAAATACAGAGTATTGTAGTCTTCTTCAATATTTTTCTAAAAATTTAGAAAATCTGGTCCTAAGTTTGTTGTTACTAATGTCATAAGAAACTATTAACATCTGTATTTTTTATAATGTAAAAATAGGAAATTCTCTTTTTGGATCCATCATATATCTATAATATCATTTGATATAGGCAAATATNTCCATTTTTTCATCTAATAATGCTTGTAGAAANTTTCATATATATGGTTTTTGTTTTTCTCGTGAAATACTATATTCTCATTTTGAAAACTTGAAATCTTTTTCGTTTATTTGTCAGAGATTGTACATTTTCCTAATTTTTTTATCAATAATACACCTAAATGGCTCCACTAAATCACATACTAAAGACTTTCTTTCATAAAAAAGTTTGTGATAAACTCATTTATAAACATCAAATCAATAAAGGTTTAAGTTGGCTTCAATAAAATTATATAAAAACGAATAACCGATATCCAATAGAAAATTAATTATATCATTCCTAGTTCTTGGCATTCTCCTATACCATTTCATTTCTTCAAAATAATTNGAAAAAAATAATTTTGCAATACTACCNTCAATTCATCTGAGACTATCNTCATTATCTGCTGAATCTATTTTTTTGATTGTATCTTTTATTTTTTTAATACTGTCTTTCATACTATCTGTTTTTCATCTAATTTCCTGTAATAAAGACAATTGATTTGTTGCTTTATTTTTTATAATCATTTTTGCTATATCCAATTCATTTGGATTATTGTATTGTTTTTCTCTGAGAATATAATTTCATTGAAGAGTATTACCAATCATAAATTTGGGCTTTAAGTTGTATCATAGACAATAAATTGGGATTTGGTATTTCATAAGTTTGTCTATTAGTTTGCTACTAATTGTAAAATCTCATATAATAAAAATACAAAAAATTTTTGAACATGAAATTTGATTCACAATTTTTTCATCCTCTTTTATTAAAACATTGTTGTTGCGTAATGATAAACCTTTCCGTTCATCAGAACTTATTACTAAAATTTGTTTTTCCTTGAAGTCAGGGGCTGAAAGCATTTTCTAGAAACTAAAAAAGTAAAATATCGTGTTTTAGTAAAAACTAATAACTGTCACAAAGCTCTCTATATATACATTTTTTACATTTTTCTGGATTTGCTTCAAATGGTTTACTTGGATCAAACTTGCGAAATTCATCTAAAAATTTTTCAAATTTTTCAATTTCTTCTTTGTTGGGGATGGGAATGTCATAAATTTTATTGTCGCTGAGAGAGTGGATTTTGAGTTTTTTGACTTCATATCACATTTCTGTTAAACAAAAATATTGTGCGTAAACTTGGTAAATTTGTCATTGATATAATTTAGATATTTTAGTTTTCCTTTCTATAATTGTTTTTTTATCTGTTTGATAGATATCTACTTTCCCAACAAGATTATATTTTTCAGAATAAATCCCAAATCACTGTAATATATTTTTTGAAGTAGAGTAGTGCTTGTTATCTATGTTTTCATGACTTATTGTTCATTTAACTTGCGGTGTATCTTGGTATACCTGCCTTTCATAATCCTCGTAAAGATTGTGAAAATAAATAGACTTTGGACAGAAAATGAAGTCGTTGAGGGAGGAAATACGGATATTTTGTTCCATTACTCTTATATAAAAAATAAATTAAGAGTGTGAAATATTAATATTACCAGACATTTTATATGAGGAATCACGGTTGTTAGTAAATGCTGATCCTTGTTTTTCGTTTTTAGGTTCGGATGTTTTTATAAAATCATCAGATTGAAAATACTCATTTCATTTTTTAGCGATATTGTGTGTTGCAAGATCATCTCCAGATGATAAATAATCAAATCAATAAGTTTTGGTTTGCATGTTATAATCACAACCATCACTTTCATCTGCATGATGCATTTCTTCAAGTTTTCAATCCTTATTATGTCATACCAAGCATTTAATTTCATTGTCTGGTTTTAAATATAAACTATTATTACATACAGGACAAGCTTGAGAAGTATAACGTTCATCAACAAATATTAACAATCAGTTTGATAAATATTTTGACTCTCACAATGATTTCAAACTTTTATCAAATCATCACTTATTGTAGATGTATTGGTTAATATATATTCCATTATCTCCATAAGAAATGACTTTTGTATAATAATTAAAAATATAATGTAAAAAGTATAGTCACACATAAGTTCATAGCTTCACATTTAATTTATCTCATTCGTTTGATCCAGTATTAGTATATTTTTTATTAACCTTGTTTTTCCCAGAAGATGATCATTTATACAAGTTTTCAAAGACAAAGAAGCAGAATTTTCCATTTTCTAAGAAATGATTGAATAAATAGTTTAAAATTCATAAAAAATCAGATCAAAAAGCATCTTTTAATACCGGATTAATTTGTGGAAAATCTAGTTCCTTTTCCAATTTATTTTTACAAATTCCCCATTTATTTTCACTATCTTCAGATATATTCAAATATTCTTCACTTTTTTTATTTAAGAAATCTGCTATTCAGTTTTTAAAATGAGTACAATTTGTTGTGATATCAAAAAAATCAAATTTCCCACTATCTTTTCATGTAGAAATAAGTCAAAATTCTGTTTTCATTCCTTCTATTCATTTAAAAAATGTATTGTCAAACTTTTCTCATTTTTGCATTTTTTCAATAATACTATCAATATTGGTACTGGCATATAAAATTTGATTAAATAAACTTACAAATTTCTTATATTTAGCTTGCTTGTCATCTTTTTGTCTTTCTTCTAGTCACTCTTTTCAAACAAACATATTTGTTGCATTAAAAACATTAGTTTCAATAATACTTCATTCTTTATTCTTATACTTAATGTTTATTGGATTTTTGTTTTTATCATAAATTCAGACTGTAGCAAGTTCATTTTCTCATACATCCACAGATATGATATAATAGTCGTTAACTTCTTTTAATTTTTTTCTATATTGATTAAGTTCATTACTTTCATTTTGTCATATATCCAATGGATTGAGTTCAAACAAAAAAGTTCATTTTAATATAGATTTATAAAACCTTCTTTTTTTAGATACAAGGACTTTTTTTCTCTGTTCTTTTTCTGGTTCTCAATCCTCTAATTTATACCTAACATAAATTTTAATTTCTGGGACTAATCTAATGGTATCAAAACCGTTTTTTCTATAATTATTTAGGTTATTAAAAAATCATTCCACGAAAAGTTTAATATCTTGATTTCTTTTTAATATTCAACACTCATATTCTTTATCTCATGCTTTATCATATTCAAATCCTCTATTTACAATATTTAGTTCAATTAAATCTGCTTCATCAACTTCAATCTTATGTTCTTCTATTTTATAAGAAAATTTCAAAAGATCCTTTTCAAATTCTGAAATATTTGTATAAGATTCTCTAAAATTCGTATCTACATATGGGAACAACTCCCTTCATTGTTTGGATTTTAAACACGAAATTATTGTGTTTACATGTTGTTTACAATCTTGTTCATTTTTTTTATATTTTTTTTGTTTCCAGTTACTATAAACACGATAATTTACCTCTCAAAATGCTTTTTTAATAAAAATTAGTTTTTCAATAGCTTTTAATGTTAGAGATTTAAATAAATATGCAGTATATTTACCTTCTTCGTGTTTTATTTCATCTAATAGATTATTAGCTTCAGTAAAAGAAAATGAACGATTCTTATTCAAAACATCTTCTTTTTTATATGGTTTTATAAAAAATCTATTTCATTTTCTAATTAAAAATCAGAAATGAGTGTATTCCTTTTCATTACTTTCTATGTTTTGTTTTTGTAATAATTCTGTTCTTTTTTGTCATAATTCACTGGCAACTGTTGCTTTATCTCATGTTATGCTAACAAAATTGCCATATTTTCAATCTTTTATTCTTTTTTGTATTTCTCATTTTATAGTACGCATATTTTCATTTATAATATCTATATTACTCTGATCATTGTCATTTCCATAACTTTTCCTATTTTTTTCTTTATCTTTTATAGCTCTTTTCCCCCAAGAAAGCTGATAAGATAACGTTTTTAGTTGTAAAAAAGATAATCATCTACAAGATTCTTTCCTTTCTAAGTACCGTTCGTCAACATTTGCTACATTTATTTCTTGATTTAAATCTAAAATATTTTCTTTTCTAAGAATTTCTTCAACATATTGTTCATATTCTTCCGATAATTCATATCCAGACTCATATTTTTCATAAATTTTTTTAGCTTTTTCTCTATACCGTGTATTTTTACTTTTCTTAAAAAAATCGTTATAAAATAAAACTCGATTGATACATCATTCAAGTTCTTCAAGGAATAAGCTTTTTGTTTGTTTGTTTTTATAATTTTTTTCTTCAAGTTCTTTAACTGATTTTTCTAAGTCTGCTATTTGGATTTCAAAACTTTTTGCTGTTGTTGTAGTTCTTGTATTTAAAATTGCAGGATTTAATGCCACTTTATAAACTAAGTCTTGGTTTGTGTTTCTTTTTGTATAAAATTGTAATAAAAGAAAAAAATCAAAATTTCCCTCCTTTTTTTCATTACAATATTGATTAATAAAATTTTTTATTGTCTTTATTTCTTGTTCTATGTTTTGTTCTGTTTCTGCTCCAATATTTCATAAAACAATAATTCAATCAATAAACTTACAAATGTTTTTTAGTTCTCGATAGATATTTCTTATATGTCTTGTCGCTAAAATATAAGGTTTCTTTGAATGTTCTTGTTCTGTTAACCAGTTATTTAAGTCATTTAAAGAATTTTTGTGCTTGGTAAAAACATCAACATACTCATTCCAAATTCTGGAATGTAAAGTTTTTTCAGCAACCTTTTTAAGTTCTAATCTCTTTTTTTCGGAACTTTGAAAAGTTGAATTAAATCAAATTTTATTACGGGCATATTGGTTTATGTTAAAAATTTTATTAAGTGATTCTTTTAATTCATCTAACATGTTTTTTAATGATGTTAGTCATGATCACCAGACATCTTTTGTGAGATCAAAATCGTGTTTTTTGTTTTTAAATGTGAAAGAAAAAATTTTTTTTTGTTCTGGGAATGGCAACAATTCATGATTATCCAACAATCAGAATGTAACAGACTTGTTAGTCTTAAATTTAAATGAAGGTGCTATCATTGTATTTTTTAAAAAATTAAAATTCTTTTTGTGTAAAATTATCCCATTCTACATTAGTGATTCATAAAGTTTTTTCATTATCATTAATTTTATTCAAAATCATTACTCCTTTTCTAGCTATATTGTATGCTCCATTTGCATCTCAATTGAAATGTGTTCCTTGAAAACCATTATCTGAGTGAAATTCACAAGCTGGACATTGTAAATATCCTCAATCATCTCACTCTTTGCTATTTCTGATTTGAAGTAACAAGTTTCGACAAAACATAAAATCTTTAAATAATTTAACATCAGATTTTTCTAGCATTGATTTCACAATATTGTGTTCATCAATTCAATACTCCTTGAATAAGTCACTAAATTTTTCTGAAAGAACTATTTCTGTAGATTTAAATGCTGTTCATTTTTCAATTCTTTCATTAAACAATCTAATTTGATTTTTTGTAGTAATTTTTCGATCAAGTTTTTCTCTTTTATTTCCTTTCTTATCTTCTAAGTTTTCTAATTTATAGAAAAAAGAGAAATCTGATCATTTTTTTTCTATTTTTAGTTCTATATCTTTGATTCGTTGTTTTACAGCCGATACTGAATCATATTTTTTATAAATATTTTTTCTAAATCAGCATATAGGACAGGTTATAGAGGTATATCAAGCTTGAGTATAAAATAATATTCATGTTTGTGCATAGATGTCTTGGAAGTTATCAACTTTAGGAGTTAATTGATATGCATTATAAAGTCATCACAATTCACTATCAGCTTTATTTTTATCAACAACAAAATTTAATTTTTTAGCCAAAGCTAACTCAAAGTTTTGGTAAATTTGTCTTTCTACTTTTTTTCTACCATTTTTGAAACCTGAGTTTAGATCTTCTAATACAATAATCGCATTGTTTTGTATCGCTAGATCAACAATTTTGTTTACTACATGCGAAAGATATCATTGTTTCATTTCTTTAATATTTTCTATTTCGTTCCAATCCACCCTTTCTTTGGCTCTATCTCATTCTTTTTTAACTAATTTGTCATAATAATCTACTTCTTTTTTGCTTCAATCAGGGAGTTTTGAAGTTAATATATTCATACTACATAACTGTTTTTCATCACCTTGTTTCAAAATGTTTCAGTTTTGATCAATTAGTGCATAGTAAAGTAAATGTTTTTCTCACCTATCTATTCCAATAACATTCATTTTGTGTTTTCTTGCATGTTCTTTTACTTTATCATTTACCTTAAAATCATTTTGACTTGTAAAGTTTAATGTTATTGGACAATGAAAGAGTATTTTATTTTCCGTAAATCTTTTATTTTCAATTGCTCCAGCATTTTTCTTTATCAATTTTTTTTCTTTCTTTTCAGTAACTGTTGCTGGACGGAAGAATATTTCTGCTCTTCAGTTGAGTTTAAAAAAAACTCAGTTATTAAAATTTTCTTTTTCAAATAAAGCTTTCCAGTATTTTGTATGTAGATTTTCTTTTCATTTACGATGTTCTGAAAAATCTTTATTATAAATTTGGAATAGATACAAATTTCATTCTTCTACATATTTGTGTAGAGTGTTTCAGCTTACTGGGACAAAAGAAACTTTATATCATTGATTTTCTACATCCGAGTAAAATTCATTGATTTGTTTATATTCAGATGTGTCTTTAAAATAAAATCAAAATTTTGATCGGTCTGGATGAATACTTAAAGATGATTTCATAAAATCAATTCGTGTATGCAAATCTTGCAACGAAAAATCTTTTCATTGTTTGAAGCTTTCCTTCTTTCTAATATTCAAAACCTTGTCAGATGGGTTGAAAAAATCAATATTTTTGTTTGAGAAAAAAACTTTTGGAAGCATCTTGTTCGGTCATGGCAACAATTTGTACTCTAATTTTTCATATTTTTCTCATTGATCTGAATATAATTCGTGATTTGAATCTTTGAAAATTTTATTTTCTCCTTTTTTCATTATAGCTAAAAAATACTCTCCCTTTCTTCTCAAAATAACTCAAAAGTTATCAGATTCTTTATTTTTATCTCGTCCATCGAGAAAAGTAGAATTATCAAAGTTTAACTTAATTTTATCAGTTGAATATTGTTTTTTTGTCACATAGTTTCTTACAGCATTAAAGAATTTATAAGGCTTGAAGTCATCAGAATAAAATTTATCTATCTCATTGTAAAAATCAGAATCAAATTCCACATCAATTAGTTCCTTATCTTTTCATTGTCATTTTTCCAATGAAAAATATCTTAATATTTGTTCAAACTGTAATACTATTTGGATTGTTTCTTTTATAAGTGTCTTGGCTGTCATCTTTATGTCTCAGATTTTTATGTCTTTCTCTGAATTTCTAAGGTTTGTGGAAAAATTACCAGAGAATAAATTCTTTTCCAAAATATTTGTATAACTTTCTAAGTTTTCTTTTTGAATATTGGCATCCAATACTATAGTTTTTAATAATTGAATAAAAGCATTATCTCAAGCAATAGAAGTATTATACTCCTTCAAACAATCAAACCAATGTTTTTTTAAGAATCATTCAGTCTCCGTAGAATTTAATGCATCCTTAATTTCTTGTAACGAAATCACATCATCACTTTTTTTTCCACTTATTTCCGCATTTTCATCTTCTGGTAAGAGTGATCATAAAACATCCCAGCTATTCAAATACTTATTGGAAATATCTTTTAAAACTGAACTTTTGAAATAAGTTTTTTCGTAATCAAATTTTTCTTCCAAAAGTGCATTTAAGACTGAGTTTATTGATTGCTCAATTCTTTGTTTAGCATCCTCTAGAAATGTTTTCAAATTCTTTTCCAAATCTTCATCATCTTCGATAATTGCATTTACAAACGAAAAAATACTTTCTTTGTCAGGTTTTGCTAATATTTGTTTATGTAATTTTATTAACTTAGGAAGCTTTTCTCATCACTTATTATTTTGATTATAAGCATTGATTTTTGTGTTAATCCCTCAAATTATATTATTATAGATTTCAATTCATTTTTGATTTAGATGATTTTGAAAACATAAAGCATCAAAGCAATTTTGTTCATCAGAATTTAGATCAATAAATCCTACAAATTTTTCATAAGATTTTTTGTTTTGAAAAAATCTAATCATATTTTCATCAATGACTCTTGTTGCAACTCTAGATGCTTTCCCATCATCTTTATAAAGATTATCTCTATTATCTTTGAAATTTGAAAGATAAGTAAAAAATCAGACAAAATAATCATTAATAAGCTCTTTATAGGGTTTTCAAATCAAATCAGGATTTTTGTATTTTTTACTTTTATCTGTTGTATCTCTAGTATAAATCCTGTCCCCATAGATTTCTGCCAGAATTGGGATGATTTCTTTTTGTCACAAAATCTCGTATCATGAAATTTTTGGATATTTTTTTGCTATTCTAGAATGTTTGAGATAGTTTACGATCTGTTTTCTCAACTCCTTTTTTGCTTTATCAAAATCATCCTTAGATTTCTTTTTTTCACTTTCACTTTTGTGTCTCTCTATTGATCATTTTCGCAGATCATAAACACTTTCATCTAATTCCAAAGATGCTCACTCCAAACTTTCTTCAATTAATTGAGAATGAAGATCATTTAGACACGGTTTGATGATGTTTTGATAAATTTCGTTAATTTTCTTATCTTTTGGAAAAGGATTTTCTCATTCCAAAAGTTCATTTGTTTTTCAAACAGGTTTCAGTTCAAATCTAAGTGTTTTTGAAAGTGGATAGAGGTTGGTAAAGTCAGAAAAAATATCTTTTTTATCACTCATTTTAGAAAATTTACAAAATAAAGATTATCTTCTATATACCAATTTCAAAATTAATTACAATAAAGAAAAATCTTGAAAAACAAAAAAATGGCTAATCAACATCAGCCATTTTATCTATATTCAACATAATTTTAATTTGGGAGGATTTTGATAGAATCCAAATCAATTTGACTTGGTTCTAACACCGTCATAACTCCCTTGTCTGTTCTGAAGACAATTTCTTCATCACATATCCAGACAATATGTCCTTCTGTGATTGTTCCGTTGTAATCCAATACAACTTTTCTGTCTTCAAAATTTTTTAATTGTTCAATAATTTCACTCATTTCACTCATAATAATTCTTTTTAATTTTTTTTACTCAATAACTTTAATGGACTCTATCATAATGTCAGGAGTCAAAAGATAAAGGATCTCTCCAGTATCTTTTCGTTTGAAAGTACATTCAAACCGATCAACATTAATCAATTGTCCTTCCAACATTACGGGTGGAATAATCCCGTCAGGTAGGTGGCCATCATAACTAAGGCTAACTACCTTTCCTTCAAACTTAATTAACTCTTCCATAATTTTTGTTTTTTTAGTTACTACTTGCTTTTACAACAAACTTACTGATGTCACATATAAGTTGTCTAGCACGACATTTTGTTCGCTTGTTTCTAGTCTTAATAGACATCCATAAAAACCTACAGAAACAAGAACCCCTCTTAGTTTAAGTGGAGGTTTCATTTCTTCCCATCCACATTTTAAGCATCCACCATAAGTTAGGGATACTTTTTTCCCTTCGAACTCTCGCAGTTTGTTGGTTANATTTNCCATAAATTTATATTTTTAATTAATAATTTTGTTAACAAAACTCCTTATATGTATTTTAGNTTAAAAGTAAAGTGATTTTTGAAATGTTCTTTTGAAAATGTTTTTATATCGCATCAAAAACAGTCCAAACTAAAAAATGGCTAACTAAACTTAGCCATTTTTATCTTTTTTAAATTTTACTCAATAACAGTTATTGATTCTAGATCAATTTTTTCTGTATCAAATAAAAATTTTTTTCCGTTTTCCAGCTTAAATACACACTTATGGTCACCAACGACAGTAAGTGTTCCTTTCATGGTAAATGGTGCTACGATTCCTTCTGGAATAGCATAACCATCAAGCGTCCCATGATAGCTTAATGTTAGTTTTCTGTTTTCAAATTTTTTTAATTCCATATTTTTAAATTTTTTTGTTAATAATATTTTGTTATCAAAGTGATTTGTATATATTTAAAACTAAAAATAAAGTCTTCTTTATAATACGATATATCATTTTACAAAAAATGGTGGTATTTGTTCACATATATTCAAATATTTTTGAAATTTTTTAAATTATGTTTATACTAAATATAGTTTAATTTTTAATAAAACCGATGACACAAAAACAAAAAAGAATAAAAAATGGTTGAGAAAAAGTGTTTAAATTTTTGGTAGCTATACTGATTTTATCTGTAATTGGATTAGTGTTTTTCAAAGCATCAGTATTTTTCTTCCAAAAACAGATAAATGAACACAAAAGTTCGTTACAACAACAAGAACAACAGCTTTTGGCATACGAAAGTGCAGTTGATTACGACAGGTTTTTATTAGTGAGCGATTTGGAAGAAAGAGTCACCGAAATGCCTCGGTTTGAACATATTCCAAAAATATTACAAATTTTTCAAGATTTAAGAAACTTAGATCCAGCTTCCAATGATATTATAACCTTGTCTGATTTTAATGTAAGTTTAGAAGAAATTACTCTAAAATGAAATGTTTCTACATTAAAAGCCTTATACTACAACTCTCCAACATGAGGTTTTAAGGCATTATTGGAAAGATTTCAAGAGTTAGATTTTATCCAAGATATTACAATTAGAAGTTATAATAGGGTATCTGATAGAAGTTTTGAGTTCGTTTTAAATGCTAAGGTAGTAAGCAATGAATGAAAATAAAGAAATTTTAAACAAATTGATAGGAAATCAAGATGGGACTTTGATTTCCGCCTCAGATTCAGCTTGAGAAGATAGTAATACTACTATTTCCACAGCTAGAGTGGTTTGAGTAAGATATAGGTTTTATACTGTAATTTTGTTATTACTAATTTTTGTAATTTGATATAGTTATCTTTTACCTAGCTATGAAAAATACGAAAATAAAAAAATCGAGCTTTCCAATGTAGAGTTACAGCTTTCTAGTTTTCAAACCAAAAGAGTAAAATACGAATCAAATATCTGATTGGTCGATACCATTAAAAATGTAGAACCTCAAGTGATAGAGTGTGTTAACACATTGAAATGATGTAAAGAATTACCAGATATAGTTAAAAATAATTTTTCAGTTGTTAGATCGTATTTGCTTCTAACAGAAATGTCCAACAACAAGATGAGTTTGGATGAAAAAAAGATTTTAGCAAACATTGATTGATTCTTGTTAAAAAGGGATTCAATCAATGTGAATTCCAATATAAACAATTGAACTTTAAACAAAATAACTATATGAGAAAAAGAAAAATTTAATGAAAATTTATATTTTGTCCCTATTGAGTTAAGTATTACATTTAGCGACAAAAGTGGTTTGATGTCTTTCATAGACAATGCAGAGAAAAAAATCCCTGTACAAGAAGATCTTCGTATTTTATATAAAATTGAAAAAATTAATTATGATATTGTAAATTATGATGAACCTCAAGAATCAACTGTGTTTATGTATTGATATTTTTATGATAATAAAAATAAATAAATGATAAAAAAACTTTTCAAGACAGAAGAGTCTCAATATAAAAAATATACAAAACATTCCATTGATGAGTCTATTGCTCGTTTTCTAAAATCTAGAGATAAATCTAGTTTTGGAAGTAAGGATAAGATTTTCTTTTTTAAAGAATTGGCTTACATGCTAAAATGATGAGTTGGTCTAGTTCAAGCTGTAGAAACTATTCGTGAAAGTACGGANAACTATGCCGTAAAAGATATTGCTATATGAGTAAAAAAATATTTAGAAACTTGAAAAAGTTTGTCTTATGCCTTAACTAGATTGCCGGATTATTTTGATGAATGAGATTATAGTGTTGTTAGAGCTGGAGAAAAATCAGGTAATTTGCCATTAGTTTTAGAATCATTGGCAACAGAATACGAATATATGAAAGAAATAAAAAATAAATATATATGAGCTTTAATTTATCCAGTAATGCTAATTATAATAGCTATTGTTTCTNTTATTGCTCTTTTTGGTTTTGTATTACCTAGCGTGTTCGATATAGCTGATAGCTTTCAATGAATAGAATTGCCNGTAATGACTAGATTTTTGAAAAATGCTTCAGATTTTTTTGTTGCAAACCGAAAATATGTTATATATTCTATTGGTTGATTTGTTCTTGTTTTATGGCTGTTTTTCTCAACAGATGTTTGAAAAAGAACACGATTTAGTATACTTTTTTCTATTCCCGTTGTTGGTAGAATGACAAAATATTATTATCTAGTAAGGCGATGTAGATATATGAAACTTATGTTAGTTTCAGGGATGAATTATGTTGAAACTTTCAAAACATTAAGAGATATACTAAATATTCCACCTTATCAAGGTATGATTGAAAGAGTTTTAGCTGGATTACAAAGATGAGAAAAAATATATGATTCTTTGAAATACGAAACAAATTTGATTCCGTGAAATGTATCTGTTTTGATAAAGGTTTGAGAAGAAACCGCAAACCTAGAAAATTCAGTAGATAATGTTCTAAAAATGTATCAAGAGGAATTAAATATGACAATTAACAGTCTATCCAAAGTGATTGAACCAATTATGCTCGTTTTAATCGGAATTGTGGTTGTAGTCATAGCATCTTGAGTATTTGGTTTGATTTTACAGATTATGGAATGAGCAGGTATGTAAATTAGTTTATAAAGTTACAAGTTGAAATTTAATGTTTCCCCCTTAATAAGGGGGCTAGAACTTTATAAACCTGTCTGCCGACAGGCAGGCTTTACAAACTTGATGAACCCACCTACCCCGCAGTATTGCGGGGCTGGGCAAGCTTGATGAACTCTGCCCGGGGCGGCGGATGGTAGGATATTTACAAAATTAATATTTCGGAATGAAAAAATTGAAAGCATTTACCATAATAGAATTAACAATAGTTATTGTCATTATCTGAATTTTAATGGCAGCAACTATGAAATTTAGCGGAGATCGTATCGGAATTTTAAATAACAAAAACATTCAAGAACAGTTTTTAGATAGTTTTTTAGCATTACAATCTCAAAACAACATGACAAACTATTANTCTTGAAAGATTTATGAAACATTAAAAATAAATTTTATTTTGGAAAACGATCATTTTAACTATTCTTATCATAATTCTTATGATGATTCAACAATAGATACTTTAACAGCGATTGTAGAGTGATGAAAGTATAAAATTAGTGAAATTATGTTAGATGGCAAAGGTGAACTTTCAGAAGTTGATGTTTTGATGAAACCTTATACCTTGTGATGTACAATTACTAACAATGATGGTAGCTTATCTTGAAAAAATCTCAAACTTTGAATTTTAGTAAATGATACCAAAGAATACTGCTTTTCAATAGACTCAAACAATTGCAAAATAAAAACAATTTCCTGCTTAAGTTATTAATAATTTTAAATAAAGGAAAAGATGGTAAAGTGATAAATTGTTAAAATGTTGAAGTAACAAATTGATGTAGCCCCGCAGAATTGCGGGGCTGCAAAAGGGGGTGTGTATCACCTATTTTTTAACACGAACTTTGTTTTTGATAAAGTGATAAAATTATTTTTATCAATCCATTATTTTAACACTTATTGAATAGGGGATAATTTTCATATCCTAAATAATAATTAACAATTTTCTACTTGATAAGTTTGTAAAGTTTTTTATAAGTACTATGTTTTAGTTTGAAAATTTTTTATGAAAAAAAAGTATGCTTTCACTTTTATAGAAGTTATGATTGCTATCGTTATATTTTCAGTTTGAATTTTAGCCGTTTTGAGCCTGGTTACACACAATTTGAAATCTATGGATCGCAACAATCTAAAACTTCAAGCTACATTATTAGCCAAAGAGTGAATAGAATTGGTATACAATCTTAGAGATTCCAATATAGAAAAAGAGCTTCCTTGGAACTGTTTAATGAAAGATGAAATGTATTTTTGGAGTGCAGAGCAGCTATCTAACCAACTTAGTCGAGATGAACAATGAAATTTAGAAAACATTATTTGTAAATGATATTTTTGAACAGACAATGCTCTCAAAATTTGATTTGATCCCAAAAATTACCTAAATTACGATAATTTTAACTTATCTGAGAGTTTTGTTGATAATTTCAACAATAGTAGATTGTTTTCACTTAAAGACAATAATTTGCTTCGATATGGACATTCAGCAGATGAGTCAAATACTGGCACATATTTTGCAAGATATATGTTATTCAAACCCGTAAAAGAAAATAGTGAGGAATTACCTACAGACAAAATATTAAAAATAGAATCACATGTTTTATATATGAAATGAGCTTATACAGGTGAAGTTATTTTTGAAAGTTTTATTTGAAATTATTAGTATATGAAAAGGGCTTTTACATTAGTGGAAATTCTCTTAGTTACCATTGTTATTGGTATTTTGGCATGAGTTCTGTTTAGGGTTTATGTTACTATTTCTCAAATTTCTTTTAAAGTAGAACAACAAAAATACTTAAATCAAGAAATTCTTTTTGTTTCAGAGACTTTACAAAATTTTGCCAACAGAAATAAAATTGATTACGATAAATACAATGACGAAAACATTAACTTAAACAAAACAAAATGAATTACAGATATTTTATATCTAAGTTGAGATGATGGAAGGTTTTCAATTTATTCTTCGGGTACTTGTTTAGACTTAAACACAACACCAGTTTCATCTGATCTAGAAAATTCTTGTTATCTAGTTATTGATAATGAATGAGAGATTACAAACATAACTGAAAAGTCAGTTTATATAGCACAAGTAAGCTTCAAAATTATTCCTTATGCAGATAGTAAAAGATATATTGATGATATGAATTTATGTGATAGTAATTATTTAGCTTGTTTACATGATCACGGATTCTGGTTTTTTACTCACTTTTATTCAAAATGATTTAGTCCAGCCAATCGATCTACCAATGTTAGTTTGTTTGTACAACAATTCTTTAATATATAATTTTTTATATGAAAAATTTATTCAAAATATCAAATAGATTACACTGACATNTTAGCATATTGATAATTTTGGTGTTGTTGGCTTCATCATTGNTATGATTNCTTACTATGAATTTTTTAAAACAAATGGTTTCTTATACAAACGAAACTTACTCCTATCATAAATCATATTATTTTGCAAAAGCATGATTGGAATTATCATTAGTAGAAATAGATAATTCTTGAATTGGATTTTCAAATATTTTATCGTGATCGTCTTCTATATTTTTGGAAAATTTTGATTGTGAATATTGTTGATTTGATGTAAATCTACAATGAAAAACAAAATATTTATCGGATAAATTCCGACTATCCAACGAGTGTAATGATGATACTGCTTTTTTACTCAAATCCAGAGAGTCTTTTGTGCTTCCTATGTTTTCACAAAATCTAGTATCATCAAATATAGAAGTTTTTTCAGAACCAAAATACAATTTTGATTTATTGAAATATAGAAAAAGTTTAGATTTTGTTCAAAATCAAAAAATAAAACCTTGATGAGAAGTTAATTTGTGACTGATTATTCTTTCTGGTAATGATATTAATAGAGATTATTTGTTCATAAAATCTTACAGCATAAGTGAGAATATTTTGAAAGATTATTTCGATAGTTTTGATGACTTTTACTGATATAAATTATTAGATGGAGCTAAGTTTTTATCATTTTTACTTATTTCCAATGCTTGAACAGAGGACTTATCTTTCTGCATCCATTCAGACAAGGTATCGTATTGATGAGTTTCACAAGATGCTTATTTGCCTACAATGAATTTCTACATATCTAGTATCTGACATTATTTAAACAGATCTGTTGGATTGCAAGCGATTTACGGTCAAGCAATTCCTTGATTTTTAGCAAATACCTATTTAACAAATAATTAATATCAAAACTGTTGTAGAATTAAGGACTGCTAGAATTTAGNTACCTTGTTCGCTGTTTTTTTAATAAATATGTTATTTAAAATACTGGCATACTTAAAAAACCAAGACTCAAGTGTCTTAGTTTTTTATATTTTATCTAAATCCAACTTATTTCACAAACAAGTCATCTAAGAAACAAGCATATAACTCTCCATTTACATATAAACAATCGTCATCAACTCATAAATCTCATTTTATTCTAATATACTTTCTCTAATATAATTCTATCATTAAATCCTCACCTTTTTTCTCTTTTTTCTAATCTTGTTTTTTCCAATTCTTCTATAGAGTATCATTTATATTTCAGAATTGCATAAATTACTTCTACTATATCAGCAAGTTCCTCTAGTAGTTTTTTATTGTTTACACTTTCTTTAGCCTCGATAACCTCTTCTTGAAGTTTGTTTTTTAGAGCTTCTCAATACTCTATATCGTCCGCAATATGTGTTTGAATTTTTTTTCACTCGTCAATAATGATTTGAGGGATAAAATCTCTAACCAGTTTATTGTATTCCATAAGAAAGATTATAAAAAAGGTTAAAAATCCAATTTACTTCACAAACAAGTCATCTAAGAAACAAGCATATAACTCTCCATTTACATATAAACAATCGTCATCAACTCATAAATCTCATTTTATTCTATTTAATTCTTTGTCGTCTATTTCTTTTTTCAAATCATTTTCATCAAAATTTTCCAAAAATATTTTTAATTCTGTTAAAGCTTTTTCCATTGTTGCTTGATTGTTAGAATATTTTTTAACGATTTTTATGTATAAAAACATTATAGCAAATTTCGCTCTTTGTTCGCTTGTCATATTGTATCTATCTCATCGGTCATATTTTGATAAGCTCTCATAATCGTTTTTTATTTTGAACATTCCATTTTCGCTAGAACTTTTTAATTCTAAACTTACATTTTCTTGATTTGCTAAAATATAATCAATATTTTTCATCAACATCACTCTAGTATTGTAATCGGCGAATATTCCTAATAAGTTGTTTGAATTTATCAGAGATCTTCAAGTTAAATCATTTTTAATTATGGGTTTAAAAGTTTTTGCATCTGCGAATTCTATTTCTTTCCCTTTATAAAAAACAGTATTTTTATCAATAGAGTAGTTGTTTCATAAAGTTTTTCCTTTGGTAATATCTTGCTTTTCTTTATCTTCTTTCCCATTTTTTATCTCGTTTACAATATTGTTTGTAGTTTCTTTAATACTGTTTTTATTTACATTTTTGTTTATTTTTAATACTTTAAATAATAATATTCGTAACATAAATAGAATGAATAAAATCAAAAATGTTCTTCTAAAAATTAACAGCAATCTGTCTAGTCTTGCTTCATTTTTACTATAATTGTTTGTCATTTTAATGATATAATATATAAAGCTTTACAAGGTTAATATATTTATTGTAATATCTTTTTCAATACTTTTATATCACATTCTTAAACTAAAAAATTATTAAAAATTAACAGTAATTCTTTTCTTAATAGCACCCGGGTGCTATCAAAAAAACAGTAGATAAAGTATTGGTTTACTACTGTTTTTTTTATTTGAAGTTACTTATTTTATTCTAGGGAAATATGTTTTTGATTATCTTTCCATAATTTTTTGGATAATTTCTGGCTCAATAGTATCGTGGATATATCTTTCTACTGGCCTTGCTCCATATTGTGGATCATAAATTTTATCAATTATTTCTTTTATTTCTTTTTCTGTATATTCTGGTAAAACAGCTTTTGAATTTGCTTTCCAAGAATCCAAGAATTCGTTCAAATTCTTTTTGAAGATGTCAGTCAAGACTTCTTTTGATAACGGTTTGAATACGATTTTGTGATCAATCCTATTTATTAATTCTGGAGACATAAAGTCTTTTAATTCTTCCAACACTCTTTCCTGTGCTTTTTCAAAAGTTTTTTCATCTATTTCTCATTTTTTTTCTTCTCCTGTGCTGAATCCAATTGTTCATCATTTTTTACTGAATTGTTCACTTCCAAGATTTGAGGTCATCACTATTATCGTGCTTTTGAAGTCAACCCATCTACCTTTGCTATCTTTCAATTTTCATTCATCCAATATTTGTAATAAAATATTCAAAACATCTAGTGATGCTTTTTCTATTTCATCCAAAAGTAATACAGAATANGGTTTTCTTCTTATGGCTTCTGTTAGTTGTCCTCACTCATCATATCAAACGTATCCAGCTGGACTACCTATCAATTTACTTACAGAGAATTTTTCCATATATTCTGACATATCTAGCCTAACTATTGCACTTTCATCTCCGAAATAACTTTTAGCTATCATTTTAGCTAAAAATGTTTTTCCAACTCCACTTGGTCAAAGGAAAAGAAAAGATCAAATTGGTTTTGGTTTTTCTATTACTGAAAGCCTGTTTCTAGTAAGTGTTTTTACAACAGCTTGTACTGCTTCATCTTGTCCAAACACCTGTCATTTTAATGAATCAGCCAACATTTTTAGTTTTTCTATTTCTGATTGATTTACTACATTTGCTGGTATTCCAGTTTTATCAGCCAAAACATTTCCAATATCTTCTTTGTCTATAGTAGGTCTTAGATGACTAGGAATGTTTTTATTGTTTCTAATTTTCAAAATATCATTTTTTAGTTCTTCCTCTTTTTCTTTTAATTCTGCAGCTTTGAAATAATCTTGATTTTCAATAGCTACTTCTATTTCATCTTTAATTTTATCTATTTTTTTCTCAATTTTTTTGTATTCCTCATCATTTTCTAACTTATGTTGCATTGTAGATTTTCTAGCACAAGCCTCATCTATAATATCCAATGCCTTATCTGGTAGATGTTTGTTTAACATATATCTTTTTGTCAGTTTTACACTAGCTTTGATAGCAGAACTACTAATACTTACTCCATGGAAATCTTCATAAGTTTGCTTTAATCCTTCCATAATTTGGATTGCTGTTTGGCTATCAGGCTCATTTACAATTACTTCTTGGAACCTTCTTTTGAGTGCTGCATCTTTTTCTATATGTTTTTGGTATTCATCATAGGTAGTTGCTCAAATCAACTTAATTTTTCATCTAGCTAATAGTGGTTTCAACATTTGAGCAGCATCATTGTTGTCTTGTCATCCAGCTCATATAATTGTATGTAATTCATCAATAAACAAAATTATATGGTTTGTAGGATCCATAGCTTCATCCAAGATAGATTTCATCCTTGCTTCAAATTCTCATCTATATTTTGTTCATGCCAATAAAGTTCACATGTCCAAAAGATATATTTTTTTATTTTTTAACTTTTCTGGGACATCTCATGCTACAATCTTTTGAGCTAATCATTCTACGATAGCAGTTTTACCAACTCCTGCTTCTCAAATCAATAAAGGATTATTTTTGTTTTTTCTCAATAAAGTATAAATCACTTGATTGATTTCGTTTTCTCTTCATATAATAGGATCCATAAATCCATCTTTTACTTCTTTGGTCAAATCTGTTCAAAAATAATCTACTGTCATTTTTCTTTCCTCTTTTTTTGCAGATTTTACAGAGGTTCATACTTGGCTTTCGCTAGTATCTCATTTTTCCACAATTTCACTATCTAGAGAATTTAAAATATCATCTACATTTTTTAAATTATTAAGATTTTTTATATCCATGATTTTTACGTTTTTAGAATCTAAATTTAGCTTACTGAAAATTTTATCCAATATTTCTAAAAATGCAAATACACCAGATTTTATTACCACAGGGTTCTCTAATAAATTATTGCAGTTTTTGACTACGTTTTCTATATTTATGCTCACATTTTCTTGAGATAAATAGTTTTTTAATTGGCTGGACAAATCAAAAAATGATATATAAAATAAGACAATTAAATCTAATTGATATAATCCATCTACTAAAATTGTTTCTATTTTGGATTTGAGTTTTTTATTTAATTTTAACTCTTCACTATCTTCTACTGTTTCATTTGAATTAAAATTAATTTTAATTTTTTTATTGTAATATTGGTCCAGTGCTTCTGTGTTTGTAAGTCAAGTCACATTGCAAAATAAGTCAAAATATTGATGATTTTTGATATACTGATAAACTCACCAAAATAAATCATCTCATCAAATGGTTTTTTTTTTACTTTTCAAAGATATTTTGTTTGCAAACTTCAAGCTAGAAGTGGCATAAGGATTAAATAGTTTTATATTTTCTCTCATTTCAGTTTTTATACTTAGTCTAAAATTAAAGGAATACACATGTTATGGTTTCTTTTCTTTTTTTCAATTCATTTATAGAAAAATAATAATTATTTTCAATAGGAAGTAGCACAAAATGTATTTAGGT
>JGI24710J26742_10001577_pt1 | contig 20889 bp, 33 predicted proteins | sample BioPla2DNA2_FD_26742 | JGI IMG/M metagenome (IMG submission 26742) | reverse complement strand
GACCACCTTGCGGTTTTGCTAAGTTTTCCCGTTAGCGGGCAACTTCGGGACTCACACCCTATAGATAATGCTCATGCTGAGCACACATTAAAAAGGATCTCNAACGAGATCCTTANTAACTTTTAGAAATTGACAACTATAGAGATGAATCCAACTCTGATGGTGGCCAGTTTTCTAGGCGCATGCCAAGAGATAGACCTCTTTCAGCAAGAACGTCTTTAATCTCAGTTAATGACTTCTTACCTAAGTTTGGAGTCTTTAATAACTCAACTTCGGTCTTCTGAACTAGATCGCCAATATATTTAATGTTTTCTGTCTTCAAGCAGTTTGCTGAACGTACTGTTAGCTCTAAATCTTCAACAGGACAAATTAACTTAGGATCAATCAATGGTCTGAATGAAGAATCCTCAGCTGGTGCTACTGAATTTCTAATATCAACAAAGGAATTTAGCTGATCTGCAAANATTGTAGCAGCGATTCCTACAGCGTTCTTAGGATCGATAGTACCATTTGTCTCAATGTCTAGAATTAGTTGTTCTTGTTCATTTGCCATAGGAGCAGTATGAACAGCAACATTTAATACTGGGCAGTATGAAGCATCAATTAACAAACGACCGATAAATCTGTCTTCTGAACCATCTACGTATGGACGATTTACTGATGGAACATAGCCGCGACCACGAGTTACATGCAAATGCATAACTAACTCTTTGTCTGGCTCTGTTAAATGACAAATGATTTGTTCAGGATTACGAATTTCTACACCAGCAGGACACTGAATATCACCTGCGGTTACTGAGCCAATACCTTTCTTTCTAATTTGTAGAACAGGCTCATCTCGTAATGACCCCTCAGCAGAAACAGCAACTTCTTTTAAATTTAAAAGTATAAGAAGAATATCTTCTTGAATGCCTTCTACTGCACTGTATTCATGCACTACACCATCAATTTCTACTGCGGTGATGGCATATCCAGGAATAGAGGACAGCATAATACGACGGAGTGCTGTGCCTACGATCTGAGCGTAGTTGCGCTCAAATGGCTCAAGAATTACACGGCTAACATTACGAGATAGCGCGGTAACATCCTTAATATTTGGCTTAATAGAATCAATGATCTGATCCAAGGTTTCACCCTCGTTTTTAGTACAGTTAGTAAGCTAGAAATCTGAATGGGCGCACGTAAATGCGCCCATAGGATTATTCAGCTGCCTTTGAATCCTTTGATTCTTCAGCAACTTCTGGGCGGTCTGTTAACATGATGTAAGCAACTGGTGCTCTATCACATGCACGTAAACCAGCCTTTAAGATACGAGTATAACCGCCGTTACGGTTAGCTGATAACTTACCAATTACGGTAAATAATTTAGCAACGACAGCTTCGTCACGTAGACGAGCAAATGCTAAACGACGGTTTGCAACAGTATCAACCTTAGCTAAAGTGATTAATGGCTCTACGAAGCGACGTAATTCCTTTGCCTTTGGAACAGTAGTCTTGATAACTTCGAAGGTTAGCAAAGCCTTAGCTAAATTGCGGTATAAAGCAGCACGATGTGATGCTGTACGACCTAAATGACGGCCACTTTGACGATGACGCATTTTTAATTCCTTCTAAAACAATTAGTTATTTGATACACGCAGTCCTGGAGGTGGCCAATTTGCCACACGCATTCCTAAAGACAAGTTTCTCTGAGCTAATACATCCTTAATTTCATTTAAGGACTTCTTACCTAGATTTGGGGTCTTTAGTAATTCAACTTCTGTTCTTTGTACCAAATCACCGATGTAAGTGATTGACTCCGCTCTCAAGCAATTTGCTGAACGAACTGTTAATTCAAGATCATCAACTAATTGCATTAGTACNGGATCAGGCATTGGAGGAGCAACAGGAGCAGTTACACGCTCACTGATTTCTTCCTTATCAATGATGTTATCCATGCAATCACAGATTAGGTTAGAAGCATTCATCAGTGCAACCTCAGGAGCGATAGTTCCATCAGTTTCTAAATCAATTACTAATCTATCTAAATCTGTACGCTGCTCAACACGAGCTGATTCTACTTCGTAGACATAGCGACGTACTGGGCAATAATTTGCATCGATTAAAACAACATCATCTGATTCTGCTGGCAAATGCTTCTCAGAAGTTGCCATTACATAACCCTGACCAGAGGATATGCGAAGTTTCATCGACAACGAAGCCTTGGCACCTTTCAAAGTGCAAATACGGGCTTCCGGATCAACAAAAGATAAATTCTCTGGACAAACGATGTCTGAAGCGTGAACTTCACCTTCGCCACGTCTATCGATTGTTAACCAAACAGGCTCTTTTAAAGGCTCTTTTGAAGAAACTACAAGTGATTTTAAATTCATAACCACTTCAAAAAGTGTCTCTTCAAGATCTTCTTTTGAGCTGTTAATATCCTTTACACCCGCCATCTGGAAAGCATCTACTGCAGTTCCAGACAGGGTCTTTAGTAAAATTCCGCTTAAAGCTACACCTAAAGTATAACCGAAACCACGCTCCAATGGCTCAAGCACTAAACGTGCATGACTTGGACTAATTTCAGTATAATTTACTGGCTTTGGCTTTAGCAGTTCAACAAGAGACACTAGAGATACCCCACATTATAAAAGCGGTGCAGGCAATGTTGCCTATATTACTTAGAATACAATTCGACGATGAGTGCTTCTTTAATATCAGAAGGTAACTCAGAACGCTCAGGATTGCTCTTATAAGTACCCTTCATGTGATCGTGATCAACATCGATCCATGTAGGCTTAGTAGCACGCTGACCGGATAAGTCGATTGCTGCCTTAATACGTAATTGCTTCTTTGCCTTTTCGCGAACAGCGATTACATCTGAAGGCTGAACTTGGTAAGAAGGAATATTTACGATCTGATCATTTACAGTGATAGCCTTGTGGCTTACCAACTGACGAGCTTCCATACGGGTTGAACCAAAACCCATGCGGTAAACTACGTTATCTAGACGAGCCTCTAGAAGCTGTAAAAGGTTCTCACCAGTATTACCAGGCATTCTTGAAGCCTTCTTGTAATAGTTACGGAACTGACGCTCTAGAACGCCATAAATACGGCGAACCTTCTGCTTCTCACGTAACTGCATGCCGTAATCTGATAGGCGTGCTTTGTTAGCGCCATGCTGACCAGGTGCTGTGTCTAGTTTGCACTTAGCTTCAATTGCTTTAATGCCTGACTTTAAGAATAAGTCAACACCCTCACGGCGGCTTAATTTCAGGGCTGGTCCTGTATATTTTGCCATTTATCTTTCTCCAGAAATTGAACTCGTTAGGTTATACGCGACGCTTTTTAGGTGGGCGACAACCGTTATGAGGGATAGGGGTAACATCAGTAATGTTGGTGATCTTGTAACCCTGAGCATTTAATGCACGGATTGAAGACTCACGGCCAGGACCTGGACCCTTAACCAAAACTTCAAGATTCTTAACACCGAATTCTTTAGCTGCTTCACCAGCACGCTCAGCAGCAACCTGTGCAGCATAAGGTGTTGATTTACGTGAGCCACGGAAACCTGAACCACCAGCAGTAGCCCAAGAAAGTACATTTCCCTGACGATCTGAAATGGTTACGATGGTGTTATTGAAAGATGCATGAATGTGTGCTACGCCATCAGCTACTTGCTTCTTAGAGCGTTTGCCAGAACGAGCACGTGTTGCAGCTGGTTGCTGCTCGTTTTTGATTTCTTCTGCCATCTAAGCTCTCCTACTTCTTAACGCTCTTGCGTGGACCCTTGCGAGTACGTGCATTAGTCTTAGTACGCTGACCACGTACTGGAAGGCCTTTGCGGTGACGCTTACCACGGTAAGTACCAAGGTCGATTAGGCGCTTGATGTTCATTGAAATTTCACGGCGAAGGTCACCTTCAACCGTGAACTTTGCTACTTCGGCACGGATTTTGTCTACTACAGATTCATCTAAATCTTTTAGTTTAGCAGACTCTTCAACACCAGCGTTAGCAAGGATCTCGCTTGCGCGGGTTGGGCCGATGCCATAGATTGACTGTAATGCAATCATAGCGATCTTTTGATCAGGCACATTAATGCCAGCTATACGGGCCACTATTGATCTCCTAAATTATAGGTCGGTTTAAAACATATGGCTGTCGCAAAGCCCGTTAGGATACGCGACAACCGCTCATAGTGCACTTTGGCATGTCAGAAAAGCACCAAGATTTCTCCTAGTGCTTTTAGGCTGTATAATTATACAGATAAAATTTTAATTATGCAATACAAATCGCATAATTAAGCATTAACCCTGACGTTGCTTATGCTTTGGATTCTCACAGATAATGCGAACTACACCGTGACGACGAACTACTTTGCAGTTGCGGCACATTTTTTTAACTGAAGCACCAACTTTCATTTCTTTTCTCCAATTAACTGAAAATTAACGACCGTAATTTCTTAAGTTTGCCTTACGCATGATATCACCGTACTGCTGATTCATCATGTGGCTTTGTAATTGTGATACAAAGTCCATGCAAACAACTACGATAATAAGTAATGAAGTACCACCGAAATAGAACTGAACATTAAACCAGTTCATTAACAATTGTGGAACTAAACATACCAATACCATGTATAAAGAACCGCTCAAGGTTAAGCGAGCCATTACCTTATCAATGAATCTTGCTGTTTGCTCTCCTGGACGAATACCAGGAATGAATGCACCNCCCTTCTTCAAATTATCTGCTATCTCGCGTGGATTNAATACCAATGCGGTATAGAAGAATGTAAAGAAGATGATTGCAGCTGCATACAATAACTCATATAAAGGCTGTCCAGGTTGTAAGAACATTGAAATACTACCTAAGACATTTGAAACAGCGTTATCGCCTTGGCCGAACCAAGAAACAACTGTACCAGGGAACAGAATAATTGACGATGCAAAAATTGCTGGAATAACACCTGATAGGTTGATCTTTAATGGTAAATTAGAGCGTGGCTGAGAGTAAATTCGATTACCCATTTGGCGTTTAGCGTATTCGATTACAATTCTACGCTGTCCGCGCTCAACGAAAACCACAAAAAAGGTCACTAGGACCACTACTACACCAATTAGTAGTAATGCAATTGTTGATAAATCACCTTGACGTGACTGTTCAAAGGTTCTTGCTAAAGCTGATGGTAAACCAGCTACAATACCTGCGAAAATGATAAGTGAAATACCATTTCCGATGCCACGCTCAGTAATTTGCTCACCAAGCCACATTAACAACATGGTACCGGTTACCAAACAGATGGTTGTTACAAAGTAAAAACCCATACCAGCATTATCAACTAATCCTGGCATCATCTTTGGAATACCTGTGGCCATACCAAATGCCTGTAATGCTGCTAAGAACACTGTTGCTACTCTGGTGTACTGAGTAATCTTACGACGACCAGACTCACCATCTTTACGTAGCTCAGCTAAATTCTTATTTAGCACTGCTAGCAACTGGATAATAATAGATGCAGAGATGTATGGCATGATACCTAATGCTAATACTGATGCACGTGCTAACGCACCACCAGAAAACATATTGAACATGCCAACAATGGTTCCGCTTTGCGAATCGAAAACGCGCTGAAGGACGTCAGCGTTCACACCTGGAACTGGAATATATGATCCAAGTCTGAACATGATTAAGGCGATAACAACAAAGAAAAGTCTCTGACGAATTTCGCCTGAGCCTTTAGATTGCTGTGCTGCCATTTCACGACTTCTATCAAATAGCGATTTTCTAGCCATGCAAAACCTCATTAAGGGGGCGTTTGCCCCCTAAAAATTTAATTAAGCTTTAGCAGCTTTCTTAGCTGCCTTCTGCTCTGCAGTCTTCTTTGCAGGCTTTTGCTTACCTGCAGCAGCTAGAGCATCTAAACGAGCTTGCTGTTTAGCAGCAGACTTCTTGTTAGACTTCTCTAAGCGCTGAGCTGCATCAATTGAATACTGAGCAACTTCAACGGTACCACCAACAGCCTCGATAGCTGCCTTAGCACCCTTGGTAACACCTACACCCTTTAGAGTGATCTTCTTGGTGAAGTTAGGTACGTGTGATAAAACTACCTTAACATACTTAACTTTCTTGTTGATTAGGCGAGCATTTAATAATGCTTCCATATCAACTACATCACCTTCAATGCGGTTTAAGTCGTTTAGGGTTACTTCTGCAGTAACATCAGCCTTTGGAGACCAGAAACCAAACTTTGGTAAACGGATCTTCATTGGCATCTGACCGCCTTCGAAACCAGGACGCTTGTGAGCACTCTTACGTGCGCCAGCACCCTTAACACCACGACCACAGGTCTTGCCTAAGCCGGAACCAATACCGCGACCTACGCGAACAGCTGCTTTACGTGAACCTTCTGCAGGCTTTAAAGTATCTAGACGCATGTTTTACTCCTCAACCTTAAGCAAGTAGCTAACCTTATTGATCATACCGCGAACTGAAGGAGTATCCTCTAGCTCAACAGTGTGACGGATACGGCGTAAGCCTAGACCTTTTACGGTCGCGATATGCTTTGACTGACGACCAATAGTGCTCTTAATTAGAGTAACTTTAACGGTTTTCTTATCTGCCATTTTTCTTACTCCATGATTTCCTTCACTGTTAGACCGCGTTTTGCAGCAACAGCTTCAGGTGTACGCATTGATGCTAAAGCAGCAACGGTAGCACGTACAACGTTGATTGGGTTTGTAGAACCGTAAGCCTTAGCTAAAACGTTACGAACGCCAGCAACTTCAAGTACTGCACGCATAGCACCACCAGCAATAATACCAGTACCTTCTGATGCAGGCTGCATGTAAACCATAGAACCTGAATGCTCACCCTTTACAGCGTGGAAAAGAGTACCGTTATTTAGAACGATGTTGTTATTAACGTTACGACGAGCTTGTTCAATTGCCTTTTGAATAGCAGCTGGAACTTCGCCTGCCTTACCGTAACCAAAACCTACACGGCCGTTACCATCACCAACTACAGTTAGAGCGGTGAAAGAGAAAATACGACCACCTTTTACAACTTTAGCTACACGATTAACTGCAACTAATTTTTCTTGCAATTCGCCAGCTTGAGCTTCGTTTTTGTGTTGCATTTCACACTCCTACTAGAACTTAAGGCCGGCTTCACGAGCTGCATCAGCTAAAGCTGATACACGGCCGTGATACTGATAGCCTGATCTGTCAAAAGCTACGGTTTCAACCTTAGCTGCTAAAGCACGCTCAGCAACTGCCTTGCCAACTACCTTAGCTGCCTCAACATTACCGGTGTACTTAAGACCATTAACTAGGTCTTTCTCTAAAGTGCTAGCTGAAGCTAAAACACGGTTATCATTGCTGATAATCTGAGCGTAGATGTGACGTGGGGTACGTGTAACTACTAAACGAGTAACACCTAACTCATGCATCTTTGCGCGAGACTTAGTAGCGCGGCGAATGCGTGCTTCTTTCTTATCGAACATGTTATGCCACCCTATTATTTCTTCTTAGCTTCTTTAATATGAATGATTTCGTCTGCATAGCGAACGCCTTTGCCCATGTATGGCTCTGGTGGACTGAATGCACGAACTTTAGCTGCAACCTGGCCTAATAAAGCTTTATCAAAGCTCTTTAGAACGATGTCAGTCTGAGATGGAGTCTCAGCGGTAACACCTGCAGGTAACTCGAAATCGATTGGGTGTGTGTAACCTAAAACTAAGTTTAGAACATTACCCTTAACAGCTGCACGATAACCAACACCTACTAACTTAAGTGCCTTCTCGAAGCCCTTATCTAAACCAATAACCATATTGTTTAGAAGTGCACGAGCGGTACCTGACTGCATGTTAGATGCCTGTGACTCGTCTTTCTGAGAAACACTTAGCTGGCCGTTTTCAAACTTAACAGCTACTAATGGATGTACATTTAAGGTCATCTCGCCTTTCTGAGACTTGATGGTTACCTTTTGACCGTCGAGAGTAACTTCGACGCCCTGAGGAACTACTACATGTTCCTTAGCAATACGTGACATGTTGCCTCCCTAATTATGCGACGTAGCAAATAACTTCGCCGCCCAAGCCGTCTTTACGAGCAGCACGATCGGTCATTAAGCCTTTAGATGTAGAGATAACAGCGATACCTAAGCCGTTCATAATACGTGGTAGCTCNTTGCTTCTCTTGTAAATACGAAGACCAGGACGTGATACACGCTGGATTAGCTCGATAACTGGAGCGCCTTCGTAATACTTAAGTCCAATTTCTAGAACTTTCTTAACGTCGCCGTTCTCAGATATTGAGGTAATGTAACCTTCTTTTAGTAATAAGTTTGCAATTGCAACCTTTAACTTTGATGAAGGCATTGAAACAGCAACTTTGCCAGATGCCTGGCCGTTACGAATGCGGGTTAATAAATCCGCAATAGGATCTTGCATCATTTGTATCTCTCCTCTTACCAGCTAGCCTTGTGAAGACCAGGGATTTCGCCGCGCATCATGTGCTCACGTAGCTTGATACGGCATAAACCGAACTTACGTAAGTAACCATGTGGACGACCTGTCTCACTGCAGCGATTGCGCTGACGTGAAGGGCTTGAATCGCGTGGTAATGCAGCTAATGCCTGCACTGCAGCGAAACGCTCTTCATCAGAAGCAGATACGCTTGAAATAATCTTTTTGAGATCTGCACGCTTTGCACGATATTGCTCTGCTAAACGCTTTCTTTTTAGATCTCTATTAACCATTGAAGTCTTTGCCATTTAGTTCGTCCTCGAATTACTTGTTTGCCTGAGTACGGAATGGGAAGTTGAATGACTCTAGAAGAGCTCTACCCTCTTCATCAGTCTTTGCAGTTGTTGTAATGGTGATATCTAAACCACGAACTGCGTCAACCTTATCGAAATCGATCTCAGGGAAGATGATTTGCTCACGTACACCCATTGAGTAATTTCCTCTGCCATCAAATGACTTAGCTGATAAGCCACGGAAATCACGGATACGTGGAAAAGCAATCACAATTAAACGCTCGAGGAACTCCCACATACGCTCACCGCGTAGTGTAACCTTACAGCCGATTGGATAGCCCTCACGAATATGGAAGCCCGCTACAGATTTACGAACTTTGGTGATTAGAGGCTTCTGACCAGCAATAGCGGTCATGTCGCGTGCAGCATTCTCTAAAACTTTCTTGTCTGCAACTGCTTCACCAACACCCATATTCAGGGTGATCTTCTCAATCCGAGGGACTTGCATGATTGTCTTGTAACCAAATTTTTCAGTTAAGGCTTTGATTACTTCCTGCTTGTATAGATCATGCAGTTTCGCCATCGTTATTCTCCTTTATTTAACACTTACTTGGCAGATGAAGGAATGGTCTTATCGTTAGACTTGAAGAAACGAACCTTTTTACCGTCTTCGATTCTAAAGCCTACGCGATCAGCCTTCTTTGTTTCAGGATTGTAAATTGCAACATTAGAAACATCGATTGGTGCTACTAAGTCTACAATACCGCCCTGCTGGCCAAGATTTGGGTTAGGTTTCTGGTGTTTTTTCTTGACATTAATGCCCTCAACTAACACCTTGTGCTCACTTGTTAAAACTTGGGTAACTTTACCTGTCTTACCCTTGTCTTTACCTGTGATAACGATTACTTCGTCATTGGTGCGAATTTTCGCTGCCATTTTATACTCCCGCTAAAATTAGAGTACTTCTGGAGCCAATGATACGATCTTCATGAATTGCTCTGAACGAAGTTCACGAGTAACTGGTCCGAAGATACGGGTACCGATAGGCTCATGCTGTGCAGTTAATAAAACTGCTGCGTTTGTGTCAAAGCGAATTACTGAGCCGTCAGGTCTGCGAACACCTTTTTTGGTGCGAACAACAACTGCGTCTAGTACGTCGCCCTTCTTAACTTTGCCGCGTGGAATTGCGTCTTTTACAGACACCTTAATAATGTCGCCAATGCCAGCGTAACGGCGGTGCGAACCACCTAAAACCTTAATACACTGTACTGCACGTGCGCCAGAATTGTCGGCTATGTCAAGCATGCTTTGCATCTGGATCATTTTTAAATGCTCCGGTTAATAAAAAAACAACCTATCTAAGCAATTTAGAAAGGCGCTAAAATATAACATAAAAATACTAAGACCGCAAGCATAAAGACTCACGGTCCTATAAGATTTTTATGAGTTAGGCTTTTACAGCCTTTTCGATCACGCTAACTAATTTCCAAGAAATAGTCTTAGAAACTGGTTTGCATTCACAAATCTCAACAAAATCACCAACGTTAGCTAGGTTCTCAACATCTGATACGTGGAACTTAGTAGTACGAGTAATAATCTTACCGTATACAGGGTGAGCAATACGGCGCTCTACTGCAACTACACAAGCCTTCTGCATCTTGTCGCTAACTACGCGACCGCGTAAAGAACGAGCTACTTTTGCATTTAGATCTGACATTTAACTCTTCCTCTACTTAGCACTCTCAGAGTTTAATTTCTCTGAAAGGATTGTATTGATACGAGCGATATCGCGGCGTACCTTACGAACGTTATCGGTTTGCTGTAAGTTACCAGTCTTTAACTGGAAACGTAAGTTGAACTGATCACGCTGTAGATTTGCTAGTTCAGTCTTTAAGTCTTCAACTGACTTATTACGTAAATCGTTTGCTTGCATTAGATCACCTGCTTACGAACGAAGGTAGTTGTTACAGATAGTTTTGCTGATGCTAAGCGGAGAGCTTCACGAGCAATTTCTTCAGTAATACCACCAATCTCGAAAAGTACACGACCTGGTTTAATTGGAGCTACCCAATACTCAACGGTACCTTTACCTTTACCCATACGAACACCAAGAGCTTTCTTAGTGATAGGCTTATCTGGGAACACACGGATCCAAACTTTACCTTCACGCTTCATCTCACGAGTGAACGCACGACGTGCAGCTTCAATCTCACGAGCAGTAATCTGACCACGAGATGTAGCTTTAAGACCAAACTCACCAAAAGAGACAACTGAGCCTGCGTATGCTAAGCCTTCGTTGCGGCCTTTCTGAGTCTTACGATATTTTGTACGTTTAGGTTGTAACACTTATACTTCCTCCGTTACTCAGCAGCTTTTGAAGCTGGAGCTTCTTCAGTCTTCTTAGCACGACGGCCACGACCAGGACGAGCCTGATTGTCATCACCACGGCGGCCTCGACGACCTGCTGGAGCAGCTGAATTGTTACGGTCCTCGGTCTCTTCCTGAGTTAGTGGTAAACCACCTAATACTTCACCCTTGAAGATCCATACCTTAACACCGATTATACCATAGGTTGTAACTGCTTCTGATAAAGCATAGTCAATATCAGCACGTAGAGTGTGTAGTGGAACACGACCCTCACGTAACCACTCTGAACGAGCGATTTCAGCGCCGCCTAGACGACCTGATACTTCAACCTTAATACCCTTTGCACCTGCGCGCATAGCGTTCTGAATTGCTTTCTTTATAGCGCGACGGAACATTACACGACGCTCTAACTGTGAAGCAATTGAATCTGCAACTAACTTAGCATCTAAGTCTGGCTTGCGGATTTCGCTGATATTAACCTGAGCTGGTACGCCTGCGATCTTAGTGATCTCTTTACGTAGAACTTCTAGGTCTGCGCCCTTCTTACCAATAACAATTGCAGGACGAGCTGTGCAGATGGTTACGCGAATGCTCTTTGCAGGGCGATCGATAACAATCTTTGATACTGAAGCCTTATCTAATTTCTTAGTTAAGAACTTACGAACAGCAGCATCACTCTTAATGTTAGCAGGGAAATTTGCAGTAGATGCATACCAAACTGATGAATAAGCTCTAGTAATACCTAGTCTGATTCCGTTTGGATTAATTTTCTGACCCATAAATTACTCCCTAACGCTATCTGCAACAACAACGGTGATGTGAGAAGTACGCTTAACGATGCGATCTGCACGGCCTTTAGCACGTGGCATGATACGCTTTAGTGAAGGCCCCTCATCAACCATAATCTTAGATACAACTAAATCGTCGATATCTAAAGACTGATTGTGCTCTGCATTAGAAATTGCAGAGAGCAAAACCTTACGGATTAATGCAGCAGCCTTACGTGGGCTGAACTGTAATAAATCCAATGCTTTCTGAACAGGTAAACCGCGTACTTGATCTGCGACCAAGCGAGTTTTCTGAGCAGAAGAACGAGCATAACGGTGTATAGCTTTAACTTCCATTACATTAAACTCCAATTAGGCCTTAGCATCAGCTACGGTGTGACCCTTAAAGGTACGAGTAGGTGCAAACTCACCTAACTTGTGACCAACCATTTCGTCTAAAACGAATACAGGTACGTGTTGACGACCGTTATGAACAGCGATGGTCATTCCAATCATCTGTGGAATGATAACTGAACGGCGTGACCAGGTCTTGATAGGCTTTTTATCGCCATTTTGCTGGACCTGCAGTACCTTCTTTAGTAAGGACGCATCAATGAATGGGCCTTTCTTTAAAGAACGTGGCATGTTATATCCTCGCTTATCTATTAACGGTGATGAACAATGTACTTATCAGTACGCTTGTTCTTACGGGTCTTGTAACCCTTACATGGAGTACCCCATGGAGAACGTGGCTGAATGCCCTTATTACGGCCCTCACCACCACCATGTGGGTGATCGATAGGGTTCATTGACATACCACGAACTGTAGGACGAACACCACGCCAACGCTTAGCACCAGCTTTACCTAACTGAGCTAGCATGTGCTCACCATTGCCAATTTCGCCAATAGTTGCACGGCCGTCTGCTAGAACCTTACGCATTTCGCCTGAACGCATACGTAGAGTTACATAAGCACCTTCACGTGCTACTAATTCGCAGTAGCAACCTGCTGAACGTGCAAATACAGCGCCAGCACCAGGATTTAGCTCAACAGCGTGAACTGTTGTACCTAGTGGAATGTTGTGCATAGGTAGAGCGTTACCAACCTTGATTGGTGCATTTGAACCTGAAACAACAACATCACCTACCTTTAAGCCCTTAGGAGCTAAAATGTAGCTACGTGAACCATCAGTGTAGCAAATTAGAGCGATGTGAGCTGAACGGTTAGGATCATACTCTAGGCGCTCTACACGTGCCTCGATACCATCTTTCTGACGCTTGAAGTCAACTAGACGATACTTCTGCTTGTGACCACCACCAATGTGACGTGTTGAAATGTGACCATAGTTATCACGGCCACCAGTCTTGCGCTTCTCTACAGTTAGAGAGCGAACTGAATCACCTTTCCATAAGCCAGGAGTCTTAATCTGAACAACATGACGACGGGCTGGTGAAGTTGGCTTTGCCTTAATGATTGCCATTATTTGCTCTCCTTGTTTACCTGAGCAGCTTCTTCAACGTCTAGTTGAGTGCCTTCAGGAAGAGTAACATAAGCCTTTTTCCAGTCTGAACGCTTACCGAATCCACGTGCAGTACGACGTACTTTACCTTGGAAGTTTAGGGTGCGAACAGCTTCTACCTTCACATTAAAAAGAGTCTCTACAGCTGCTTTGATCTCTTCTTTAGTAGCGTCCTTTAATACTTTGAAAACTAAAGTATTCTTTTCTTGGGCTACAGTGCTCTTCTCAGAGATAACTGGAGCAACCAAAATATCAAATAAACGTGCCTGTGACATTATTTAAGCTGCTCCTCTAACTTCTTAACAGCAGCAGCAGTCATTAACACTTTCTCAAAGCGTACTAGGTTTACTGGGTTGAACTCAGCTGAACCTGGCTGACAAACTTCTACTCTGTATAGATTGCGAGATGCTAACAATAAATTTTCATCGTAAGCATCAGTAACGATTAGAACCTGCTTTAAACCTAAATCCTTTAGCTTTGAAACTAATGACTTAGTCTTGTGATCTTCAACTTTGAAGTCTTCAACTACAACTAAACGGTCCTGACGAACTAACTCAGATAAAATGCTGCTGATTGCAACACGGTACATCTTACGATTTACTTTCTGAGTCCAATCTTGTGGCTTTGCAGCGAATGTGGTACCACCAGCACGCCATAATGGTGAGCGTGTAGAACCAGCACGTGCGCGACCAGTGCCCTTCTGACGGAAAGGCTTCTTACCGCCACCTGATACCTCAGAACGGGTCTTCTGAGCTTTAGTACCGGCGCGTGCAGTGCTTAGGTAAGAAACAACTACCTGATGCACTAATGGCTCGTTAAACTCGCGGCCAAAGTGGTTCTCTGACACTTCTAGCTGCTTGTCTGCGCCAACTAACTTTAATTCCATGATCCTATTACCTCGGGTTAAGCTTTAAGACTTGGCCTTACAATTACATCCCCGTTATTAGCACCTGGAACAGCGCCCTTTACGAGTAGTAAGTTACGTTCTGCGTCAATGCGAACTAAGTCTAGGCACAATACTGTAACCTTCTCAGAACCCATGTGACCAACCATCTTCTTGCCCTTGAATACTCTACCTGGGGTCTGGTTTTGACCAGTAGAACCAGGAACACGATGTGAACGTGAGTTACCGTGGGTATAATCTTGATGTAAGAAGTTGTAACGCTTAATAGTACCTGCTGTACCCTTACCTTTTGACTGGCCAGTTACATCTACTTTCTTAACATCTTGGAATGCATCCACTTTGATCTCATCACCAACTTTATATGAAGCTAGTTCTGAATCATCTAAACGGAACTCCCATAAGCCACGGCCTGCTTGAACGCCGGACTTAGCGAAATGACCAATTTCTGCTTTGGTCATACGACTTGCTTTGCGATCACCAGTTGTAACCTGAATAGCGGTATAACCGTCAGTTTCTAGGTTCTTGATCTGGGTTACGCGGTTTGCTTCTACCTGGATAACTGTTACTGGAACAGATTTGCCGTTCTCGTTGAAAACACGGGTCATTCCAAGTTTGCGGCCGATTAAACCGATTGACATTGTACTATTCCCCTATTAGCGAAGGCTGATCTGAACATCCACACCAGCTGCAAGATCTAAACGCATTAAAGCATCAACGGTCTTCTCAGTTGGCTCCACGATGTCTACTAAACGCTTGTGAGTACGGATTTCGTACTGGTCACGTGCATCTTTGTTAACATGTGGGGAAATAAGGATGGTGTAACGCTCCTTGCGTGTAGGGAGCGGGATCGGACCACGAACTTGTGCGCCTGTGCGCTTTGCGGTCTCAACGATTTCAGCGGTTGAATGATCAATCAATCTGTGATCGTATGCCTTAAGACGGATCCTAATTCTTTGATTCTGCATTGCAGACTCCATTTTTTTAAAAAGAACATGCAGACACCTGCCTTCTTATTCCTTTAATTAAAATTAAATTTCAAAGAGGAAGTGCTACTATTACCAATTTCTCCCAAGATTAGGGAGAGTTTCATCAGCCGCATCATAATGAAGTAGGGCTGGTCCTGTACATACACACTCAAGGTGTATTACAAAGGTGGTATTATTTTACTGATTTAATTAATTATTGCAACAATTATTTTACAATTTTCTTTTCAGGAATCTCATATATATGCTTTTTTCCGTACATAGTGAGTACGCTTTTTTCATCAAGTGCATATTTATCTGATGAAATATCAAACTGTTGCATTGTATCTGGTATGCCTGTTACGCCCATTAAAGATGTTACAAGGTTGAATACAAGGTCATTAGATATATATTTTTCCCTGTTCTCTGAAAGTCCTGTAAACACGTCAGGCATCATTTCCACATATCTTTGAGATAAATAGGTTACAAGTGGAACCCTCAGCATCTGGCCGTTAACATTAACTGGATCATGACCACCTACAATGTAAGGATCTTCGCCATGATCTGAGAAATAGACAAGACCATCAAAGTTCTTATATGTTCTTGCTTTCTTATAGATTTCATTGATGATGTAATCTGTGTATAGCAAGGTATTATCATAATTATCAATTGTCTTATCACCACTATCAAATACAAAGAAGTCTGATGGCAATCTTCTATCGTATTTCTGATGACTACCCATCAGATGAATAACAACAAATGAATTTTCATCTTCATTTAGTTTTGGAAATTCTTCTACTAACTGACTATCGAAGAACAAACCTTCCATCTTTGAAGACTGATTTGTCCAAATCTCCTTATCAGCTGAAGATGCAATCACTGTAATAGGAGTTTCATACATTCCAAACTTTCTTTGATTAGATAACCAGTAAGTTTTGTAACCTACAGCTTTGGCAATCTCAATTAAAGAATAACCTGAGATCGTATCAATGTTATTGTACTGGTTTGCAGATGTTAAAGCGTATGATAGGGATTGAACTGTCTGTGGCCAGGAGGAATAAACATTCTTAAATAAAAGGATATTTTTATCATTTAAGCTTTCACATAAATATGGTGTTGTTTTTCTATCAAAACCATATGCTTCCATTCTGTCTCTAGTCTCTGACTCACCTATTACCAATACAAACAGATGTTTGCTCTTCTTCATAGTATCATCTGTAGACAATGACTTTAATTGAGCTAATTTAGCGATACGCTGAGCTTTTTGAAGCTTGTAATCTTCAAAACTGTTTAGCTGCCTTGAGGTTACTTTTACAACTGCAAATGGAAGGTAATCCATTCTTGGTAAAGCTAAAAAAACAGACGAAAGAAGTATCAGAAAATAAGATAATGAAAAGAGTTTCTTCTCTGACTTTGCTTTACCTACATTCTTAAAAGCCCATAGGTTTACAAAGTAAATTACAAGTATGCAGATAAATGCCAAAAGCCATCTGTAGTTACAGTTTGATATAAAAAACTCTTTTGATTCCTGAGGATTGGTCTGAGCAAGTGCAATTATAATATCTGATGATATCAAAGAGCCCGTTGCAACCAGATAAGAAACGAGCATTACAGGCAATAAAATTGCCAAAAACAAAAATATACCAAAGATGATTTTAGCAATAAAACTTAATCTAGCATTTGTAAAGGATAAACAGAAATATCTTACATAGGCAGTTAAGCTAAAGGCAATTAAAGAAAAAGATACACCTTTTATAAAATCAAAATAACTGGTATTAAGATTCAGCCCTAAAGAAATTATATAAACAGATAAATAGGTAAGTTCAAAAATGACAAAAGGCTTTATTAAAGAGCGTTTTACACTTGTTAAAAATAATAAAGCCACTACAGAGACTATAGCGAGGGTTACATATAAAGTAAAGGTAATTTTGCTACTTAATGAAAAGTCATATACATAATATAAAAGACCAAAAACTAATGCCGGCAAGGATAGGCTACATAGGAATCTAATTACGTTTTTGAATTTAACTTTTTCTAACATAGTAACTTCTTTAGTTGCGTAAAATTTTATATATAATACGCTAACTTTATATATAGTCAGGTGAAAAATGGAATTTGATTTTTTACTTCCAGAAGACTTCGGTAAGAAATGCCCTCTAGAAGAATTAGTACTGCCAGAGAGTGCTAATGGCTTGGTCGTTCACTGTTGCTGCGCTCCATGCTCTACCAGTATGGTTGAGGCGATTATTACTCATGACATTAAGCCGGTTATGTTCTTCTACAATCCGAATATCTTCCCAAAAGAAGAGTACGAAAAANGACGTNATGAGTGGGTCCACTTATGCAAACTGCTCAAACTAGAATACCATATTGGCGATTACGATTATCAGAAATATCTAGATTCAATTCGTGGTCTTGAAAACGAACCTGAGCGTGGCAACCGATGCCTAAAGTGCTTTACTCACAGACTAACCGCTGCNGCTCTGTTCTCAAAAGAAATTGGAATTAATACCTTCACCACGACACTGTGCACTTCAAGATGGAAGAGTAAAAAGCAGGTTGATGAAGCCGGCTTTTCCGCACAAAATGCAGTTGAAGGAATAAACTACTGGGATCAGGATTGGAGAAAACAGGGGCTAGTTACAAGGCGTTATGAAATTGTCAAAGAAATTTCATTTTATAACCAACAGTATTGTGGTTGCGAATTTAGTCAGGATAAGAGCCGCTACCAGAAATAGTAGCGACTGCTGATTTTAGAAATTAAGCACCATACTGCTTGCGATATTCAAGCATTGCTGGAATAAACTCTTTTAATTTGTCATCATTTTCGATGTACTTTAATAAGTCATCAAATGAAACAATTGAGATAATCTTAATACCGATTTGCTCCTCAGCCTCAGCAATTGCGCTCTTCTCTCCTCTGCCTTTTTCCATTCTGTTTAATGCGATTAAAGCAGCCTTGAAGTTAGCGCCGTTCTGCTTAATAATTTCCTCTGACTCTCGAATTGCAGTACCAGCTGTAATTACGTCGTCTACTAAAAGAATGTCGCCCTGTAGAGGTGCACCTACTAAGTTACCACCTTCGCCATGATCTTTCTTTTCTTTTCTGTTAAAGCACCAAGGTACATTCTTTTGGTGAATAGTTGATAAAGCCATAGCTGTTGCGCAAGCTAATGGAATTCCCTTGTATGCAGGTCCAAATAAAACATCAAATTTAATGTTTGCATCAACTAAAGCATGTGCATAGCATGCGCCTAAAGTTGCCAGATCNTCGCCGGTGTTAAAACCACCTGCATTGAAGAAATATGGGCTGGTACGGCCTGACTTTAGAACGAAACTACCAAACTTCAGTACACCTTTACTTAAAGCTAACTCAATAAATTTACGTTGATACTCTTGCATTTTTGAACCTCAATTATTTTTTTNGAAATTCTACCTTATTTAGGACNANTTATCTAAAAAAAAGTNTAAATCAAATTTAGTTGATATACTNACTAGACAATTGCAANGGAGATAAAGATGACTGTAATTAAAAGCATGACAGGTTCTGCCAACACTGTTCTGAACACAGAAGTTGCAACAATCACCATNGACTTAAACTCAGTAAACGGCAGATTTTTAGAAATAAATTTCAAACTCCCTGATACATTAAAGCACTTAGAACAGAAACTTCGTGCCATCGGTCAGGAAAAACTAGCCCGCGGTAAAGTCGACTGCTACATCAATATTTCCTTAAATTCATCTTCTTTACTNAACATTGATAATGAAGCACTAGTAAGTCTTGCTGCATCTATCAACACAATTCAGGAGAATATTCCTCATGCAAATGTAAATGCTTTGGAGATATTAAATTTCCCTGGCATTATCAAACAGTCTTCTAACATCCAGGAAATAATTGATAGAGAACTGTTAAATAATTTTGGAAAAGCTTTAGATAAGCTCTCAGAAGCAAGAGAATCTGAAGGTCAAAAGTTAAAAGAAGCACTAACTGTGCGTCTTAACTTAATTTCAAAACAGGCTGATATCATCGAGCAGCAGTTAAAAGATCTTGTTCTAAATGAAAGAAACAGGATCTTAAATAAAATTGCTGAAATGAAAGTTGAAGTCGATCCTGCAAGAATCGATCAGGAAGTTGCTATCGCAGCTCAAAAAGCCGATGTTGAAGAAGAATATGATCGCCTCCGCTCTCATATCAGAGAAGTTACAAAGATTTTAGATAAAGGCGGTGTCTGCGGTAAGAGATTAGATTTCATGATGCAGGAGTTTAACCGTGAATCAAACACCCTTGCATCAAAAGCCTCAAATCTTGAAATTACTCAGATTGCCGTAGAACTTAAAGTTCTCATAGAACAAATGAGAGAACAGNTTCAAAANATCGAATAGTTTTTTTACCCGTCCAAGAATGTCTTANAAGCCCTGTTATTTGCTTGNAAATACAGGGCTTTTTTATTTTCCCCGTCCAAATCGGTTTGCAGATGTCCGTTACCAGTTGCTGTTTAAGTGGTGGGCAAAATGGTGGGCAAGACCTGTTTTTTTGACTCAATAAGCAAAAAGTCAAGGTATCTGGTGAGCAGATTTTTGCATCTATCTCACCACCGCCTTATGCCATCTCCACTTATCGTGCTGCTTGCAGGTTGTTCAATCACTCAACTATCGAACCAATCGATAAACAAACAGTGGTGGGCAATGGTGAGCAAATTTTAACGATTTCTTAGGAATATAGAGTAACAAACGATGGCAAAACTAACCGCAACTCAGGTGCAGTCTTATGCTCGCGCCGCAACAGCAAACAAAAAATACAGTGATGGTAACGGCTTATATTTTTGCGTAAGAAAATCTGGCATGCCGTATTGGATGCTAAGGTATACCAGCCTAAACGGACGACGAGAAGCCACGCTCGGCCAATACCCAAGTATGACCTTAGCAGAGGCTCGACTTGAATCGTCTAAAATGCAGCTACAACTTCAGCAAGGTGAAGACCCATTAGCAATCCGTGCTATTGAAACCATCCCTGAGATTCAAAATGTCAGTCAGCTGTTTCAAGACTGGTATGCCAAAGACTTAAGTCGCCGATTAAAGCACCCAAATATACCCAAACGTGTTTTTACCAAAGAAATTGCACCAGTGATTGGTCAACTTCCTATCCAAGCTGTGCGTCCAACACATGTACGCGAAGTATTAGAGCGCATTCGAGAAAGTAACCGCCCTACCATTGCCAACGATACCTTGATGTACATGAAGCAGCTGTTTCGACATGCGATAAAGCTCGACTTAACCCTGAACAACCCAGCCGCAGCATTTACCGTGGACGATGCCGGTGGCGTGGAGTCCAGTAAAGACAGGATGCTCAGCAAAGAGGAAATTCACTACGCCTTCAGCGTGTTTCATACCCATATCAATAGCTTTGGCCGCGACAACTACCTCGCTTGCTGCCTGTTTTTGGTGTTGGGTGTGCGCAAAAGCGAATTGTGCGAAGCCATGTGGCGTGAAATGGATTTAACCACGGGCGTATGGGACCTACCCAAGGAACGAAGTAAAACTGGCGTCCCAATCAGCATTCCCTTACCGCGCCAAGCCATTGCTTGGTTTAACGAGCTGCAAATCCGTGCTTGTGGCTCGCCTTATGTTT
>JGI24710J26742_10001576_pt1 | contig 20898 bp, 15 predicted proteins | sample BioPla2DNA2_FD_26742 | JGI IMG/M metagenome (IMG submission 26742) | reverse complement strand
GATGGTATTATAAAGGTTGATGTTAAAAATAGCGAAAAAATAAAGGTATATGTAGCTGAAAATTTTAAAGAAGATAATAGTAGCGAGGAAAGCACTTCAGCAGAAGAATAGGAAGTATATGGACTTAAATAATCTAAAACTGATAAGGAATGAAATTGACAATATAGACAGCGAAATTTTAAAGCTGTTTATTAAGCGTATGGCATTGACAAAAAATGTTGCAGATTATAAGAGAAAAAATAATATGCCTATTTATCAAAAAGGGCGAGAAAACGAGGTGCTTGACAGGATTTCCTCCTTATCTCCAAAGGAATACGAAAAAGGTGCAAGACTATTATTTGCCAATATCATGGATATTAGTAAATCTTTACAAAACGATATTTTAGGAGATGCTAAATCCTTTTTAGAACAAGCAAGGCTTGATACTTCCCCATCTGTTGCTTGTCAGGGTACAAAGGGCTCATATTCACAAGCGGCATATGAAGCATTATTTGAAAGTAAAGGCAGCTTACAGTTTTGCGAAACCTTTGAGGAGGTTTTTAAAGCTGTTGATGCCGGAAAAGTCGATTATGGCATACTCCCCATTGAAAACAATACCGCCGGCGATGTCGCACAGACATATGAGCTTTTAACTAAATATAATATTTATATCAGTAAGGCTGTGGCTATTCAGATTAATCATGTTCTAGCAAGCGTTGAAGATGCTGAATTTTCAGATATAAAAAATGTATATTCCCACGAGCAAGCATTAAGGCAATGCAACACATTTTTCAGTGAAAACCCTCAGCTAAGCCCTAAAGTGTATAAAAATACTGCAATAGCTGCCAAAATGGTAGCCGAAAGTAAGGATAAGACCATATCTGCAATATGCTCAGCTTATAGTGCTAAATTATATGGGCTGAAAATATTAAAAACTAATATTTCTAATACAGAAAATAATTTCACAAGATTTATCTGCATTTCAAAGCAGCTTGAAATTGAGGAAAATGCTGATACAATCAGTGTTGCTATTTCCACTAGAAACGAGCCTGCCTCTCTTTATCGTCTGCTAACAAAATTTGCAGTAAGCGGGCTTAATTTAACTAAAATAGAGAACAAGCCCTTACCTGCCACTGTCAAAAAAGAGCATGAGTTTGATGTGCTTTTTTATCTGGATTTTACTGGCAGCGTAAAGGATTCTAGCGTGGCAAAACTTATTTCAAGCCTTGAAAGCGAAATGAAGTATTTTAAGTTTTTAGGAAACTACAAAAGCATCATTAAAAGATAGGCAGGGGGATGGCTATGAATGTTAAGGTTAGTTCGACAAGTACAGTAAGTGCAGTAATTGCTGCTGCTGGCAGCTCTTACAGGATGAAAGGAAAGGATAAGCTTTTCTCAGAAATACAAGGCACTCCTATCATTGTTCTGTCGGCATTAGCATTTGAGCAGAATGAAAATATCGATGAAATCATCATTGTTTCATCTGCCCAAAAAATTGATGAAATCAAAGAGCTGGCTAAAAAGCATAATATCACAAAGCTTTCTCAAATTATCCTAGGAGGAAAGACAAGGCACGAATCTGTTTTAAACGGTGTAAAGGCAAGCAAAGGTGGCTTTGTAGCTATTCATGACGGAGCAAGACCTTTAATAAGCCAAAAGGTTATTAATAAGGCTGTTTTTGCAGCGAAAGAGTTTGGTGCAGCTATTCCCGCTGTCAATGCAAAGGATACCATCAAGCTTTCCCATGATGGTGAAAATATTGAATCAACCCCCGACAGAAGCTTTTTGTTTAATGCACAAACGCCTCAGGTATTCAATAGAAATGTCTACCTAAAATGCGTCGAAAGGTTAGGCATTAAAGCGCAGGCTGTTACTGATGACAGCATGATTTTTGAGCTTTGCTCAAAAAAGGTAAAGCTTGTCAAAGGAGATTATAAAAACATTAAAATCACTACACCTGAGGATTTGATGATAGCTGAGGTTTTCTTAAAAAGTGATTTATAATAAATTAAAGAATTATAAAATATGCTAAAGGATATTAAAAATGACTAAAGCTTTAAATAATATTCCAATAATAAGAATTGGCTTTGGCTATGATGTTCATAAATTTGCCGAAAACAGAAAGCTTATTCTAGGGGGAGTTGAAATCCCTTATGAAAAAGGCCTAATGGGTCATTCTGACGCTGATGTTTTACTCCATGCAATTAGCGATGCTATTCTTGGTGCGTTAGCCTTAGGAGATATCGGACAACATTTTCCTGATACCGATAAAAGATACAAGGACGCTGATAGTGCAGTTCTTTTAAAAAAGGTATATGAAATGATAGCTGATAAAGGCTATAAGATAAATAATATTGATGCCACTGTTTTTTGTGAAAAGCCAAAGCTCAAGGATTTTATTATCCCTATGCGTAAGAATATCTGCGATATTTTAAATACAAGCATTGATAATATAAGCGTCAAAGCAACTACTGAAGAAGGACTAGGACTTGCAGGAAAGGGTATTGGCACACATGCAGTTGTATTAATTTCTAAAGCATAATACTAAAAGGCTTGCCGAATAAAATCGGCAAGCCTTTTATGAAAACTATGAAAAAGATTTTACTACTTTATTAAAAAATTACTGCCTTCCTTTTCCTTACAAAGCTTTTTTACAAATGCTATATCCGAAATTAGCTTTACTGCACAATCATAATTTTTAAGATAAAGTCCGGCAACAGATATGGATACAAGCGGGAATTTTTCTTTTTTCCCCTTTCTATTAAGAGTAATGATATGCTTTTTATTATAATCTTCATCAGAATAAAATTTATAAATTCCTTTGTCAAAATCAGTTATTATATTTTTACAAATCTGCTCAGCATTATCACTGCTTATAATTGCAACAAAATCATCTCCGCCAATATGCCCTTTAAAACATTTAATTGGAATATTTTTCACAATAATATCTCTGGTATACCTTATTAGCCCATCTCCTCTTTCAAACCCGTAAACATCATTATACGCCTTAAAATTGTCCAAATCTAAATATATTATACAAAGANTTGACTTGCTGTTACCATTTACACATTCTTCTATATTCTGCTCTATAACAATATTCCCTGGAAGTCCTGACAAAGGATTTAAATGCTTAGCATTCTGAACCTCTATTTGAATAGTTTTTTCTAATAAATCCTTTATAGTCACAATACCATAATATTTGCCTTCACGATTTATAGTAATAAAGTCATAAATTTTTTCATAATCCCTCTGCATAGCTAATTTTGATACAATATCAATAGATGTATTGCAATCAACACTCATAAAATCCCTTGACATTATTTTTTTAACCGGCTTTTTAGAAAATAAGTCATATCCATAAATTCCACTTGTATAAGAAAGAATATCATTTCTGGTCAAAACGCCCACAACTACATCATTTTCAGTAATGCAGAAGCCTGCGATTGAAGAATCTTCCTTTACTTTATTATATACCTCAGCCACTAGCACATTAGGACTGATAGCATCATGCTTTTTCGCAATATTTTTTATGTAAAAATCATTTATTCCATGATTAAACGTACGATTCTTTTTCTCATTTTCTTTTTTAATAGTTTGTCTAACATCATTTTTTATAGAAAAAATCTCAGCCGCTGGCCTTTGAATATAAAATCCCTGCCCATAATGAATACCTAAGGAAATAAGAGTCTTTAACTCCTCATATGTTTCTATTCCCTCTGCTATAAGCTTTGTATTAGTCATCATTCCAAAATCAAGCATACTTTTTATCATAGATTGCTTAATATCATCAGTATCAACATTTCTCACAAGATTCATATCCAGCTTAATAAAATCGGGATTTATTTCAGTAATCAGGTTCAAGCCGCTATACCCTGAGCCTGCGTCATCAATAGCTATCTGATAATCCTGCTGTTTATAATTTAGTACGGTTTTTTTAAAATCACTTATATTATAAATAGCCTCTCTTTCAGTAATCTCAAAAATTATTCTATTTGAGTTTATACTGTATTTGCTCAGATATTCCTTTGTCATTCCCTGTTTAATACGCTTATCATGTATAATATTAGGGTTTACATTTAAAAACAGCTTGGTATCCGGTGGTAAAAGCGGCATGGACTGAAGTGCCTTTATCCTACAAATATATTCTAATTGCCACACCATATTAAAGTTATAAGCTAAATTAAAAAGAACACTAGGGCTTTCATAAGCACTTCCCCTTGGCCCACGGCTTAGTGCCTCATAGCCAAAAAGCGTTCCATCTCTCAATGAAATAATCGGCTGAAAAACAGTATTTATCTCACCATCTTTTATTATTTGTAAAAAATCAGCCTTTACAGAATCATTTATCAACACTACGCTATTAGGCATTTATGACTCCTTTTATGTTAAAACATCATTACCTCTTAAATATATAATAATGAAAAAAATAAAAAGTATCTATCATAGCATAGTAAAAAGAAAGTAAATTTTTGACTCAATAATTTTTCTCTGCCGAAATTTCTAACACAAAAAGTTATAAATGTTATTATTTGTTGTTTTCCGTTGGTTTTTGTTGTTTTTTATTGCTATTTATAATATAAATTTCTAATCATGCTTAGCATTTTGCTTGTATTTACTAGTTAAAATTATATAATATAACTTAAATTCTAACAAGTTACAACTAAAACCTACGAAAAACAACATTTTATAACTATCTAGCTGTTTAACAACCTCATACCACTGCTCATTTATTTAATTTAATAAACCCAGATAAAAACTATGTCCCAAAAAACAACTCAATATCTTCACCAATGCTGCCTATTCCTGAAATGCCAAAATTATCTACAAGCACATTAGCAACATTTGGTGATAAAAACGCTGGCAAAGTAGGTCCTAAATGAATGTTCTTTACTCCCAAATACAATAGTGACAATAATACTATTACTGCCTTTTGCTCATACCAAGCAATATTGTATATAATAGGCAGGTCGTTTATATCCTCCAAAGCAAACACTTCCTTTAGCTTAAGTGCTATGACTGCCAATGAATAAGAGTCGTTGCACTGCCCTGCATCAAGAACACGCGGTATTCCCCCTATATCGCCAAGATTGAGCTTGTTATACTTATATTTAGCACAGCCTGCTGTAAGTATCACACTATCCTTTGGCAAAGCTTTTGCAAAATCAGTGTAATAATTTCTTGATTTTGCTCTGCCGTCACAACCCGCCATTACTACAAATTTCTTTATTGCTCCGCTTTTTACAGCATCAACTATCTTATCAGCAAGCTGTAACACCTGATTATGTGCAAAGCCTCCAATTATTTCCCCTGCTTCAAGCTGCTTAGGAGGCAAGCACTTTTTTGCCTGTTCTATTATATTAGAAAAATCCTTTTCCTCGCCTATTTCACCGTCGATATGCTTGCACCCATCATAGCCTGCTGCTCCCGTGGTGTACATTCTGTCCTTATAGCTATCAAGAGGGGGAACAATACAGTTTGTCGTCATAAGTATAGGGCCATTAAAGCTTTCAAATTCTTCTCTTTGCTTCCACCATGCGTTACCATAATTGCCCACAAAATGCTTATATTTTTTAAATGCCGGATAATAATGTGCAGGCAGCATTTCTGAATGAGTATATATATCAATGCCTTGATTTTCTGATTGCTTTAAAAGCATCTCCAAATCTCTTAAATCATGTCCGGAAACAAGTATTCCCGGTTTATCTGATACTCCAATATTAACCCTCGTTATCTCTGGATTGCCATAAGCACTGGTATTCGCCTTATCTAGCAAAGCCATGCCATTTACCCCATATTTACCCGTTTGCAAGGTAAGCTCTACAAGTTCATCTACACTGAGATTTTGAAGAGTTTTTGCCAATGCCATTTGTATAAATGCATCTACCTCCTCATCATCATGTAAAAGTGCATTTGCATGCTTTGTATACGCTGAAAGTCCCTTTAGTCCATAAGTAATCAGCTCCTTTAAGCTGCGTATATCTTCATTTTCTTCAGCCAAAACGCCTACTTTTTGAGCCTTGTCTAAAAACTCCTCTTCTTCCCCATTCCAAAGACTTGCCTCGGATAAGTCTTTACCATTGCTTAATTGACTAAGTAAATTTTGCTTTTCTGAAAGAGTGATTTTTATTCTTTCAGCAATACTTTTATTGTCAAAATTAGCATTTGTAATAGTTGTAAACAAATTAGAGGTAATTAAGTGATTTATTTTTCTATCCACCGTCTTGCCCTCTGCTCTAAGCCTAGTTGAAATATCACTCAAGCCCTTGCTTACATAGATAAGTAAATCCTGCAAAAGTGCTGTTTGTGGCTTTTTCCCACAAACTCCCGATACTGTACAGCCAGAATTTTTAGCAGTTTCCTGACATTGATAGCAAAACATTTTACAATCCATAAAATACTCCTTTTTAATAAATTATTTTTCTTGTAAAACAATTATAACAGTTATAAAAAAATAAATCCGTAGCAAGTGTTACGGATTTTAGTTATTTGATTATCTATAAAATATTTTGCATAGACTCAAAATCTTGAATTATAATTTGCCTTTTATCAACCTTTATCAAGCCCTCTGATTGCATCTTCATCAGCTCTCTTGATAAGGAGGGGCGAGCGACATTTAAAAAATCAGCTAGCTTTTCTCTGTTCATTTCCAGTTTTACGATACCATTTTCATCACAATTGTTTAAAAACAAGCTTGCTATCTTCTGTCGCAAGGTAGTATATGATAATATCCTGACCTTTTGATTCAAAAAATATGCCTTCTGTGCAAGTATCAAGAGCATATTAGAAATTATTTTAGAATGGCAGTCGCAAGCCTTTTCACATGGACTATAAAAAAACGATTTAGGCAAATGAAGCACGTGGGAATTCTCTTGTGCCTGTGCATAATTATCATAAGCATTTTTTTCTAAAAAAACAAACACCTCACCAAACAGCTCACCACTTTTTTCAAATGTAGCAATAATATTTCTCTTGCCGCTAACTGTGTNATTGCACACTACAATAGAACCATCAATGAGAATCATTAAGTCCCGTGGAACATCATGCTGATGAAAAATTATTTGGTCCTTATGATAAAGCACCTTTTTTGCCCCACAGCATTTTATCAGCATTTGTATATCACTTGATTCAATTCCTCTGAACAAAGGACAACTAACTAATTTTTCAATCACATTACCCCTCCCGCCAATTACAAACTTCAAGTGCTTAACATCTATTCAAAAAACACCTCATCATTTAAAGCATTTCCCATACGAAGGCTTTGCCTTGCCCTTTGCATAACTGAATCAACCTTTTCGAGCTTAATACAAAGCTCCTTTTCTTCCTTTGTAGTAGTAATTATCTTGTGTATTCCACCATTTTTAATTACAATTCTCTTATCAGCCATTAATGCAAGCAAAGGGTCATGTGTCGCCATTAAAACAATTTTATCCTTGGAAACAAGCAGCTTTAAAGCTTTTTTCCTATCAATGCCTGCATTTTCTATTTCATCAATAAGCACAATTGGTGATGCACTCAAAATAGCAGTATCGGCAATCATTAATGCTCTTGACTGTCCGCCACTCAATCCCGTTATTGGCGTATCACTTGAAAACGACTCACCTGCAAGCTTATTTGCCGCTTGTAAAATCTCTTGTGAAATTTTTTCAGGGTCACTTATCATTCTGCTTTGGGCATGAAGCTTTATAAACTCACCTGCACTAACGTCCATAACGAAATTCATATTCTGTGATAATTGTGCCACAAGCTTATTATTAGGAGAATACCTCCATTTAGGGTCGGCAGGCTTATTATTTATAAGAATCGTTCTCCCCGTTGGAGTATCCCCCTGTGCCGCCCACTCAATATCGGCAAGCAAGCGACTTTTCCCCGAACCCGTAGGCCCAACAATGGAAATAATCTCGGATTTTCTTATTTCAAGCTTTTCAAATGGCTCTGCTTTTCCGTCCTTATACTTGCCAGATAATATAGTGAGAGAGTTAACCTGCCCATCACTAATGCCTAAAAACTCCTTCATTTGCTCAATATAGCTTAAAAGCTCGTTTTTAAGACCTCTTATGTCTATCGCCTTATCCTCAAGCTCATCTTCATCAAGGCAAGAAAGAAATTCCTCAAAGCTTTTTTCCTCAAATCCTTTTATATCAAGCCTATTTTGCTCAAAAAACTCTATTACGAAAGGATATTTTTTTACTAGCTCTTTAATAGAAAGCTCAAGCATTTAATCCCCCCAATCCATCTTCTTTGTATTGCCTAGCTGATAGCTTTCGCCTATCCTTGTTTCACCAAGACAGTAAGAACACATTGCACTCGGCATGGGGAACCTAAGCTTCATTCCTTGGACAGATGTGATATTCTGATTTTCATCATATAAAAGCTGACTTAATTCATACGCACCCTGCCCGCTTAATCCGTTTACATGAAGCACCATAGCCTTAGGATTAACCGCACTTACTCTAGCTGAAAAAACCTCTCTTTCAGCCTGCGAAACAATGTCGCCCTTTGTAATTACGACAATATCAGCTGATTTCAGCATTGGTCCTATTTTCTTAGGAGTATTTATTCCTGAAAGATTATCTATTACACAAATCCCCTTTACATCGGCAAGATAGGGCGAGCAACGGTTGCATAGCCCTGCCGATTCTGTAATAAGCAAATCAAGGTTGTTTTTCTCTCCCCATTTTACCACATCCTCAATATTAGACGCAAAGAAATGATCAGGACACAATGCACCTGATAAACCCTTTTTTACGGGAACGCCTGATTGCTCATACAGCTTATCATCATCAGTATAGAGGCAATCAAACTTGACTACACCGACGCTTCTCCCCTGATTTTTAAAGGCTTTTATTGCCTTTAAAATAATGGAGGTTTTTCCTGAAGAGGGCGGCCCTGATACTATGATAAGATTCATACATTCACCTTTCTTCTATTCCGCTGTAAAACATCTGCTCCGTTTGCTTTAGCAGCTTTCCTATATCATTGTTATATATAAAGTCCCATCCCATCCACAAAAACCTTTGCTCATCGGAAAGCAAGTTGTCAACCTGTGGATGAGTAGAGGGAAACTTCCCGTTTGCTGACATTACATTACCCATTTCCTTAGAAAACAAATAGTTCGCTAATGCTTTTGTCTTTTCACCTGCACCAGCCTTTGTTATCAAGAAAATAGGGCTTATTATTGCTCCGTCATCAGGCCAGACAGGTTTTAAATCACTGCCCTCTTTCGCCATCCATGTAAAAAAATATGGCATAACTGTTATAATCGGTGCTTGACTCACCTTTCTTTTTCCACCTTCTTTTATCATTTGAGCAGGGTGCATACTTTTTAAAAGCCCTTTGCCAAGCTTTTTCACCCCTTCTTCACCATATTCCTTATATATTCCCAAAAGCACTGCATTAAACAAATCCAAATCACTCATAGGTAGTGCAATTGTATTTTCAAATTCAGGCTTTAGCAAATCTGCCCAGCTTTTTGGAAATTGCCTGTCACCTAGCAATGCAGTGTTTACCATAAAAATAGCAGGAACAACTCCAATAATNGTATATTGATTTTTAGGGTCTTTTAAGTCAATTTCTTTATTGTCAAAGCATTTATTNAATCTGCTTACGCTAATTACATTTGAAAAAACATTGTTTTTCAAATGCTCGCCCATAACTTCATTGTCAAAAAATAAGCTAAATCCAGCTGATAAATATATATCTGACAATTCCTTAGCAGAACTGCCAAGCATCTTTTCTCTAAGCCAATCCAACCCCATGCTTGCCGCTTGCAGCTCATAATCAGCTTTGATATCATTTTCATTAAGCCACTTATCCAAGCTCTCTAAAAGCTGAACTCGTATAGGACAAGGGAGTATACCGGAAATTTTTAAATCTCCGTCATTTTTCTTAAAAGTTTCTGCCAAGCCACTTGACAAATCAAAAGAGCTATCCTCTATCAAGCTGACAATCTGCCTTTCAACTTCATTAACGTCAAAGCCCTTTACCTTTAGAGCTGTTTCAAGAGAAATCGTCTTTCCGATAGTCTTTCTCATTATTTCATTTTTAATATTGTCAAGTCCCTTTGACACTAAAAAGTCGATTATAATAGGGTATTTCTCAGTTAAATCATATACCTTATCCCCAATTGAAAAATATTTATTCATACATATCTCCTTAAAATAGAGTAATTTACTATACTTTATTTTACTCAATTTTTTAAAAAAATCCGTAACATTTGTTACGGATTTTCCTTTTTATCTAAACAAGTGTGTAAAGCCCACCGGAAACCGACTTTACAATCCCATTAATCTCTAAATCTATNAAAAGCTCAAATATANGCGTCATTTCAATACCTGTTTTCTCGGAAATAATATCAGCAGATGCCTCTCCCTTTTGCAAGCACTTAACTAACCGTACACTTTCTTCATCAAGCTCTTCCCAAGGGATTTGAGCTTGATGCTGCTCTGCCTCTTGTTTATCAGTATTGTTTGTGTTCTTTTTATAAATAATTGTATTAGTTTTTGCAGGTATATGCATAAAGTCACTTCCTATATCATATGGCGTAAAAAGATGAGAATGACCAGTATAATAATTATACACCACATCTAGATGACTAAATACAGGGATAGCACCATCACGCAAATACCTCACCACACCACCGTATTTCCCATCAAAAATATCGTGAGGCACAAGGCAAAATAAATCCCTCCCTTGCTCAATAGCGTGTTCGGCTGTGAGCATACATCCGCTTTTATATCCAGCCTGAACAATAAATGTGCCTAATGAAAGCCCGCTCATTATCCTATTTCTTTGTGCAAAATATGATGGCGAAGCCTCAGAATTAGGCAAAAGCTCGGACACTACAACGCCGCCCTCATTGATTATCCTCTGTCTTAAATTATAAGTTTCCTTAGGATAGTTTGATTTTATCCCACAAGCAAGCACAGAAATAGTAGTACCCTTTGCTTCGACAACGGACTCATGAGCGGCACTATCTATTCCAACAGCCATGCCACTTACTATTGTAAACCCTATTTTCGCAAGCTCATTACATATTTTTTTGCAAGCCTTTATGCTGTATTTCGATGCATTTCTTGCACCTACTACGGTTAGACTTAGCTCACTGTGCAAAGCACTAATATCTCCCTTAGCAAAAAGTAATAAAGGCGGGTTATATATATGTCTTAATTGCTGTGGATAATACTGACTATCAAAAGGAATAATAGTAATATTATCACTCTCACATTCCTCAATAAGCATTTCAGCCTTTTCAAGGGATAGAGTTTTTGCTCTTTTATTTTCAGCCACACTTAAAGACGGATGTCCATTTTTAGATAAAAGATTATACAACCCTTCAATATCATCAAATAAAGGAATAAGTCCACCTTTTTTACTATCATTAATTATCTTATTATATGGACCTAGAACCAACAAAAGCCATACCCAATACTTCAGCATGTCATCACCTCAACCTTTGCCTTATCACAGGCATTATGATTTACTGTCTTTAAAGTATTCTAAAAGCTCTAAAATATGCTTTTTATCACGTTCATCTTCCTTAGTATCTCGCCAAACCTCTTTATAAAGCTTGTTTACCGATGCACCAAACTGCTTTTTACTATACCTTTCAACAACCTTACTATTATATTCCCATGAGTTTTCCTGAAATTCCTTATCAGCTAGAATTTTTTCAGCTAAACTCGCAAACTCACCTATGGTTTTAAATGCATAGCCATTTTTTCCGTTTTCAAGCACACCGACAAGTGCAAGATCCTCCTTGCAAAGCAAAGGCAGTCCGCTTGCCGCTGCCTCAACATAAGTTAACCCCTGTGCCTCACTAGTTGACGCACAAACGAAAACATCACCAAGCTGATAATAATCCGGAACCTCATCATAATTAATCATACCCGTAAAAATAATTCGTTTATTTACATTTCTATCAGCTGACTGCTCAATCAAAGATGGCCTTGCCGGCCCATCTCCCACAATTAAAAAATATGCATCTTTATTTTTTTTCAAAATAATTTCAAAGCCGTCAATCAGCTCATTTATACTTTTTTCAAAGCCTAATCTTCCTACATACACCAAAAGAGGTGCATTTTCAGGAATGTTATATTTCTGCTTTAGCAGTGCTTTTCTTTCCTTAGAAATACGCTTTAAAAATCTATCCATATTTATACCAGTAGGTATAACCTCAATACGATTTTTACATCCATATTCTAAAAGCTTTGCCCTTGTTTTTTCAGTAGGTGCAATGATTGCAGCTACCTTGCGTAATCTTTCCTTTGAAAAGCCAGCAATAAGTGAGGGCTTTACAATTTTACCATTAAGAATATATTTAGAGTACTGCTCGTACAAGGTGTGATAGGTATGCACGATTGGTGCTCCTGTCCATTTTGAAATATACTCAGCAAATTCAAAGCTGAAAAACTCACACTGACTATGGACTATATGAGGCTGCCACTCAACTATCTCCTTTAAATATCTGCGTGCAAAAGTTACTGGAAATCTTGTGGTGGGATACAGCCTCAAAGGTACTGATTTTATATTATAAGTATTTCCATCAACATAATTTCTCTTCCTATCAGAAATAGCAAGCACCTTTACTTCATGCCCATATTTTTCAATTTCCTCAATTAAATTAGTAATTGACGTCACAACCCCGTTTACAGACGGCTTGTATAAATCTGTTGTAATAAGGATTTTAATATAAACCACTCCCTCCAAAATCTATGTGGCACTAAGCCTCAATAGTATTTACAGTATTCTTCATCAAGCGTTTTACTAAAATTATCCCAAGCACAAAAGCAGGTATCTCTGCTATAATAAAGGAATACCAAACATTTTCCACAGCAAAAAATTTAACAATAATATATGCGGCTGGTACTAGCAGCCCTATCTGTCTAATAATTGATATAATCATGCTATATTGTGCTTTTCTTAATGCTTGAAAAGCTGATGAAAACGAAATAGTCACACCGGCAAAAATAAATGAATAGCTAATCTTCTTAAAAGCATCAGAGCCTATTGCCAATAGCTCATCGCTAGGCTTAAACATCATCATAAGATTTTCTGCAAATACATTTACTATAATTGTGCCAAAAACCATTATTATAAAAGCAAAAAGCATACCCGCTCTCAAGGATTTTACAATGCGTTCTTTTTTCCTTGCCCCAAAATTATAGGCAATAATAGGTATAAGTCCACTGTTCAAACCAAATACAGGCATAAACACAAAGCTCTGTATCTTAAAATAAACGCCCAAGGCTGATTGATAAGCCAGAGGAGAAGCCTTTAAAATAAAGTTCATAAGTATCAGCATAAATGAGGCGACCGACTGCATAATAGCAGTGGGTATACCAACATGATATATTTCCTTTATAATTTTAAAATCAGGCTTAAAATCACTAGCCTTTATATTTATTTCCTTGACCTTAACCTTTGTAATAATTATTGCAATTACAGCACCGCAAAATTGTGCAAAAACCGTTGCAATAGCAGCACCATCAACACCAAGCTCTGGGAAAATACCATAGCCAAAGATTAAAACAGGGTCAAGTATAATATTAATTATAGCAGCAACACCCTGAACAATCATGCTGTAAAAGGAATTTCCCGTTGCCTGCAATATTCTTTCAAAGCATACTTGTATAAATAAAGGAGTGCAAAATATCATGACTATCGATGTATAACCCTTTGACAGCTCAAGCACCTCTTGATTAGTTGTTTGAAACCCTACAATATGCTCCGTTAAAAACATTCCAGCCAGTATGAAAAAAACCGAGCTTATAACCATTAAAAGCAAACCATTTCCCGCTGCTTTTTCTGCTGATTTATTGTCCTTTTGTCCTAGCTTGAGAGAAAGCAGTGAGTTCATCCCTACACTTGTTCCTACGGAAATAGCTATCATTAAAAATTGCACCGGCATAGCATAAGCAGTAGCATTAATATACATTTCCGTGCTTTCTGGGGCTGTTTGTGCATATTGAGTTACATAAATAGTGTCAACAATATTGTACAAAGCCTGCACAAGCATAGAAATCATAATTGGCGCTGACATTGAAAGCACCAACGAGCCAATTGGCTGAGTGCCTAATCTATTTTCTTTTGTGTTTTCCAACTTATCTATCCTTTTCTTTTTATTCTACACTTCTATTTTAAAGCTTTTATGTATCTATGTCAAGCTTTATATAATCCTTTAAAATATCATTAATCTGATTATCTAAAAATTCTTTAGTAATATTGTCATATTTTCTCGCTCCATGGGTTTCTAGCATTTCCTCGGTAAAATCCTTGTATAAGACTATTTTAGCATCGTTAAAGTTATTACCATAATAGCTTATAATCGGTATTCCCGCAATATCTGAAAATGTTATTTCTCCTGTTTCACCATTCTTTATTACAGTAAATTGTCCTATCATGCCGATAATAGAAAGCCTTGCATTAGTAGTCATTGATGAAATAAAGTTTCCCAAGCAATTAAAGAGCAAGACATCTCTGCCATCCTCAGATTTAATAATTTCAATCGGCTGAATAGTATGTGGCTGAGTTCCAAGTATAACATCAGCCCCCCAATCAGCAAATTTTTTAGAATACTCTTTTTGCAAGTCAGAAATCTGGTCGCTCACTTCTATGCCAAAATGTGGTGCCATAACCACAACATCAGCTACTTTCCTTGCCTTTTGCAGCTGTGCCTTTATTTCTTCATCATCTTCTCCTATATAAAGCAATTTTATTTCTGAATCAGACTTTAATTTAAGTCCATTAGTATGCTCTGTTGCACCAACAAAAGCAAAGGTTATGCCATTTTTTTCGATAGTTCTGATATTATCCATATCTGCTTGATTCCTATATGCACCAAATACAGTCATGTCCTTTTTTGATTCCCAATAATCAAGCGAATTTAAAAGCCCGTCCTCATTAACATCAAGAGTATGATTGTTGATAATAGACACGGCATCAAAGCCTAAGCTTTCCAAGCATTCTCCCATATCAATAGGTGTGCTGAATCTCGGATACCCTGAGGGCTTGTACAAATCATTCACAATAGTTTCTTGATTGATAAAAGCTATATCAGCAGCCTTTATAATATGCTCAACACTTTTATATATATAGGAAAAATCATATTCTCCCTCATTTTCTGCCCTTTGACTTGCTTGATTGTAAATATTACTATGTATCAGATTATCTCCAACAGCAGTAAATTTTACTACCTTATCCTCCACCTTTTCAGGTGCCTGTGTCTGCGTTGTTATTGCAGTGGTGCTTTTAGCAGCTGTACTTTCAGTTTGTTCACCTTTGCTGCTCTGTGGATAGGTGACAGTTGGCTTACAGGCTGTTAAAACAAGCCCTGCCGCTATGGAAATTGCTGTAAGTTTTAATTTTTTCATATTCTTATCACGCCTTTACTTTATATATTTTAAATTGCCTTTGATTTGCTTTTCCTTTCAACTAATCCCCACCATAGAGTTAGGACTAATGACAAGCCCAAAGCGACTAAAAACCCTGAAAACCCCAAAGCTGAAAACCCAAAAATCCCCGCAAGCTTTGGCGTAAAGGAAATCATCATGCTTATCAAAACAATACCACTGCTAATAATCAATGAACCTGTGCTTTTTTTAGGGTAGCCCTTAAATGCAGTAGCTAGTGAAAATTGATTTTCCCACATTAATAAAACTGAAGACAACACGTACATTAAAAATATCAATCCTCTAGCCTCGGCAGCGTTGTCCTTATATGAAATAATATAAGCAAGTGCTGTTCCTATTCCTAAAACCACACCTTGTAAAACAGCCTTAGCCAAAAACCTTTTATTAACAGTCTTGCTTCTAATATATTTAGAAGTGCTTATTTCAAGCTTAGAATCATACTTTAAAAATCCGTATGAAAGCACTACTAAGGGTACAATTAATGCTTGCAAAACACCTGTTGTAATCACACTAAAGGCAGGCTCAAAGCCTAATGACCATGGTAAAATCACCGCAAAAGCCATCGCAAGTATCAGTGATATAACAAGAGAAACACTGCGTTTTATATTAAAATGTATAATTCTAGATTCCTTTATCGTATCGGATACTTTTAATAAATTATCATCATTAAGTAATAAATTAGATGCATCAAGTGCAGCACCAGTACTAGAAGAAAGGCTTGATATTGCCACATCAGCGTTTTGCAAATATAATGCATCTGACACATCCTTTCCAATTACTGCAATCTTTTCTCCCCCTGATTTAAGCATAGCTATGAGCTTTATTTTCTGCGACGGCGTAATCCTTGCAAATATTTCAACTCCTCTTAAATCAAGAGTCTCATTGTTTTTTTCAGCACTTTCAATATCATAGCCTGTAATAACTCTCTGCGTCTTAATCCCGATTATATTACCTATAAAAGCTGCTGTATCCGCACTATCACCCGTAAGCATAGCTACCTTAACTCCTGCCTTTTGACATTGTCTTATAGCAAAGGGGACAGATTCCTTTACCTCATTTTTAAATGATAAAAGTCCCGCATATAAGTACCTTATCCCAAATAAAGATTTAGGAATATCATCTGTATCCAGCTTTGCAAAAGCAACAGCAATTACACTCAATCCATCCTTTGCGGCATTTGAACAGCTTTGCTGAGCCTCAAACAAATCGTTCCCTTCAAAATCACATAGGGGGAAAATCGTTTCAGGCGCACCTTTTATGCACAAAAGCCTAGTACCTTTTACAAGCCATAGATTGCCTGAAATTCTGCTTTCTGCTGAAAAAGGATAAGCACAAAGCCTTTCATTATTAAATTCCTCCGACGTATCAGCATTTTGAAATGTGGTGTAGATTTTTACAGCCTGCTCGACATTGTTTTGAGATGTCATATCACAAGATAGTGAAGCTACATTAATCAAAAGCTCATGATTTTTTGCATGAATATCCTGTATCTCTGATTTTAATTTTATTATTCCGCCTGCTTTATTTACACAAAGCATACTCATTGAGTTTAAATTATCGATAGTTTCCAAGCTTTTTACTACTGCTTGTTTTTTAAACAAAGATATAGCACCTAGAATATAATAGGTGCGAATAATACTGCTGATTTTTATAGGGGAAAATACAAGTGCTGTGATACAAGCTATTTCGCCTGCACTTGGCAAGGACATTCCCTTAGCTAAAAGTAAAGCTAAGCTAATAGCAAAACCAAGAGCTGCTACAAATGATATTATTACACCGGATTTTCTCGCAATTTGTTCAGTAACCGGAGTATATTTAGCAGGGGTGGGCAAAGCACCATACTGCATATATCTTTTTGTATCCATGCCCGTTGCTGTTATCCTGCATATTGCACTGCCACTAACTGCCCTTGTAGAGCTGTATATCATTGTCCTTTTCAGCTCATTTTCATTATCGATGCCGACGGTTTTTTCTATTGGCTGATTATCTCCCGTAAAAATGCCTTCATCAACAGTAAGTCCTCTTACTTCCAGCAAAAAAGCATCAGCAGGAATATTTTCTCCCCCCTGAATAATTAAAATATCATCAGGAACAAGCTCGTCCTTACTTACAAGAACGATGTTTTCATCACGAACAACTCTATAACTGTTTTCCATAGAGCTTGTAACAGAGTTTAAAAGCCCCTCAAGGTAAATAATCCTATATGCATCAAATGCAGCACAAATAACAGCAAGTATCATGCAAATAACCGACAAATGCATAGTTCCGTCTAAAGCGTAAAAAACCGACGCTAGTGCTAAAAAGATAAACAAAGGATTTAAAAACATCTTTAAAAAGCTAAAGGAATCTCTCTTCCTCTCAGCTGCATAATCTGAGTTTATACCATATAAAGTTATGTTTTTTTCCACCTGCCGCTGGGAAAGTCCCTTATACTCTCCCTTAAAATTCATAAATCTCGCCACAAAGTGCCTCCGATATTATTTTATACTTCATCTATATTGTGACATATTTTTATCGGAAAATCAATAGCAACAGCAGTTTTTTATCTATTTTTAATGGCTTAATGATATTTTATCTTATAGGGATTGTATCTGTTTTCCCATCCATTGAAAGATATATATTTTCATCATCAATCTTTATATTTTTATAATAATTTTCTGAAATTATTGTAGGTGAAGTTTCTTTCAAATTCCATTTCATGGGCTGATACATATTGTTAATATAATAAATGCTTTCGCCATCAAAGGAAACCGCATTTTTGGGAACATCATCGGACAAAATCAATTTTTCTTTTTTAGTAATAGGATTTATAATGTACAAGCTTCCGCTCCCATCTATAAAATAAACATCTTTACCATAAGCAAAAACACATTCTATTTCTACAATGCTCCTGCTCTTATAAACATCAGTATAAAGCCCAAAATACTTAACCTCATAGTTTGAGCTTTTAAGAGTATAAATTGTTTCACTGCTGAAGTCCTCAAGGCTCGTTCTTATCAAGTTAGAATAATCGGCAAAATAATAAATATAGTCATTGTCAATAAACGCTATATTATACGGGTTTTTCTTCCCCCTCGTAAAATCTCTGGTAATAACCTCACTTTCTCCTGTTTTAATATCAGTACGAACAATTTTATTTTCATCTGACTCTTCATCATTATTTTTATCATAAGTGGTATAAATATATCCGTTATTCTCAATTTCTAAGCCTAAATCGCTTTGAGCATTTACAAATAAAGTACCACCCTCATTATCATCACCTGAACAACCACTTAGCATTAAGCAAAGTCCTAACATTCCTGCTAAAGCTGAATATTTTATAAATTTAGAACTATTTAAACACGTTCTGTACGATAATAAAATTATTCCTATACATAAAATTATACAAAAGGCACTTATGCCCAAGGCTAAAGGAAGGTAATAATATGGCAGCTCTTCATACATTAAAAAACCAAGAGCATAAACATCACCGGCAAAATATCTGTTTGCTGCCGCAAGTCCCAAAGGAGAAAGATATTTTTGCATACTATCACCCCAAAAATAAATAACAATAAAGCTAATACTCACAGGCGTGAATATTGTAGCTATAACATTTCTGAAGAGTACTGCAAAAGCACTTATTAAAACAGTGAAAAACAAGTATCCAACAAGCTTTAGCCCATGAATAAGCAAAAATGTGCCTAAAATACTTAAATTAAACCTACTGTATCTAAATCTTCCCAAGGATTGCAGCGGATACATCAGCCCANCAGCACCAAATCTTATAAATATTTCAACAAGTTCTATCAACAAAAATACTGCCCACAAAGCAATAACAAGCAGGCAAGCTGCGGCAATTTTTCTTAAGGCTGCCTTTATTCTTCCATTTTCAGTGGTTTTCAAAAGAAACTCCATTTTACTGCTTTGTTCTCTCGTAAAAAACACAGCAATCACAACAAATATAAAAAGCAAAAGTAAATATTCCGTTTTTTCATAATGCATAGAAACATTATCTTCATTTATAATATAACGATTTTCCCTATCATCTAAAAGTATTTTATAATCCTCATAAAAAGCCTCAAAGGCACTTTCCTTACTTGTTAACGGCAGTAATTCTGCTATATTTTCAGCAAATTCACTATATGTAATTTCTTTATCAACTAATTTTTCATAAGCTTTACTTTCTTTATCAAGCGCTTGTTCAATCTGCTTTTTTTCCTCTTCTATTTTGTCCATTTTTTCGTCAGTAATTTCACCTTTAAATATATTCTTATATTCATCGTAAATTACCTTATTATTATTTGACAAATTAAAAGATAAGCCACTATCTCCTAAAATAGATTCACTATCTGTTTGTACTAAATTAATAATTTTCACTGCAATAATTATGATAAATATTATCAAATACTTTGTATTAATCAGCTTTTTAAATTCATATCTCATATCTTCCTCCTTCTGGCTGTATTGCATACAAACAACAATGCCAAAAGCAAAACAGAAATAATAACAGTGAAACTCAAGCTCATAACAGCACGGTCAAACACATTTACATAATCAAAAATTTCAAAATAATTATCTGATACAATTAAGCCAACCGGATTAACCCTTGCGGGTACAATGTCATTTATAAAAATCACTAGCATTAATAATAATGTGGAAAGACCTACGGACACCACATTGCTTTTAGCATAGGAGGAAATCAAAAGCACTGCCTGTGTAAAAATCATGAAAAACAACAGTTTAAACAAAAAAGAAATCATTAATGCACCTAAAATACTTGTATTAATAGGGCAATACTGATACTTTATGATTGAGTAAATAGGATTTGTCACTCCATCAAGCTTATAAATAATTTTAAAGGTAATAAAATCAGACAGAAAAAACCACAGTGTAATTACAAAAGTAAATACAGCTGCAACAATCTGCTTGGAAAAATATATGCTGCTCTGTCTATTTGACACTTTTATTAAGCGGCTTACACCCGTCGCATACTCTTCTGAAAAAATCGGCGAACATACTAAAATTATCATCAGCATTATTAATAGAGATGAAAATTGATATTCAAAAATGAGTGGATAGTTTTGCACATTTTTAAATTCCTTTATCTCTCTATTAAACAACAAGGTCTTAATTTTTGTGTTTTTATCCACCTCAAAAGCATTATTATATTTTTTAAAAAACTCTATATTTTCACTTGCCTTATTATATACTTCTACAATAGTATTTGGATAGGTAAAGGTATAGTTATATTGTTTATATACAACATCAGAAAAAAAATTATAATCTCCGAAAATATAGCCCGTATATGTATCCGGATTAATGTTCTGCGTATCATATTCCTTATTAGCCACTAAAGTTCCTAATCTATTTTTTTCTGCGATTATAAAATCTATTTTTTCTTGTGACATTTCGCCTTGTATTTTGGGATAAATTTTTTGAAAAGCTTCCTCAAATCCCCCATTATAATTTTTATATCCAATATCAGCAGGCTTTTTATTCCCGCCCTCATAAATTTTATATGAATTTACAATTG
>JGI24710J26742_10001574_pt1 | contig 20915 bp, 17 predicted proteins | sample BioPla2DNA2_FD_26742 | JGI IMG/M metagenome (IMG submission 26742) | reverse complement strand
AAATTATATAAAGCAATTATTATAAAGTATACAATTTTTAAATATAATAGGTGAATTTTATGAAAAAGATATTAACCTTTACTAGTTTTTTAATAATAGTAATAATAACAATCAACCATTATCAATATAAAAAAAACAAAGATATCCCTTTATATAATGGTTATTTAAAAATAAACGAAAACATTTTAATAATTGAACTTGAAGATACAAACTATAAAATAAAAGATAAAGGAATATATAGCCTTATTCATATTTATCCTAGGAAAACTATAAAGGATTTATATTTAGATCTTAAAAAAAATAATGATGTGACCATAATGAATCCTAAAGATTTTATAAAACAAGAATCTAAGCCAATTAGTCCTATAATACTATTAGAAAAGGTAAAAATCAATGAACTAGAAAGAATAAAAAATCTTAAAAAAACTAACACAAGTATAATTGTTCTATCTTTAAATAAGCAAGTTAACATAATGTTTATTGAATCTGATATAAATAGCTTAATACATAGCAGCACTACAAAGAGAAAAGGATTTGTTAAATATACGGATTTAATCAATATAATTAATGAGAGGTTAGTTTTTGATTATTTTTCTATTCAGTATATTGATGATCCTTATGACAAATTACAAGCCATTTATAAAAAATATATTTTATTATGCTATAGTCGTTATATTATATTAATATTTATATTTTTACAGTTTATTTTATTTTTGTTATCTAAGAAAAATAAGATTTTATTTCAATATTATATTTTTCTTCCTCAGCTTTTATCTTCTATTTTAGGATTAACTCTATTTAACAATTTAAATGGGATAAATAAAAGTATTATAATAATAATTACTTCTTTAATAATTGGTGCTACATTATATTATAAAAATTTTGATTACCAATATTCAATGATAATTATTTTATATTCTAATTTATTATTTCTATTATACTATACATTTTTTAAAATATTTTTATATCAAAGTCCTATAGGATTTAATAACATTTTTAATGGAAATAGATTTTATGGCTTAAATAACGATCTGATTGGAATATTTATTGGATCAGTTCTTGGAATTACTTATATTAGTGATATTAATAAAAAAAACAAACCTTTAGCTTTGTTAATAAGTATGCTTGTTATTTTTATAATTTGTTTTTCTCCTTTATATGGTGCTAATATAGGCGGGATGCTAAATTGTTTATTATCTATTATTATTCTATCAATTTTTTTGGAATCCTCTAATTATAAACGAATTATTTATATATTGTTTTCTTTAATTATTTTTATTATCCTTCAGAAATTTTTTATTAGCTATGACAGTCAGCAAAAGTTATCCACTCATTTAGCTTCATTTGTAACATTAATAAAAAATAATGAATTTTTAATCGCCCTACAGATTATTTATACTAAAATAAATCAAGTTATTTTATTTTTAATTATTCCTCCTTTAAATATTTTTTTATTCTTAGAGCTTTTAATAATATTTAAAGATAAAAATATAAAAGGCTATGATAAATTATGGAGGAATGTTTTTTTCTTTATTTCTTTATCTATAATTTTATTAAATGATTCAGGACTACTTTCTGCAATTATTATGCTCTTTTATTTTGTTTGTCCTTATATCATAAAAAACAATATATTTTTAACCATTAAAAATAATTAAGAGTTTTCCTTTTCATTTTTCATAATTTAAGCGATAATATAATAAAAGGAGTGAAAGGAGCATCTTAATGAAGAAGAGAAAAAAACTTCTAACCTTTACATTAATATTGCTATCTATCCAATTAATAAACCAGCTAATATTTTTAACTTCAAAATTTAAATATAAAAAAATTAAGAAAAAATATAACTGGTATCCATGGAAATTTGGAAAAATTCATTATAGAATTCAAGGCTCCGGTCCTCCACTACTATTAATTCATGGTATTGGAAATGGTGCTTCTTCATATGAGTGGAGAAAAAACATACCTTATCTTTCAAAAAACTTCACAGTTTATGCAATAGATTTGATAGGTTATGGCTTATCTGCTAAACCTAAATTTACTTATACTGCCTTTTTATATGTACAATTGATTAATGACTTTATTAAAGACGTTATTAAAAAACCTACTTATGTAATAGCTAATTCTCAATCTGCTTCTTTTGCAGTGATGGCTTCATCTTATTATCCATCCTTAATTAAGAAAATGGTTTTAATATCTCCAACTGGTATTAAAAAACAAGCTTCATATCCTACATTAAAGAGCAAATTTATAAAATTATTAATTGAATTACCTTTAGTAGGAACTACATTTTATCAAATAATATCCTCAAAATTATATACTTTTTATTTCTTTAAAAAATACCTATATAAATCAATAAAATCCATTTCAAAAAATCTAATAGATACTTATCATGGAGTAACCCATGAAAGTGGATCTTCTTCCAGGTATGCTTTGGCATCATTTATTGGCGGTTATATGAACATAAATGTTAAAAATGCATTTAGCAAAATTAAATCTGATGTATTAATAGTGTGGGGTAAAGATAATATTTTAGTATCCTTATCACTTTTAGATGAGTGGGTAAAAACTAAAGAATCTGTTTCAACTTTTATATTTAAAAATTCAAAAGCTATGCCCCATGAAGAAGAAGCAATAACTTTTAATAAAATATGTGAAGACTTTTTAATAAATTAAATAGGACTGTACACAGCTTTTAATAGTTGTGTACAGTCCTATTTAATACATAGGTATTTTAATTTTTATTTCATAACAATCATCTTTTTCTTCCATAGTATATTTTGCTTCGACACCTGATTTTTTTATTAAATCTATTGCTTGATTTATAGTATTAGTAAAAAGTCTAATATCTCTTAAAACTCTTTTCATTTTTTGCTCTTTTTTCTCTTCAGATTCTTGTATAATTTTTTCAATCATTTCTTCAACTAATTCTTCAGTATTCTTTACATTTAAGCCATGAATAATGACTTTTTCTAATACCTCTAATTGCATATCTTCTTCTGGTAACTTTAATAATACTCTTGCATGCCTTTCGGATAAATTATTTTCTAGTATTATTTTTTTGATCATAGGAGATAACTTTAACAATCTAAGTTTATTAGCTATTGTTGATTGGCTCTTACCTAAACTTCTTGCTAATTCTTCTTGGGTAAATCCATAATCTTGAATTAAATTAAAATACGCTTCAGATTCTTCTATAAAATTAAGGTCTTCCCTTTGAAGATTTTCCACAAGAGATAATATAGCACTTTCTTTATCATTTACATCAACCAAAACAGCAGGTATCTCACTTAAACCTGCATTTTTACAAGCTCTAAGTCTTCTTTCTCCAGCCACTAATTCAAAACTTGAACTGCCAATCATACGGACACTAATAGGCTGCATAACTCCATATTCTTTAATAGAATTAGTTAATTCATCCAATGCTGTTTTATCAAAACTTTTTCTAGGTTGATATGGATTAGGACGTATCTTATCAATTGGAATCCATTTAATTTTTAATTCTTTAGATTGTTCTACCTGCATTACTAATTACCCCCATCACCAGAAAATGTTTTTAAATAATATACATTATTTGTATTATAACACAGCATTTTACTTAACAAAAATTTTTTTAACTTGGTATTTCTTCTTATTTCTACATAAAGTATATTATTTTATCGGGCTTCTACTTGGTTTGCCAGGTTTCCTCGGAAATTTTGTCGGAGTTAGTCGTACTTTTTTTATCAAAATAATCCGGTGATTAATATCACTAAAGGGAATTGTTACATCTTTCATATCAGCTATTTCACCCCCTAGAGTATCTATAGCTTTTAAGGAATCATTTAACTCATCTTCGACATTAACACCTTTCATAGAAACAAGAGTTCCACCTACTTTTATAAAGGGTAACGTATATTCTGCCAATACTGATAAATGAGCTACAGCCCTGGATATGCAAAGATCGTAAGACTCCCTATAATCTTTATTTTGTCCTAATTCTTCAGCTCGTCCATGGACACAAGTTACATCTTTAAGATTAAGTTGACAAACAAGTTCTTCTAAAAAATTTATCCTTTTATTTAAAGAATCTAATAATGTAATCTTTAAATTTGGGTAAGCAATTTTAAGAGGGATTCCAGGAAAACCTGCTCCCGTACCTACATCAATAATATTTCCAGCAAAATCTAAGTCAATAAATTGGCCTACAGAAAGACAATCAAGAAAATGCTTTATTATTATTTCCTTTTCATCAACAATAGCAGTCAAGTTTATTTTATTATTCCATTCTAATAATAAATCTTTAAACATAAAAAATTGTTTAATTTGATTATCATCTAAGGAAATTCCTAGTTGTTTGCTGCCATCTTTTAAATAATCTTTTAATTCCATATTAATACTCCTATTAATTAGTTTTTACTTCTGTTTATTTGTTCAAGATAAACAAGTAATACCGAAATATCTGAAGGGGAAACACCGGATATTCTAGAAGCTTGTCCTATGGATCTTGGCTTTATTTGCTGTAATTTTTGTGCTGCTTCAATCCTTAGACCTTTAATTTTACTATAATCTAAATCTTCTCTAAGATATTTTTGTTCAAGCTTTTTAAATTGTTCTACTTGGAGCATCTGTCTTTTAATATATCCTTCATATTTAATTTGAATATTAACTTGTTCTTGAACATCTTCAGGTAACTCAACATAATCCTTATCAATTTCTCTAATCTTATAATAATCTAGCTCAGGTCTTTTTATTAATTCTGAAAGAGCAATACCTGACTTTATGGGTGTACTATTATTAGCTTTAAGAAAATCTTGAACTAAAGGACTAACTCCCACTATGGTTTTCTTTAATCTATTTATTTCTTCATCTATTAGTCTTTTCTTTTCTAAAAGTTTTTCATATCTTTCTTTAGAAACCAGTCCAACACGATATCCTTTTTCAGTCAAACGAAGATCTGCATTATCCTGTCTTAAAAGCAATCTATATTCTGCCCTTGAAGTCATCATCCTATAAGGTTCATTTGTACCTTTTGTAACCAAATCATCAATTAATACCCCTATATATCCTTCAGACCTGTCAATATAAAGAGCTTCTTTTCCTAAAATCTTTAAAGCAGCATTAATACCTGCAACAATACCTTGAGCAGCTGCTTCTTCATATCCTGAACTACCGTTAAATTGTCCGGCACTAAAAAGACCGTCAATTTCTTTAAATTCTAAGGTATGTCTTAATTGTATAGGATTTATACAGTCATATTCAATTGCATAACCTATCCTCATAATTTCACAGTTTTCAAAACCCGGTAAAGTACGAATCATAGCTTCTTGAACATCTGCTGGTAAAGAAGAAGACATTCCTTGCACATACATTTCTGTTGTATCTTCTCCTTCAGGTTCAAGAAAAACTTGATGCCTTTCTTTATCAGCAAAACGAACTACTTTATCTTCAATTGAAGGACAATAACGGGCTCCTACACCCTTTATTTCACCCGCATATAAAGGTGATCTATGAAGGTTTTCCCTAATTATTTGGTGTGTCTTTTCATTAGTATAAGTTAACCAACATGATATCTGTTCTCTTTGAATATCCTTTGGATTAGTAGTAAATGAAAAAGGAATAATCTTTTCGTCTCCTGGTTGTTCTTCTAATTTAGAAAAATCAATAGTTCTTTTATCTATCCTAGCTGGTGTTCCTGTTTTAAATCTTAGTATTTCTATTCCAAGTTCTTTTAAACTTTCACTTAGTTTATTTGACGCTTTTAAACCATTTGGCCCTGTATTTTCAATAATATCTCCAACTAAACAACGGGCTTTTAAATATGTTCCTGTAGCAATAATAACAGCTTTACAATTATAAATAGCTCCTGTAGAAGTTTCTACAGCTTTAACTTTTTTATTGTCAACATGTATTTTCACAATTTCTTCTTGTTTGATAAATAAATTTTCAGTTCTTTCTAAAGTCATTTTCATTTGTTTTGAATAATTAAATTTATCTGCTTGAGCTCTAAGAGAGTGAACTGCAGGACCTTTTCCTGTATTTAACATTCTGGATTGAATAAAAGTCTTGTCTATATTTTTACCCATTTCACCACCTAAAGCATCAATTTCTCTTACTAAATGACCTTTAGATGTTCCCCCTATATTGGGGTTACAAGGTAACATAGCAATGCTATCCAAACTAATTGCAAATAAAACTGTGCTAAGTCCCATCCTAGCTGTTGCCAGGGCAGCTTCACAACCTGCATGTCCTCCTCCAATCACAGCAACATCAATATTAGAAACAACATAGCTCATAATACTACCTCTTCTCTTCTTACGATTATTTACCTAAACAAAATTCACTAAATATCTTATTGATTAAATCTTCTTCTATTGTTTCTCCAGTTATTTCTCCTAGATAATTGTATGCATTAGATAAATCAATAGATAAGAAATCTACAGGCATATCTGCATCTATACTTTTTAGAGCATCTTCTAAACTATTATTTGCTTTAATAAGGGCATTTTTATGCCTCATATTTGACACAACAGCAGAGTCATCTAAATTTATATGACCTTCATCAAACATAGCTTTTAAAACTTCTTCTAATCTTTCGATATCTTTTGGATTTTTTGTAGACATTTCAACTACTTTATTATTTGAAAACTTATTAAATATTTCTTCTTTATTTATAACGGTTTCTTTATCAGTTTTATTTAGTATAATTAAAGTTTTTCTATCTTTAATTAAATCCATTATATATAAATCTTCCTCAGTCAAAGGTACAGATAGGTCTATAATAAATATAATTAAATCTGCTAATTCTAGCAATTCTTTTGAGCGGTCAACACCTATTTTTTCTACTAGATCTTCTGTTTCTCTAATACCAGCTGTATCAATTATTTTAAAGGGTATTCCAGAAATATTAACATATTCTTCTAAGACATCCCTTGTAGTACCAGGTATACTGGTAACTATAGCTCTTTGTTCCCTAACTAAGGCATTTAAAAGAGAAGATTTACCGACATTGGGCTTGCCTACTATAACAGTTTTTACTCCTTCTCTTAAAATTTTTCCCGAATCAGCAGTATCTAATAAATATTTTATTTTTCTTCTTATTTCATTTATACTGTTCTTTAAGTTATCATAGCTGATTTCTTCTAAATCATATTCAGGATAATCAATAGATGTTTCTATATGAGCCATCATTTCAATTAGTTTGTCCATTATACTTTTTATTTCATTAGATAATCTTCCTTCTAATTGATTAACAGCTACTTTTAAAGAATTATCAGTCTTTGAATTAATTATATCTATGACAGCTTCCGCTTGGGATAAATCAATTCTTCCATTTAAAAAAGCTCTTTTTGTAAATTCTCCAGGTTCTGCTAGCCTGGCTCCACTTTTTATCACTTGCTCTAAAACCTTCTTTACTGAAACTATTCCCCCATGACAATTAATTTCCACAACATCTTCTTTAGTATAAGTATTAGGTGCTTTCATTAGCGTAACTAAAACTTCATCTATAATCTTATCACCATCAACAATATTTCCGTAATGTATAGTATGACTTTTTAATAGGGATAAATCTTTAACTTTTTTACTTTTAAAGATAGAATTAGCAATGCTAAATGCATCCTTACCGCTTATTCTTATAATTCCAATTCCACCTATTCCAAGAGGAGTAGAAATTGCAGCAATTGTATCATCTATCATATACTCTAACCTCCATTAAATCTGAATTTTAAAAAACCCAGTTTATACTGGGTTTTTATTTATCAATTNCTGGACTAATAATAACTTTTCTATAAGGGTCTTCCCCTTCACTATGAGTCTTTATACTTTTATCGTTTTGAAGTGCAAAATGAATAATTCTTCTTTCGTAGGGGTTCATTGGTTCAAGTACAACACTTTTCTTAGTTAGTTTTACTTTCTTAGCTAAATTTTTTGCTAATGTTTCTAAAGTTTCTTTTCTTCTTTCTCTATAATTTTCTGTGTCTAAAGTAATACGGATATGATTATCTTTATTCTTGTTTGCAATTATATTAGCTAAGTATTGAAAAGAGTCCAAAGTCTGACCTCTTTTACCAATTAAAATTCCCATATCATCCCCTTGAATATTAAACAAATAATTTCCTTCTTCTTTTTCTTCTACAATTATTTTAGCCTCTAAATTCATTTTTTTAAAAATATCATTTAAAAAATTAACTGCCGCATCAACTGGATTAACTTTTTTAGTAAGCCTTACCCTTGCCATTTTAGAACCAAGTAAACCGAAAAGACCTCTTGAACCCTTATCTAATATTTCGATTTCAACATTTTTTCTTGTAGTTCCCAGTTCAATTAAGCCTTCAGTTATTGCTTCTTCTACTGTCCTACTTTCTTTTTCAACAAAATCCATAAATTATTCACCTTCCCCCGATTTATCCATAAATTTATTGATAGCTAATTGTTGGATTATTTGAATTATATTACTTACTATCCAATATATACCTAAGCCGGCAGGTAAAGAAAAAGCCATCATTCCAGTCATAATAGGTAAAAACATATTCATTGATTTTTGAATTTGTTCTGCTTGGTCATTTTTTTGTTGTTGTTGATTACTAGATATTAACTTTGAAGAAATAAAAGTTGTAAGTGCTGAAAGAAGAGGAAATAAAATAACAACTAATAATACGGTAGCAGTTATTCCTTGACTTAATAAATCAGCAGGACTATCAACTAAACTAATACCAAAAAAATATTCTATATTGTTTTTTTGCTCGATAAGATTATTTGAAATAGTTCCTAAAGATTCTGATAATCTACTCCATTCATTAGTACTAACTTGAGATAAAATTGTCTGTAATCCTTCTGCAGAACTTAAAACAGTTTCTTCTACTTTATTAATTGTTATTCTTTTATTATTAGCTAAAACATCTCTTAAAATTTGTTGATATCCGTCAGCTGAAACAATTTGAGTAGCCAAATCATAATATAATTCTTGAAGTTTAGATATATATGTGTTTACACTACGAAGTACTCTAAACAAAGCAATAAAAATTGGCATTTGAATAAATAAAGGAAGACAACCACCAAAAGGACTTACATTATTCTTCTTGTAAAATTCTCTCATTTCTATATTCATTTGCATTTGAGAGTCTGGATCTTTCTTATTTTTATATTTTTCTTGGATTTTCTGTAACTCTGGTTGAATTAGTTGCATCTTTTTTAATGAAGATTGTTGTTTAACCATAAGAGGAATCATTAATAATCTTACAAGAATTGTAAATGCAATAATTGATATTCCAAGAGAGCCAACTGGCAAAATATTATATACAAAATTAAAAATAAAATCTAAAAAAAATCCTAAAATCTGTGCTAATGCATCTATCAAATTATTTCCTCCTTAATGTATAATTACGGTAAAGGATCGTATCCTCCGGGATGAAAAGGATGGCATTTAAGAATTCTTTTTATTGAAAGATATAATCCTTTTATTATTCCATATTTTTCTATTGCTTGATAAGAATACAAAGAGCAAGTTGGATAAAATCGGCATACTGCTGGTTTTAAAGGAGAAATGAATTTCCTATAAAATGAAATAAATAATAATAATATTTTTTTCAAAAAAATATTCATCCCTTCCTATTAATAAAAGCTACTTAATTATAAATGTTATTTCTTTTTAATAAATTAATAAGAGTTTCTGATATATCTTTATAATTTGAATTATTACATGTTACTCTTGCAATAATTATGATATCCCAACCTCTATCTATATTATCTTCTAGCATTCTATAACTTTCTTTAATCAATCTAGTAATTCTATTTCTAACAACACTATTACCAACTTTTTTACTAACCGAAATTCCTAATCTATTAATATCTTTTCCATTTTTTAATAAATACATAACCAATAAACGATTTGCAGTTGAAGTTCCTTTATTATAGACAATACGAAATTGATGATTTTTTTTTAAAGAATCTGTAAATTTCATAAATATCCTCCTAAGATAAACAGTCTAAAGATTTGGAGGAAAAAGCATATAGTACAACAAGGCCACAATGATGCGGCCTTGTTTTATGCTGATAATTTTTTTCTACCTCGTGCTCTTCTTCTTGCTAATACGGCTTTTCCGCCTTTTGTTCTCATTCTTTTACGAAATCCATGTTCTCTTTTTCGTTGTCTGTTTTTTGGCTGAAAAGTCATTTTCATTCTCAGCACCTCCTTTGCAGTCTATACGAATCAACAAAATGTCGACTTAGCCCACATTTAATTTATTTGTAAGCACTATTACAATTATAGTAAATAAATATTTGTTAGTCAAGAACCTATTTATTCATATAAAAAGTGTTATTTATTTGCTTGTGGATANTTTTTTTTATTATTGATTATCCACAAGTTTTTTGTTATCATTAAAATAAATTGTTAATAATTATATATATACAAGCACTTATGCACATTCTGTGGATAATTTTGTGCATAAACCTTGTTTTTATACGATTTCTACTTTTATAATACAGTTTTTTTGTTAATAACTTTTCAACAGACTGTTTATATTTTTTTCTTTTTTTTAAAATCTATAAAATTTATTCACAAGCTGTTAAATATTTTTTTAACATGATTCACATCTGTGGATATTATGTGAATATATAAAAATAAACTTATTATTTTTTATTTATTTAATATTAGGAGGAATCTCTAATGCTAAACCAAATAACAAAACAATGGCCAAGCATCTTAGAAATTTTAGAATTAGAAACTTCTACTGTTAGTTTTCAAACTTGGTTTAAAAATTTAAAACCAATTGATGTAAGAGATAATATCTTATTAATAGAAACGATAGATGATTTTTCTAAAGATATTTTAAAAAATAGATATACCCGTCTTATCCAAAATGCTGTTATTCAAGTCACCCATCATGAATTTGAAATTCAAATAGTTACTTCCAATGAATTTAATCAAAACCAAAAATTAAACAAAATAAAGGAAACTGAAACAGATCCTTTAGATAACCAAAGTAATCTTAATCCAAAATATGTATTTGATACCTTTGTAGTAGGTAATAGTAACAGGATGGCTCATGCTGCTGCTTTGGCTGTTGCCGAATCTCCAGCAAAAGCATATAATCCTCTTTTTCTTTATGGGGGAGTAGGACTAGGTAAAACTCACTTAATGCATTCTATTGGCCATTACATTTTATCTCAAAACCCAAATGCTAAAGTACTTTATGCATCTTCTGAAAAATTTACTAATGAATTAATTAATTCAATCAAAGATGACAAAAACCAAGCATTTAGAAATAAGTATAGAAATATTGATGTTCTTTTAATTGATGATATTCAATTTATTGCTGGTAAAGAAAGAACAGAAGAAGAATTCTTCCATACTTTTAATACTCTTTATGAAGATAATAAACAAATAATTATATCTAGCGATAGACCACCAAAAGAAATTAAAACTTTAGAAGACAGATTAAGATCAAGATTTGAATGGGGCTTAATAGCAGATATTCAGCCACCAGATTTAGAAACTAGAATTGCTATTTTAAGAAAAAAAGCAGAAATAGAAAAATTAGTAGTACCAAATGATGTAATTTTATTTATAGCAAAATCAATAGTTTCAAATATTCGTGAATTAGAAGGAGCACTTAATAGAATTATTGCATATTCAACCTTGGCAAATAAAGAAATAACAATAGATCTTGCAAGTGAAGCACTAAAAGACTTAATGAGTGCAGACAAACCAAAAACTATTACAACTGAACTAATACAAGAAGTTGTAGCTTCTTATTATAATTTAAAACCAGAAGATTTAAGATCTCCTAAAAGAACTAGAAATATTGCTTATCCAAGGCAAATTGCAATGTATCTTTGTAGAAAATTAACTGATCTTTCTCTACCTAAGATTGGAGAAAAATTCGGGGGTAGAGATCATACAACTGTAATTCACGGTTATGAAAAAATTGAAAATGAAATACTTGAAGACTTTGAATTAAAGCAGACTATAGAAGACTTAGAAAAGAGGATTACAGGCAAATAATTTATTCACAATTGATTGTTAAAACAAAGTGGACAAGATGTTGATAAATATTATTGTAATTATTTAATGTTGATATAGTGGATAACATTTAAATTTTATTTTTGTTATCCACAACTTTATTAAATATTACTTTTTGCTATTTTATCAAATCTTAAGTAGTTTTCCACATTTCCACACCTCCTACTACTATAACTACTCAATTCTTTATATTATTTACTATATACAACCGGAAAGGAGTTATTCACAATGAAGTTAACCTGTACAAATAATGATTTATTAAATGGGGTAAATACCGTTTTAAAAGCAATATCTAATAGAACTACTTTACCTATTTTAGAATGTATTCTATTAGAAGCTGATGGAGACTATCTCAAGTTAACAGGAAATGATTTAGAAATTGGAATAGAAAGTAAACTAGCAGCTAATATTGAAAAAACAGGTTCAATTGCTCTTGAAGCAAAGATATTTTCTGAAATAGTAAGAAAGCTTCCTGACGGAGAAGTTTTTATTAGTGTTGATTCAAATTATATGACAACTATTAAATGTGAAAATTCAGAATTTAGAATTTCAGGTCAAAATGGAGATAATTTCCCGGAATTGCCTAAAGTAGAAAAAGATAAGTATTTTGTATTAAAACAAGGAGTTCTAAAGGATATTATAAGACAAACTATTTTTTCTATAGCTACTGAAGAAACAAGACCTGTACTTACTGGAGAATTATTTCAAATAAAAAATAATGTACTTCGTTTAGTTTCAGTTGATGGATATAGAGTATCTTATAGGGAAACTCCTTTATCTGTTGAAAGAGAAGATCAGGAAGTTATTGTTCCTGGAAAGACCTTAGGAGAAATAAGTAAAATTTTATCTTCTGATGATGAAGATGTTTATATTTATTTTACTGATAACCATATATTATTTGATTTAGGAGATAGTATGGTGGTTTCACGGCTTTTAGAAGGAGAATATTTAAAGTATGAAAATAGCTTTTTTGAAGATTATGAAACTATGGTTAAGGTAAACCGTAGAGAATTATTTATGAGTATTGAAAGAGCAGCATTAATTACAAGAGAAGGAAAAAAGACTCCTATAAAAATGGATATAACTAGTGATAAGATTATAATTACATCAAATACTGAATTAGGAACTGCAAGGGAAGAAGTAGCAGTTGATTTAGAAGGAAAAGATTTAACAATAGCATTTAATCCAAAATATTTGATTGATGCTTTAAAGGTAATTGATGATGATGAAATAAAAATTCATTTTATATCCTCATTAAATCCTTGTATTATAAAACCTATTGATGGTGAAGAATATAAATACCTTATTTTGCCAATTAGATTAAATGGATAATTTATATTTATTCTATTAAATATTTAAAATATGTTATAATAAAAGGTGCGGTGATATTCGCACTTTTTTATTTTTAATTAGGGTAAGAAGTCAAAATGAAAAGGTGGTTAATTTGGAAAAAGTTAAAATTAATACAGAATATATAAGATTAGATCAATTTCTAAAATATGTAAATATTGTATCTTCAGGATCAGAAGCTAAATATTTAATTTTACAAAANAATATTAAAGTAAATGGAATTACAGTAAATCAAAGAGGAAAAAAATTAAGAAGCGGAGATCAAATAGAAATCGAAGGTAAAATATATATTATAATCGATTAGTGGAGTGGGAATAATGTATATAAGTGAAATTGGCCTTTATCAGTTTAGGAATTATGATAATATAAATATAAAACTTCACCCTAAATTAAATATTTTGTATGGAAACAATGCACAAGGAAAAACCAATATTCTAGAAGCCATATATATATGTGCTACTGCAAGGTCTCATAGAACATCTCGTGAAAAAGAAGCAATAAAATGGGAAAAGGAAGAAGCTCATATAAGGTTATTTCTTAATAAGGAAAGTAGAATTGAAAAGATAGATTTTCACTTAAATAAAAATGGTAAAAAATATGTTTTTATTAATGAAATTCCCGTCCAAAAGTTAAGTAACTTATTAGGAATAATGAATATTGTTATGTTTTCTCCTGAAGATTTACAATTGATAAAAAGCGGACCTAAGGAAAGAAGGAGATTTTTAGATATTGAACTTTGTCAAATAGATAAAATATATTTATATAATCTTCAGCAATATTATAAAGTTTTAAAGCAAAGAAATCATTTGCTAAAAAGTATCCATTTAGATAAAGGCCAAGAAGCAATGTTGGAAGTTTGGGATGAACAGTTAGTGTATTTTGGAGAAAAAATTATTGAATCTAGAAGAGATTTTGTCAATAAAATAAGTAATATAGCCTCAATGATTCATGCCAATATCACGTCAAATAAAGAAAATCTATCTATTGAATATTCTCCCAATGTTAAAAAAGAAATATTTAAAGATAAGTTAAAGGATAGTTTAGATAAAGATATTAAAACAGGAATTAGTTCGGTTGGGCCTCATAGAGATGATATATTATTTAAAATTAATAATAATGATGTTAGAACTTATGGATCTCAAGGCCAGCAAAGAAGTGTTATATTATCTTTAAAGCTGGCTGAAATTGATTTAATAAAAAAAGAAATAAATGATAATCCCATTTTACTTTTAGATGATGTACTCTCTGAGTTAGATGAAAATAGACAAGCAGACTTACTTTCTAATATTGATAATATACAAACTATTATAACTTGTACAGGAATTGAAGATTTAATCCTAAAAAAACTTCATAAAGGATTTTTGTTTCATATTGAGAATGGATTTGTCGAGCCTCAAGATAGTAAATTCTTGTAACACAAGTTTAAATAAGATAAAATATAAGTATTACAGTTAGCTAAATGAGGGGGAAAAAATATGTTTCTGCATATTGGTGCAGATATGGAAATTATGCTTAGAGATATAGTTGGAATATTTGATATAAAGTCTATTAGGAATTCAAAAATTGCAGAAAGGCTATTAAATATTTCTAAGAAAGATGGCTCTATTATATTTGTTTCAAAAGAAGAAGCAAAATCTATAATAATTACAAAGGAAAAAGGAAAATGTTTAGTTTATCTATCTCCAATTTCCTCCACTGCTTTACAAAAAAGAATTAATTATTAATTAAACTACAATTAGTAAATGTACATAAGAAGGAGTGAGTTCTGTTATGGTACCAGACTATGATGAGAATCAAATACAGGTATTAGAAGGATTAGAAGCTGTAAGAAAAAGACCAGGTATGTATATTGGAAGTACTTCTTCAAGAGGACTTCATCATTTGGTATATGAAATAGTTGATAATGCAATTGATGAGGCTTTAGCAGGATATTGTGATGATATTAAAGTAACTATACATGAAGATAATTCAATTACAGTAATAGATAATGGTAGGGGTATTCCTATAGGTATCCATCCTCAAAAGAATATACCTGCTGTTGAAGTTGTTTTTACTACTTTACATGCAGGAGGAAAGTTTGGAGGCGGAGGATATAAAGTATCCGGAGGACTTCATGGGGTTGGGGCTGCTGTAGTAAACGCGCTTTCTAAATTTTTAAAAGTTCAAATATATACAGACGGTAAGATCTATGAACAAGTATATGAAAGAGGTAAGGTAGTCCAAACTCTTACTGTAGTTGGAGATACAGATAAAAGAGGAACATTGGTTCATTTTTTACCTGATGAAGAAATATTTGATGATGTAGATTTTCAATTTGATATATTAAGACAAAGATTAAGAGAAATGGCTTTTTTAACAAAGGGCATTAATATTACTTTAATTGACTTAAGAGAAGATCCTAAAAAAGAAAAATCTTTTCATTACGAAGGTGGAATAAAGGAATTTGTTGCTCACCTTAATAAGCATAAAAATGTATTATATGATGAAGTTTTTTACTGTGAAGGAAGAAAAGACAATGTTGAAGTAGAAATAGCATTTCAACATAATGATACCTATGTTGAAAATATATTTAGTTTTGTAAATAACATAAATACTACTGAGGGAGGAAGCCACCTTGTTGGCTTTAAATCTGCTATTACAAAAACAATAAATGATTATGGCAGAAAAGCAAATTTACTTAAAAATACTGATAGTAATCTTTCAGGAGATGATGTTAGAGAAGGAATAACTGCTATTATTAGTGTTAAAGTTCCTGAACCACAATTTGAAGGACAAACTAAAACCAAACTTGGAAATAGTGAAGTAAGAGGTATAGTAGAAAATATCTTTTCAGAAGAGTTAATGTATTTTTTAGAGCAAAATCCTGTGATTGGTAAAAATATCTTGCAAAAAGGTATAATGGCTGCAAGAGCGAGAGAAGCAGCAAGAAAGGCTAGAGATTTAACAAGAAGAAAAAATGTATTAGAAAGTAATAGTTTACCTGGAAAATTAGCAGATTGTTCTGAAAAAGATCCAAAGCTTTGTGAAATATTTATAGTGGAAGGGGATTCAGCAGGTGGATCAGCTAAATCTGCCAGGTCAAGACAAACACAAGCAATATTACCTTTAAGAGGAAAAATATTAAATGTAGAAAAAGCAAGACTTGACAGGATTTTAGGAAATGAAGAAATAAGATCAATGATTACTGCTTTTGGTACTGGTATTGGAGAAGAATTTGATATAGAAAAATTAAGATATGACAAAATTATTATTATGACTGACGCCGATGTTGACGGAGCTCATATTAGGACATTGCTTTTAACATTTATCTATAGATATTTAAGACAATTAATAGAAAGAGGACATGTGTATATTGCACAACCTCCACTTTATAAAGTTGAAAAGAATAGAAAAGTTTATTATGTATATAACGATAAGGAATTAGAAAAGCTCTTTGATGAAATCGGACGGGATAATATAAAAATGCAAAGATATAAAGGTTTAGGGGAAATGAATCCAGAACAACTATGGGAAACTACAATGGACCCAGAAAGTCGCATACTAGTTAAAATTGATTTAAATGATGCAGCTTCTGCAGATGAAATATTTACAGCATTAATGGGAGATAAAGTAGAACCTAGAAGAGAATTTATTAAAGAATATGCAAAATACGTTAAAAATCTTGATATCTAATGGGATATAGTTAGGGAGGTCAACATGGAAGAGAAAGAATTAAAAAATATTATTCCTATAGAAATAGAAGAAGAAATGAGAAGATCTTATATAGATTATGCTATGAGTGTCATTGTATCAAGAGCACTACCAGATGTAAGGGATGGTTTAAAGCCTGTTCATAGAAGAATTTTATATGCTATGAATGAACTTGGATTAAGTCCAGATAAGCCTCATAAAAAATCCGCCCGTATTGTTGGGGAAACCATGGGTAAATATCACCCTCACGGTGACTCATCTATTTATGATGCAATGGTAAGATTAGCACAAGATTTTTCAATTAGATATCCCTTAGTAGACGGACATGGAAACTTTGGTTCTATTGACGGGGATAGTGCAGCTGCTATGAGATATACAGAAGCAAGATTAAGTAAGATTGCTTTAGAATTATTAGCAGACATCGAAAAAGATACAATTGATTATAACCCAAATTTTGATGAATCTTTAAAAGAACCAGCAGTACTGCCTGCAAGATTTCCAAATTTATTAGTTAACGGGACATCTGGTATTGCAGTTGGGATGGCAACTAATATCCCTCCTCATAATTTAACTGAAGTAGTAAATGGAGTTATAAAAATAATTGATAATTTTGTAGAAGAAAATAAAGAAACAGATATTGAAGAATTACTTGAGATAATTAAAGGACCAGATTTTCCAACAGGAGCTACTATCTTAGGTAGAAAGGGAATTGAAGAGGCATATAGAACTGGAAAAGGAAAGATAAAAGTAAGAGCAGTTTCTGAAATTGAATCATTGGATAATAATAAGCAAAGAATTATTGTAACAGAAATACCTTATATGGTTAATAAGGCAAGATTAATAGAAAGAATTGCAGATTTAGTTAAAGAAAAGAAGATAGATGGAATATCAGATTTACGGGATGAATCCAACCGTGAAGGAATGCGTATAGTAATAGAAATTAAAAAAGATTATAATGCCAATGTAGTTTTAAATCAGCTATATAAATACACCCAGCTTCAAGATGTATTTGGTGTTAATATGTTAGCCCTTGTTAATAATGAACCTAAAGTTTTAAATTTAAAAGAGATGTTAACACATTATTTAGAACACCAAAAAGATGTTGTAACAAGAAGAACTCAATTTGATTTAAGAAAGGCAGAAGAAAGATCTCACATATTAGAAGGATTAAAAATAGCCCTTGATAATATTGATGAAGTAATATCAATAATAAGGAGTTCTACTAATACTCCAGAGGCAAAAATAAGATTAATTGATTCTTTTGCCCTATCAGATAAACAGGCTCAGGCTATTGTTGATATGAGATTAAGAACCTTAACTGGTTTAGAAAGAGAAAAGATAGAAGAAGAATATAGAGAACTTCAAGAAATAATTAAAGAATTAAAAGCAATTCTTGCGGATGAAAAGAGATTATATGGAGTTATTAAAGAAGAATTACTAATAATTTTACAAAAATATGGAGATGAAAGAAAAACTGATTTTGCATTAGATGAAGGAGAAATAGATATAGAAGATTTAATATCTGATGAGCAAAATGTTATTACAATGACTCGTTTAGGCTATATAAAAAGACTTCCCTTAAATACTTATAGAAGTCAAAATAGAGGGGGAAGAGGAATTATAGGAATGCAAACAAGAGAAGAAGATATATTAGAAGAATTATTTATAACCTCAACCCATAGTTATATTCTCTTTTTTACAAACAAAGGGAAGGTTTATAGATTAAAGGCTTATGAAATTCCTGAATCTTCCAGGACGGCTAGGGGAGTAGCTATAGTTAATTTACTTCAAATTGACGGGGACGAAAAAATTACAGCCGTTATTCCAGTTAGAGAATACAAAGAAGGAACATATTTATTAATGGTAACAAAAAGTGGCATTATTAAAAAGACAAGTATTATAGAATATCAAAACATTAGAAAAGGCGGATTAAATGCCATAAATCTTAGAGATGAAGATGAATTAATTCAAGTAAAAAATATTGAAGATGATGAAAAGATCTTTATTGGAACGAAAAAGGGACAAGGTATATTGTTCTCAGAAAAAGATGTAAGAACTGTTGGAAGAAATGCTATTGGAGTAAAAGCAATGAACATAAATGAAGATGATGAGGTTATAGGAGTAGGATTAATGTCAGAAGGAGAAGACATACTATTTGTTACTGAAAAAGGATTAGGAAAGAGAACTGATATAAATGAATTTAAACAACAAAAAAGAGGTGGTAAAGGAGTTAAATGCTACCGTCTAACAGAAAAAACAGGTCAAATTATTGGAATTAAAATGGTATCAGAAGATGAGGAGATAATGATGATTACTTCAGAAGGCATTATCATAAGAATGCATGTATCTCAAATTTCAAAAACAGGTCGTGTTACCCAAGGGGTTAAACTAATGAATCTTTCTGAAGAAGAAAAGGTTGTATCTATTGCAAAGGTAATGGAAGAATAATTATTTATTAGAAGAGGAAAAAAATATGAAAAGAAAAGCTATTGTTTTTTGGATATTTGCTTTTGCCTTAATAACAGTAGTTTGTCTTTGGCTAGTTTTTTCAGCAGAAATAATAAAATTAATCCAGTCTAATAACACTATTTTAGCAGGCAAAATAACAGATATTCAAGATTCAACAGTTTTTGATGTTTATTATAAAAATAAAATTATTAAGTCTTTTACATCAAAAGATGATGCAATTAGTTATAGCAAAAATTTTAAATACACTTATGTAAAAGAGTCAAATAATGATAAATGGATTTATAGTAACTTTAAGCCATTTATCTTATTTGATGATGATAAATTTATTAATGATTACTATTCATTTTCAGATGCAATTTTTTTTGCAAGAGATAAAGAAAAAGCAATTATATATTTTAGGGACAATAGTAATATTATATGGTCATATTCTGAATCTCTAAAAGAAAATATTTTGCTTGATGTCCCTGTTATATTACAATATCCTGAATTACCAAGAGGTTGTGAAGTAACCAGTTTAGCTATGCTTCTTAATTTTGCTGGTATAGAAGTTGATAAAATGGAACTAGCCGAAAAAATTAAGAAGGATGAAACACCTTATAGCATAAAAGGAAATCGAGTTTACTTTGGAAACCCTAACGATGGTTTTGTTGGAGATATTTATTCATTAACTAATCATGGACTTGGAGTATATAATGGTCCTATAGAGGAATTAATGGAAGAATATCTTCCAAATCAAACTATAAACTTAACAGGATGTGAATTTGAGGATTTACTATATTTTTTATCAAGGGGATATCCTGTTTGGGTAATTACAAATAGCAGATATAAAAAATTAGATGATAGTGAATTTGAAATTTGGATGACTCCTAGTGGACCTGTGGAAATAACATATAGACTTCATGCAGTAGTTATTACAGGATATGATGAGAAATATATTTATTTTAATGATCCTTTTTATAATAAAAAAAATATAAAACTAAATAAAGACATATTTAAAGAGGGATGGAATCAGCTAGGAAGACAAGCTATAAGCTACATTCAATTAAATGAATAATTAGTTANTTAAAAAAAGTTACTATTTACATATATTTACACTAAAATTAAGTTGACTTTTATATTTTCATTTAGTATAATAACACTTGCGTTAAATTTAGGAGAAGTACTCAAGTGGCTGAAGAGGTGCCCCTGCTAAGGGCATAGACCGTTCACGCGGTGCGAGGGTTCAAATCCCTCCTTCTCCGCCATTTATTTTAAAAATAAAATGGTTGACAAAGTATTATTATTTTGTTAGAATGATTTTCGCACTATTGATCCTTGAAAATTAAACAGCATAACCATAACCCAATCAATTCAAGATTGAGTGATTAGCCAGATAACTGGCGAGGATAAACTATTAAAATGAGAGTTT
>JGI24710J26742_10001572_pt1 | contig 20916 bp, 17 predicted proteins | sample BioPla2DNA2_FD_26742 | JGI IMG/M metagenome (IMG submission 26742) | reverse complement strand
ACGGCCCCCGGTGGAGAAGCCTGGACCCGGCGCCTGGGGGAAGATATCTATCACCGCGTGGATTACATGCTCGTCAGCGATGGCATGTTGCCCGAAGTGGTGCTGGATAAAACCTATGTGATGTGCATGCCGGAACTGTTGCGCGCCTCGGACCACCGCCCGTTGGTGATGACGTTTGTCGCCCGGGAAATGAGCCCCGAAGCCGCGCCGGACCTTTCCACGCGCACGCCCCCCGAAATCCTCGACAACGACTAACGGGACAACCCCATGCCCACGCCCTGCCCCACGGCCATCTTACTCGTTTCCTGCCCAGACCAGCGCGGCATTGTCGCCGCTCTCGCCGGCTTCATCACCGCCCAACACGGCAATATTCTGGCGCTGGACCAGTACGTGGATGCCCAAGACGCCGTTTTCTTCGCGCGCATGGAATGGGAATTGGAAGGATTCGCCTTCCCGCTGGAAGAATTCCCGACCCGTTTTGCCGCCGTGGCGGATGCCTTCGACATCACCTGGACGCTCCACCGTTCCGACAAGCGCCGCCGCATGGCCATCATGGTTTCCAAACAGGCGCATTGCCTCTACGACATCCTCGCGCACCACGAAAGCGGCGAATGGCCGGCGGATATCGTGCAGGTAATCTCCAATCACGAGGATCACCGCCATCTGGCCGAACGCCACGGCCTGCCATTCGCATACATCCCGGTCACCCCCGACACCAAAGCAACCGCCGAAGCGCAACAAATTGAGCTGCTTCAAAAAGCCGGGACGGACGTCGTCGTGCTGGCGCGCTACATGCAAATCCTGTCGCCGGCATTCGTGCAAGCCTTCCCGACGAAAATCATCAACATTCACCACTCGTTCCTGCCGGCATTTGCCGGCGGCCGCCCCTATCACGCGGCGCACGAGCGCGGCGTCAAAATCATCGGTGCCACCGCCCACTATGTCACCGCGGAGCTAGACGAAGGCCCCATCATCGAACAAGACGTCATTCGCGTCTCTCACCGGCAAGGTGTGGATGACTTGGTCCGTCTGGGGCGCGACCTGGAAAAAGTCGTGCTCTCCCGCGCCATCTACTGGCACCTGCATCACCGGCTGCTGGTCTATAAAAACCGCACCGTCGTATTCGCCTGAAGCGCTTGCCCGCGCCGCCGCGCGCGGTAAAAACTACGGCACGTCCACGACTTTGCGGTACACAACAAAGCCGCCCCCCGCCGGCCATGCGGGCGGACGAATCCCCAGCGCGCGCGATTGCATCCCCAGAAATGGATCCGGCTCCACCCAAATGTACGGTTCTTCCGGCGGCCCCTTGACGCCGGTTCCCCCAACCTGCGCCCAAGCGGAGTCATCGTGGTCCATCGCCGCCCATTCACCGACCGGATTACACGCAAACTTCCATGTGGGATCCGTGCCTACAAACCAATCGCGGCAGGAAACGGCCAGTTGCACCCAGTCGGGATAAGACTGCCGCGGCGTCTGAATCGCCAGCACATGGCGTCCCGGCGGCAAAGGCGCCGCAATCGCCACGGGGCGTTCCGGGTGACCGGCCTGCACGATTTCGCGCCCATCGAGGAAAAACTTGGCCGGCATGTTCGCGTAAAACGTAATGAGCGCGTCCCCGCTCTGCCGCTGGCGCACCAACAAGTCCGCGGCGGTGCGCACTTCGGGAATCGGGTCCTCCAGAAAGCGCGGCAACGGGTCCGGCCCGCCCAGTTTTTCATCCAGTAGCGCCAGACGGAACTCCAGCATCCGGCGCGCCACGGGCGGGAACTGGGTATAGCGCCGCAACCGCGCGGCCAGCTCGTCGCGCTCGCCTTGCCAGTCCCCCAAGCGCTCATAACTCCACAGAGCCGTCATGGTCACGGCCATATCCAGACGCGGGTCCGGCGGCATGGCGCGGTCGGCGGCGCGCAACCGCATCGTATCGGCCGCCTGCGGCTGCTCCAAATAATACCAACTCACGCTTTCAAAATAAGCGCGCGACGCATGATCCGGCCCGCGCTCAAACTCCATATCCAGCGATTCCTGAAACGCGGAAGGATCCATCGAATGCACGCGATACTGCACGGTACGGAAAGGCTCCTTCACAAACAACCCGTGGGTTGGCCCCGCCATGATATTTTGATAATACCAGCCGCCGTTAAAATAATCTTCCAAACCGGTGCCCAGCCAGCCGGGCGTCTTCTCGCGGTCCTTGCGCAACAAATCATCGCCCTCCAGCGCCCAATAGGTGCCGTCCAGTGTGCAAACGGAAAGCAGACACCCAACAAATTTCCCGACTCCCGAAGCCTTTAAGACAAGGTGCGGCCGGCCCACTTCGTTCGGCGTCGTGCGTCGCCAGCCCGCATGGAAATAACCCAACGGCTCGGCCGCCGACGGAGGACTCTCCGTCACCCAGGCGCGAATGTTCATCGGCGCCGGTTTGACGCGCGTGGACTCCAGACGAATCTCCGCAGAACTCTGAAACGGCATGGGGAATGCGCAAAAGAGCGTGTCTCCCGTCATGCCAAAATAAAGCGACTGCGTCCGCATCCGTCGCCACGGCATCCCGCACAAATCCCCCAGCGGCACCCGCACGCTATCGTTCGTGTTGCCATCATAACGAATCGCCACCATCCAGTCGCGCAGCAGCGCGTCGCGGTCTTCTTCCGGGATTTGCGCCCAATCTGGCTCAAACTCCAGTCGTCGAATGATCCCCGGCCCTTGAATCACCACGGGGTCCCGCCAGTCGGTCAGCCGGTGCTCCTGCATGACGCCGTCGGTCGGCCACGCCCCCTCGGCCCACAAGGCCTGCGCCTTGGCCAGCGCAACCTGATCCCGTTCCGGCAACGGCCAGGTGAAAGTTTCCACGGGAGTGCCACGCGGCAAGCGGGACTCCGAAATCTGGTAATACACCTTGCGAGGCGCGCCGTTGTCTTCCGGGGGGCCCTGTTCACACTCAATTCGCAAACTCTTCGCGTAAGGCAGGGGCACAAACGAATACCAGCAATAATTTTTGTATTCCGCCAGCGGCGACAAAAACGGAACCATCGCGCCGCCAAACAGCTCCTTGATGTCGCCTTGCAGACGAGCGTTTTTTTCGCCGTCGAAAAAGAAGCGGAAGCGGTGCGGCTGGCCATCCTTCGCGCCAGTGAACCAAACCCGCGAGACATAGCCGGGACCCTTCAAGTCGGCAATCACCTTCCAGCCCGGCTCCTGCCCGTCGCGCAGAAAATAGCCGTAATCATCGTTGCCCCCCGTGCGGTCATATGACGAATGCAACCGCGTGTCCGGCTGGTCCAGCCGCGCCAGCCACAGCGGATCCGTCAGGCGCTCCGTCAAAGAAGCAACCGTGACCGGCTCGCCGGAAGGCGCCCGCCCGCAACCGCCCGCCAGACAAACCGCAAAAATCATCCATCCCAAACGCCAAATTTGCTTCATTTATACCTCATCCACCCTTATGATACGTTGCTTCATGCCACAAATGAACTTTTTTTTACAATGAATAAGGTGAAAATCGAAACATGATGTTTTCCCGCACCCCATATCGGATTTCCTTCTTTGGCGGCAATGGATGAACCACCCTTTGAGGCACGACAAACTTCCCCGCGAGGCTTTCCATGTATGAGCGCATCTTAGTCACCGGCAGCACCGGCTTTCTCGGGCACCACCTGATGCCGCGCCTCAAGTCGGCCTTCCCAAAGGCCGAAATTATCGGCGTCGGCCGCCGCGATGCCGATTTGCTCGAACCGGGAGCGCCCGCGCGCCTGCTGCGGAACACGCAACCGGATTGCGTCGTTCACATGGCCGCCAAATCCGGCGGCATCATCACCAACATCAAGCGCCCCGCCGAGTTTTTTTATGAAAACGTGGTGATGAACACCCATATGCTGCACGACGCCCAGCAAGCCGGCGTGAAGAAATTCGTCACCTTCATGGGCGGCTGCTCTTACCCGTCGGATGCGCGCTCGCCGATTGATGAAAGCCAAATGTGGGCGGGCTACCCGCAAATCGAAAGCGCAGGATATTCCGTCGCCAAAAAAATGCTGCTGACTCAATCGTGGGCCTATCGGGTGCAGCATGGCTTCAATTCCATCGTGCTGATTCCCGGCAATGTGTATGGCGAATGGGACAACTTCAATCTCGAAGAAGCCCACGTCATCCCCGCGCTGATCCGGAAATACATGGAGGCGCAGGAACGGCAGGCCCCCACCATCACGGCATTCGGCACCGGCAAACCCACCCGCGATTTTGTCTATGCCGGGGATGTCATGGCCACCATCCCTTGGTTTATTCAAAATTATAACAGCAGCGAACCCGTCAACATCTCCGCGGGCCGCCGGATTTCCATTCGCGAGCTGGCCGAAACCGTCAAAAAAGTGACGGGCTTTGCCGGCGAGATTGTCTGGGACGCTACGAAGCCCGACGGGCAAATGGACAAAATATTTGACGTCACGCGCCTCCATTCTCTGGGGCTTTCCTGTGACACATCGCTGGAGGACGGCTTGCGCCGCACCACCGATTGGTTTCGACAAGCCCGCGAACGCGGCGAGGTGCGCCTCTAAATGAAAACCTGCATCGTCATCGGCGCTCACGGCTTCATTGGTAGCGCCATCGTCGCGGAAGCCCAACAGCGCGGCTACGCCGTCACCGCCGTGGATCGCGATAACTACGAGGCGCAACGGGGCGCATCAGCCACCTTGCTCATCAATGCCAACGGCAATTCCCGCAAGTTCATTGACGAGCGCGACCCGGCGCAAGGATTCGAGCTTTCCGTTTCTTCCGTCCTGAATGCACTGCTCGATTTCAAGTTTGACCAATACATCCAAATTTCCAGCGGCGCCATTTATCCGCGCGAGGACAACCCTCAACACAATCGCGAAGACACCCCGCTCCAGCCCGCCGGCATGAGCCCGTATGGCTTCCACAAATGGCTTGCGGAACAACTGGTGCGGCACCATGCCCCCCGCCACCTCATCGTCCGGCTGGGCGGCGTGGTCGGCCCGCGGTTGCGAAAGAATGCCCTGTTCGATTTGCTCACGGGAAATCCGTGGTTCGTCCATCCGGATTCCGAATTTCAGTACATGGATACCCGCGACCTCGCCCGCGCGCTATTCACCCTCCATGAAAGCCAGTTGCCGGCCGGCACGCTCTTGAATTTGTCCGCGCGCGGCACAATCTCCGTGCGCCGGATGGCGGAAATAGCCAACGTGTCCATCCCCGAGTCCGCCCTGGCCTGTCCACAACTTCGCGCGGAACTCAATGTCGAACGAGCCGCCTCACTCCTGCCGCTTCCATCCACTGAAGAAACCATCCGCCGGTTCATTGCCGACGTACACAGCGGAGACATCACCCTGTCATGATTATTTCCCGCACACCCTTCCGTATCAGCCTGTTTGGCGGCGGCACCGATTTCCCGCTCTTTTTCCGGGAACATGGCGGAGCTGTCATCAGCGGCACCATGAACCAATACTGTTACCTCTCCATTCATCGCCTCGCCCCGCTCTTCAAGCACCGCTACCGCGCCAGCTACTCCCGCACCGAATCCGTCCTGCACCCGCGCGAGTTTCAGCATCCCCTCATCCGCGAAACCTTGCTGATGTTCGAGCCTCAGGAGGGCCTTGAAATCGCGCACGTTGCGGACCTGCCNGGCCGCACGGGGCTGGGGTCGTCNTCCAGTTTCACGGTCGGGTTGCTCAACGCCCTGCACGCCTTTCACAAACGCCCGACAACCCCCGAAGAACTCGCCCGCCAAGCCATCGAAATCGAACGCGAACGAGTCGGCGACGCCGGCGGCTGGCAGGATCAATACGCCGCCGCCTTCGGCGGCTTTCGCCGCATTGATTTTCACCGCGACGGAACCGTCCACTCGCGCCCCCTCCCCCTTCCCGCTTCGCGTTTGCGGGAACTGGAAGACTCTCTGATGCTGTTCTATATGGGCACGGACACCTCCGCCACCGAAATCCTGCAGGAGCAAAACCGCCGCCACGCCGACAACCAGACCGCTCTGCTAACCACCCTTCAACTGGTGAATCAGGCCGAAGCCATTTTGTTGGGCCATTCCCCGCTGGCGGACCTTGGCGAACTGCTCCACGACGCATGGATGCTCAAACGCTCCTTCGCGAGCGGAATCAGCAATCCGGCCATTGATACCGCCTATGAGGCCGCCCGCCAGGCCGGCGCCATCGGCGGCAAACTGCTCGGCGCGGGCGGGCGCGGCTTCATCTGCCTGTTCGTCGCAACCGACCGTCAACCAGCCGTCCGCCAAGCCCTGGCCCCCCTGCAGGAAGTCCCCTTCCGCTTCAGCGCCGAAGGCAGCCAAATTGTTTTCGCGAGCGATGCCCCCACGCCCTAAAATCGCGCTCCTCTTCCGCTATGGCCCCGGCGACCACAGCGAATTATTCCACGCCATGCCCGACATTGTCGCGGCGCTCGCGGAACACGCCGAAGTCCACTACTACGGCATGCGGACCGCCACGCCCGTGCCGGAAACCATCCGACGCCACGCCATTTTACACGGGCTGCCATTTCGCGTGGACCGCACCAACGCTCGCGACAAAATGCTGAAAACCATGCTCTGGCTCCTCTGCCTGCCGTGGCTCGCGCTCCACTGCCGCCTCCAAGGCATTCGCGTGGTCTATATGGATGAAACCATCCCCTTGTCCGCGCTGATGGTCCGCCTGTTCTTNGGACGCAAAGTCGTCATCACCGTCGCCGACTTTTTCACCGACATCTATTTCACCGGCATCACCGCCCGGCTCGGCCGCGCAATCCGCGCGCTGGACGTGTGGTCGTGGCGTCGCCTGCCGCTCATCTTCACCCGCGCCAAAAACACCCGTGACTGGCTGGCCCGCCAAGGCGTGGACCCCGCCCGCGTCCATCCCGTGTATGACCCCTGCGACCTCAACCTCTACCGCCCGTTGCCGGACGCCGAACGCGCCGCCGCCCGCCAGTCATTCGGCTTTGCCCCGGATGACATCGTCCTCGTCCACCACGGCATCCTGCACCCCAACAAAGGCAACGATTGGATTCTCCGCGCCCTGGCCGACATCCGCGCGGAAGTCCCCCAGTTGCGCTACCTCCTCATCGGCGACGGCCCCGAAATGAAACNCCTGCGCCAGCTCGTTCAGGAACTCCGCCTCGAATCCATCTGCACCCTCACCGGCTGGCTGCCGACCCTGCCGGATGTTTGCCGCGCGCTGAACGCCGGCGACATCGGCCTCGTCATGCGCGTGGGCGCGCAATCCGATGACTTCCACATGACCGGCGCCCTCGTCCACAACATGGCCTGCGGCCTGCCTGTTTTGGCCGCGCGNCTGGGGGGCGTCTCCGAAGTCATCCGCGANAATCAAAACGGCCTCCTGTTCGACCCGCGCGACCCCGCCGAATTCCGAGCCAAACTGCGCACCCTCATCCATCACCCCGACCTGCGCCGCCAATACGGCGCCGCCGCCCGCCGGGATGCCCAAATCCATTTCGACATGCAATCCGTCACCACCCGCACCGTCTCGCCGCTGCTGGAACTCGCCAACCGCTGAAACCAAATTCCCCGCGCCGCCCCCGCCGCCTGCATTTTACCGGCGTGACAACGGCCATCCGCTCGGTTAGCCTTCCCGACACGTTCCATGATTCCGCAGGCGGTCATTTTATTGGGAGGCAAAGGCACGCGCATTGCCGCGCAATTCCCGGATGTGCCCAAGTGCCTCGTGCCGGTCGCGGGCCGCCCGTTTCTGGAGTGGCAGCTCGACTGGCTGAAAACCAACGGCATCCGCCGCGTCCTGCTGGCGGCCGGCCACAAGGCGGATGTGCTGGCCGACGCGCTGACCCGCCGCCCCGCCGATGAGCTGGATATTCACCTGCTCGCCGAACCGACGCCCCTGGGCACCGGCGGCGCGCTGAAGTTCGTGGAGCCGCAACTCTCCCCCGCCCCGATTCTCGTGCTGAATGGCGATTCCCTGCTGCCCAACCTGAACTTTTCCACACGATGGAAAACGTTGCCTGCCGCCGACTCCGATGTTTCCACACCGTGGAAAAACTTCCCCGATTTTTCCACGCTATGGAAAAGTTTTTCGGGATTTTTCCACGCTATGGAAAATTATTTTCCACAGTGTGGAAAACTTTTCGTCACGCCCATTTCTGCCGCCGGCCGGTTTGGCACCGTCGAGTTTGATGCCGACGGCCGCATAACGGCGTTCCGCGAAAAAGCTGAGCGCGCCGCCGGATTCGTCAACGCCGGCATCTACTGGCTGCCGCGCGAGCTGATTGCCGCCATCCCCGCCGGCCGCGCGGTTTCTCTGGAGACGGAGATTTTCCCCGCTCTGGCCGCCCAAGGCAACTTGTGGGCGCTGCCCGCGCCGCCGCCGCTGCTCGATATGGGCACGCCCGCCGGCCGCGCCGAAATGGAGCGGGTTCTCCGCTCCGGCTGATGCCCCGCGTACGCACCCCGCGCGCCCCGTCCGCCCCGTCCGCCCACCGAAAACTGGTTTTCGCGTTTGGGGCGTTGTGATACTGTTTCCACCATGCTCACGTTGTTGAGGGTTAAAAATCTCGCGCTGGTTGAGGATGCATCGGTGGAATTCAAGCCGGGGCTGAACATCATCACCGGCGAAACCGGCGCGGGAAAATCCATTTTGATTGGCGCGCTTTATCTCCTGCTGGGTGAACGCGCGGACACTTCCGCCATTCGCGCCGGCGCATCCCAGTGTGTGGTGGAAGCGACATTTCAGCTCGCCGCCCCCGACGGCGTTCAGGCCATTCTGGCGGATGCGGGTCTCGATCCCTGCGAGGACGGCCAACTCATTTTGCGGCGAATCGTCAAGGCGGGCGGCGGCGGGCAGGCGTATGTCAACGACGTGGGCGTAACGCTGGCCACGCTGAAACGCTTGGGCGCGCTGCTCGTGGATTTGCACGGGCCGCACGACCATCAGTCGCTTTTCCATTCCGCCGCGCAACTGGATATTCTGGATGCGTATGCCCGCGCCGATAAAGAGCTGAACGCCTATACCGAGGCTTACGCCCAGCGCCAAGCCCTGCTGGCGCGACAGGCGGAGTTGGCCGCCGACGTGGACGACTTGGACGCGCAAATAGATTTGCTCAGTTACCGCGTCAAGGAAATCGAAGATGCCGCGCCCGTCATCGGCGAAGAAGAAGACATCCGCGCCGAGCAGCAAACGGTCGGCCATGCCCAGCGCATTCTGGAGCTGGGGCAACTGATTGTGCAGGCGACCTCGGAGGATGACCTGTCCGCGTTGAACATTCTGGCGCCCGCCCGCAAGGCGCTTGACGAATTGGCGCGGCTGATGCCCGCCGCGCAAGGCTGGCCGGAGGAATTGCGTCAGCATACCGATGCGCTGGCCGAACTTTCCGGCGCCATTCAACGGGAATTGGCGGACTTGGATGCAGACCCCGCGCGGCTGGCCTGGCTGGATGAGCGCCTCGCCACCTATCGCCTGTTGAAGCGCAAATACGGCGGCTCGGTGGAAGCCGTTCTCGCCACGCTGGAGGCCGCCCAGGAACGCCTGAAGGATTTGCGCACGCGCGACGAACAACAAACGGCCCTCGCCCGCGAATTGGCCGACGTGGAACAGAAGCTTCAAAAATTGGGCTTGGCCCTGCGCAAGCGGCGCGCAGCCGCCGCCGAAAAACTCGCGCCAGCCATCACGACCGAGCTGCAAGCGCTGGGCTTCGCGCACGGTTCTTTTGCCGTCGAACTTCAACCGGCGGACGCCCCCGGCCCGGCCGGTCTGGACCACATCGAATTCGGCTTTGCCCCCAATGTCGGCGAACCCATGCGCCCCCTGCGGGCGATTGCCTCATCCGGCGAAATTTCGCGCGTCATGCTGGCCATCAAGGTGGTGCTCGCGGAAGCCGATAAAATCCCGCTGCTGGTGTTTGACGAAATTGACGCCAACGTCGGCGGCGAAACCGCGCACGCCGTGGGCCGGAAGCTGGTCGCCGCCGCGCGCCGCCGCCAAGTGGTCGCCATTACCCACCTGCCGCCGGTGGCGGCGGGCGGCACGTATCATCTGGCCGTGCGCAAACAGGTTCACGAGGGACGCACCCACACCCGCGTGGAACCGCTGACGGCCAGCGCGCGCGTGGAAGAACTGGCGCGCATGTTGGGCGGGCGCGAATCCACCAGCGTCGCCCTGCGCCACGCGGAGGAACTGCTGGCCGCTGCGCAAAAAGCCGCGACCCAATAAGCCCGTTCAATCCTCCGGCGGCTGAATGCCGTGGTGGACCAGCATGTTGCCTTCGGCCAGCGCCAGATTCGCCACTTGTTGATTGTAGTCGGCCAGCGCGGATATTTCGGATTGTCGCGCCTGGGTCAAATCGCGTTGCAGTTGCAACACAATAAAGCTGGTGCTTTTGCCGCTGTCCAGCTTGCGTTGTTCCGCATCGAGCGCCTGCTCGGCGTATTCACGCGCCTCTCGTGTGGCCTGAACCCGCTCCAGCCCCGACGCCACGGCGTTGGCCGCGTTGTCCACCTCCACGAGGGCCGTCTCCTCCAGTTGCCGCAATTCGAGCTGCATGCGCTCCGTGGCCAGCACGCTTTGCCGGTGCCGGGCGCGCGCGGTGCGATTGCCCAGCGGAATGCTCAACGTCACCCCCAGCGTCCAAAAGGGTTCATCCGCCGATTGCATCCGCTCCCAAACGTCGCCCTGACGCTCCTCATGCGTGGCGGCCACGCCATACCCGCCCACCAAATCCAGCGCCGGAAGAGTCTGATTCTTTTGATAGCCGGCGACGATTTCCTGCCGCGCGAGAGCCAGCCGCGCCTGACGCAAGTCGGGCCGATTCGCCAGCGCCTGCTCGCCGCTGGCCGCCCCATCCACCATCACCGGCTCCGCCGACAACTCGCCAACCGCCCGGATTTCCGCCGCACGCTGCTGGCGGTGGTCCGCAAAAACAAGTGCCTTCAACTTATTTTGCGCCTCCGCATACGTTCGGCGCGCGGCGCTGAGGTCGGCGCGAGCGGCGGCCGCCTGACTTTCCGCCTGTTTTTCATCAAGGATGGCCATCGCGCCAATTTGCACTTTTCGCTGGTTGTCCGCGTGCAATTGCGTGGCCAGGCGCACGGCTTCTTCCTGCACCCGAATGGACTCGCGCGCCTGAATCAGGCTGTACCAGGCCGACTCCACCTGCATCAGAATGTTTTGCATTTTATTTTCAAGTTGCGCGCCGGATTCCGCGAATTGCTTGCGGGCAATTGCCACCTGATAGCGCGCGCCGCCGGTCTTGAAGCCTTTGAGCAGAGGCTGGGTCAACGTGATGCCGGCGCTGCCGGTGCTGGTATCAAAAGGATTGCCGCCGGTCGTGCCGCTGGCATCCCCGGATTTCGCGCTGATGTCGTACCGCAGGCCCGCCAACGCGGTTTCTCCGGCGAGGCCGACGCCCCAGCTATCGGTGTCGGTGTCACTGCCGGCGTTGGCCCGTTCGNGCGTGTCACGGTCTGCCCGCCCCAAAGTTTCTTCGTGACGGCGCGTCGCGGACGCGGTCAGCGCCGGATCATAGCCGCCCTGCGCGGCGGAAATATCCGTTCGGGCCGATTCATGGCTCACGCGCTCCAATCGCAAATCCAAATTGTTCTGCAATGCCAACTCGACACAGTCAGCCAGCGTCAATTCGTGAACCACTTGCTCCGCACCAGCAATGCCCGCGCCAGCAACAAAAAACAGCGCCAGCCCCGCGCGGCTCAACAGCCGCGGAAACAAACTCAAGAATGGACGGTTTTTATTACTCATAACGAAGAGCCTCGATGGGGTCCAAACCGGCGGCCTTGCGCGCCGGATAAAACCCGAAGAAGATGCCGATAATCGCACTGAACGCAAACGCCACCACCACCGATTGGGGCGAAATCAAGGTAAGCCAGCCGAGCTGTTCAGACACCACATATGCCACGGCAAATCCCAGGCCTATGCCAATCAACCCGCCGCCGACACTCAAGACCACGGCTTCAACCAGAAACTGAAACAGAATATCGCTGCCGCGCGCCCCAACCGCCATGCGCACGCCAATTTCGCGGGTGCGCTCCGTGACGCTCACCAGCATGATATTCATGATGCCGATGCCGCCTACCAACAGCGAAACGCCCGCAATCGCGCCGAGCAGCACGGTCATCGTGCGCGCTGTGGAGGTCGCCAGCTCCATGATTTCCTGCTGGCTGCGAATATGAAAGTCATCCTCCGCGCCCGGACGCAAACGGTGCCGCTGACGCAACAGGGCCGTCAAATCCTCCATGACCGGCTCGACCCATTCGGCGCTCTGGGCCTGCACCGTAATGGAGCGAAAGGTGTCTGTGCCCGTCAGCCGCACCATGGCGCTGGACCAGGGCATCAAAATCATATCGTCCTGATCGTGGCCCATCATGTTCATCCCCTTGGGCTTGAGCAGGCCAATCACCGTATAGGGCGCGCCTTGAATCCGGATGATTTGACCAACCGGATTGCCACCGCCGAATAAATTGGTGGCGACGGTCATGCCCAAAATCACCACCTTGGCCGTGCTTCGGACATCGGCCGCGGTGAAGTTGCCGCCTTCAACAAATTCCCACGCGCGAATATCTATAAAGTCTTCGCCCGCGCCATAGACGGTCGTAAAAACATTTTGGTTCCCGGCCATCACCTGCAAACTTTTGCGCACATCCGGCGTCGCACGAATCACCCCATCCACTTCGCGGCGAATGGCCTCGTAATCCTGACGCGTGAGCGTCGGCGCGCTCCCCCAGCCGCCCCGCACTCCGTGACGCCCGCCCGCGCCCGACATCACCAGCACGGTGTTCTGCCCGATTTGCGCAATGCTGGACGCCACCTGCTCCTTGGCGCCGGTGCCAATCGCCACCATGGCAATCACCGCCGCCACGCCGATAATAATGCCCAGCATGGTCAGGCCCGAACGCATCGGGTTGCGGCGCAGCGCCCGCAGGGCAATCATCCAGGTTGCCGTCCACTTCATCCCGCCACCTCTTCCGGCCCGCGCCAGTTCAGCAATTCCGCGGCGGCATCCAACCGATGGGGCACGGGCTGATCGTTGACAATCCGGCCATCGCGCATGGTGATGGCCCGGCGGCAAAAGCGGGCAATATCCGGCTCGTGCGTCACCATGACAATCGTCATGCCCCTTTCATTCAACTCCTGAAAAATCGCCATGATTTCCAGGCTGGTGCGTGTGTCCAGATTGCCGGTCGGCTCATCGGCCAGCAGCAGACCGGGCTCATTGACCAAGGCCCGCGCAATCGCCACGCGCTGTTGCTGCCCGCCGGACAACTGGCTGGGGTGATGGTGGGCGCGCTCGGCCAGCCCCACCCGCGACAGCGCCTCCATGGAGCGCCGCCGCAATTCACGCCGACGAAATCCCTCCGGCGCGTATAGCAAAGGCAATTCCACATTTTCCAGCGCCGAAGTGCGCGCAAGCAAATTGAAGCTCTGAAACACAAAACCCATCTGCCGATTGCGCACACGGGAAAGTTCGCCGCGCGAGAGATGGCTGACATCGGCGCCGTTCAACACATATCGGCCGGCCGTCGGCCGGTCCAGACAGCCAATCAGATTCATCAACGTGGATTTGCCGGAACCGCTCGCTCCCATCACGGCCACGAATTCGCCTGCGTCAATCCGCAAGTGAACATCGCGCACCGCATGCACGGCGACTTCCCCGGTCTGATACGTCTTCTCCAGTGCTTCGAGCAAAATGATAGGCGTGCGCGACATCAGCGCTCCTTACCGGCGCATGCCCGGCCGAGGCGGCACAAACGGCGAAGAGGCATTGCGCCGCGCGGCATTCTTGTCTTCCTCTGTCTGAACGCCGGTGACAATCATTTCGCCTTCCGCAGGGCTGTCGCCGATAATTTCCGACCACATGCCATCGCTGATGCCAACCTCCACCGGAATCCGGCGCAAGCCATCCGGTTGTTCAGCCAGGCCATAGACGACTTGCGTCTGCGCCGGCTTGTCCGCTTCAGGCGTCACCGCGACGCCCTCGGGCGGGCGAAAACGAAGCGCCGCATTCGGCAAGCGAACGACATCGGTGCGCTGCGCGGTAATCACCTCTGCATTCGCCGTCATTCCGGGGCGCAATTTCAAATCGTGATTATCCACATCCACGATGGCCATGTAATTCACCACGCCCTGATTGGTCACCGGCGCGTAGCGCACCTGGCTGACCTGCCCCGTAAAGGTGCGCGCGGGAAACGCATCCACCGTGAACGACACCGCCTGCCCCTCTTCCACGCCGCCGACATCCGCTTCGGAAATTTGCGCCTCAATGCGCATCTCGCGCAAATCCTGCGCAAGCGTGAAAAGCGTCGGCGCATTCAAGCTGGCGGCCACCGTTTGCCCCACATCCACCTCGCGCGAAATCACCACGCCATTCATCGGCGAAACAATCGTGGTTTTCTCCAAGTCCACTTGCGCCTTGCTCAAGCCGGCCTCGCGCACTTGCAGCGTCGCACGGGCCTGAGCGCAGGTGGCCTCGGCCTGATCGTAATCCGCCTGGCTAATCAACTCCAGCGCGCGCAATTCCTCCGCCCGCGTGAAGTTCGCCGCAGCCAGCTTGAGCGCCGCCTTCGCGCTATTCAATTCCGCCGTCGCCTGCTCCACCTGCCGCTCATAGGTCGAGGCATCCAGTTGCGCCAGCACCTGACCATTCGTTACCGGAGAATTAAAATCCGCATACAGCGCCACAATTTTGCCGGAGACTTCGCTGCCGACCAAAACCGTCTGCACGGCCTCCAGCGCGCCGTTGGCCGTGACCGTCTGGCGGATGTCGCCCCTGTCGAGAGGCACCGTCCGGAAAGATGTCGCCCCATTCCCTTGAGCCGAGCGCTGGCGCCACCACCAGCCGCCGCCGAGCACAAGAGCCAAGATGAGCAAAATCCAAAACCATCGCTTATTTTTCTTCTTCGGTTGCATGCTGAATTTCCAATATCCTTTTGTTGGCAGTCGCTTCCGACCAGCCAAGGGTTACACCGCCCCCCAAAAAACGAGCATGCCCCCGACCGGCTGGCCGCGCGTCACGCTTTGAGCATGTCGTTAATCGCCGCGGCGGCCCGGCGGCCCTCGCCCATGGCCAAAATAACCGTCGCGGCGCCGAGCACGATGTCGCCGCCGGCGAATACCTTCGGCAGGCTGGTGCGCCCGTTTTCATCGGTAATGATGCGTCCGTTCTTATCGGTTTCCAGCCCCGGCGTGGTTTGTTTGATGAGCGGATTGGACTCATTCCCAATGGCCACAATCACCGCGTCAATCGGAATTTGAAATTCGCTGCCCGGAATCACCACCGGACGCCGCCGCCCGCTGGCATCGGGCTCGCCCAGCTCGTAGCGCAGACATTCAATGCCCGTCACCCGCCCGTCATCTCCCAGAATGCGCTTGGCATTTTGCAACAGATGGAACTGCACGCCCTCTTCCTTGGCGTGGGCGACTTCCTCCACCCGCGCCGGCATTTCCGCCTCAGTGCGGCGGTAAATCAAATGAACCTCCTGCGCGCCAAGGCGCAGCGCGGTGCGGGCCGAATCCATCGCGACATTCCCGCCGCCCAGCACCGCCACCCGCCGCGCGGCATGAATCGGCGTCATCGCGTGCTCAAGGTCATAGGCCCGCATGAGATTGGAACGCGTCAGATATTCGTTGGCGGAATACACCCCCACGAGATGCTCNCCCTCAATGTTCATAAACTTCGGCAAGCCCGCGCCGGAGCCGATAAACACCGCGTCAAAACCATCCTTTTCAAACAAGTCGTGAATCTTGCGCGCCCGGCCCACCAGAAAATTCAAGCGAATCTCAACCCCCATTTGTTTCAAGGCATCCAACTCGGCCCGGACAATGGCCTTGGGCAACCGGAACTCCGGAATGCCATACACCAACACCCCGCCCGCCTTGTGAAACGCCTCAAAAAGAACCACCGTATGCCCCGCGCGCCGGGTGTCCGCCGCAACGGTAATCCCCGCCGGCCCGCTACCCACCACCGCCACTTTTTTACCAGTCTCCGGCGCCACCTGCGGAGGCGCGGCCTGCCCGAATTCGCGGTCCCAATCCGCCGCATAACGCTCCAGACGGCCAATCGCCACCGCCTTGTCCAGCGACTTCAGGCTCTTGCCCAACGTGCACGGCGCCTGACACTGCGTTTCCTGCGGACACACNCGCCCGCACACCGCCGGCAACAAACTNGTTTCCTTGATGATGGCAATCGCCTTCGCCGGATCGCCCGCCGCCAGCGCCGCGATAAATTGCGGTATCTGAACGCCCACCGGACACCCCGACACGCACGGCGCATTTTTACACTGCAAACAGCGCGCGGCTTCCACGCGCGCCTGCTCGGCATAATAACCCAGCGCCACTTCGCGCATGTTGCGCGCCCGCGCCAGCGGCTCCTGCGACGGCATCTCCTGAGCGGCAATGCCCATGCGGTCGCGTGGACGCAACGGCGTCGGCAATGCCTGAATCCGCGCCCACTCCGCCTNAGCCGCGGCCAACAACGATTCGGGAGGTTGCCAGCTCATTCTCGCATCCCCTTTCTTACCGCCTCGGCATGCAGGTTGCACCCTTCCGCCGCCAGCCTCTCTTGTTTGCGGTAGGAACCCAACCGCTGAATCATCTGGTCAAAATCCACCTGATGCCCGTCAAACTCCGGGCCATCCACGCACACAAACTTGGTCTGCCCGCCCACCAGCACCCGNCANCCGCCGCACATGCCCGTGCCGTCAATCATGATGGTATTCAAACTGACCACCGTTGAGACCCCATACGGCCGCGTGGTCTCGGCGCAAAACTTCATCATCAGCGGCGGCCCGATGGCCACCACCAAATCCGGCTTGGGCGACTGCTCGCACAACTCCTTCAGCGGCGCGGTCACGAGGTCNTTGCGCCCATAGCTGCCGTCATCCGTGCAGACAATGACATCATCCGTCAGCGCCCGCATTTCCTGTTCCAGAATCACCAGTTCCTTCGTGCGCGCCCCGATAATCACCACCAGCTCATTCCCCGCCCGCTTCATCGCCTGCGCAATGGGATACAGCGGCGCGACGCCAATGCCCCCCCCCACGCAAACCACCCGCCCGAAGTTCTGAATATGCGTTGGCCGCCCCAACGGACCGACCAGATTCTCAATCTTGTCCCCCACATTCAATTCCGCCAGCATCCGCGTACTGCGCCCCACGGCCTGAAAAATAAGCGTAATGCTCCCCTCCTTCACATCCGCGTCGGCAATCGTCAGCGGAATCCGCTCGCCGTATTCGGTATCCAACTGAAGAATAATAAACTGCCCCGGCTGACGCTCCTCGGCAATCAGTGGCGACGCCACCCGAATGCGGTACACATCCTTCGCAAGCTGCTCTTTAAAAAGAATTTGATTCATTTCTGGAGTCTCCGGCTGCTCTGGTCATAACTTTTTCATCCTATCCCTTCGCCCCCGCTTCGCAAAGAACTTTGTGCAACCCGCCGCCGGAGATAATTCCCCCCCCCCAAGGATGCCCCACCCCAGCCGAATGGCAGGAAAAAAGAAAGGCTGCCACGCCTCAGATGAAAACCCGCCCCAAACCAACGTGCAAAAAATTCCGCACCCGGTCTCCTGGNCCGTCAGATTCTATGCGAATGTATGAGCAGACTCCCGCTTATTGAATTCTCAATATTGCACAATTGGAAGTGGCTCGGCCGCCATGTGCCGACGATTCGCCCAAGGGCTTGTCGCCAACGTCAGATACGACCGAATCGCACTCAACGACCAATTTTATCTCGCAATCCTTGCCCGGAACAAATGGGCCAACATCAAAAGCCCAAGTCCCCGTTGCCCCCCGCAAAACCCATATTTTCTCCGTTTTCACAGGCCAATCACCAGGGGATGCATCTTCAATGTGGACGGCGCATGTTTCTTCAACGGTGACACTCTCGCCGGGAGAAATCCCGATGAATAAATTTTCCTGTGCTGCAATGCCGAGGAATTGCCGTATCGGAAACACATAATGGCCTTCCGATGAAAAAACGGCTAGATGCCGCGCATAAAACAATTCACGAGGCGTGATGCGGACTTGTTTATCCGTGTTGTTTGTGATGACAACCCCAAGCACAAACTCACGGCTTGCAGATACGCTTGCAGGAGATACGGATAGCTGTATATCCACTATCCCGTTTGTTGTTTCCACGGGGATTTCAACATTTGCGGGCACACCCAGCATTCGCAATGCCATGCAAACATCCTCTTTGACATATGAGCGATTCGTTTGAAGCAATGCCTCTTGTAAAGCTGGAACGGCCGTTTTGTCGCCAAGATGCCCAAGCGCAAGAGCATAATAACGATTATTTTTCTCTATAAGTTGTTTTGATATTTCCTGAACCGAGGATGTGTCGTTCGCGGAAACCAAAGCGGTCAACGCATAGTACCACGCGTCTTCGTTATCGAGATCGGATATTAACCGCCATAGAGCCTGTCTTTGTTCAGCGGAAAGATTGGACGCCTTCCTTGCAACATCCCACTTCATCATAGGCGAATATGATTTCGAAAGGAATACTTCATCATACGATTGCCGTGCGGCGTCCATCGGAGGGCCATCGTCCCCTGTTGAACCACCCAACGACAGGTTGCCGAATGCACATAGCAAGAAAACAAATAAAGCCGCTTTATTGTAAAAGCTGCGATGAACTGCATGCGATTCCATGACTCCTCCTAATACTCCGTTGTTCCATATGTCCACTGTTTTCCGGGGCGCGCCCAATCCTTTGTTGGATCAGAAATATATCCTTGCTCGGCCATGCGGCAGAGAAACTCCTGATCTCCATATGCATAATAGTTTGAATAAATTAATTGACTTAAATTATAGGNGTCGGGATGGTTCTTATCGAAATAGTAAGGGGCACACCCTTCCTCCATATCTGGGATGCCATCATGATCGCTATCGGGCAGTATGTTCCGATTGTGCCATCTTCTCTTGTGTTCTTTTTCATGAAGTACAATGGCCGCAACAGCATCAATCCCCGTAGCATCGACGCCTATCGTGAATTGGAGAGTATCATTGGTTCTGTGCGTTACCAGTGTAGAGGTCAATCCCTGAGCAGCTGCACTATATACATACAATGTATCATTACTAGGAACATATCTACCATTTAAGAGGGCGTGTTCTCCGCCATATTCAAATTCGTCAAGGCCGCCACTTACAGCCCCTTGCTGCCAATAGTAATACCAGTTCGGTGTTACGCCAGAGCCTGCCCCCGGATGATTCTTTGCATCCCGNGAGAAGAATATCTTGGTTTTACCAGATTGAGAAGAAGAAAGGCCATCAAGGGATACCACCAGATTCTTTATTCCGAACTCGTCATTATCAGCGGGCAAGGAGGTAAAGAAGGCCTTTTCCCGCCAATCACCAGCCGAATCATAAACACCAAGACCGGGACCTGCTCCCCCATTCTGCCATGTCAAGGCCGATCCCCCTATCGCTCCAATTGTCCATAACACCTTGTTCGTAACAAATGCCTGAACTCTGTTGGAGTTTNGCATTACTTCAACGATACAGGCAACACCACAAACCCCAGGCGATGAATCATCAAATGAGTTGTGGAAATATCTAGATGCCGCTTGGTCATCGGGTCTGCTCATAACCAGCTTAATGGGCTCAACAATGTACGAAAATGTCCCGATGGCATCTCCGCCGGCATTGATAATGGCATTAGTGGTGCCATTCACTAGGACAGAACTACCCGGAATAATATCCCAATAAAGGCTGACGGTATCGTCTGATGGGCTGATAGCGACACCACGGGTGATGGTAAGGGTATAGGTGTCGCCACTTGTCAGCCGGAAAACATTGGTCGCAACAGCATTAATATGGGATGGCACTGACCACCTCTGCCCTCCAACTTCCACGGTAGCCGTATCCGCACTTCCGCCTTGACGCACGACAACAGTGAGGATGCCCTGAATGCTGTCGCCAATCGTGAGACCTCAGCGCTTCAATCTCCTTGAGGCGAGTGATTTTTCGTAACATATCCGCGCCACCAGCCGTTCCCGCCATGCCAAGCGGGTGTCGTCAACGGCCGCAAAGAGGGCGTTGGTGGAAACCGTGGAAACGAGCCGGTCCCGCAGCTCCACGTAGGCCTGCCCCTGCGCGCCAGCGGCCTCCGCAAGTCTGGGCTGCAACTCCAATACTTCATCGGCCCACGCACAACACGCGCACAGCATCAGCAGGATGGACAGTGTGCTGGGTTTCATCGCGCGCGAACCACTACTTTTCATCAGCCGCTGTTTCCCCGACAAACGGCCCTGTCTTCAAAAATTCGGGTGTGGGCATCAACCGAAACGGCGGCTCGGAGTCGTCCGCTTNCCGAACGGGGCGAAGACGAATTTCATCCAAGTGCCTCCGATACTGTAAAAGCGCAGGCCGTTCATCTATACGTTTACTCAACATATCCACATGCCGCTGGTCAGAGATACTTAATATCTTTTCAAATTCCGAACGATCGGCTCGGGCAATCTGGTCTTCCGAGAGATTGGCTGGCCATACGTACATGATCATGAGATTCATTTTCTCAAGCAGAAGCGGCACTGCATCTGAGTAGTGGTCCTTGACCAAGGCACTATGAAAGCGCATGAACATTTTTTTTCCGGGGGGCGGATCGGCAACAAGGCGGTCCATCATAATTCGATGGCGATAGGCCCCTTCCGAAGCCCGGCTCGCCGCGCGTAGCAAACAGGAGGCCCAAACCTCAACTAGCCCCCGCCCTATATTTCCATTTGACATTTCCCGCGTATCCTTCCAGTTGATTTCCAGATAGTAGTACCACAGACCTGCCGCATCCAGCCGAGGGTCTGCCAGTGGCCCCATTTGATAAGCAAATCCTAAAATAAATTTGTCCCAGTCCGGATTGAATTCAGGGTCCTTGGTCCAATCGTAGTTGCGCAAGGCCTGGATGTCTGCCCCCCGCAGCATGCGCTCCAGAACGATTCGCGCCACCA
>JGI24710J26742_10001571_pt1 | contig 20928 bp, 19 predicted proteins | sample BioPla2DNA2_FD_26742 | JGI IMG/M metagenome (IMG submission 26742) | reverse complement strand
ATCGATTTATGATAATGTCTCATTGTACCACATGTGATTATGTCCCAACTCAAAAATAATGTATAATTAATCTCATGTCATTACGTGAGGTGGTTACATTGTGAAGCAAGTTGTAGCCGCCTTTTGATACGACGCGGAAAGGAAGAGCATTTATTCCCCGGAAATAATAAAAAAGTAATTATTGTGATATAATGTAAACGAGGACAAATGGGAGGAGATACGTATGCGAACAAAAAGGTCAATAAAATTCAAAAAGTTAAGGCACCAAAAAATAAAGAAATATATAATATATACCCTTATCCTACCGGGAACATTTATATTCCTTGGTTATCTGTTCACAGTCCTTATCATTATCCCCTCAATGTCAGGCAAACCTTAGTGAACAATAGCCAGCTCTACCCTCACTTTTTTATGCTCTCTTCCTCCCTTTTAATAGGGCTATCCAATGCAGAATGTATAAATACCTCCCTGACCTCTCCTTCAATGAGAAACTGCACGCTGTCTATATTGGGAAGTTCGGTATAAGAAGCAACAATAGAATTTAAAGTCATCATTTCCGCCATAGATCCACCTATATGGTTATCAACAAACTCTTTTGAAAGGTTTAATGTACAAACCCCATTTTCCGTATCAACCGAAAGCAGTGTTGTCCCCTCAGGAATTGCAGGGTCTAGCCCTTCTGTCTCCGGACCTTTTTTCAATTCTTCAAAAATAATTTCTTCAATTCTTTTATCCTGTGTTATTTCCACAATTCTTTCTTCGGCGGCAACTTTTTCAGAATAAGCATCACTGAAATAAATCACCACAGTCGTTTCATCGTTCATTTTAGGCTTTCCCTCGGAATCGAGAGGTATTCTCGCCATATCACCGAAAAGCTGACCATCCGCTCCGGTAAGTTCCTGCCCTACAACCATAATTCTAACCTTTTCAATACCTTCAATTTCAGTAAGGGTATTTACCAAGGAAACCCTCAATAAAAGCTCGTCCAGCTCATCCGTATTTTCATACTCCTTAGAAAAGTTGACAATGGCAACATCCCCAACCATATTGGCACTTAAAAGCTTTGTTCCGTCGGGAAAAGCTTTTCTAAGTTCTTCATTTTCCGGCCCCTGAATTAAAGCCTCAATACAACTTTTAACAATTGCATCATCCTTTGCAATTACCTTTCTTTTTTCACCCACTATTCTGCTGTTATCTTTACTGGGAAAATACAGACTCACTTCTGTTTTATTGTCTTCCTCACCGTTTCCGTTGTTTGGCTGACCGCCCTCCGAATCACCATTTTCCAAACTCCACGGGATATTACATCCGCTTAAAAATAACATAACCATTAAAAATACTGTTGCTAGAACCAAAATCTTTCTCATAAATACTCTTATCAGACCGATTTATGTATTGAACTTTAAAAGCAGCCTTTACTTATAAATTCCGTTCAATAGCTATAAGTGCTAAACCCATCTTTTAAAATGTGCTTTGTTAAGCTGCGGTCTGATAAGTCACCTCCTTTGTTTTTAGAGTTAAGATAACTGCATAAATAATTACACCTTAATAAATTATACTCTAACCATAATTCTTTCGTCTAATACATTCTATTCCACCGCAATATTTTTTTACTTCTTTGAGGTGTTATTTAAGTGAAAAAAGATACAAAAGAAATCTTCACATTTGTTTTATACATTCCTCATTTGACTGTGATAAAATCCTTCATTTGATTAAATTTACTCTCTCCTATCCCTGAAACGTTCATTATGTCTTCAATTTTTTCAAACTCACCGTTTTGCTCCCTATAGGATATGATTTTAGAAGCAGTAGAAGGTCCAACTCCCGGAAGATTTAAAAGTTCATTTTCCGATGCCGTATTTATATTTATCTTAGAGTTTTTCCCGTCTTTATTATCTTTTTCTTCGACAACCGCCCCTGCACTATCCTTAATAATACTTAAACCTTTATTGTCATCATTTTCTGCATCCGGGTTATCTTTTACTGTTCCAGCGTACACATTTTCCTCTTTTGACCATACCCTGAGCATAACATTCTCTTCGAGTTCATATACCATGTTAATGTTCTCAATATCGGCATTATTCGTTGGGCCTCCTGCTAACTCAATCGCATCGTGTATTATCTGACCCTTCTTTAGCGTAACAACTCCGGGATTATTTACCTCTCCCACAACATAAACCTTTATCTCTTCCACCGGTTCTTCATCCTGCTGGCTTGTATCGTTATTTTTTTCATTACCGTCGCTATTCTCCACGCCACTGCCTGTAGCCTGTGTTATGTTGTTTCGGGAATTCGAATCATCCTTGCTAATAATTATATCACTGTTTTGATTCGCCAAAAGAAATCCAGTCACAGAAGTGGTTATAACTAATCCTAATATCATAAGTGTAACCACACCTTTTTTCATATTGATTTCCTGATTTAAAAAATCCCTTAACATAATTTTCCCTCCACTATCTATAATAATGAATTTACTCATAAATGTAAATGCATATTTCCTGAATATACCTTCATGTTTTTTTTAATTCAAATCTACATTTTTTGTGACTTTTTTGTTATACTTAAAATTAAACATCATATAAATATCTATATTTATTATTTTACAATCATCATATATCTGGAGGAATCAATGAAAAAACTACTGTTAATTGTATCTTTAATGGTTATTGTGATTTCAAATGCTGTTTATATAAATGCACAATCTTTAGACATTAGTGCAAGAGCATACATTCTTATAGATTCAAAAACAGGTCAGGTATTGGCAGAACACAATCCTGATTTCAAAACTTATCCTGCCAGTACTACCAAAATCATGACCGGTATTTTAGCAATCGAATTAGGAGACCTTGATCAAGTAATGACGGTAAATCAATCTGCAATCGATGACATAGGTCCCGGCGGAATGCACATCGGTTTGCTTCCGGGAGAGCAATTAGAGCTAAGGTATTTGCTTGATGCCCTTTTAGTAAGATCAGCAAATGAGACATCCTATGTAATCGCCGAAAACCTCTGTTCCTCACGTCAGGAGTTTTACGATTTAATGAATGAAAGAGCCAGAGAACTTGGAGCTACCAATACAAATTTCGTAAATCCTTGCGGAATTGATAACGGAAAAAAGGGAAAAAACCACCTTTCTACCGCAAGGGACCTTGCGATGATTGCACGCTATGGTATGACACTGCCCTACTTCAGGGAAGTAGTAAAAAAGACCCTCATCACAATACCACCTACAAACAAGCATGATGAGGAGGTTATTGTCGGTTCAACCAACAGGCTTCTGCTGTACTCAAACTCAAAATATAAATCCGATTATTATACAAGGATTACAGGCATTAAGACAGGTTATACAGACAGAGCATTGAATAATCTTGTTTCTTCTGCAGAAAATGACGAGGGAATTGAATTAATTTCCGTAATACTTGGTGTTGAGAATTATGATATGGTATTTGCATACTCTAAACAGCTTTTGGAGTATGGCTTCAAAAATTATTCCATACAACAGGCTGTGGCACCAAACTCCTTTATAAAATCCGTACCTGTTGCCAATGCTGCTGGGAATAATAATTTAGATGTAATTGCATCACCGGAAGGACTTAAATGTTTATTGCCTAATAACGCCAATAAAACTGATTATATAGTTGAAGAGCATATCAAAAGTGATATTAATGCCCCTGTAAAAAAAGGTGATATTCTTGGGTATTTGGAAGTTACGCGAAATGGTATTTCTCTAGGTAAGGTTAATGCCGTTGCTTCAAGAGATATGGAAATATTAATGCCTTCACCGACCCCTGTAAAAATATTTGAACAGACAATAAACAGCTCTATTTTGAAAAAAGTCACCTTGTGTACATTAATATTTTTCATGATGTTTATGTTGTTGAGATTTACCCTTCGCAGAATATCAAGAAGCTTCAATTCAAAAAGATAAAATGTTAAAAAACACACAGCAAAACCTTCTTAATCTTTAAATACAGTAAAATGCATCCTTATATATTACGGCATTTTTTTATGTTGAGCTGTTATTGTTTATTTATAATAAAGAAATAAGTCAAACAAATTATAAATTCACTATTACAACAAGCATATTTTGATGTATAATCTATATAGTATATATCTAGAATTAAGAATTAATTAAGGCTTGTCCCTTGAAGGAGTGTTGTTATGAAATTTACGCCGATTTTTGACGTAAGACCGATAAAAAACCTAAAGGACATGATTGAACAAAGCTCATCTCTGTTTGCAGACAAAAACGCATTTTACATAAAGAGTAAGGGCGATAAGTATGAAGGAATCAAATATACTGATTTCAAAAATGATATTGACGCTTTAGGAACTGCTTTATTGGAATTAAACTTAAAAAACAGCTTTATAGCGGTTATTGGCGAAAACAGATATGAATGGTGCGTTACTTATCTTTCTGTCATAAACGGAGTCGGAGTGATTGTGCCTTTAGACAAAGAGCTACCCGTTTCAGAGCTGGAAAACCTTCTAAACAATTCCGGTGCAGGTGCCATCGTTTACTCAGGAAGACTTTTTCATGACAAGCTAAAGCAGATATCATCCAAATTGAGCAATATTAAGTACTATATAAACATGGACACCGAAGAACACGAAAGCAATTGCTTCTTATCTCTTAAGGCGTTAATAAAAACAGGCAGAGAACTTTTAAACTCCGGCACAAAAGACTATATTAACTCCGAAATTGACAAAAATGCATTGGGTGCATTAATTTATACTTCGGGTACCACTGGTTATGCTAAAGGTGTTATGCTGTCTCACAAAAATATTTGTTCGAATATAATGAGTGTTTGTTCTTCTCTTTACATTGACAGCAGCGACTCGGTACTCTCTATACTTCCTCTTCATCATACCTATGAATGCACCGCCGGTTTTCTCACCATGATATATAACGGAGTAACAATTTCCTTTAATGAAGGTCTTAAATACATTGCCAAAAACCTCAAAGAAACCAAACCAACTATACTGATCTTAGTTCCTCTTATATTAGAAAACATGTACAAAAAAATATGGACTCAGGCAGAAAAAAAGAAGAGTCTTAAAATAAAGCTAAAAGCCGGGCTTTTAATCAGTAATTTTTTATATAGCACCTTCAAAATCGATATACGCAAAAAGTTGTTCAAGCAAATCCTCGATAATGTCGGAGGCAGGTTAAGGCTTGTAATTTCCGGAGCGGCAGCTATTGATCCAAATGTGTCCAAGGGTCTTAGGGCTTTCGGCATCACTATTCGTCAAGGCTATGGTCTTACGGAGGCTTCTCCGATTGTTTCGGTCAACAGGGATGAAAAATTCAGGGATGATTCAGCCGGACTTCCTCTTCCGGGGCTTGATGTACAAATCAACAATCCCGATCTTGAGGGTCTGGGTGAAATCATTGTAAAAGGTGACAGTGTAATGCTTGGCTATTACAATAACGATGCTGCGACTAAAGCAGTTTTGAAAGATGGATGGCTTTTCACAGGAGACCTTGCCCGGCTTGATGAAAACGGCTTTATTTATATCACCGGCCGTCAAAAGAATGTAATAGTCACTAAAAACGGCAAGAACATCTTCCCTGAAGAGGTTGAGGCATATATTAACAAAAGTCCCTATATCCTGGAATCTCTCGTAACAGGCAAAGACGACGAGGAAAGCGGTGAGACAATTGTATCGGCTCAAATTGTTCCCGACATGGATGCAATAAAGTCCAAACTTAAGACAGATTCAGAGCCGTCGGCTGAAGTGGTTTATAAATTGATAAAAGCAGAAATAAAGAGCATTAACAAAAACATGCCGATATACAAAAGGGTCATTGATATAAATATACGGGAAACTGAATTTGCCAAGACAACCACCAAAAAGATTAAACGATACCTAGAGAAAACCGGAGTGTAAGAAGTTTGCATCACCTTTATATATGTTTGATATATTAGTTTGTATTTTACATTGGATTTATTTTTCAAAATAATACCGAATCCTAAGTTAAAATCCTTACAAAAACACAAAGCCTGTACCCCGGCTATTGTAACAGCCATAGGTACAGGCAATTTTGAACTAAGCAACATATACCAACAGTTCTTCTTATTTCACTACGATATTAACAAGCTTGCTGGGTACGGTAATAACCTTCACCACATTTTTACCCTGGGTTTCGGCCATTATCTTTTCACTCTTTAATGCCCTCTCCTCCACCTGTTCTCTGGTCAGGTTTGACGGAATAACAAGCTTATCCCTTACCCTTCCGTTGATCTGGACGACAATTTCAATTTCGTCTTTTATGAGTGCATCGGCATCGTATTTCGGCCAACTCTGATCATGAACACTGCCTTCCTTACCCACCCTTTCCCACAATTCTTCTGCCGCATGAGGAATAAAGGGTGCCAGCATTATTATCATACTCTCAATAGCTACCTTTAACAGTGCACTGTTCTTGTTTTCATCAGCCACTTTGTCTTTGTAATGATATAATGAGTTAACCAGTTCCATAATTGCACTTATCGCAGTATTAAAATTAAACCTTTGTCCGACATCATCCGTTACCCTTTTAATGGTGTTATTAACCATAAACCACAGTTCCTTATCCTCACTGGTAAATTTGGAGGTATCTACGATCTGGGCTTCCTTTATCATATCTATGAAATCATTAATAATTCTCCAAACCCTGTTGATAAACCGATAACAGCCTTCAACCCCTTGATCACTCCATTCCAAATCCTTTTCCGGCGGAGATGCAAACAAAATAAACAATCTTGCAGTGTCAGCACCATACTTTTCAATTATTTCTTCAGGGCTCACAACATTGCCTAAAGACTTGGACATCTTAGCCCCATCCTTGAGTACCATTCCTTGAGTCAAAAGATTTTTGAAAGGTTCATCATACGTAACATAATCCATATCATAAAGAGCCTTCATGAAAAACCTTGAATACAGAAGATGTAAAATTGCATGTTCTACACCGCCGATATACTGATCCACAGGCATCCAATACTCTATACTCTCCTTATCAAAAGGCTCTTTTGTATTACATGGGTCGCAATACCTTAAGTAATACCATGACGAACACACAAAGGTGTCCATTGTATCTATTTCACGTTTACCTGTTTTTCCGCATTTCGGACACTTGGCAGCGATAAAAGACTCACTTGTAGAAAGCGGGGTCTCTCCTACACCAGTAAATTTAACATCCGTTGGCAAAATAACGGGAAGTTCCTCTTCCGGAACAGGCACCGTACCACAGTCATCACAGTATATAACGGGTATGGGTGCTCCCCAGTACCTCTGCCTTGAAATCAACCAGTCTCTCAGCCTGAAGTTTACTTTCCTTTCACCGTAACCCTTCTGTTCAATGTATTCGATTATTTTACCTATGGCCTCGTCGCTTCTGACACCATCGAACTTATCAGAATTTGTAAGATATCCAATATCCTCAAAAGCCCCGGTCATCTTTGAAGCATCAATTTGCTGACCCTCCGGCAAAATTACAACCTTAATCGGCAAATCATACTTCTTCGAAAACTCAAAGTCCCTCTGGTCATGTGCTGGTACAGCCATTACAACCCCGGTACCATACTCTGCAAGAACATAATTTGCAAGATAAAGAGGAACACGGTCATTGTTCAAAGGATTTATTACATACCTTCCAGTAAAGACTCCTTCCTTTTCTACTTCATTGGATGTCCTGTCAATTTCGTTCAATAAGGACATCCTGTTTATAAATTCATTGCAAACTTCTTCCTGTTCCGTTCCCTTAATCAATTCCTTTACTATGGGATGCTCCGGAGCTATAACCATGTAGGTCACACCGTATATGGTGTCAGGTCTTGTGGTGTATATCCTTACGATCTTATCCATGCCATCGACCTTAAAGTCAACCTCAACGCCTTCACTTCTTCCAATCCAGTTCTGCTGCATCGTTTTAACCTTGTCGGGCCATCCCTTAAGCTTTTCAATATCGTCTAAAAGCCTCTGGGCATAATCGGTTATCTTGAAGAACCACTGCTCCAATTCCTTTTTTGCCACAGTAGATTTACAGCGCTCACAGGCACCGTTAACCACCTGCTCGTTAGCTAAAACAGTAGCACAGGAAGGACACCAATTCACATGGGATTTCTTTTTGTATGCCAGACCCCTTTTGTAGAGCTGTAAAAACATCCACTGTGTCCATTTATAATAATCAGGATGACAGGTGGCAACCTCTCTATCCCAGTCGTAGCTAATACCCAACTCTTTTAGCTGTCTTCTCATGTTTTCAATATTCGACCAAGTCCATTCGTTAGGATGAATACCTCTTTTAATGGCAGCATTTTCTGCCGGCAAACCAAAGGAATCCCACCCCATCGGATGAATAACATTAAACCCGTTCATTTTTTTGAACCTTGCTACCACATCACCAATGGAATAATTTCTGACATGTCCCATGTGAAGATTACCCGAAGGATATGGAAACATCTCAAGTACATAATATTTTTTCTTATTGTCGGACTTTTGAACACTAAATGCCCTATCGTCCTGCCACTTCTTTTGCCACCTTTTCTCAATATGCTTAAAGTCGTAATGCATAAAAAAAACCTCCACATTCAATAACAATTGATAAATATATCAAACTTCAAAAACAGCTTACTTCCCTGCCATGAAGTCAACTATTCCAAAAACATATAAAAAACCCGCTTATACCCTTCGGATTATTCCCTATGTTTCATTACACCATCAGCCCATAGTCTTTCAAGATTGTAAAAATCTCTATCCTCTTCATGGAAAATATGAATTACAACCGAACCATAATCCAGTAATATCCATCGGGCACTGTTATAGCCTTCCTTATGGAGAATCTTTATATTTTCCTTTTCCATCTGTTCTTCCACTTCGTCGGCAAGCGACTTTATGTGGGGTACAGATGTACCACTGCAAATAACGAAATAATCCGCCAGAATGGAAATTTCCCTAATATCAATGGTGCTTATGTCCTTAGCTTTTTTTTGTTCTAAGATACCTTCTATTTTTTTGGCTAACTCATTAGATTCCAATCAAGTACCCTTCCCTTCCCTTATTTTTTAAAATAAATTAACCGCATTTCAAAAACTTTACCGCTGCAAGGTAAAGTTTGTCTAATACGAATTTTTCCTACAAAACCCACTACCCTTGTATTTGTATAAATTATAACACTAAAACAGCGGTTTTGTGAATAAAAACTTATATTTGATATATTTTATTTCATGCTTTCTTTTATAATATAATTACGTGCGTTAATTGTATTAGGGTGTATAAGAACACCTTTATTCAAAATATGCCTTATTGTATTTTCAAGGGATAAAAGCACCGCCTTATCCAGATCTTTATACGCTAATTCTCTTACTTCGTCTACTCCATAAAACTTCCTTCCCGGCTCAATATAGTCTGCAATAAAAATAATTTTATCCAGCAAAGTCATGTTCTCTCTGCCCGTGGTATGGCAACCGATAGCCTCTGTCACATCCTCATCCTCAACACCATACACATCCTTAGCTAGGGCCGCTCCTAAAGGTCCATGCAGTAGCTGAGGCTGCAAACCGGTTATATAGTTTACTTCTATACCATACCTTTTACAAAGCTCAAATACTTCCTGTCCTTCTATATGTCTTGCACAATCATGCAAAATACCTGCAATTGCCGCTTTCTCCTTGTCCTCTCTGTATTTTTTAGCCAATTCAACAGCTGTGTCCATGACCCTTACCGAGTGTTTAAATCTCTTCGACGAAAGAGTTTCTTCAAGCTTTTTTTTCATTTCCTGTACTGTCATTACTGCTACCCCTGTATATAATTTTGTTTGACATCATTTTTCCAAGTACAGCCGGTTTGTCTTTATATAATCTTCAACAGCTTCGGGAACAAGATACCTTATAGATTTATTTTCCTTTACCCTTTCCCTTATCATAGTTGAAGATACTTCTATCAGGGAAATATATGCCTCATGTATTTTTGCAGAAAATTTTCTCTCAAGATATTTAATCCTTTCTCTAAACCCATCCCTGTCTTTTCCCGGCCTTAGTGCTGATATAAACTCACATGTCTTAAAAACCTTCTCGTAATCCTTCCAAGTGAGGAGGTCAAAAAGTACATCAGCACCAATTATATAAAACATATGAATATTGTCTTTGTTTTGTTGTTTTAGATCGTTTAGGGTATCTATGGTATAAGTATACCCCTTCCTGTTAATCTCAATCCTTGACTCCTCAAAATATGGGTTCCCTTTCAATGCTTCGGATACCATATTGTATCTGTGTTCAGCATCGGTTACTGTTTGAAGTTTTTTATGCGGAGGATTTCCGGAAGGTATAAATATCACCTTATTTAGTTTAAATTCCTCTCTTATATGTTCAGCCATAATTAAATGACCGATATGAATAGGGTCAAAGGTACCTCCTAGTATACCCACTCTCTTTTCACTCATCTTCAATTCCTTCATTACAATATTAAAATACATCTTCCGGAAAATAATTATAGCATAAAATCCCTGTACTTAAAAGTCACACTTATTTTTTTAGGGTATATTATTCAAGTGAAAAAACGAAAGAAAAAATATGGAAGAAACATTGGGAAGCAAATACTTTTCTTCTCACTTTAAACAATATGCACCCTGTCTTTAATAAGTGCCAAGGCTCCATATAAAATGGCATCATCTCCAAGCTTGCTTTCAACAATATCTGTTCCCTCAAGTACTGCCGGAAGGGCAAACCTTTTTATATGCCTCTTCAACTGCGGTATGATATATTCTCCCAATGCCTCCAAAACACCGCCCCCCAGTACAACCATATCAGGGTTAAAGATGTTTATAAGAGAACCGGTTCCGGCCGCCAGATAATATACCGCTCTGTCCATAACCTCCAAGGCAACAGAATCCTCCTGTTCCATAGCCTTTCTAATGGCTTTGCTTTTTATTATCGCATCATCATCCATAAGTTCTTTCAAAACCGTATCTCTTCCTCTTTCTATCTGTACCCTTATTTCTTTGGTAATGGCAACCTTCGAGGAATAAGCCTCAAGACAGCCCCTTTGTCCGCAATTGCATAAAGGTCCCTCGGTGTTCAGCACCATATGTCCCAGCTCTCCTGCAAGGTGGCGGGCTCCTGAAAAAAGTTTGTTGTTTATTATAAGCCCGCCGCCAATACCTGTCCCGACAAAAACACCTATCACGCTCCCTTTATTTACAGCAGCACCGTACTTCCATTCGCCAATCATTCCCACATTGGCATCATTTCCAAGAAAAAAGGGAACTTTGAATTTGTTTTCTATAATGCTTTTAATATCATAATTTCTCCAAGGAAGGTTGGGGGCGAATAATATTTCACCCGTATCCTCATTGATTACTCCCGGTGCCCCTGCCGCAATTCCAGCAATCTCTTCATTTTTTATACCCGAACCTTCGATAAGGTTTTCAATAACGCTTACAATTTTTTCCTCAACCTTGTCTATTCCCTTTTCAACCCTCGTTTTCTTCTTTGTCTTGAAAAGAATATTATTATTTTCATCAAAAACCGCACCCAAAACTTTTGTCCCGCCAATGTCAAGGCAAATAAATTTTTTTCCCATATCATCAACTCCATCCGGTTTTATAGAAAATACCATCGTACTATTAATATCGTACTATTAACAAGGAGAGCCTTAAGCTCTCCCATTATTTTTTCCCTATATCCCTTCTGTAGTGCATGCCTTCAAAACTTATTTTTGAAACTCCCTCATAGGCCTTTTTAATTGCCGATTCAAGATTGCTTTCAAGAGAAGTTACACCAAGCACGCGCCCCCCTGCAGTATAATATTTACCATCCTCCCGTTTTGTTCCCGCATGGAAGACAACGGTATTTATATCCCTTTCCGTTTTGTCAATTCCGGTTATTTCATAACCTGTCTGATACTTCTCAGGATACCCTCCGGAAGCCATAATAACACATACACAGGCATTGTCATCCCATTCTATTTCAATCTCATTCAATCTTTCATCAATAACAGCATTAAAAACCTCAAGAATATCGGTTTTAAGTCTGGGCAATACCACTTGGGTTTCCGGATCTCCAAACCGGGCATTATACTCAAGAACTTTCGGCCCATCTTCCGTTAAAATAAGTCCAAAATACAGAACGCCCTTAAACTTTCTGCCTTCCCTGTTCATTGCTTCAACCGTTGGCTTGTAGATTTTCTCCACACAGTAATTATGAATTTCCTCGGTATATATTCTACTAGGAGAAAATGTTCCCATTCCCCCGGTATTAAGCCCCCGGTCGTTATCAAGGGCTCGTTTGTGATCCTGAGAGGATACCATGGTTTTTATGGTTTTCCCATCGGTAAAAGCCAGCATAGAAACTTCCTGTCCAACGAGAAACTCTTCTATTACTACTTTTTGTCCCGCATCGCCAAACACCCTGTCTTCCATGATGTTCTCAACGGCTTTTTTGGCTTCCTCAAAACTCTGGGCGATTATTACACCCTTGCCCAGTGCAAGCCCGTCCGCCTTGACGACAATGGGAAACTTTTTGTCCTTCAAATAGTTTATGGCATCATTGCTGCTGTTAAAAACCTCATAATCAGCAGTAGGTATATTATACTTTTTCATGAGTTCTTTAGCGAAGGCCTTGCTGCCCTCAATAACAGCAGCTGCCTTATTGGGTCCAAACGCTCTTATGCCCGCTTCCTCCAAGGCATCAACCATTCCTGCCGCCAAAGGGTCATCCGGTGCCACCACCACCATGTCCATCTGTTTTTCCTTTGAAAACTTTACCATTCCCTCTATATCCATTGCCTTTATAGGAACACACTGGGCTATTGCAGAGATACCTCCGTTTCCAGGAGCACAATACAATTCTTCAACCAGCAAACTTTGAGCAATTTTCCATACCAAAGTATGCTCACGTCCACCGCTTCCCACAACCAATACCTTCATTTTACTCCTCCTATCGCTTCCATCAATGCTTAAAATGTCTCATTCCGGTAAACACCATCGCAATACCATGCTTATTGCATGCATCTATGGATTCCTGATCCTTTATAGATCCCCCCGGTTGAATAATGGCAGTAATACCCGCAGCAGCCGCTGCCTCAACACAATCCGGGAAGGGGAAGAAAGCATCCGATGCAAGAACAGCTCCCTTTGTCTTTTCTCCACCGGTTTTGATAGCGATATTACAAGCCATTATCCTGTTAGCCTGTCCCGGACCTACGCCTACTGTTTGCTTACCCTTTGCCAATGCAATTCCATTGGACTTGGTATGCTTTACAACTTTCATGGCAAAAATAAGAGCTTCCATCTCCTCTTTTGTAGGCTTCTTATCGGTTACATATTTTAAATCATCCATATTTAAAAGCTCGGTATTATAGCTCTGAACCAGCAAACCACCGGCTACCTTTTTCATATCATAGGTGTCTTTTGAAATCTTTTTAGAAATGTTATCAAGCTTAAGTATTCTGATGTTTTTCTTTTTGGTAAGTACCTTTAAGGCCTCTTCTGTAAAAGAAGGTGCAATAACAATCTCAACAAAAATCTTGTTTATTTCCTCTGCTGTTTTTTCGTCAATTTCTCTGTTGGCTGCAACTATACCGCCAAATATCGATACCGGATCCGCCTCGTATGCCCTTACATATGCCTCATATATATTTTCAGCACTCGCCACACCGCAGGGATTGGCATGTTTAACTGCAACCACTGTGGGCTCATCAAATTCCTTTAACAGTTCAAGGGCTCCGTTTGTATCATTTATATTGTTATAGGAAAGCTCTTTTCCGTGCAGCTGCTCGGCTGATGTCAGGCAACCCTCGTTTTTACCTATTTCCTTATAGAAAACAGCCTTTTGATGAGGATTCTCTCCGTATCTCATTTCCTGAACCTTCTCATAGGTTAAAGACAGAGTTTCAGGAAAAGCATCTTCACCCAACCGGTCTCTTAAATATTTTGCAATCAAGGTATCATAATGACTTGTGTGCTCGAATACCTTGTAGGCTAGTCTAAACTTTGTCCCCAGTGAAACATCGCCCTTTGACCCAAGCTCTTCAAGTACAAAATCATAGTCTTTAGGGTCTACTATTACAACCACGTCCTGATAATTCTTAGCCGCCGCCCTTAACATTGTAGGTCCGCCAATATCTATGTTTTCAATAGCCTCTTCCAGCTTTACATTGTCTTTGAGTATTGTTTGCTTGAAGGGATAAAGGTTGATAATAACCATGTCTATAGGTTCAATTCCAAGCTCCTTGATCTGCTTCATATGCTCCTCGTTATTTCTCATTGCCAAAAGCCCGCCATGAACTTTTGGATGCAGGGTCTTAACCCTTCCGTCCAGGCACTCCGGAAAACCTGTAACATCAGATATGTTAATTACCTTAACCCCGGCATCACTGAGAACTTTAGCTGTCCCCCCCGTAGAAACAATCTCAACACCGCGGCTTTGAAGTTCTTTTGCCAGTTCTACAATTCCCGTCTTATCCGATACACTTATCAATGCTCGCTTAACCATATTATCACTCCTTATACGATTTTTATAAACTATAATTGTTGTCCAAATTAAATATCTTTTATTCTTACTTTTCTTCCTTCAACTTCAAGTCTTCCCTCGGAAAAGAGCTTTATAGCTTTAGGTAGAATTTCCCATTCCGCTTCCTCCATAACCCTTTTCTGAAGGGTCTCGGGAGTATCATCATCTTTTATGTACACAGCTTTTTGCAATATAATCGGCCCGGCATCGGCCTCTACATCAACAAAATGAACCGTTGCACCGGTAACCTTAACTCCGTATTCCAGCGCCTTCTGATGAGGAATTATGCCATAATACCCTTTGCCGCAAAAGGAAGGTATCAGAGCAGGATGAATATTGATTATCCTGTTTTGATACCTTTTAACAAAGTTTTCTTCAAGTATGGATAAAAAACCAGCCATAACAACAAGATCAACATTAAAGCTTTCAAAATGCCTGATGAGAGCCTCGCCATACTCATAAACCGAAGAATAATCCTTTCTGGCAATACAAACCGCAGGGATATCATGCTTTTTAGCCCTTTCCAGTGCATATACCCCTTGCCTGCTTGATACCACTGTGACAATCGAACAATTCTTTATATAGCCATTTTCAATCTTATCTATAATAGCCTGTAGATTGGTTCCGCCTCCAGAAACCAGAACACCAATGTTTAGCATAACTCCAGCCCGTTCCTTCCTGAAACAACTTCTCCTATTAAATAGGCCTGCTCTGTACTGCTGTTCAAGTGTTTGAGTACATCTTCCGCAATATTCGCATCAACTGCCATTACCATACCTATACCCATATTAAAGGTATTGAACATATTTCTTTCATCAAGATTCCCGATACTCTGAAGAATTTCAAATATCGGCAATACCGGCCAGGAATCCCTGAATATATTAATTCCCAAACCTTCCGGTAGCATTCTTGGCATGTTCTCAATAAAACCTCCACCGGTAATATGGGCTATACCTTTTATTTCAAACCTGCTTATTAAATCCAAAATTGTCTTGACATATATCCTTGTCGGCTTTATTATCTCTTCACCAATAGTGGTTCCCAGCGAAGCAACAACTTCCGATAATTTTTCTCTATTGGGTGCTAAGATCTTCCTTACAAGGGAATATCCGTTGCTGTGAATACCGCTGGAAGCAAGCCCTATGATTTTATCCCCTGCCTCTATTTTCTTCCCGTCGANAATATTCTTTTTGTCCACTATTCCAACGGCAAAACCCGCCAAATCATACTCNTCCTCAGGATAAAATCTAGGCATTTCAGCTGTTTCCCCGCCTATTAGTGCACATCCGGCTTCAACACAACCGTCGGAGACTCCTTTTACGATTTCGGCAACCTTTTCCGGACGGTTTTTTCCCAGTGCAATATAGTCCAGAAAAAACAGGGGCTCAGCACCACTACACACAATATCGTTTACGCACATTGCAACACAATCTATTCCAATGGTATCATGCTTGTCCATTAAAAAAGCAATTTTAAGTTTTGTACCTACGCCATCGGTTCCCGATACAAGTACAGGCTCAGAATACCTGTCCCTGTTCAATGCAAAAAGTCCTCCAAAACCCCCAATATCGGTAATAACCTCTGGTCTGAAAGTCCTTTTCACATCATTTTTCATTAGTCTCACAGCTTCATAGCCTGCTTCAACATCAACACCTGCATCTTTATACGTGGTCATTTAATTACCTCCCAATTACAAATAAATAAATTATATAACAAATAATAAAATTTGACAAATACAACCCACTGAAAACTTTACTTCACTTGCTCCGGTATTTCCATGGGGTAATCCCCTGTAAAACACGCAGTACAAAAACCACATTTTGCTCCCACCGGCGTTTTAAGCAAACTTTCTAAGCTCAAGAAACCTAAGCTGTCTGCACCAATATTTTTTCTTATTTCCTCAATACTATATTTTGCAGCAATAAGTTCTGATTTACTGGATACATCCACTCCAAAATAGCACGGAAACTTATAAGGTGGCGAACTTACTCTCATATGAACCTCTTTTGCCCCCGCATTCCTTAAAATCTGTACAATTCTTTTACTGGTAGTACCCCTCACAATTGAGTCATCTATCATTATAACCCTTTTTCCGTTAATAGCCTCTTTTAAGGCATTGAGTTTTATTCTCACACTACTCTCTCTTTGTCCCTGCCCCGGCTTGATAAATGTTCTTCCAACATACCTATTCTTTATAAGTCCTACTCCGTAGGGTATGCCAGATTCCATTGAGTAACCGAGAGCCGCTGACAATCCGGAATCGGGAACACCAAAAACTACATCTGCATCTACCGGGTACTCTTTAGCAAGTCTTCTTCCGGCTTCAACCCTTGCCCTGTAAACACTTACTCCATCTATATAACTATCGGGCCGTGCGATATAAATGTATTCAAATATACAAAGCTTTGAGTCCTTTGGAGTCTCCGTCTGAATGGATTTCAAGCCCGATTCATCAATAACTACTATCTCACCGGGATTTACATCCCTGACATACTCAGCACCTACCGCATCAAGGGCACAGGTCTCTGAGGTTAATATATATGAATCACCCAACATGCCGATACACAAAGGTCTTATTCCATGGGGATCCCTTATCCCGATAAGCTTATGCGGCGTTAGGATTACCAGGGAATATGCCCCCTTAACATCCATCATCATTTTTATAATAGACTCTTCAATGCTGCTGCTTGTAACCCTGAATCTCGAAATCAAATTTGAAATAACCTCTGTGTCACTGGTCGTTTGGAATATAACGCCATCCTCCTCAAGGTTTTCCCTTATTGTCACGGCATTTACAAGACTGCCGTTATGTGCAATTGCAAGCTGCCCCTTTTTATACTTAATAACCATCGGTTGTGTATTCTCTCTCCGATTTTCATCGGAATTGGAATATCTACAATGTCCTATTGCAATTTTTCCTTCGAGCCTGTTAAGAATTTTTTCATCAAAAATGTCAGGAACAAGACCCATATCTTTATGATAAAGCAGACTATCCGTACCTTTAACGGCTATACCGGCACTTTCCTGTCCTCTATGCTGAAGGGCATACAAAGCATAGTAAGTCAGTCGTGCACTATCGTTATCCCCTTTATTATATATACCAAATACCCCGCACTCATCGTTAGGTTTATCCAGTCTAAATTCGTCCACTTCAGTTTCAAATAAATAAGATAAATTATTCAAACATTTTTCCCCTTTAAAGTCGATCATATTCCCTCTCCTTATCATCAAATTAAATCATATCTCCCTGAGCTTTTGCTGCAGTGCCTCGTTTTTATCTTCAACCTTTTTGGCTAATTTCTTTTTATATTCCTTCATCTTGTCTCTTAATTCGGTATAACCAACGGAGAGTATTTGAACCGCAAGTAAAGCAGCATTTTCCGCCCCATCTATGGCCACTGTGGCAACAGGTATTCCACTGGGCATCTGTACTATAGAAAGCAATGAATCCAGTCCGTCCAATGTAGAAGATTTTATAGGTATTCCAATAACGGGAAGAGGTGTGTAAGCTGCCAGAACTCCAGGTAAATGTGCAGCTTTTCCTGCTGCGGCGATAATAACATCAAAACCATCCTCTTCTGCACTTTTTGCAAGTTCTGCGGCTTTATCCGGAGTCCTGTGTGCAGAGCATACGCTGACAGAAACCTCTACTTCAAATTGTTTTAATAGCTTTATACAGCCTTTTAAAACCGCAAAATCGGAATCACTCCCCATTACAACAGCAACTTTCGGTATTTTGCTAACCTTTGAGTCATTTTTATTTACCATAATTCTAACCTCCATAGGAAATAATGTAACAATTTAGTGAAATAAGCTAAAATATAAAAACGGGCTGGCAGAACCAACCCCGTACAAACGTTATTACAAAAGATGCCATCAATCACCTTAATACTTCTGCTTTATTAACAGCACAATATTATCTTGTGAGAAAGATCGTTTCATAAGCCCAAAATATTCTCTCAATACATAAATAATACTACCAAATCCCAAAGCTTTTTGTCAATGAAAACAGGTGAAAAAAACGAACATTATTTTGCAAACTGCGAAGTAATATTCGTTTTTTTACAAGAATACAAGAGCTGTCTTCTTTTACCTTGATTCAAGAATTTCGCCGTCAATTATAACCTTAGGACTTAAATAGCTGTAGCCTTGCATTAAGCCCCTGTTTATATTGAATATTCGTCAATATTCAGCCATTAATTCATGTTAGGTGCATTAAGTAAAGGGTGCATATTATTTAAGTGAAGAAAAACAACACCGCTCCCACTTTACCCGGTTAATGCCAATAAATAAACCATAAAAGGCATAGTCACAACTCCAAGTATAGTGGTAAAAAACACATTTTCCGTTGCAAGTTTATAATCCGATCCGTACTGATCCGCTAACGCAGGAACAATTGTTCCACATGGCATTGACAGTTGAAGAACGATCACAGCTTTAGCAAGAGGCTCGATAAAATCAATAAACGACAGAACAAATAACGCCAAACACGGTATTATTATAAGCTTGAAAAGGGATAAAACAAATACAGGAACCCTTTTTAACAGCTCCCTAGCATTGCTTATTTTGATCTTCGATAATATCAGACCTATAAAAAGCATTGAAAGGGGTACCGTGACCTCCCCTAAAGGATAGAAAGCACTTTTTACAAAGCCACTTACCTCATATATATAAGGTATACGCTCAATAAAAGGCATAAAATTTACTTTTAAAAGTATAATAAAAAGACCTGCCGCAAAGGCTATAGTGTTACCGTTAATAAGATGCTTTATGTTATCCTTCCAATCTGTCTTATTATGCCGGTTGACAAGAAAAACCCCTAAAGTCCACAAAATAGTGTCACTTGCCAAATTAAAAAGTATTGCATATATCAAAACACCATCTCCATACATAGACCTTAAAAGCGGAAATGCAAGATAGATTACATTCCCGAACATAAAATGCATCTTAAATATATTTTCCGATGCCCCCTTAAGCCCGAGTACCTTTCCTACGAAGTGTCCTGCCACAAAAGAAATCATTATAAACACTGCACCGAGTATATATATCCAAATACCGTTTATCAATGTATCCTTTGTAAAATTTCGACTTGCTAGGGTTATAAAAATTAAAATTGGTGCTGTAAGTTTAATAACAACCCTTGACAACACCGAACCCGAATTTTCCGGTAAGTAACGGGTTTTGCCCGCAACAAAACCCAAAAAGCCCATTATTACTAATATAGAAATTTGACTAACCAATGTCTGAATCTGTTGTGATATATTTTGAAAATCCGTCATTTTACATTACTCCCACATAAACATATCCTCCACCGTTTCGGCAGTTCGACCGATTGATATGATACCATATCAGGAAGCGGTTATCAACAATAAGCAAAGTTACTAAGCTAAGGAGCAATTAAGCAGCAAAATGAAATATAAAGTTATCTTGTCAATCTTACTTAACAATTATTTTGAACATTCTGAGTTTTTAACTTTAGAACATATAAACATGATTCCATATACACAAATCAAATGTAAATACTAATATTCCAGAAACATTTCTGACTTACCTATATGTACCGCAGTCCCGGCAGTAAATTGTATTTATACTGTTTAGTGCTCCGCATTTTCTACAATGCCAGTTATCCTTTACTTCCCTTTTAATTTCTGTTTTTTCCTCAAACCTGTTTCCGCATTTAGGACACGAATTATAATCGGACTCCACCATACACTTGCAATTAGAACATTCTTTTTAGGAAAAGCCTTCAGGTTTTTTTCTTATATCTTTCATAAATATGTTCTTCATATGTATACCTATTATCCTCCCAAAATGCCCAAACTAGTAATATGACCCACATAACATCTATCCAATTAAACAAAGGAGCTTCACCTGACGAGTACCATTGTAGTTCATTATCGTATCTCTTCAATGAAATACTAGTCAAACACGCAAATATATTAAGCATAAAAAACACAGTTTTATTGCTGTTTTCTCGTTTTATTGCAACAAGAGTCGGTATTAACCAAAATAATAAAGCAAACAAAAAATAAAACAGTCCAAGAAAAGCATACATCACTATACCCCCTATTACTATTGGTCAGTGCTATCAAACACCTTTGCACACTACATTAAAAGAGGCTGTTCTGTTCGACAGCCCCTTTTACATTACATTTGCAATTAATAAATAAAGAAGTCAGGTATAAAACTAATAGCTGGAGCTTGATGAGTTAAAATGTTTGACAATTATAACTATATCCTTGATATTAATTGCACCATCCTGATTAAAGTCCAAATCTTCTTTATACTCTTCATCTCCGGCTATTGTATTAAAAGCAATAATTACTTGAACTATATCCGGTCGAGTAAATGGGAGCGTTACCGCTCCGCACTCCTCACAGAACCGGACTTGTGGTTTTCCCACATCCGGCTCTTCACGCAGAACATTCACATCTTC
>JGI24710J26742_10001568_pt1 | contig 20944 bp, 17 predicted proteins | sample BioPla2DNA2_FD_26742 | JGI IMG/M metagenome (IMG submission 26742) | reverse complement strand
TGAGCCCAGTTTGAATTCAGATACCTGTCTGTTTAGCTTCTTTAGAGGTTTGCCTATTGAACTTGGAAACTTTATAAGAACTGCTAAACCTAAAATTATAGATATTACGAAAAGAACGCTTACGAAGTAGTAACTGTTTTGGGCATAGGTTTCGATATTTGTAGCCAGTCGAGAGTTTTCAGCCAAATATTTTTCTGCTTCTTCATATGCAAGTCTAGTTCCGTCTTGCTTGTATTGCACCAATCTTTTTTGTAAATCGGATATAGCGTAGTCTGCAGAAAGCAAATCACTTTCAGGAGCTTCTATAGTATTTCGCAGTTTTAAAAAGTCGTCGTAGAAAGATTTTACTTTGCTTTCAACAGGCATCAAAACTCTGCGCTGAATAGCATTTTCTGTTGGAGCGATTGAGCGTTCCAATAGGTAGAGCATAGCTCTTAGCCTGTTTTCTAGGCGTATAGCTGGAAGGTTTTTGGTGCCCTGCTCATTTTTGGTGGCTTTTGAACCCTTGGCTTTTGGAGCCATTTTGCTGGCAAGGTATATTTCAAGATCGCCTTCCAGATACTCTAAATCTTTGCCTATTTTCTTTATATTTTCAAGGAGCGAGGTGGTGCCTATAGATTTTTGGAAATCAGGTGTTTTCAGGGTATTTGAGAGGTCGTTTCTCGTTGCTTTTAGCTTTTGCAAGAGCTTGTCTATTTGTTCTTGCATAGTTTGAGCAGCAACAGTTTTTTGTTTAGCTCTCTTTTTCTGCAAAGTGGTTCTGGAGACTAGGAGTTCGGCCAGAACATCCAAGTCTTTGGAGAAGGCTGTGAAGATTTTCTTAATCTCTTTTATGTTGGCTAATCGCTGAGGAAGGACAGGGACTTCGGGAGATTTAGCCAACTCTTCTTCAATGTCCTCAATTGCTTTAAGAACCAGCTTTGTGCCTGATTCATAGAAAAATTCAGGAGAGTCAGAACTGTACATACATTCATCTGCATGGTCGTTCAGCTTAACCCATTCCGATGCTACTTGCTCGTACATTCTTGCGAGCCTGATGTTTTCTGGCAAGGAAGAAGTTAAAAAGCTGCTGATTTTGGCGTGGTAGAAAGTTGTTAAAATCATAAAAACAGCCGCTATAACAGAGCTCAGTAAAATATTGACTGCAAGTCTGAAATAGAGGCTGTTTCTCATAGATTATTTAAACGTTAAATCTGAATTCCACCATGTCACCATCGGAGATAATATATTCTTTGCCTTCTAAACGGGCGAGTCCTGCAGCTTTTACAGCTGCAACGCTGCCTTTTTCTTTGAAGGCTTCAAATGGTATTATCTCGGCTCTTATAAAGCCTTTTTCTATGTCAGAGTGGATTTTTCCTGCCGCTTTTTGAGCTATTGTGCCATTTTGTATTGACCATGCCCGCACTTCGTCATGTCCATATGTCAAAAAGCTTATATAATTAAGTAATTTATATGCTTCAGCTATGAGCAAGTCGCTTGCGGGTTTTTCAATGCCGTATTCTGCCAGAAACATACTTTGTTCTTCGCCTGAGAGATCAGCGATTTCAGTTTCTATTTGAGCTGGAATCAAGAGAGAGGTAAAACCTTTCTCCTGACAAGCTTTTTTAAATTTTTGAACAATTGGCATTTCCGGATTTTTATATTGTTCTTCGGAACAATTGCCGACGACAAGGAGAGGCTTCTGTGTTAAAAAGCGATATCCTCTCGTCAGCTGTTCTTGTTCATCAGTCATATTTACTTCGGAGATCAATTTTTCTGATTCTAAGGCTTCTTTTAGAGCTGTCATTATTTCTTGTTCTTTGACAAGGTTAGGTTTCTTGCTGGCTTTCATTTCTTTTGCAATTCTTTCCAGCTTGTTGTTAACCATATCTAAGTCGCTGAAAACGAATTCCAGAAGAAGTTCTTCAAGGTCAGATACAGGATCTACTTTGTTTCTGACGTGGGGTACGCTTTCTCCTTCAAAGAGCCTAACAACCAGAATAATAGCATCGCAGATTCTTATGTCTGCCAAGGTTTTGGCGGAAGAAAGCTGATCTTCATTGCTGATCCCGGGTATATCGGTAAACTCAATGGTAGCGAAGGTGGTTTTTTTGGGGTTATAAATCTCAGAGAGAAAGTCTATTCTCTCATCGGGAACCTTTGCTGAACCGTTGTTAATCTGATCAGACTGGCCAAGATAATCTCTGGTTGGAGCGTGAGCTTTTGCTGCCACGTTAAAAAGAGTTGTCTTGCCTGAAAGCGGCAATCCCGCCAAACCTATTCTCATTTTGATACTCCGTCAATAAATATGATTAGCCTATAAATAACCCTGCTATGTTAGCAGTCATGAAGGAAGCGAAGGTGCCAGCTACTAAAGCTCTTACGGCAAGTTTTGCAAGGTCGCCGCGTCTGGAAGGAGCAATAGAACCTATGCCGCCTATTTGAATGCCTATGGAGCCGAGGTTTGAAAAACCGCAAAGAGCATAAGATAGAATTACTGCGGCTTTGTGGCTGAATGGCACGGCACCATTCATGATATTGGCAAGGTTAAGATATGCTACAAATTCGTTCAAGACTGTTTTTTCAGCTAAAAGCTGACCTGCTGCCGCGCATTCTTTGAATGGCACACCCAAGAAGGCTGCGAAAGGCGAGAAGAGCCAACCAGCTATTTTTGTAAGTGTAATGTTTTCTGCACCGAACATATTAAAGAGGCCTTCTGTCAATGCGTTGGCAAGAGCTATAATTGAGATAAAGCCTACAAGCATGGCGCCAACGTTCAAAGCTAAGGCCAAGCCTTCGCTGCATCCTCTGGAGACAGCGTCAATAGCGCTTGAGTCTAAACTTTCCGATTTAAATTCAACACCGGCTGCGGTTTCTGGAATTTCTGTTTCAGGAACCATGATTTTGGAAAACATCAATGAAGCTGGAGCAGACATAACAGAGGCTGCAATAAGGTGCCCTGCAATTCCAGGTATTTTGTCTTTCAGCATACCTATATAGGCTGCCATAACTCCGCCTGCTATAGTTGCCATACCGCCTGCCATTACAGCGTTAAGTTCTGACATAGTCATCTTTTCAACGTATGGTTTAATCATAAGAGGGGCTTCAGTTTGACCGACAAAAATATTGGAGGTTGCAGAAAGAGTTTCAGCGCCTGATGTTCCTAAAATGGATTTCATAGCTATTGCCATCCAGTAGACGATTTTTTGCATTACGCCTAAGTGATAGAATAGAGCCATGAGAGCTGAGAAAAAGATGATTGTAGGCAATGTTTGGAAAGCGAAAAGATGTGGAACCTTTGTTTGGCCAAACATTGCTCCATTTACGCCCAAGGGACCAAAAACGAACTCAGCGCCAGCTGTAGTAGAATCTAGTATGAAGGTTACGCCTTTGTCTAGCCAGCCGAAAAAAGTCTGTCCGGCTGGGATTTTCAATATGCAAACAGCAAAGATAAGTTGCAAAGCAAAAGCCCATCCGACTGTTTTCCAATTGATTTTTTTTCTGTTGGTAGAGAGCCAATAGGCTATTCCGATTTGCAAAAGCATCCCTAAAAGGCTCATGCCTATTGGTCCAATACTGTTAACTATTTTTTCCAATAAATTTAACATTTCAATCAACCTTTCCAAATATTTATTTAGCGCATCAATTTTAAAAATATAGTTACAACAATTCTTTGAAACTTAGTTGAAAGTTTTCCGAGAATTCCGTCTAGTTTCAGGAGTTCTAGGAGAGCTTCCATGTTTTCTTCAAAGAAAAAGTCGCCGAAAATTAGAGTCAAAGACAAAAATATTGTGCCGCCGCAAACCCAGAGAGCTACGGTTTCAAAAGTAGTAAACCGGCGAGCTTCGCGGTTTACATTACCTATAACATAAGACATGTAGGCAGCTAGCCAGAAGATGACGAATAACAAAAACATTGTCTGGGCTGAATCAGGATCAGCTACCAGAGTATAGAGTTCATGCACAATTTATCGTCCTTTCTCGTGGTTCGAGAGTTCAATAATAGAAGTCAGCGTAATTTAGCCTGATACTTTTGTTCCAAAGATTTGATTATTCGTTCCATAATAGGATTAATAGCTTCATCCGTCAAAGTTTTTGTTTTATCTCGGAATCTTAAACTATAGGCGAGTGACTTATGCCCTGGTTCTATTCCTTTGCCGGAATAGACATCGAATAGGTCGCAAGTTTCCAAAAGATTGCCGGCATCAGCTTTCAAAGTTTTTAAGATGTCCTTGTGTTCGATATTGTCAGGCACTGTTATAGCCAAGTCTCTGTCAACTGATGGGAATTCAGATATTTCTTTGATTTTGATCTTGGCTGGATTTTCTTTTGAGATAGCAGTCAGGTCTATTTCAGCTATCAGAATGTTTTTGGATACTTTTTTGTTTGTGATCAAGCTTGGATGAATCACGCCAAAAGTGCCTACGACATGCTTCCCTGCACGTATCTCGGCTTGTTTTGATGGATGATACATGGAAGCTGTTTCTCCTCCGGTTATCCAAAACTTTACGCCGCAGATGGCTCCTATATTTTCTATTAGACCTTTCAGATCGTGAAAATCATACTCGGATTTGCTGTCTTTCCAGTTCAGGTGATTTTTTGCTCCGGCAAGACCAATGCAAAGACGAAGAGGTTCAGTTATCTGGTTGGAGTCAGAGGGCAAGTAGGCTTTTCCTACTTCAAAGAACTTAAGATTTTTCTCGTCATTGAGCATGTTACGCTTTATAGCTTCAAACATGCTTGGAACAAGATTGGTTCTCATAAGTTTCATTTCTTCTGAAAGAGCGTTTTTTATGGCTATAGGTCTCTTTGACAAGAAACAGTCTGGCGTTTTTTCCGGGATGAAACTGTAGGTAATTGTTTCGTGGAATCCGCATGAAACCAGATAGTTTTTGATTTTGTCAGCCAAGAGAGCATCTTTCTCCTGAGGAACTACAGTAGTTCTTATTTCAGGGAGAGTTTCGGGTATATTGTCATAACCGTAGATTCTAGCCACTTCTTCTATGATATCTGCTTCCTGTTGCAAGTCGTGTCTATAAGGAGGAACAGAAACTATCAGTCCGTCTTCATCTTTGGAGATTTCCAGTTTCAGTCTGAGAAGATAGGTTTCAATACGTTCTGCAGATAGATTAATTCCTATAAGTCTGTTGACGTTTTTGACAGAGACTCTTATTTGTCTGAGAGGAACAGGCATGTTATATGCGTCCGCTATTCCCTGTACTGGTGTACATTTGCAGAAGGACTTCATGAGTTTCACAGCTTCATTGAGTGAAATAACTGTATTGTCAATGTTTACGCCGCGTTCAAAGCGAGCAGATGAGTCTGAGGGGAGGGAAAGGGCTTTCGCGGTTTTGCGAACAGCAACTTCGTTAAAGCAGGCTCCTTCCAGAAGGACTGTTTTTGTTTCTTCTGTTACTGAGCTTTCAAGACCGCCCATGACTCCGCCCAAAGCAAGGGTTTTTTGTTCATCGGCAATAACTATCATGGAGTTGGAGAGAGTTCTTTCAATTCCGTCCAAGGTGGTGAATTTTTCGCCTTCTTTTGCAGCTTTAACAATGATTTTGTTGCCGCTTATTTTATCAAAGTCGAAAGCATGCATGGGATGACCGATGTCATACATTATGTAGTTGGTTATATCTACTATGTTGTTGAGCGGTCTTAAACCCACTTGAGTCAGTCTGTGTTTAAGCCATTCGGGGGATTCGCCGACTTGTACATCTTTGATCAGTCTCGCTGAGTATCTTGGACAAAGTTCGTTGTTTTGTATTTCTATTTTAACTTCATCCAGGATATTGCCTTCACCTGAGGCATCTCCGAGAGTGTCTCGTTTCAAAGGAAGATTGAAAATAGCGGAAAGATCTCTTGCTACCCCTAGGTGAGAAAGAGCATCACCGCGATCCGGAGTAATATTAATATCAAATATGACTTCGTTCAGCTGAAGTGTTTTCGCAATTTCTTCACCGACTTTCGAATCTTCAGGCAGAATGTACAATCCCGAATGATCTTCAGCGAGTCCTAATTCCTTTTTGCTGCACATCATTCCGTATGATTCTACAGAACGTATTTTAGCGGGAGCTATCATAAATCCGTCAGGCATTTTTGTGCCTATTGTGGCTACGGGAACCTTGTCTCCAGCTTTCATATTTGATGCTCCGCAGACAATCTGCAGCGGTTCGCCTTTGTTTATGTCAACCTTGCAAACTGTGAGCTTGTCAGCGTTAGGGTGGGGGTCTTTGGACAAAATTTTGCCTACCACTATATTTTGCAGGTTTTTTCCAGGTTCAATAATTTCTTCAACTTCGAGGCCAGCCATTGTAAGAGCCTCGGCAATTTTTTCGGGTGTTTCGTCTATGTCTATGTAATCTTTTAGCCAGCTTAATAGTATTTTCATTTTGCAATCACCTCACTGAAGCTGTTTCAAAAATCTTATGTCTGAGTTGTAAAGAAGTCTTATATCATTGATTCCATATGCAAGCATGGCTATGCGTTCTATTCCGAGTCCGAAAGCAAGTCCGGTGTATTTGCCGGGTTCATAGTTGACGGATTCGAATACCTTCGGATTTACCATGCCGCATCCCAGAATTTCTATCCAGCCTGAGTTGCTGCAAACATTGCAACCCTTGCCTTTACAGAAAATGCACTGGATGTCTACTTCTGCAGATGGTTCTGTGAAAGGGAAATAACTGGCTCTGAACCTGTAGGGTATTTTACCGAAAATTTCTTTTACAAATACGCCCAAGGTGCCTTTCAAATCACTCATACTTACGTTTTTATCTACAGCTAAGCCTTCCATCTGATGGAACATTGGAGAGTGAGTTATGTCGTTGTCGACTCTGTAAACTTTTCCGAAAGTAATCATTTTAATGGGCGGCTTTATGGTTTCCATGACTCTGATTTGCATGGGAGAAGTTTGAGTGCGCAAAAGCCTTCCGTTTTCGAGGTAGAAGGTGTCTTGCATGTCTCTGGCAGGGTGGTGAGCCGGGACATTTAGGGCTTCAAAGTTGTAGTATTCTTCTTCAATTTCAGGACCGTCTGTAATAAAATAGCCCAGCTTAATAAAAAGTTCTGAAATTCTTTGAGCTATCAGAGTTACAGGGTGGAAAGTGCCAAGTTCGGCAAAGGTGCCAGGAAGAGAAGTATCAATGGTGTCTTTTCTCAGAGCTTCATCTTGCTCTTTTCTTTCCAAATTGCTTTTTAAATCATCAATCTTGCTTTGAATTTCCAGTTTGACCTTGTTGATGACACTTCCGAAAGTTTTTCTCTCTTCTGGAGAGAGGTCTTTCATGTTTTTCAGCTGTTCTGTGACTTTTCCCTTTTTGCCCAAGTATTTAACTCTGATGTTTTCAAGGGCGGCCGTATCTTTCACGGTTTGCAAGTCGTTTTCGAATTCTACAATCAGTTCATGTTTGTTATCTGACATTTCTGCTCCTTCAAAATTGGAAGATCTGAGAAAATTAAAATGCGTTTATTTTTTTATCGAGTATTTATATAAGCAAATAGATGCCGCAATTGCAACATTTAAAGATTCAGTTTCTCCTGTCATGGGAATGGAAAGAATCATATCTGCTTCTTTTTTTATTTCTTCAGAAAGACCTTGTCCTTCTTGCCCAAAGAAAAAAGCCGCTTTTGAAGGCAGATTTGCTTCTTCTATTGATGTGCCGTTCATATCCATGGCTAGCAATTTATAGCTGTTTTCTTTCAACAAATTTATCAAAATTTCAGTATTTATATCGCTGTAGACGGGCAATCTGAAGTTAGAACCCATAGCGCCTCTGGATACTTTTGGATTGTAAACGGAACAAGAGTTTTCTGTGAATATGACAGCTTTGGCTCCCAGGGCTTCCGCGCTTCTTATAATCGTGCCGGCATTTCCAGGATCTTGCAGACGGTCCATGATGACCAAGGGGGAGACCTTCTTTTCTCTTAAGAATGTCTTCAAAGATGGAAGGTTTGGAGGCTCAAAGACGGCGAGCATTTGATTAGGTGAGGAAAGGTCTGATAAAAGACTCATTATTTTTTTAGTGACAAGATATATGTTTGAGTCATATTCAATCAGTTGCTCTGCCAAGCTGTGCTCTGTCAAAAAAATAGCTTCAGGTTTTAAACCTGAATTAATTGCTTCCCAAAATATTTTTTTTGTTTCAGCAAAATAGCTTTTTAATTGTTTGGGTTTTTTTAGTTTTTTTACAAAATCTTTGATTATAGGATTTTGTTCAGAAGTTATGGTTTTCATGAAAATAAAAAAGGCGAGTCAAGCTCGCCTTTTTGCTGTTATCAATATGCAGTCTTAAGCGGCTGCTTTTTTAGCTGTTTCAACTATGTTTGCGAAGCTTTGAGGATCTCTTACAGCCAAATCTGCCAGCATTTTGCGGTTAAGATCTATGCCTGCTTTTTTGAGGTCATTCATAAATACGCAGTAGGTGGTTCCGTTGAGGCGGCAAGCTGCATTGATTCTGGTTATCCAGAGTCTTCTGAAGTCGCGTGCGCGTTTTTTGCGATCTCTGTATGAGTTGGCAAGAGCGTGCAATACTGATTCTCTTGCTACCTTTTTAACGTTTTTATGTGAACCCCAAAAACCTTTGCTGCGTTTAAAGATTTTCTTTTCTTGTTTTCTTGAGTTAGATGAGCTTTTTGATCGTGACATTTCTTATTCTCCTGTTCAGTGTTTCAGTGCAGATACTCGCAGACCTGAAGTCAGGAGTAGGGCAACAAGACTTTGAGAGCATTTTTATGTGTTTCGTGACAAACTGTGCTCTTTCTGTAAGATCTTTTTCTCTTTCTTGTTTTCTTAGTCAAAATATGGCTGCCGTAGGCTTTGAAACGTTTGAATTTTCCTGTTCCTGTTCTTTTGAAGCGCTTGGCGGCTGCTCTGTTTGTTTTCATCTTAGGCATAACTTAACCTCCTGCTGATTGTTGGTTATTTCTTCTTTGGAGACCTGTAGAGGATCATAGTGATAGTGTTTCCCTCTTGCGAAGCGTCTTTTTCTATGGCGTCGTTTTCGTCAAGCATTTCTTTCATTTTTTCGATGACGGTGAAGCCGACGTTCATGTGAGCTCTTTCTCTTCCGCGGAAAGTAACAGACACTTTGACTTTATCGCCATTATCCAAAAAACGTTTAATCGCGTTGCATTTAGTCTTGAGATCGCCTTCATCCGTCTTAGGTCTGACTTTAACTTCTTTGATCTTTATAACTTTTTGCTTTTTGCGAGCGTCTTTTGCTCTCTTTGCCAATTCGTATCTGAATTGACCGTAATCCATCAGCCTGCATACAGGTGGAGATGCATTAGGAGAAACCTCTACGAGATCATAACCTCTCTCCTCGGCCATTTTCAACGCATCCGAAGTGGCGACGATACCCACCATTGCTCCTTGGTCGTCTACAAGGCGAACCTGAGGAACTCTGATTCTTCTGTTTACACGTACAGATTCTTTGATACTCTTACCTCCAAAAGTATAAATAAAAAAGGAGCAATTAGAAAATTGCTCCATGAATTCGAATTGCTTGCTTTTCAGGCAAAGCATATCATGAATCCGCCAACGGTAATGCTAAATACGTGAAAACATTTTTATTGGTTCACTGGCATAGCAGCCTTATGAAAAACTCTTCAAGAGTTTTATACTGAGTTCTCGTTGAGACACTCGGCGGATTGCCTTTTCGCTGAAGCTAAAGGCGAGGAAATTTTCCTTCTTGGCTAAGAGGTTACTTCATTTGCTGTTAAAAGTCAACAAATAAAGTTGTTCTTCTTTTTAAAGATTAAAATATTTTTTTCCGGTTGATTATTGAAGCTCTGTACAGAAGAGTTGTGTTGAAGAATTTTCTTTGTTGGCCTATCTTAGCTTTGAAATTAGACACTTTTATATTATAATTGAAGTAGTACATAAATAACCTTTTTAAGGATGGGGTTTCAATGAACAAGAATGTCATTATAGGTATGGCTGCAGCTTTAGTTATTCTGATGACCATGTTTTCTTGCTTTATGCCAAAAAAGCCGAAAGACGGCACAACAAGAACTAAAAGGCGCAAGAAAGATACATCGGTAAACAGAATGTATGAAAAGCCGGTTGCACCTATTATAATCACAGTCTGATTTGTCTTCAAGCATATGTTTGAATTGACAGCCCTGTCTTGAAATAGGATGATGGCTGAATAATATGGGAAATGATACAAAACGCCTTGTAGTAATAGGTTTAATACTCGTTGTGCTTTTTTTTCTAAGTGCGGCGATTTTTACCTGTTCTCTTAAGACTAATCCCTCTTCTTCAAAATCAGCCGGCAGTTCTGACTCTTCTGCTTCAAGAAAGAGAGGGCGCGGCGGCAAAAGTGATGGTGGTTCTTCAGGAAATGTCGGGATGAGCGATGATGCTTTTTCCGAAGCTATTGGAGCTCTTTCAGATAAGAAAACTGGAGGAAAATCCGAAGAACGCAAAAGAACATCTTCGCAGGGCTCATATTCTTCTTATTACAGCACCTCTTCATCTTCCTATGTGCCCGATGCTGTTTTATCAGAGGCTGAGATAAAGGCCATGGAAAAGCATGATGAAAAGATGGAGAAAGAGCTTGAGGCAAGGCAGCGTGCATGGCTTAAAGAACTTCTGGAAGATCCCAATGTAGATCCCAGAGAAAAAGAAAAATTCAGGCTGAGAGGCAATCGTGCTTATGTGTCGGCTGTCTATATGATGCGAAACGGTGACTATAAAGATGCGTTGCAATCTCTGAATGAAGCTATGAAAGATCCTCTTGCTACACCTGTATCTAAGTATTTTATACTTTCATCTATGATGGAAGCGGCAATACAACTGAGAAATAAAGAGATTTTCGCTGCAGTTTTTCTCAAACAGGCTCAGCTTATTGATAATGAAGATCTTGGCTTTATAGGCATTGCTAAGGACGGCGGAGCCCTTGAAAACGCTATTTATCAAATGGAAACTTTAGACGCTGAAGGCGATCCCGTAAAGTTCAATAAACTTGTGCTTAAAAAAATAGCGCAATTTGACGGTATGCTTTCAGAACAACAGGCGGAAGAATATGTTCGTGCTGACATTGAGTTTAACAAAGAGAAATATAAGGAGCTGTTGTGATGTTTAAAAGAAAAGGCTCTGCTTTCTTGGTGGTTCTGGCAGCTTTAATTGTTTTGTCGATTATTGTTGTGGCTATGGTTGCAACTCAGAGTCAAACAGCTAATATAACTGTTTTTAAAACAGATGAGGCTAGGCTTGAGGCTATAGCTCAGTCAGTAAACGACTATGTTCTGGCAAAAAGCAAAGCTGACAGCAACTTTGATTATGAAAATCCTGATGATATGTCCAACAAGAAAGTTTTCTTTTTGCTTCGTGCCCCTCTTCAAATTGCCCATTCCGGGGATAACGGCAAGAATGCTATTCTTGACGTAGAACCTGTTAAAGAAATAGATATTTCGAATGATTACCAAGTCAATGATTTTGCAAAGAAAATCTGGGAAGATATGGGCTTGGCAAATGAACCTGAAATCAAAACAGTTATAACTCTTTCGATGGCAGAACAGTTTGCAGCAAACAATACAGCCCACAGAGTTGCTGCTATTGATACTAAACACCGCGAAGGAAAAAATTTGGCGGGATTGAGAGATAAACCTCCGACTACTTCTTCTGTTACCGAGACGGAAGATAAATGGCTTTTGGACGAAAACTGGAGACTGAAGATTGCTCTTCCTCTTCAAAACCAAGACAATACTTGGACTGAAAACGGCATACAAATAGGCTTGCCTAAGCTTAGACAAATATCAAGCGCTGTAAAGGCTATGAAAAACAATGCCAAACTTGCAGGTTATTACACTTCGGAAGCGGCAGATAAAAAAGTAGCCAAAATACTCCAAAGATTGAGAACTGTCTCTGATCCTAAGGAACGAGAAAAACTGTGGGAAGAGAAAAAGAAAATTGAAAACAATACAGAAGGAACATCTTCCTCTTCTCCTTCAGAACCTGATGATCTTGGCACAGCTATTGATGATGAGCTGGCTGCCTTAAAACAGGAAATTCAGGACCTTCAAAATCAAATAAGCAATGCTTCCGGAGATGAAAAAAAAGAATTAGAAGAAAAGTTGGCGGCAAAACAGCAACAGCTGAATGATGCTAACTCAGAACTTTCCGAAAGCCCCGTAGCCGACACTTCGGATCTCGTTGCCTATAGTAGAATGGCTATAGTCGATTTGAACGCTAAATATGCTTCTAATGTCTTGAGTTTGAAAATACAGCTGGACAGGCTTGAAGGTTTCAACTGGCTTGTAGATAAACTTTCTTCTGTGATTGCAGGCTTGATGAAGTTTGATAAAAGCTACAATCTCTCAGAAATGCTTGAAGCAACAGAAATTTTCAGACCTTTGGTTTCTTCTGGTATGACAACCGAAATAGGAGCTTCCAACATAAAAAAATTTGTATTGGATAGTTCCACCGCCCTTCAAAAGTATGACGCTTTAAATTTTTCAAAGACCGCAAAAAGTAGTATGGATAATCAAAAGGCTTCTTATACAGAAGTGATTGACTCTTTTCCGGCTTCATTTGAAGATAAATTTGAGCAACCATATTATTTGGAAAAAGGCGCTATTTATCAGATAAAAACTACTGTTACCTATAAAAAGGCAGATGGCAAAGAGATTACCAAGATCTTGACATCTGAAATTCCCGTTAAAGTATCAGACGTGCAGCCAGTGGCTCCTGAATATACCTTCTTTATCGGAAACTCAGAATTAATAGCGAAAAAAGCTGACACTTTTATAGCCGACCCATCCAAAAACTTCGGAAACCCTGTAGATCTCTCAGGGTTGTCTTATAAACCGGAGCATAAAACTTGGCCTTTTGGCTATTTTATAGTCAGAAATTTGCCTGCCGAAACCCCTGAGCACGATATCTCGCCTGTTTATAAATATCATTCTGACGAAGGAAAAATCCCCGGCATGGTTAGAGTAAATTCTAATTATGTTTCCGGCGGTGAACCTTCTACTTTACGTTCTTTCTTGGGTTCTTTTTCTCAGGTTAAGCACAGCGAATTGCCGTTTATGCTGACAAGAGCTTTCCAAGCTGATGAAACAGCTCCGGCATTTAACCTGAGGCCATCTTTCTTTTATCTCGGAGGAACCCAGAAAACAAATGTGGCTGCTGGAAATTATTTGAGAAAACATGAGATAGACTTGCCTGTGTTTTTTGAGCAACCCGATTGGAGTGCTGTTCCTACAAAGCTTACGGACTTTATCGGTTTCTTGGAAAAAGCAACTCTTAACTTGATTGACTATCCAACTTTGCTTTCAGGTATGGCTCATATGGAGTTTCCATTAGGAGTGGAGTTGGAAGGGCCTGTTGCAACTCAGTATGGCAAAGCCAGAGTGGGAATAGGAAGCTATTTCAACTTGGTAAAATCCATAAACGATCTTTTGGTCGCTGTTGATATTAAATATCGCAACTATTACAACTATTCTGACAAAAATACCAGACAAGCTTCTAAGACCTGGAATCAGCCGAAAGAACTGGGCAGAGAAGTTACCACTGCCATGGATCCCTTGTCATCAATTTCTATTTGGAATGTAAATGACTTCCAAATGATGCCGGCTAACCTTTACAGTTTGGAACAGTATAAAAAGAAGGCTACTAGATTTTATCCCAACCCCAAGGTCTTTATGGAAGACTTTGACAGAGCTGTTGAAAAGGGAGGTCTGCAAGAAAGCGATGGCACAAAATTATTGAATGGTGTCTTCTATATTGACAATTCAGGCGCAGAACCTCTAGAACTTCCGTCTTTCAAATATAAAGGCAACGCTCTTATAGTTGCCAGAGCCAATATACATATTAAGGGTGATATAACAAAGGCTGACAGTTCCCCTGCGGCAGAAGATAAAAACTCTTCACTCGGAATAATAGCCAGAGTAGGTTCTATTTCCTTTGTGAAGTCTGCCAGCGCTTCAACCGTTAAGCAATTTGTGGAGGCTGCTTGCTTCTCCAATCAAGCTCCGTATGGCTTGAATATGCTTGTTATAAACGGCAACTTGGTTTGTAACGACTTTCAGAGGAACAAAATGTGGGCTACAGACGTTTTCTATAATCCGGATACTACTTCTGTTTCCCCTTTGGCATCTTACAGAACCTCGGGAAAGTTTGACGGCAAGAGGTATCATGCCGAGTTTGCCAACACTTGGTCCAGTTACAAGTTTTCAAGAGAATAGCTTGAAGCGGCTTAAAATTTAATAAGGATGAAAGCGCTCAAATGAACAACAAGAGCTTAGTGGTTTACTCTTTACTCTTTTTGGCGAGTATTTTTGTTCTGTTCGGAGTTTTTACTTGCTCGACAAAGAAAGAATTCTTGCAAGAAGAACAAACTGCTGGGACAAAAAAGAAGACCAGAAAATTTGCAAAGAAAGGCCGCAAGAAAAAGCAGACTGAATCAGCGGGCCAGCTCTTGAATACAGAGGATGCTGTCTCTTCAGCAAAAGATGCAGAGAGCATGATCACAGCTCTTTCAAAAAAACAGCCGAAACCGGCTCAGAAAAAAACAGTTTCTTCTTATTTTTCAGGCTATTCTGACTTTACACCGGCCAGAATGCTTTCAGATGCGGAAATTAAGGCTGAAAAAGAGAGAGAAGCTGCTTTGCAGAAAAAACTTGAAAAGGCAAGGGAAGATTATTTCACTAAAATGCTCAAAGACCCATCAGTTTCCGATAGAGACAAAGAGAAACTCAGGCTCAGAAGCAACGAGAATTATGTTAAGGGAATAGCTTCCATACGCTCTGGTGAATATGTCCAATCGTTAGCTTCTATGAATGAAGCTATGAAAGATCCGAATGCATCGCCTGTCTCTAAATACTTTATTCTTTCCAGTATGATGGAATCTGCCTCAAAGCTGGGTGAGAGGGATCTCTATTTTAAAATAATGGCGATTCAGGCTGAACTTATTTCCAAGGAAGATCTCGCTATCATAGGAGTAAAGAAGACCGACAGAGCTAAATTCAGAGTGGCTTATGACAGACAAACATTGATTGCTCTTAGCGATCCTCTTGTTAAAGAAGAATTGATTAAAGTGAAACTATCTCAGTTCGGTAATCGTATTTCTTATGAGCAGGCTAAAATTTATGTGACTGAAGATATGGCCTTCAATAAAGAAAAATATAAGGAGCTGTTATGAACAAAATAAAAAGAGGATCGGCTCTGTTAATTACAATAGGGGCAATATTTGTATTGGCGATCATTGTTGGAGCCATGATTTTTGCCAGCTCGAACAGCTCTAATATTACAGTTTTTAAAACTCAGCAAGCTAAAGTTGAGGCGGTGGCCGAGAGTGTTAACGACTATGTTTTGGCAAGATTTAAAGCTGATGCCAATATTGAAAACACAGGCGAAGCCCCTAAAAAGATGTTTTATTTTTTGCGGGCGCCTTTGCAAGTTCAGGGAGATGGTTCAGCTTCGCAAAATGCGATTTTAGAGGTAGGTTCCCTGAAAGACGGAATAGATGTCAGCTCGGAATATGGTGTGGGCGATTTTGCCAACACTGTATGGTCTAACATGGAATTGCCAGGCGCTCCTGAAGTTAAAACAGAAATAAGCATGATACATGCTGAAGCCTTTTCAGCAGAAAGCGGTTATAAAGTTGCAGCTGTTGACGCAGAACATAAGCCTGGCAAAAACTTGGCTCGATTTCGTGATCTTGATAGCCCTGCTAGCACAAGCGATGGCAATTCTAACTGGCAAAGTTCTACTTGGAAGTTGGATATGGCTCTGCCTCCAGGAGGGGGCGAAGGCACTGGAGCTAATGGAGATAACAGTTGGGAAGAAAATGTGGAAATAGGCCTTCCGATGGACTGGAAAGTTCTTGTGAGCAGTTTTATCAAAGGCGGTTTGGAAGAATCCCCTGATGCTAAGACTAAAATTCTGGATAAAATAGAAGAAATAATCATATCGATTGCTGAAGATGATCCTATGAAGATTGTTGAGTTGGCGAATAATCAGGATCCGGCTTTTGCTGAATCAATCTTTGGAGACAAAAAAGACGAGTTCGTAACCTTGATTAAAGATTTTCTCAAGGGCGGTATGGATTACGTACAGGCTGAGATTGAGAAAGTCTTCAAGGATATAGCTGATAATGTCCAAAATACGATAGATGCTGAGAGCAGCACAGAACCTTCCGCTTTGTTGCCGGATTATGATGATTATAAGGTTTCCCTTGGCGTTGATATGAAAATCAAAGCTAATAATTTGAAGCTCGACATGGTCTTTACCCCTACAATGATGGATACTAATTTGCCAATACCAAACGGGGTAGATGAAATTGTAAATACTATTTTTGCTGAGAGTATGCTTGGAAAATTTGAATTGCCTGTTTCTAAAATTGAGCAAACTGTCAAAAACAATCTCACTCTATGGGAAAAATTGCAAATAGCATGGGATGATCCAAGTGTTATATTCAGCACCATGCCTTCTAAAATTGATATAACTCCTTTTATTAAAAAGTTTGTATCGGAAGCTTTGTTGGAACATGGTACAAGCGAGTTTGCGATTCCTGATGAAAAGAGACAAGACTTTGTAATACCGGAAGAAGGCTTTGACTTTAAACCTGTGCTCCAAGAATCGGGAATTTTTAAGTCTTTGGGAGGCGAGCTCTCTGCAGATGCCTTTAAAACTCTTGTCATCTCAGGCGGAGAAGCACCCTACAGTGTGGCAGAATATGCGTCTAAGGCTGCCAATAACTTTTCTCAGTCTTCATCTGGTTTTAGTTCTGTTGGGAGCAGCTTTTCGCCTGGCGGGGATTTAGGAGCCTATTCTCTGGAAAAAGGCGCTATTTGTCAGATTAAGACATCTGTTACATTGACAGAGCCTTCAGGCGCAAAAAAGACAACCGTTTTGACTTCTAAAATACCTGTCAAGGTTTCAGATACTCAGCCAATAGCTCCGGAATATACCTTTTTCATAGCTAATTCGCCGGCTCTGTCTGATGGAGGGGACGCAGGTGTCAGCTTAGGCGGCGAAGTTGACCTTTCAGGTGCTATTGCAGCAGCGGGTGGTGTTGCCGGTTTCAAGCTGGTTTTGCACAATCTTCCTACTGATGCGCCAAGCAGTTCAACAGACTTTAAGCCTTCCTATACATATGCTCGTTCCAAGGGGCTGGTTCCAGGAATGGTTCGAGTTAACACTAGTGAAGAGTCTTCCCTGAGAGCCTTTTTGGGAACCGAAGACGAGATTAATTTGAGCGAGTTGCCATGGATGCTTGCCAGAGGTCACCAAAACGATTCTAAGGCTAATCCTGTTTTTAACATTATACCTTCATTTTACTACATGGGAGGAACAGCTCAAGTACTCGGAGACGGCGCGCCATCCTATCAAAAACGCAGGAAGCATGAAATAGACTTGCCTGTTGTTTTTGAACATAAGCCTCATGCAGCTAACTTAGGTTATTTAACCGATTTTGTGAATTTTTTAAAAACTCTTTCTATTGGTGTAGCTGATATGCCTACACTGGTTGGAGGGCTAGGGCACTACGAGTATCCTTTAGGAATTGAAGTCGAGGGGCCTGTGAATGTTCAATACGGCAAGGCTAGAATTGATGCTGGAAGCTATTTTAATATAGCTGATAACGATTTGGAAATGAGTATCAATATAAACTATGCAAACTTTGAGCATTACGGCAGAAATATGGACAGGCAAGCCGCTAAAGATTTGGCTTTTGACACCAATGCTGAGCAGCTTGGCAGCGAACAGACCTCTAAATTTGCATTGCCCGATCCTAATCCGGATAGAGATTTCCAAACTCTTAGCCCGGGAGATCCTTCTATGCTGCCGGCAAACTGTTACAGCCTGGATCAATATAAAAAGAAAGCGACAAGGTATTATAAATCCGGTGCAGACTTTATCAGTGATTTATCCAAATCTAAAGACAGCGGCGGTCTTTCAGACGGCGGGCACCCCGCTTTGAATGGAGTCTTCTATATTGACGGGGAACTTTCTCTTTCAGATCTTACATATAAAGGCAACGGTTTGATAGTAGCTAAAACTTCGATCAATATTAGCGGTGCTATCCAGCCTGCAGACGAATATTCGAGTTTAGGTGTCATAGCTAGAGGCGGCTCTATAGCATTCTTAGGGCAAGGTCCTTACAGAGCTGCATTTTTCTCGAATGGAGCTCCTTTCTGTACAACAGACGGCACTGTAATAGACGGAAACCTGGTTTGCAACGGTTTTAAACGCAGCAACTTTATGAATACTCACGTTTTTTATAATCCTAAAGTAACCTCAGTGACGCCGCTTGCTTCATACAGAAAGATAGGCAAATATGAAGCAAAACGTTATCACGCGGAATTTGCAAACAGCTGGTCTGAATTCAAGTTTCATACTGAATAAATAAATAGTTTTAATTGATGCTTCTTTTTGATAGAATAGTTCTCGTTTGAATTCTATAAACGAGTCTATAAAATGATAAATACAAAAATAAAAAGTTTGAAAAGAGCTGTCACATTGACAGAAATTCTGGTATCTGTTCTCTTATTCGCATTGGCGGCTCTTCCCTTATATAAGGCTATTTCCTCCACTGCCAAAAAAGAAATTTACCAAGACAAAGTAGCTACAGCACAGCGAATTTTGAATGTTTTTCATCAAGAAATTCAAAACATGCCTTATGAGCAGGTAAAGTTGTTGAATCCCATAGATGGAAACCATAAATCTCCGCCAGGCACATTCCAAGCACTCTTGGAAGTTTCTGAGAAAGAAAAGGATTTTAATTTTACTGCTAAGCTTGAGCCTGAAGATGTACATGGAGTCGAGACTTTGAAAATTACGGCTGAAGTGACTTGGACAAGAACTGGCAGCCAAGAATCAAAGCGAACTATAAGTTTTGTAAAGGTTAAAAAATGAATAAACACTCACGCAGAGCTGTTACTTTAATGGAAGTGATGATAGGCGCTTCAGTTTTTGCCATAGTAAGCGTAAGTATTTACTTTGTTCTTTCTTCCGGCCGCAAAAGCCACGCTTTGGGAACGGCCCGAATGCGAATGCGCATATCTTTGGATAATGCCATGAAGATTCTTGAGAAAGATATTAACAACTCAAGAGTTTTGCCTACAGAGCCTGGAGAAAAACTGGATAAAGATAAGCATGTAACATTTAAGGTTAGCGGCAGCGGTTGCACTATGCAGGTTCCCAGAAGTGATGTTGAAGAACAGCAAACCACCTTTTTTGACAGTTCTGCATCAGATAGCAAAGATGACTTTTATGAAGAAGTTACCTACTCCTTGGAACCGAAAGGTGAAGCCAACGCTCTGATAAGATCAGGAACAGCCAGTGGCAGGCGGCAGGTAGGCGAATATATCGACACAATAGAATTTAAGACATTTGCTATTACTTATAATGCTGCCGTAGAGGTTACAATCAAAGCTAAAATCCGTCCTGATGGAGCTAAAAAAGAAGAAGAGCAAGAACGCAAAGCTACCATAGTTTTAAAGAACCTTCACTCGATCATGTTTGGAGAAGGCGAGGGCAGCTATGCAGGCGGAAACAGGTATTGGAACCAAACTGGCGGAACAACACCTTAAGTAAATTATAAATTATAAACCAGAAATAAGGACAAAAACACATACTGACAATATAAAGAGGGAATATGGGCGAGAACGTGGTTAAAGAGAAAAGCCGAGCTTTTGCTTTGAAAATCATAGCCTTATACAAATACCTCTGCTATGAAAAGAAGGAATTTGTGTTGTCCAAACAGCTTGTACGAAGTGGTACTAGTATAGGTGCAAATATTGTTGAAGCACATAGTGCTATAAGCAAAAAAGAATTTATCGCAAAGATGAATATTTCCCTGAAAGAAGCTGCTGAAACGGAGTATTGGCTTGATCTTCTTCAAACCTCAAACTACATAAGCGAAGTGGAATATCAAAGTATGCTTGAGAATTGTAGGGAGCTGAAGCGCCTTTTGACAAGCATTATTAAAGCCACAAGAAAAAACTTATTGAAATAGTTTTTGTTTAATTAAATCTATTTGTATTGGCAAGCAATTCAAAATATGGCTTTTTATAAGAAATTCGACGAAGATTTTACCAGATATTATCTGGAAATCTTCGCCGAATTTTCCTCATTTCTAATTTATACTTTCTAATTTATAATTTTTAAGCCCTTTACACTCTGCATTCTACACTCTACACTTTACACTGCTAATTCCCTTTTACGAATTTTTCGCCTTCAGAGCAGAGTTTTTGCAAAACATCTTCGCTTCTGGCTTCTGCATAGAATCTGACTACAGGCTCTGTGCCTGAGAATCTTACGAGAATCCAAGCTCCGTTCTCCAAGACACACTTTGTGCCGTCTATTCTGACTACTTTTTCAACTTTAAAGCCAGCAACTTCTTTAGGATCCTTTTTGAGATGCTCTATAGCTTTTGCTTTTTCAGCTTCTGTGAGTCTAAAGTTAATACGTTTGGTCAGATAAGTGCCGACTTCTTCGTAGAGCTCTTTTAATATCTCTTCAAGAGGTTTCTTAACCATGGCTACCATTTCGGCTACGAGCAGGCAAGCAAGAATACCGTCTTTTTCCGGGACATGGCCTTTCATACTCATGCCGGCAGATTCTTCTCCGCCCATAATGATTTTGTCTTTGGAGATCAAATCGCCTACAAATTTGAATCCTACAGGTGTTTCAAAGACTTCTATGCCGTATTTTTTTGCTACAGCGTCTATCAGTTGAGTTGTAGCAACAGATCTGGCTACGCCGCCTTTCCATTCGGGCCTTGTTAGCTTAAGATGTTTTAAGAGCATGCCCAGAATCTGGTTTGCTTCAAAGAATTTGCCGCCTTTGCCCAATACGCCGAATCTGTCTGCGTCTCCGTCTGTGGCAAGGCCGAGATCATAACCGCCTTTTTTCATTTCCTCAATCATGTCCGGAATATACTCTTCTGAGGGTTCTGGCGGAAGACCTCCGAAATAGGGATCTGTATGATCGTTCATTATAGTGACATCGCAACCGG
>JGI24710J26742_10001567_pt1 | contig 20947 bp, 23 predicted proteins | sample BioPla2DNA2_FD_26742 | JGI IMG/M metagenome (IMG submission 26742) | reverse complement strand
GGTATACGAGAGAATCTACAGCAGTCACAGATACGTCATTATATCTCTGAATACATAACAGATTTTGCTAAGAATACTTTAAGTTTAGACCAACTGCCGAGTGAATACATTGAGTATTACGCTGATGTTACGATAGCTTATCATCAAGACGCAGCACATAGGGCTAATATGAGTTTTCCTGACTACTTAGTGACATTTCTACAAGTCGAGAACGAGGAAACTTTATTGGACTTAGTTAAAGAAGAAAATGAAACAGCACTTATTAATTCTATTGTAATACAAGCTATTGCGGAGGCAGCTAATATACAAGTTAGCGACGAAGATATGGATGAGTATATGAATGAGTCGGCTAATGGAATTGATATAGAGAGTTTGCCTGAGTTGGAGCANCAGTTTGGTATTCCGTATATAAAGCATATAGTTTTACAGTATAAGATACTTAATTTACTTTACGACAATAGCGTTCTTTAAGTTATCCTAGGGTGAGCATACAATGTTCACCCTTTTAAATGAAATTTGAAAAACTATAAGTAGATGCAGATTTTTCTAATTCATTAATGGATAAATGAAAATAAATATGGTTATTGTATAACTATCTTAACTAAACAATCGTCGTCGCAATAGAAAAGGACGGCATTAAATTACAAAATTCAGCAGTAAATTCGGTTTTCTGTATAAAATTATTGACTTTTGGTGTAGAATCCTGTAATATAGTAAGTGAAAAGAAGTTTAGATAAGTGTGTGCTATAACGGATAAACAATTACGAAAGGTAAAAAGTGCTGACTTTGAGTAAAATATAAAACGGAGGGATTTAAGAATGATTGGTTTAGGTTTACGAATAAAACCCGTGTTTGGCGATAAATTTGACGTATGGGGTATAGTAACTTCTAAACACTTTGAGAAAGACGGAAAAATTTATTATTGCAATGACCGTTCTTTCCCGGAGGCCTGTGTTGAGGAAGTATATACAGTTAATCAGACAGCAGAGGAACTTTATAACCTAGCAAAGAAAGAGGANGAAAAGCAGTAACTCCCTATGTATCATTGTCTAGGGGTTTTATCTGCGGTCAATGATAAATAAAGGAGTGTTAAAATGAGTTTAGCTGGCAGTAAAATAGCTGGGGGAAACCCAGCTCGTGGGAGAGTAAAAGATGATTTTTATGCTACACCTCCTTCAAGTACACGGAAACTATTAGAGTTATATAAATTTAAAGGTAAAAAGTTTTTAGAGCCTTGTTGTGGTGCGGGACACTTAGCCAAGGTAGTACAGGAGTTTTATCCGGATATTGAAATCACAGCCTTTGATTTAGTAGATAGAGGGTATGGTGAGGGTGGAGTAGATTTTCTTACTTATGAAACTGATGAGAGATTTGATTTTATTATAACTAATCCTCCTTATAAGTACGCACAGGAGTTTATTGAGCGTAGTTTAACTTTGGTTAGGCCGAAAGGAACTGTAGCTATGTTCTTAAAGTTGCAGTTCTTGGAGGGTGTAGGGAGAGCGAGTTTCTTTGAGAAGTACCCACCTAAATATATTTATGTTTTTTCAGCAAGACAATCTCCATGGATGAANGGTAATCCAGTAAATGANCACGGTAAGAAATGGGCTACCACAATTTGTTTTGCTTGGTACATATGGGAACAGGGTTTTATGGGTGAACCTGTAGTCCGTTGGTTATAGGAGGAATTGAGGCTATGGCAGAAGTTAAAAACAGTGGAAAGAAGCGTGAATTTGGTACCGGAGCACATCGGGATTCGGCTGAGAATAAGGGACGCTGTGATTTACTACCATTAGGTGTAGCGGCTGAGTTTTTGGGTTCAGATACACTCAGATGTATTTATTCGTTTACTCTAACATTAAATGAAACTAGTTTATATCAGGCTTTAGATTGCTTTGTTAATGAGTTTGGTTACTCTAAGGAACAATTATTGTTAGATGTTGCGAAGCATTATGAGGCAGGAGCTAAGGTCTACGGCGAGAATAATTGGAAGAAAGGTATACCTTTACACGTATTCATAGATAGTGGTATACGGCATTATTTAAAGTGTCGTAAAGGAGACATAGACGAGAGGCATGATTGTGCTTTTGTTTGGAACTTGTTTGGTGCTATATGGACTTTTAAGCATTTGCCTGAGATGAATGATATAACGCCAGATATTACAGTAAAAATAGCTTAATATTAATAATGGAGGATATGAGTATGGAGGAGAATGGTGGTATTTTGACAGATACTTGCCCGAATTGCGGTGGGGTAGCCGAAGCAGAAGGAGTACATAATGGTATAGGATATGTATATCCTCCATTATATTGTCCTAATTGTGGTTGGTCTGAAAAGTGTAGTTTATGGGATACGGAAAGGTGTACTTCTGACTGTACGCAATATGGGTACTGTTCGAAATTAGCAAGCAAATAGTGTAACAATTATGGAGAAAATAAAGGAGATGGAATATATGAAACAAACAAAAGCTCAAATTAGTTTTAAACCACTTTTAAAGTTGTTAGTAGATAATGGTATGAAAACGTCAGAATTAAGTAAGGAGGCCGGTATTGCCCCTTCAACTATGACTGCGATAAGAGCACATCAGAGTGTTACCTTAGCAACGGTTGCCAAGATTTGTACCGTATTAGATTGTCCGATTGAGTCGGTTGTGGAGATTGTGAGGGAGGAATAAGATGGACAAAACCAATGAGAGTTATATGACACCTGAGTTTATGGCAGAATTGGACGAAATACTAGAAGAACGAGCATTGTTTGATGATTTTTCTAAGGAACTAGCTGAGGGTTTAGTTCCTATCAAAATTGCACCTGCTCAGGATGAAAGCGCACGAGAGTTTTATTTGAAAGAGCGCAGACGTTTTCCTGATGTTGCTTTACCTGAGAGTGTGACAGAGTAATAGCTCGTGTCTATAGTTTTACGGGTGGATGAGTACTTATTTTGTTTTTGTACTCATCTTTTCTGATTATAGTTCTGTGCTTTGGTATCAATAGGCCTTTATTAGATTTAAGTAAATTACTCGAAAAGGAGAGTATACATATGGCGTTAGCTTTGTTTATACCTATAATGCTCATGTTACTTATAGCTGTGTATGTTATAAGCTTTAAGGATGAGTTTGATAAAGAAAATCTAAGTGCTGTGGGGATAGTTGTAGGGGCTATTCTTGTTTTACTGTTTATTTGGGCTATCTTAACCACATTAGGGTCTAGTGTACGTACATAAAAAATAAGTTATTATTACATAAATTATTACAGAAAATATAAGACAGGAGAATAGCTATGACGATTTTAATAGTAGATGACGCAGCTTTTATGCGTATGATGCTAAAAGGTATGATAGAGCCTTTAGGTTATCAAGTGATAGGAGAAGCAGTTAATGGTGAAGATGGTTTTGAGAAATATAAAAAACTTAAACCCGATATAGTTACAATGGATATTACGATGCCGATTTTAGACGGATTAGAGTGTCTAAAGAAAATAATGGAATATGACGCTAACGCAAATGTTATAATGTGTTCAGCTATGGGACAACAGGCTATGGTAATAGACGCTATACAACTAGGTGCGAAAGATTTTATAGTTAAACCTTTTCAGGCCGAAAGAGTGGCTGCTGCGTTAGCTAAATACAAAAAATAAAACACAATAGGAGTACAGACATATGGACGTGACTTATATTAATCCATTTATTATGGCATCAAAAACAGTTTTAAATACTATGTTGGGATTAGATATAAATGTAGATAAACCTAGGATAACACCGATAGTGTTTACAGATAATGCGATAGTAATTATTATAGGAATTACAGGGGAAGTTAGAGGGCAAGTATTGTTAGGTTTTAATGTACCTGTAGCTTGTAAGATAGCAAGTATAATGACAGGTAGTGATATAACAGAGATAGACGCTTTATCAGAAAGTGCTTTAGCTGAGTTGGGTAATATGATAATGGGAAACACATCAACGCTATTCTCACAGAATAGTTTACAGATAGATATTACACCACCTACAGTTGCTAAGGGTGATATGACTTTTGATATTAAGGGAGCTAAACACATAATGATACCTCTAACATTAGAGGAAGATTTAGTTGTGGAATTACATGTAGCGTTGAAAAGTGATTAAGAAAAGAGGGATTATCTATGAAAGGTATGTCACTAGATAATTTAGCATCACAGGAAGAATTAAATACGTTAAAACAAGTAGATGGAATGACACATGAACCGGGATTTGAAGGACAGCAGTTAGGAGATAGTCTAACAGATTTAGGTTTTTCACCTTTAAGTGATATTGGTGATAGTGGAATGTTAGGTAACCCTATGATGGGTGACGGACTAGGGGGCTTTCAGAACTCCCTAGAACAGCAACAGCAGCAAGCTGCTGCCACCACGCCCGATTGGGGAGACATAGCTCTTGAAACGGCTGGAAAAGGCTTAAAAGCTACGGGTGTTTTGTTCAAAGAATTGGTATTAAGTACAATGTCGCGCACAGCTGATGACATAGGTTACTTTGGGCGTAATGCTATGATTGCGGGGATACCTGTGTTGGTCCTAGGAATACTACTACTTATTATGGCGGGGCCGACGGGTTGGACAGGGTTTGGTTTCTTCGGTCTAGGCGGAATTGCTTTATTGGCGGGGTTAGGTACGAGTGGTGTAGGAGGAATAGCTATGGGTTTAGCCGCCGAGATACTTTCCAAAAATCCTGTATCGCCTGAAACTGCCTTATCTGAATTAGAAGATACTGTAGACCAAGCGGTGGAACCATATGTAGAAAACATAGAGGAATCCGTGGAGAATATTGTACCTGAGGACTTACTAAGTGAGTTAGACGATATCTTGGATGGTATGGATGTAGAGAACGATATCGAGAATGAAGTAGACTATACTACACCTATAATGGAGCCTATGGAAGTACCAGTTATGCCTGATTTTGACGCTTTAGACCGACAAGTACAAGCAGAGCGTAAGACTATCACGAGAGTAAATCTTTTAACAACTTTTTTACCTTATTTTATGAAAAAGACACCTCAATTCCGAGAAACACAGGAGATTGAAGTTGGGACACCTACATATGATTTAATCCGAGCTACTATTGTGAAAGCTATTGCTAACTTACAGAACACTACCATAGATAAAGTAGAGCAAAAGTGTATATCTATTAAAGAAACCTTTTTCTCATATAAGATTGTATTTGAGCGTGTTAAGAAGATGAAAAACACGAAGGATATAGAGAATGAGCTTGAAACTTACTTCCGAGCTACGGTGGACGACACGAATCTAACCGAGGAAGAATTAAGAAAGCAACGCTTACGTATCAAAGCGACAGTTTTATCGGTAGCTGATACTTGGGAAATCACGATAAATAAGGGTACTTCAGGTATAATTACTGTAGGCGATTGTTTAGCAGGTGAGCGTGAGTACAAATATTATTCTAATGAGAAGAATGTTTTACCTGTAATTGCGGGTATTACAGAATCGGGTTCTGTTATATTAGAAGACGCCCAATATTTGGATAATATGATGATTACAGGTAAACAGCGTTCAGGTAAGTCTTGGTATGTAAATGCATTACTTACGAGTATGCTTACATTTAACAGTCCTGAGGATGTTGCTTTAATTATTGTAGACCCTAAGAACTCCACAATGTTTAATACATTAGCGCTGTTTCCTCATATCATAGGAAAGCACGCTGGTGATAATATTAATGACATTTTCCGTGAGATATTAGACGTTGAGGCCGTTAGACGAGCAAATCTACTAAGTGAGGCTAGATGTGAGAATTTGAAGGATTACAATAAAGCGAATCCAGATAAGAAAATGCCACGTATCTATATCGTAATTGATGAGGTTATATCTGTACGTGACGGTTTATTAAAAATCCAAGAGGGTGAAAAGGAAGCAGATGGTAAGGCTCGTGTGAAAGAGTTCAATAGTTCTATGCTTACCATAATGTCTAAATTACCTTATGTAGGTATTGGATTAATCTTTATACCACATCGTGCCACAGGTATTATAGATAAGACAGCGCGTACTTTATTAAAGCTAAAAGCAGCTGTAATGGCTGAGGACGACGAAATAGATGAAACCTTAGGTGAAAAGATTGACCGTAGGCTTACAGCTCCGGGTGATATAGCTATGAGATGTATGTCAATGGAGTCAGCTCGTTATGTGCGTGGGCCGGCTGTTGCTGACGACGACGCACCAACAGCGGAAACGCTACGCCGAATAGCTAAAGGGTTTTATACTATGGGTGTAGAAGTACCTAAATGGGGTCACTTACCTGTATGTCATGTCGATAATTCCGAAGTAGTACAGAAAGAGTTATTTGGAAATACCACAAGAGTGCAATACTAAACATTCCGGGTGTTGTGCGTTTAAATCACAACACCCATATTTTTCTCTATAAATTGTGGACTTTAGTGTACAATAGTTGACAGCAACTACACTTGTTAGTATACTAAAATTAACTTGTGTTTGGAGGTGGATAAAATGCGTGAACTTATTACAGGTAAGGAAGCAGCAAAACGCTTGGGTGTAAGTGCGAGAACGATTTATCGGGCTATGAAAGCAGGTAAATATCAAGTAGAAACACCTAATAAACAAGCCTATCTGATTTGGGAAAATGGTGTACTTTTAAAAGTTGCCGGAGAGCAGACGATAAAATAAAGGGGAAGTAAATATGCTTTGTAGAGTTTGTGGAGCAGTACCTTCTAAGGGTAATTATTGTGATAAGTGTTTGGCTGAGGGTGTGACTATACCCTGTTATTATTGTGGGGAGTCTTTAACTATTGACGCTAAAAAGTATGTTCAAGGAAATGCTAGAAATCCTGAAAGAGGTTGGGTACACGAGTACTGTAAGTCAGCTTGGTTAAAAGAATATGTGTGGACCACAGAAAAACGTTCAAAGGCGGGTAAAGCGACACGTAAGCGATTAGAATCCGAGGAGTATCGTAAGAAGCATAAAGAGAAAACAGCACAGGCATTTCAGTCAGAAGCCTTAAGAAATAAATGTTCTGAGAGTGCTAAGAAACGNTTTTCTTCTGAAAAACAGCGTGAACAAGTATCACAGTCCTTAAAGCGATATTATTCTAACCCCAAAAACAGAGAACGAGCTCGTAGTATATCACAAGCTTTTTGGGATTCTGATGCGGGAACAGTAACTAAGGAAAAGATATCAGATAGTTTAAATGCGTTTTGGACTGAGGAACAGCGCCAATTAAGGTCGAAGTTCTTACAAGAGTTTTATCGGACCGAATCGGGAATACAGGCACGTCAGGCAATGACAGAAGGACGTATTGCTTTATATTCAGGCGAGGCCGGGGAGCAGTTTAGAGCTCGTATATCGGCTAAATTAGTTGACTACTATTCAGACGATTCTAATCGAGAAAAGAGTAGAGAGGCGGCACTTAAATTTTGGAGAGACCCTGCAAATGCAGGATTGCGTGAGCAGATTACAGCTAAGGTTAAGGCTGTTTGGGAATCGGATAAAGGATTAACTAAGAAGTCTGAAATGGCATTACAACGACAGCAAATACATGCAGATAAAGAACTTGACGAGATTGCCTTAAATCTAATGCAGCTTTATTGGGAAGACAAGACTGTTGATGAATTGCAGAAATTACACCAAGAGGCACATTTAAAGCATACAGACAGTTCTTATTTAGCTNATATAGTAGAAGAAATCAAATCAAGTCAGGGAGAATGTACTAGACTTGATTTAAGCCGAGCTACAGGGCTTGCTTATACTACTATTGTGAAAAGCAGTACTGAACTTACGGGGATATCCGAGGGTAGTAGTATGTTGCAACAGGACGTATTAAGGCAAGTACGAACTTTTTATACGGGTGAAATTCAGGAGAATGTTACACCTGACTTCTTAAAGCTTAGTACTTCTCGGGGACAGGAACTTGATATATACATTCCTGAAAAGAAACTAGCGATAGAAGTGAACGGTACTTATTGGCATAGTGAACAGCAAGGTAAAGATAAGCAGTATCATTACACAAAATCTAAGCTATGTCGTGAGGCCGGAGTCCGTTTAATACATGTATGGGAGCATGAGTGGAATAATGATAGACAGCGACCTATACTTGAATCGATTATTAAGTCAGCATTAGGGTTATCTAAGACCTTGTATGCACGTAAGTTACAGGTTCAGTATCGTAAATCGGTTGAACTGCGTGACTTCTTTGAGACTAACAATATACAGGGCTTTCGTGGCGGTATGTTAGCTGTATGCTTAGTAGACCCTAGCACAAACGAGGTTTTATTAGCTTATTTAATAGGACGGGGTAATCACTTTAGTAAAGGGTATAACTATGAGGTTATCAGAGGAGCTTGTAAGTTAGGTTATAATGTTGTAGGTGGGTTTAGTAAAGCCTTTACACATTTGTTTAAAGACCATCCCGAGATAGATAATATAGTTTATTACATAGACTATAATTATTTTGACGGTAAATCATTGCAAGCTAATCCTGATTGGTTATTTAAGTCCGAGAACATTAGTTTTAAGAACTATTTTGTATCTACGGGAGAAGTTAAGAATAGAAATCCAAGTAAACATAAAGAGATAACTCAGGGGTACAAGGATGGTAGTATATTAAAATTATGGAACGCAGGTGTTGCGTCCTATGTATATAATCGTAAATAGTAGGTAAAAAGCTATTGTCATAAGGCAGTAGCTTTTTAAAATAAAGACAAGGCCTTACAGCAATTTAATATATTATGTGTAAGGTCTGTTTTTGATGCGGCAGATGATATTATTTGAGGCCCAACGTAAGAATAGATAAATTAATTTATTCGTATGTGTATTTGTTAGGAGGTAGGGAATATGTTTGGATTTAACGTAGGTGTAACAATGTCGTATTTAAAAGCAACAAGTCTTCTACAAAAAGGAGCTCACGCCTATGCGTCTAATACAGCTCATTATATAGATATCTTGCCTTATGAAGACGAAGATGAGTATGAAAACAGTCTAGAGGAAGATGTCGCTGTAGCCACGGATAGCGATACTGACGCTGTATTGAAAGCGGCTGATGATTATTTAGCACAGGTAGACGCTGTACCTAAAACAGTGGCTATTACACCTACACCTAATTACGATTTTTTAAGTATGTTTGGATTACAAGGTGCTGAGGAAGAACCTCAGAAAGAAGAACCTGTAAAACCAACTCCTGTTGTGTCGGAAATTCCTGAGTTAGATAAGACTTCTGAGGTAGTTAAGGCTCACGAGACAGTTAAGGCTCCTGAGGTAGCTAAGGCTCCTGAAATAGCTAAGGCTCCTGAGATAGTTAAGGCTCCTGAGGTAGCTAAGGCTCCTGAGATAGTTAAGGTTCCTGAGGTAGCTAAGGCTCCTGAAATAGCTAAGGCTCCTGAAATAGCTAAGGCTCCTGAGATAACTAAGACACAACAAACACCTCCTAGGCCGTCTGTACCTGATTTATCGGGTATGACATTGAAAGGTCAAGCACAAGCAATAGGAAAATGGATGCCCTCAGTTAGAGTATCCGAGTCAGTTTTATTTGACGCTTTTGGTAAAGGTGTGATTATGAAACTAGTGGGCGAGGGATATTTAGTTAGGACTAAAAAGGGTATTATGCTAGGAAGTTAAGTTATAATCCCGTGATTAATGAAAGGCAGATGAACGATGGCTTACATAGAAGAAAGTTTTGACGCAGTAAATTCTAAATTTCGAGGCACACTAAGTGCGGAAGAATGTGCAGTTATAGATAGGATACGTCAGCAGAAAGAAATACCTAAGTTAAGGCATTGTATTTATAATTTCCCAAGGGAGGTTAGATTAGAGGCCCGTGCGTTGGGTATCTCTGCGTATCAGTACGCTGTGAACAATAATGTTCTTGATAAATACATGGGTGAACTTCGTGATTATCAGACAGTTGGAGCTGCTTTTTTATATCGTTCTCCTCGGAGTATGTTAGGTGACGCTGCGGGCATAGGTAAGACACCTCAGGTCTGTGGAATGATAAATATGTTACGAACCAATGCAGACAACCCGAAGTTTGCAGGTACGGTATACGGTAATAAAAAGCGTATTCTGGTAGCAGCTGAGGGTTCAGCTGTGGGTCAGATTGCGGGTGAAATAGAGAAATTCACAGGATTGCGTGTTACTGTTCTACATTCCACAGCCGATAAGATGAGACGTCAAACAAGCAAGTTTTATTTGACTCGGGTATTAGACGGAACTCTGCCCGAAGAACCGAAAATCGAATATACTAAGACAGGCAAAGTTAAGAAAGTAAAGCCGAAGAAAGCAGATATAGTAACTGATTTTGATGTTTTAGTCATCACTCATTCTACATTACGTTCAGATACTTTTTTCACTTGGTTTAGTAGGGTTGTTAATGAGTTTGGAACCTTTGTATTAGACGAGAGCTATGTAGTTAAAACCCCTAGCACAGTGATATCAGGCTATGTTCAAGCCTTATGTGATAAGATTGACCGAGTACATTTTCTCAATGCTACTGTATTTGAAACTAAGTTAATGGACATTGTTAATCAGTTTACAATATGTAATTCTTCTTTATTACCTCCTAAGAGTTGGATAGAGCAGAATTTTTGTACTTTTCGGTTAGTTAGATACCCTAAACGTGGCGGTAAAGGAGAGATGGGTACAGCTTGGGAACTAGCTTCATATAAAAATCAGGATTGGTTTAGGGAAGCTTTATCCTATGTCTACTTAATCCGAAAGAAGAAAGATGTTAAGGCCAGTGATACACAGAGGTTTTATCAGACATATCTTATCAAGCAGACTAAGGCCCAGAAGCAAGCTATAAGGTTAGGTTATAGATATTTTGAAGTCTTGAATTGTCCTAGTCTTTGTACTGATTTAGCGATACAGAACACACCTAATGATGTACCTAAATTAGATAGGTTACTGCAATTAGTGACTGAAGATTTTGAAGGGCAGCAGATTATGATATATGTTTGGCACATAGAGATGCAAGAAACTATTAAAGAACTGCTTGAAAAGGCGGGATTAAGACCAGTCATTTTAAATGGTGCTACAAAAAATCGAGACGAAATTAGAGATGGTTTTAACGCAGGGGAATACAATGTGATTATCACTAATGCCAAGCGTTCGCTTAATTTACATAGTGGAGATGTTTGTATTCTTTATAGTATGGAAACCAATCCAGCGACTATCGAGCAAATAGTTGCGCGAATAGACCGTAATGTAGACGATAGTTCTAAGACGTTTGTTTTATTGGCATACGAAGGTGAGGAAGCAGCGTTCTTTAGAGATACTGTAAACCAAAGAGCTAAGGACGGCAGTGACTTAGCTGATATAACTTCTGAAACCGTTATGAAGTTTGGAGAACTGTTACTTGATTCATTAGAGGCCGAATAGGTCTTTTAATATAGAGCAGGAGAACTATAAAACTATTAAATGAAAGGTAGAGGTATTGAATGAAGATACGTAGAATAAACAGTTTATTATTGGTTTGTATGATTATAGTCAGTTTATTCACTAGTTGTAGTCCAAAGAGAACTACTACGGGCAATCCAACTATAGATAATATGACTATGGAGGAATTAGGAGACGCTTTGGTTAGGGCTTTGAATGAGAGGTCAGCGTATAAGGCCAGTTCAGAGCAGTTGCAAGCACAGGTAGACGATTTATATAAGATGGTACAAGGTGTACAGGTAGCTGACCCTGAATTTCCAGCCATATCAGAGGTAGAAGATGGTACAGGTCGATTGACCTTTACCAAGCCGGGTGATTACATTAAATTACCTGACCCTTTGCGTATTCCGGGTGATGTTCCTATAGAAGTTAATAATAAAATTGCGATGGGTGGGCCTCAGGGAATAACATTACAGATGGCACCTGTTTGGTCGTATAGGATAGAAGGAAATAAGTTATGGTTGTCTAGTTCTACGGGAGTTTACGGTGCAATAGTTATAGGTAAAATGGAAGGTGCTCTGAATATGGAGCATTTAGATATCGTCTTTGATGGCAGTCCGGGGCAAGCCGAGGAGAGAGACGATTGGGATAGAATAATTAAACCGTATATACCTAAAACAGAGGGCTTAAAGAAAAGTGTACCAGCGGACCCCGGAAAGAGTGCGGGTATAGACGAAGCGATTTATTGGAGAAACACAAAAGTAGGTAGACAGATTATTTTAAACACGTCTATTGACGGTGAATCTGCTGTATTTAGAGCAGGTGCTTTTGTAGCACAAGATGTATCTGTAATCTATACTTTTGTATATGAAACTGAGAGTAATGTATCAAATGAAGCAATAATTTTAACTGCTATACAGTCAATAGCTATACAAAACGCGGCTATAGCTGTAGCACATTAAGGGGGCATAATAGATGGCGAGCAAACCTGTTAGTACAATGGTTAGATACTGTGGAAGTGTAGTAGACGGCGGTTATTGTAATGCCGAACTACTTCGTTCAGATGGGAAGATAGATGGGCATTATGAAGGTACATGCCCTGATTGTGGTAGTTTTTATACCAATTATAATGGTCGTCCCAAAGAACCTAAAACAGGAGAGCCGTCAGCAAGTCAGATTACTGCTGCGAAAAACAAAGCACAACAAGTTAAAGATGAGATGGCTAAGTTACGCAAGACCTATAAAGATGCGTCAGAGTATGAACTAACAGTCATTGCGTGTAAAAATTTAGCTTATGAAGCTAAGGCCCAACGAAAAGCGGCCAATATGGCTAAAGCTAAAACTAGGGGTGTAGTTTCTAAGGCCAGTACAACCAAGAAGAAAGCCAAACCTAAGGCTAAGACCAAGACCACAACTAAGCCGAAGACCAAGACCACAACTAAGGCAAAGAGTACTCAGGATACCAAGCCTAAGAAACCTAAATTAACTAGTGCTGATATAGATTCCACAGTTCTTATGGAAGTTTTAATAGAAGACGGAGTTTTAGCTGAGTTAGACGAAGTACTTCAGGAGACTAAGGCCGAAGAACCTTCTTATGATGAGATAGTGTGGGATTCTATGCCTGACGACTTACTTTCTTTTATGCCTCAACAGTCAGTACCTACGGGGGGTCAGTTTTTTGGGGGTTCCTTTGAAAAGAGAATGGCCGAAGAAGATGAGTTCCCTGACATACTAGAAGAAGTTGAGTATGAGACCGTAGTTATTAAACAACCTGAGCCTATAAATAAAGGACTGAGTGACGATTTAATCGACGAAATGTGGTCTGACATTTTTGTCAAGAAGCATAATTTAACAGCAGCTCAGGTCAAACAGCTTTTATCCGAGGAAACAGCTCGTTTACGGTCAGAGAAATTCATATTAGATGATATTAATTTTAATCCTAATAAATTGTCTGAGGATGTTATTCTTGAGCAGATTAGGAATGATAGTTTAAGTTCCTTAATGGTGTGTGGTAAAACTAAAACACAGGCAACTGTTGACGAGGCCCGTAGGATAAAGATAGAACGAGATGTTAAGATTCAACAAATGAACGCTGAGGGTCTAATTAAAAGTCGAGAAGCTAATAAAGGATTGCCATATAACTTTATGAGTGGTGTTATGACGGAGGACCAAACTGAGGAGTTTATGGGGTTTGGTATAATAACTAAAAGGAATTTGAAAAAAGTTCCTCCTTCTCCTGAGCGTTTACATAGTGTTGTGAATAGAGCTCGTATAATGTCTACCGTAAGTAAAGGTGTTACTAAGGAGATAGAACTCGAAACAGTTATTGAGTATGATGAATTATGGAAAAAGATATGTTCTGATATCTGTAATAAAGAGTATGGTGAACATTCCTATTGGATAGCTACAGGTACTGATTGGTTCATTATGGAGTATGTAAATGATGTTATCAAGACAGCGTTTGCAACGGGTTTATCCGTAGTACCTATGGTTAATTTAGGGGAATTAAAAGAGATTTTTGATAAATCCCATGGTTATCTAAACGATATGGAGTTCTTAGCTAATTCTCCTAGAGCTATGCGAGATAGTATCGAGCGATTTACTATGTTTAATGCTGCTTATAGTGCTATATATGAGGGAGCAGTCTCTATTTATAAGCCTAAGCCATTGGAACATCCTCGATATACTTGGGGTGCATATATGCAAAGTGATATTGTAGTTGTGCAATTACCTGAGGTTGGATTAGTTGCAGGTGGGATAGTTGTTTTAGGCGAGTTGTTAAGGGACAGAGCCATTTCAGGGAAGTCCACCATATTAATATCTACTTCCTCTTTAAAACGCTTAAATGAGCTTAATACTGGGCTTGTACCAGCTTTATTTGGACAGAATGGTATAACTGTTATTCCTTCCAAGGATGTTAGACCTGACACATATTTAAGTCCAAACACATATATTTATCATAGTACTTTAGAAGATAAAGTGACTCGGGCCAGTTCCGTTCAAAAGACAAAGAGAAAAATTGAAGCTAAAAATAAAAAGAAGTAGTTAAAAGGGAGGGAATTGTATGTCGGTAAAAGTACATTGTGATAGTTTCAGACAAGAGCAGTTTGTTCCAGCCCGTCAAGTACGGTCTATTATGTCGGTGTATATAGCTAGTCGTGAGGAGCGTAGTGAGGGACTAGGTTGTTATGTTAAAGACCTTTTTAGTGGAGAAGAACAGAAGTTAAAGATTTCAGCTCTTACTAAGATGGGTGCACGTTTTCCGGATGGTAAGAAAGTTAAGGCATATGCCTTGCGTGGTGGTGAAACTTATACATTAGTAGGTACTCCAAAGCCATATACGTATGGTGCTTTTATAGTACCTAGGGGCGATAAGTATGAGTATATCTTTGAAGATAGACCGTTATCTCCGGGGTCTTGTATCGTTTGGGATGGTGAACAGTCCAAGATTATAGGTTATAGGTTGTTTAGAAAGCTATTTATAATGGGGCCGAACCCTGTTTCGCAAGGTAGAATGAGAGGTAATGTTAATCCACAGGGCAGTGTGATAAGTACTTCTGTACCGTCGTATGTTGCACCTCAGGTAACACAACCTCAAGGATTTCCTCAGGGATTTCCTAATACACAGCCACAGGGATTTCCTCAGGGATTTCCTAATACACAGCCACAGGGATTTCCTAATACACAGCAAGTGCAACCTCAGACGCAGACTCGTTATATAGCTATAGGGCGTATAATTCGCAACGGTCTGTTTGATGGACTAGTTTTATTTGATGGCGTAAGGCAAGAACAAGTATCATTACAGCAGAGTCTGTATTTAGCTGAGAACGGTTTAGTAAAGAATGTGAAAGCCGTAAATCGAAACGGTAAGAAATTTTTAAGTGGGAATGGCATCTCGTTAGAAGCGTTGCCATACATACAAGTATAAGCGTTTATTTGTTTTAAGTTTATATACGATTTAAGTTAAAGAAAAATATGCGGAGGTTATAAGTATGGCTAAATTGCGACAAGTTAAAGTGCGTTACAACTATGACGAAGATGATATACAGATAATAGAGACAATGTTTGCAGGTATTTTTCGTCGTAGTGCTTTGGAAGATGAGAGATTAGAGAGAGAAAGGATAGATAACGCTTCTAAATTTTCGGCTCGCTTTGCAGATAACATATTCCAAGACGAATATGCGATTTTATATGAGTTAGCTGCAACTCGAAGGCTCACAACAGGTGAATGGGACATGATGGAGGCTGTTATCCATGAGAATAAAGAGTTAATTTTAGCGGCACCGCAAGTAAATTTAGCTAAGTTTGCGGCCGATTTCACAGAATCAGACGAGTATGACGCCTTTATCTCTATTACTAAGGCAGCATATGAGCGTATATGTGACGCAGAATTTACGGGTTCAGAACACTATGAGAGTACTGTTCGTAGCTTTGTTTCTATATTTGAGAAGAAGTACGGTAGGCAATGTTTAAATGTTATGGGAGCTATTATGAGTAGTCCTGACCCATATGTAGATTATCGTGGCGGTCGTCGTAGAGAATACTTTGGGTGGAAAGGTGCAAATGAGTTTTATACTGTTGAAAAGATGCGTATAGACGCACTTAATGGGGCTCAGGGTGCAAGGCAGTTCGCCGTAGGCTCCGAGTGGGTTGAGGAACAGCTTAATCCTGAATTACAGGCTGAAAAGGCCAAGAAAAGAGAGAAATTATGTGAGTTAGGTATACCTGAGATAGATAATGTTTGGTCGGGTGTCCGTAGGACGCATATGGTGGGTATAATTGGACCTCCTAAGGGTGGTAAGACTACTTTATCTGCATTTATAGTACATAGGTTACTGCAAGAGGGTAAAAAGGTCGCTGTATGGGCTATGGAAGGTTCTGCAGAGGAGTCGTGGATTAATAAACTTATTGCAGCTATCTGCTTTGAGAAAAATATCAATGTAAATGCACAGGATATAGCTAATGGTCTTGTGGGTAAGACAGATGAAGAACTTAGAGCTGTTAATGAGGCCAGACTAGCTATTGCACAGAATGAAAACCTAAGTTTTATAGAGGAAACGGGATATGTAGAGGATTTCTTAGACGTTATAGGTGGTCATTATCGTGCATTTAATCGCTTTGATTGTATAGTTGTGGATAGTTTGCTTAACTTACAGACAAAGACAGGTCGGAGAAAAACCGAGTATTTATCTTCAGCCTATATACTGCTAAAAGATTTTATTGAACACCATCTTGTGCCGGCCCCAGCGTGTGTGGCGACAGCACAGTTTAAGCAAGAAGCTATTAAAGAGGCTAGGAACTCTGTGGAAGTTGCCTTTGACGAGACCTCAGGTGGTGAAACAGCTGAGACCATTCGTACTCCGGACGATGTTTTAGGTATATTTAGTACACCAGCACAGAAAGAGAGTAATTACACTTCTATATACCATATAGCGTCGAGGCATACGGAGTTATTTAAGAAAGTTGACGTTAAAGCGTTCTTCGGTCACGCCTATTTCCTCAGTCAACCTTAAGAAGTATATAAACCTGTGGGTGATGTGCTGGTTTTATCAGCACATTAATCAGAGGAGACCATATAGATTAAGTAAGTTGTAATCATAAAAAGGGGTATATAAATGGCTAAAATAATATTTACTGATATAAAGGGAAATGTAACTACTGAACCACCTAAGCTTGATACCGATAGCTATGTTTTAGGTTTGGACGGAAGTTCAAGCCGTTCAGGTGTTTGTGTTATGTCTATTGGAGGAAGATTAGGTTATGTGTGTGCTGTAGTACGAGAAAAGGAAACACCTGTTGAATATAAGGTAATTCTAAAAAAGTTTCTTGCAGACGTTATACGACAGTACAACATAAAGCACACAGCTTACGAGGAACCTTTTATAGGGTATGCGGCTGACGCCCAAGTTCTTTATATGTTAGCTTCTAGTTTAGAAGAAATCGTAGCTGAAACTGATTTAGAGTTTAGCGTAACATCTGTGAACAACAAACGTTGGAAAAGGCAATTCTTAGGTACGAAGCTTGAAGGCGGTAGTTTAATTCAAAAGCAGAAGGTACGGGATAAAACCATAGCACTAGTACCAGCTTTATCTGTATTAGAGCAAAATAAAAAAGACTATGACGAATCCGACGCATTTGGGTTGACCTATTATTTGGCTAAATGCGTTCGTGACGGAGTTATGGAGAGTATGAAATCTCAGAAGAAACCGCCTAAGTTTGGGTATAATTTAATTCTTGCGGGAGGTACCTTAACGTCTGAGGAAGCACTTAAACTAATAGATAGGCCTCGTAAAGATGGAGTGATAGTTGAGAGTATAAAGAATAAGCGAAAGTTTGATTTAGCTGTATACTCCTTAATGCAGGGTAAGGACGCTGTATTAGTACTTTACTTCAATTCAGGTCAATTCGGGGATATCATCTTAAAGCATGATGCGGGAGAGTTAGCGGCTAAGTACGACAAGCTAACAGCAATAGTTGCCCGTAAATCAAGTGCTAAGAAGGTTAAGAAAACCGTTAAATAGGGATTTATTTGTAAAGGGGTATAGTATGATTAGAATCCAAGTAGGTAATGTTACACGAAATGTAGACCTAAGTCAAAAACAGTATGAAGTTTTGCGAGAGATGTACACTACTAATGCTTTATTAGTGACTTCCGAAGGGTCATATTACAAATCGTGGTTACAGGTAGGCGTTGTGAAAAGTGACACACGGGTAAGCGTTACGACAGCTAATTGTTTATATAAAGGTGGTTGGATTGTGTTATGTAAAGAGCCTATTTCCTTGTACCNAGNACNATATTATTACGAACTAACCCCGAAAGCAAAGAAACTTTTTGTGTTATAGAATATAGGAGGTGGCTGTATTATGGCTGTGATGACCGATAAACTTCGTGCGGGCTTACAGAAGGTATTTTTACATGGCATAGGTGGGGACGTAGTTTACGGTGTACGATATGTCCTAGCAGATTTATTAGATGCGAAACGCAAGAAGGGAATAATGACTGATATGAAGTCCATCTATGAAGAAGCTGTAAACGGGGGTTTTCAAGACGGTTCCTTATGTTCTGCTGTGGGTGTTGATGAAGGTGCTGCCTTAGTTTTATCTATACCTGCAACTAAGCAATTAATGCTTGAGATAGCTCAGGCCAGTGGTGTGCAAGGTTGGGAAACACAGGTACAAGAGGGATGGGTGGCACTTGACGTGGCTCTCGCAATGGCAAAAGGACGCTTAGCAGAGCATGTAATCACTCAGGTTCATAAAGGTATACCGGCCTTTGATGTAGCTTTATTTGGTAACACTCCGAGTGCTTTTACGCAGTTCTTGGCTACATTACCTAATAAACAGCGTGTGATGATGACTTATCCGTGTTTTAACCTAGCGCATACAGATATACCGAATGTCAATTCAGTTTATTTAATTCCTCGTGGTTATAGAATAAATAGAGTTACTTTTAGAGGGTTTTTGCCGGGTAAGACAGGTATTTTAGTAACATTGACCTGTGAGCGTTTAGGTGTCACTGGGGCACCACAAGCTTGGTAAGGTTATTAAATAATAAAGGGGGTTTGAAGGATGTTTTGTACTAAATGTGGGAGTAAAGCAAGTGAAGGAGCGTCTTTTTGTCAGTCGTGCGGGGTGCGATTGGTAGATAACGCAAATGTGCAACCTATACAGGGGGAGACACCTAAGAAGGTGCCAATCAGATATATTGTTATTGCTTTATGTTTGGTTGTAGGTGGTCTTCTTATAGGAAAAGCAATATTCTCCAAGGGAGACAGTGATGTAAGTGTAGATTACAAATATGATAAAGCACCTACAACTACTTCGAAAGTGCAATGTCTAAATTGCAACGGGACTGGTAGTAGAAGTTGTGTTGATTGTTCGGGCACAGGTGTAGGGTACGGCGAATGGCGTGCACATCTTGGAGATTTTGAGAAGGACACATGCTATACCTGTTATGGAAGTGGTAGGCTCACTTGTGGGTATTGTAGCGGTACAGGATGGCGTTGAGGATAAGGAGTAGTTGATTATGGTAACAACCAGACTAATAAATGTTTTAAAGAGTGCGGGAATCGGAGTAGGTGCATTTGATGTAACCGAGTGGGCCGAGATGCTTACATTGTCTAGTGCGGCCGGTGTGTTACGTCTAGGTGACTATAATTTACGAATGATAGATAAGGTACTTCAAGCTTGGACTTCTAAGCCATTCATATCTTATCCTGTGTTTGAGTACACCTATGGAGCACAACCGACGCCTTGGCTTGACGAGGAAACTTTCAGAATACGGGCAAGAGCAGCACATACTTTTATTCGAGTACCGTTAGGACATCCTGTTAAAGCTGAGTATTCTAATGGACTTGTTGAGAGTGTAAAGGCTCTTACAGTTCCGGGAGAATACGAGTTAGACATAACCGATTCTATGGCTATGTTGTTTCCGTCAGGTATAGACACGAATATAACAGCGGTCTATGCCGTAGTATCGTCTTCTGAGGAAGATTGGTCTAGGGAGACTTGGAGAACAGGTATGTTATTAACAGGCGAGCGTGCATTTGTTAATGGTATGGATAGATTAACAGTTGTGTGCGTAGAGGGTAGTGATATACAGAGTTTCTGTGACAATGGGATACTAGGAGCTTTATCTGTACCTGTTATAGACGAAGTAGGTACTACGAAAAATGTGGTAAATGTGGATAATATTGTGGATAATGTGGAAAACTCTCGTTGTGTGCTAGTGGCACTAGGAGAGGGTTGGTGTTGTGCTATGTATTGTTCACGAGTCCAAACAGGTGAGATATTAGTTATGCAAATAGGTGCTGGGGCAGGAACATCTGATGTAATTTATCTTGATTTAGACTCAGGAGATACAGTAAGTGTAACTGATGTACTTTCTTTAAAAAATATGACTGAGGGAACAGAAGTCTATTATGTTGAGAATAGTACAGGTACATATGTCTTAAGTGATGAATATGGTAACTTTTTATTAGGTGCATATTAAAACTAAACCCCCTTGGTAGAAAACTATCCAAGGGGTATTTTATACCTAAGCTAAAACACGCCTGAAAGACCCACAGGAGATTTTAGCTGGTTAAGTCGAGTATTTTATCGTGTATGAAAGTTGAGGGCGTTCTAGGGCGTTTAGAGAGCATAGGCAGCTAAATTCTGCTTATGCTATTTTATTCCAGAAAATATACAGATAGGTATTAGTTACGTACAGATAAATCCAGCTACAGACAGATAGGCCTTTTCCAATATAGTTTAACTATGTAAAAGGAAGGTGATTATNNTTATGGCAAGCAATAAACGAGAAATAGAACGGGCAGAACTGCATAAAACAATATGGGGATTAGCTAACTCACTCAGAGGAGCAGTGGACGGCTGGGACTTCAAGACATATATCCTAGGAATGTTGTTTTATCGGTATATTTCAGAGAATGTGACAAGAAGATATTTAAACAAGCACGAACAACAGGCAGGGGAAGCCGACTTCGACTATGCTGAACTAACTGACGAAATGGCAGAAGCAGAGAAGGACGAGATAGTGCGTACTCTTGGCTTCTTTATAAAGCCGTCAGAGCTATTCTCCAATGTATG
>JGI24710J26742_10001561_pt1 | contig 20986 bp, 20 predicted proteins | sample BioPla2DNA2_FD_26742 | JGI IMG/M metagenome (IMG submission 26742) | reverse complement strand
TCTTTACCAACGGCAAAGAGCAACCTGTCAGCTGGATGAATTCCATGATGTACGGCAAACCTCTGGTGCCGAGAACCGGTTATTTGGTTGAATTCAACGCTTTGTGGTATAATGCCCTTTGCTTTGCCTCAGAAATGGCCGCCCTGGCCGGCAAGGCGAAATTACAAGCCAAATACTCGGAACTTGCACAGAAGGCCGGAGTCTCTTTTGTAGAAGTATTCCGCAACGATTTCGGTTATTTGTACGATTTTGTGGACGGGCAGACGATAGATTGGAGTGTTCGTCCTAATCAGATTTTTGCAGTCTCGCTCGATTTTTCACCTTTGGACAAGATGCAAAAAAAACAGGTACTCGACATTGTCACCAAGGAATTACTCACACCTAAGGGCTTACGAACACTCAGTCCTAAGAGTTTGGGATATAATCCTATATTCCAGGGGTCCGAAAGTCGCAGGACTTGGGCATATCATCAGGGAACAGCCTGGGCCTGGCTGATCGGTCCATATGTTGAAGCTTACCTCAAAGTTCATAAAATTCGCGGGTTAAACTTTGCAGAACGTATTATTTATGGCTTTGAAGATGACCTGACAGACAGAGGCATAGGCACTATTTCGGAACTGTACGACGGAAATCCTCCCTACTGGGGCAGAGGAGCAGTCTCCTTTGCCATGAGTGTGGCGGAGATACTCCGGATAAAACAAATAATTAAAGTAATGTCAGCTAATACCACACAAGGATGAGAGCACTTATGTTTGGCTGGGAATTCCCTCCACATATTCTGGGCGGTTTAGGAACGGCCAGTTATGGATTGACCAAAGGAATGGCCATGCAAGAAGATATGGATCTTGTTTTTGTCATTCCCAAACCTCACGGAGACGAGGACCAGAGTTTCGTCAAAATTATCGGAGCCTGTAATACGCCAGTGGTTTGGAGAGATGTTTCCTGGGAACACCTGGAAAGTCGTTTCGGTTCTTATATGAGTCCTCAGGACTATTACAATATGAGGGATCATATCTATGCCGATTTCAGGTATTTATACACTAACGATCTGGGTTGTATCGAGTTTTCCGGACGTTACCCCGACAATCTGATGGAAGAAATCAACAACTATTCCATTTGTGCAGGGGTTATTGCCCGTACCGAGCAACACGACATAATCCATTCACACGATTGGCTCACCTATTCTGCAGGCATTCATGCCAAAAATATCAGCGGTAAACCCTTGGTCATCCACGTTCATGCCACCGATTTCGACCGCAGCCGGGGCAATGTCAATCCACAGGTCTACGGCATCGAAAAAAACGGCATGGATCACGCAGATCATATTATTTGCGTTAGTAATTTGACCAGAGAAACTGTGATTAGCAAATATCATCAGAATCCCCGCAAGGTGTCTGCCGTTCATAACGCTGTTGAGCCAGTAAGCAAAACGATAGAGGAAATTCAACCGGAAAGACATACAAATCAAAAGATAGTCACTTTCCTGGGTAGGATCACCATGCAGAAGGGGCCGGAGTATTTTGTCGAAGCTGCCAGCCGCGTTTTACAGAAAACCTCCGGGGTCCGCTTTGTAATGGCGGGTAGCGGTGACATGATGGAAGACATGATAAAACTGGTGGCCAAGAGGGGAATTGCAGATAAGTTTCATTTCCCGGGCTTTTTGAAAGGCAATCAGGTTTACAGAATGCTAAAATCGAGTGATGTTTACGTAATGCCTTCCGTATCAGAGCCTTTTGGGATATCTCCGCTCGAAGCCATGCAGGTAGGAGTCCCTTCTATTATTTCGAAACAATCCGGTTGTGCCGAAATCTTAAATTATGCCATTAAAACCGACTATTGGGATATTGATGCCATGGCCGATGCCATCTATTCAATAATCACCAATCCTGCCATGCATGAATTTTTAAAGATTCAGGGCAAAAATGAAGTGGACGAGATCAAATGGGAGTATGCCGGGAAAAAGGTCAGAGCCATTTACGACCGTCTGTTAGGAATAAAGTAATCATTAAATAAAGCCTTATGAAAACGATTTGTTTTTACTTCCAGATTCACCAGCCTTTTCGTCTTAAACGATATCGCTTTTTTGACATAGGTGCAGATCATTATTATTACGACGATTTCATCAACGAGCAAATACTTCAGCGAATTGCTGCCAATTCCTTTTTGCCGGCCAATCAGATTATCTACGACTTGATTCAGTCAAGCGAAGGAAAATTCCGGGTAGCTTTTTCCATTTCGGGTGTAGCTCTGGATCAATTGGAGCAACACGCCCCCGAAGTCATCGAAAGTTTTCGGAAATTAGCCAAAACCGGAGCAGTCGAATTTCTGAGTGAGACCTACGCTCATTCTCTGTCTTCCATCGTAGATGAAAAGGAATTTAAAAATCAGGTCACGCAACACCGCAAACGCATAGAGGTCTTATTTGGCCAAAAGCCCAAGACTTTTAGAAACACCGAATTGATCTATTCCGACGATTTAGGAGAAATGATCTATTCCATGGGTTACAAAACCGTTATCGCCGAGGGGGCCAAAGCTGTGCTCGGGTGGAAAAGCCCCAATTTTGTCTACCACAGTGCTTTAAACCCCAACCTGAAGCTTTTGTTAAAGAACGATAAGCTGAGCGACGATATCGCTTTCCGTTTTTCCAATTACAATTGGAGCGAGTACCCATTGGTGGCCGAAAAGTTTATCGACTGGATTCAAAAAACGCCGGAGAAAGAGCAGGTTATCAATTTGTTTATGAATTATGAAACCTTCGGGAACCTCCAACCTAAGGAAAGTGGCATTTTTGAGTTTGTCAAGGCTCTGCCCAAGTTCGCTTTTGAAAAAGGGATCGGGTTCTCAACACCTTCCGAAGTGAGTAGTCTGGTAAAAGCAACAGGCCCTATCAGTGTTCCTAACCCCACCTCCTGGACAGACGAAGAGAGAGATTTGAGCGCCTGGTTGGGGAACGACCTTCAGCAGGAGGCTTTCAATAAGCTCTATAGCGTGGCCGAAAGAGTGCGGATGAGCAAAGACCGCCGCTTGCATCTGGACTGGAATTACCTGCAGACCAGCGACCATTTTTATTATATGAGCACAAAGAGTTTTTCGGATGGTGGTTTGTATCGTTACTTCAGTCCCTACGAGAGTCCCTTTGAAGCTTTTATAAACTATATGAATGTGCTGAGCGACTTTATGGAGCGAGTGAACGCCCAGTTTCCCTCATCGGTGGGAAACGAGGAGTTAAATTCTTTACTGACCACCATACAAAACCAGGAACTTAAGATTGCAGATCTCGAAAAGGAATTAAAGAAATACAAAAAAGAAAGCCCCACCGGCAACCGTCAGGTAACGGTTAAAAAGGGAGGAGCGGTTAAAAAGGGGAATAAAGCAAAATAGTTGAGCGGCGGGCACAATCAAAAACTTCAAATGCTGCTTATTACTCGTTGAACCGGGATGTCCCAGGCTTCAACGGGTAGGTTCCCGAGGTAGCGGTGGGCAAAACACAAGCCGAACACAGGGCAGTGAAGCCGACTCAGAAAACGGTCGTAATATGCTTTACCCCGTCCCAACCTATAGCCTTGTTTATCGAATGCCACACCGGGAATAACGGCCAGGTCGATCTCGTTGTAAGTCAAGAAATCTTCTCCGGTGGGTTCGGCTATACCCCAGCGATTCAGTTGCAAAGTGTTTTTTCCGGTATATAGACGCAAGACCATGGTGCTTTCGTCTACGACTATAGGGAGCAGAATGTTTTTGTGTTTGTACCAGCGTTGGATCAATTCCAGAGTACTCACTTCGTCGGGCAAGGAATAATACAACAAAAGGTTTTGGGCTTCTTTAAACTCAGGACTCCCTTCCAGCTTGTTGCAAATAAGCCTGGATTCTTTATCAAGCTCTGCGGGGTCTTGTTGTTTTGTAAGTAAGCACAGAGTCTTTCTTAGCTTTTCTTTTTGCACGGACGGATTTTCCATCTCTATTTAACGGACTTACCTAGTATGGTCAAGAGGAACGTTAGTCCCCAGATTTTGAATAAGCGAAACAGCCTTGTTGAGCGTGGGATCTTTTTCTTGCAGAATCATCCAGAAGGCATCTTCTCCCAGAATATTACGCGCTATATAAGCGTAAATCTGATCAGCGGCCAAATCCTTGGATTCGGAGATTTCTTGCGGTTTTTTGGGAATGCCTTGGGCTACCGTATAGTCGACAAAGTTTTCGAAGACCCTTTGCTCTTGCAGATAAGCCTTTAAAGCGGCAGGAGTTTTAAAAGTCAATAATTGCTCGCGATGATGATCTGCGTAACTAGCTGCGAAATTATAGGGGAAAATTTGGTTGAACACAGTATTGTACCATTCACTGCCTCCAGTGGTGTCTAAGGGCACGAAGAAATCGGGCATAATGCCTCCTCCGCCGTAAACCGGACGTCCTCCTTTGGTTTTATAAACAAGGCTGTCGCTCAACCGGATACTGTCGCGGGAGTCGAATTCTCCCCGTAGATAGCGATTAATCAAATCCATTTCGTAATCTTTGAAATCACCCTTCTCGAAAGGTTTTTGGATATTACGCCCCGAAGGTACATAGTAATGCGCAACCGTTAAACGGACGGCAGAACCGTCCCTGAATGGAATTTGTTGCTGGACCAAACCTTTCCCATATGACCTGCGGCCGACAATATATCCCCTGTCGTTGTCTTGTATGGCTCCGGCTACGATCTCGCTCGAAGAGGCAGCCCATTCATCCATCAGTACAATAATTGGAGTATTCTGACAAGAGCCTCTGCCATCGGAAAAACTCTCTTCTCTTTTGTATGCCTTGCCTTCGACGTAAAGCATCAGGCTGTTTCGGGGAAGAAATTCGTTCAGAATAGCCAGGGCAGGGCCCATTAAACCTCCGGGATTGCCTCTGAGGTCGAGAATAACGCGGTCGCAATTGTCTTGTGCCTGCATTTTGCTGATAACAGACAAAAACTCGTTGTAGGTGGATCTGGTAAATTTACCGAGTTTAATGTAAGCAATGTTTTCGCCAATCTTGTAAGAAGCATCGATGCTGTTTACAGGGATATCGTCTCGTGTAAGGTTGTAGCTGAGCTCCTGTGCGGCATTTCTTCTGCGTACACCTACTTTGACTTTTGTGTTTTTTTCGCCTCTCAGGGTTTTCATTACGTTCTCGTTGGTGATGCTTGGCCCCACAAAACTGCTGTCGTTAATGCTGACAATCATATCGCCCGCTCTGAGGCCCGCTTGTTCGGCAGGGCCGCCCGTGATGACGGCAACCACTCGTATGGTATCTTCCCGTATATTGAATTGTATGCCCACTCCGCTGAATGAACCCTCAATGTCTTCGTTGGCTCTTTCCATTTCTTCTGCCGTAATGTAGACCGAATGAGGATCTAATTCCAATAAAACCTTGGGAATCAGACCTTCTATGAGTTCTTTTTCGTTGATATCGTCTACGTATTTTGACGAAACGAGGTGGAGCAGGGCGTCCAGCTTATTAAAATTAACCAGAGAGGGAATACTTTTACTTTGTTGCCTGAGAGAAACAAAATTACCTATGGTTATACCGATCAGTACGGAAAGAAATACGATAAGAAACAGTTGATACCGGTTTTTCATTGCCAGGATTTATTAAATAGTTAATTAAAGCAGGCTTTTATCGCAAAAGCAAACATCGATGCCTGCTCGCAGCAAGAGATTCAGGCCGTCTTCGGCATGGTAGGGTTCACCGTAGACCACCCTTACGATACCTGCCTGAATGATTAATTTGGCACAATCTATACAAGGACAGGCAGTAACATAAATGGTTGCCCCCTGGCTGCTGTTGTGCGACCGGGCCACCTTGGTTATAGCATTGGCTTCCGCGTGCAAAACGTAAGCCTTGGTATTGCCTTCACTGTCTTCGCATATATTTTCAAAACCCGAAGGGGTGCCGTTATAACCGTCGGAGATAATACGTTTGTCTTTTACCATCAGAGCACCAACCTGTCTGCGCTTACAGTAGGAATTTTCGGCCCAGATCAAGGCCATACGCATGTATCGTTTATCGAGTAAGGCTTGTTTTTCGTTCATTTATTTTATTCCGTTGCGTTTAAGTAAAGCATCAATACGGGGTTCACGACCTCTGAATTTTAAATATAGNTCCATGGGGTCTTCGGTGCCNCCTNTGGAAAGAATGTTCTCCCGGAACGAAGCAGCACGCTCNGTATCGAAGACATCGTTTTCGGTAAAGTATTCAAAGGCATCGGCATCNAGTACTTCTGCCCATTTATATCCGTAATAACCGGCGGCATAGCCTCCGGAGAAAATATGATTGAAGCTGGTGCTCATGCAAGCTTCCCCGGGTTGGGGAAGCAGAATAACAGAGCTCCAGGCTTGGTTTTCGAATTGACGTACATCCCCATCGAAGGGTTTTTGTAGACTGTGCCAGGCCATGTCCAGATAGCCGAAACTCAACTGGCGCAAACAAGCATATCCTACGTTGAAATTGTCGGCGGCAACTATTTTTTCGATCAATTCGGCAGGAATCTGCTCTCCGCTTTGGTAATGAACAGCGAAAGTATTCAGGAATTCTTGCTTAGTGCCCCAATTTTCCATTATTTGTGAAGGCAGTTCCACAAAATCCCGGTAAACATTGGTGCCTGCCAGCGAGGCATAGGTGGTATTGGAGAGCATTCCGTGCAGGGCGTGACCAAATTCATGGAGAAAGGTGGTCACCTCATCAAAAGTGAGCAGAGAGGGCTTTTCGGAGGTGGAAGGAGTAAAATTGGTGCTCAATGTGATATGGGGCCGGATGTCTTTGTTTTTAATTTTGCGCTGTGCTTTAATATCGCTCATCCACGCCCCCGAGCGCTTGCTTGCCCTGGGGTGAAAATCGGTGTAGAGAACGGCGAGGAAAGAGCCGTCCTTGTCGAAAACTTCATAGGCGGTCACGTCCTCATGCCAAACCTGGATCTTATTGTTTTTCTTGAAACTGAGACCGTATAATTTGGTAGCCAGGCCGAACACTCCTTCAATGACGTTATCCAGTTTAAAATAAGGTTTGAGCATTTCGTCGTTGAGGTCAAACTGCAGGTCTTTAAGTTTTTGGGAATAATACGACCAATCCCAGGCTTCCAGTTTAATGAAATTTTTCTCGTATCCCAGGGCAAAACCCTGAAGAGCCGAAAGTTCTCTTTGTCCCAGAGGCAAATAGGCTTCTCTGAGCTGATCCAGCAGGCCGTAAACGGTCTCGGGATTTTTGGTCATCCTTCTGCGCAGCACATAGGAGGCATAGTCGGGATAGCCGAATAAGCGGGCCATTTCGAGGCGGGCATTGACAATATCCCTGATGATGGGCTGGTTGTTGAATTCACCTTCGAGGCCCCTGCCCATATAGGCCCGGTACATTTCTTCGCGGAGCTCTCTGCTGTCTGCGTATTTCAGAAAAGCACCGTAGCTGGGGGCAGTAAGGTCAAAAAGCCAGCCCTCCAGCCCTTTGGCTTTGGCTTTTTCGGCAGCTATGCTTAATACATCTTCCGGAATGCCGGATAACAGTGTTTTATCGGTAAAGACTTTAGAGTAAGCATTAGTGGCTTTCAGCACATTTTGTCCGAAATTCAGGCTGAGTCGGCTCAGTGTAGTACTGAGTTCCCTGTATTTTTCACGGTCGGCACCTTCGAGGGTGGCTCCGCTGTCGAGGAAGTCCATGTAAGTTTCCCAGAGCAGCCTGCTTTGTTCCGTATTCAAGTTTAAGTTTTCCCTGTTTTCGTATACCGTTTTGATTCTCTGATACAGAGCCTCGTTCAAAACTATGTTATTGTGATGCTCAGACAGCAGGGGTGAAATTTGTTGAGATAAGTTCATCAGCTCGTCACAGGTCTGGTTATTGAGCAAAGTATAGTAGACGGCCGATACTTTGTCGAGCAATTCACCGGAGCGTTCCAATGCCTCGATAGTATTGACGAAGGAGGCCGGCTCTTTATTGGCGGTAATTGCTTGGATTTCTTTATCGTGCCGGCGTATAGCTTCCTGGTAAGCAGGTAATATATGCTCAATTTTAACTTCCCGAAAGGGGGCTGTCTCGTGCAGGGTTTTGTATTTTCCCAAAAAAGGATTGGAACCCTGAAGACCAATAACGGTCAGCGCTGTCATAATAAAAAATAATTTAGTTTTCATCTGTTCAGTTCTTTCTGTTTTGTCCTAATTAATTCCTTCAGCAACAGTAATATTGTGGCTGCTTTGAGAATCGTTTATAAGCAGTAGAAAATGGAGAAGTAGAATGAGTTTGTTGATGCCGGTTTAAACAATCATGTCCGAAATCAAGTCGAGGTAATTGCATAATACGGTTTGACTGTTGCGCATCAAAAACAGTAGAGACTTCCTGTCTATCTGCATAATGCTGCAATTATCCACAGCTTTGACAGTTAGTGGCATATTGCGCTTCTGTCCGAATAAACGTGTAAAAACAATTAACTCAGGCCCTTCTGCGATGCGTTTTTCCTTTTGTTCGTTTTCGAGTTCTACTTTGCCGTCAAGCAAAAAGACCAGGTTCTCGCAAACGATATCTTTGTTAAATATAAGATCTCCGGCACTATAGTTGTCAAAGTCGAGGCTGACTTTGGTCAAAAGCGGGAATAACCCATCCATACTCATCCCCTTAAATAAAGGGTATTTCAAAAAAAGTTCAAATCTGGACATCTTGCAAATTTTAGAGTATAAACAATTCCTTTGCGAAAGTACTCAAGATTTCTGAAAATGCGCTATTTTTGCAAAAAATAATGACTATGAAAATCAATTTAAAAGAGATACTGAGCGCTTTCACGGTTTTATTTGCCATCATCGATATTATAGGCTCAATTCCAATCATCATTGATTTCCAGAAAAAACCGGGAGGAGTTCCCGCCCTAAAGATTTCTTTGATTTCTTTTGCTCTTTTGATTGGTTTTTTCTTCCTGGGAGACGGGGTGCTTGCTATGTTTGGAGTAAATATATCTTCGTTCGCCGTAGCCGGTGCTATCGTGATTTTTGCTGTGGCAGTCGAAATGACTTTCGATATTGAAGTGTTTCGCCACAAAGGCCCGCCCGAAGTTTCTTCCATAGTGCCCTTGGTGTTTCCCCTCATTGTGGGTGCCGGATCTTTCACAACGATACTTTCATTAAAAGCTGAATTTCAAACGATTAATATTATGATAGCGCTGTTCCTGAACATGGTGGTTGTCTTTGTGGTACTCAAGGGAATTAAGCTAATTGAAAAATTTATCGGCAATGCAGGTATTTATATCACTCGAAAATTCTTCGGGATTATTTTGTTGGCCATTTCTGTAAAATTATTCACAACCAATCTGGGTAGCCTGCTCAGCCAATTCAGATAGAATCCGAATAATTAGTGCAGCATTATGTTTTTAACAGCTTGGCTGCCTATTTTTTCGTTGAGGCGTTTAAGCAACTGAGGCCTGATCAGCATCAGTTCGTTGCGGATAATGGCCGATTTGACATGGACGTGCAAAACGGAATGTTTGAAATACAAATTATCCGTATGTTCAGCCAGGGCTTTGCCTACCACTTCGGGCCATAGCCTGATAGCTGCCGTTTCGTTAAGTTTGCCCCGGAGTTGTTGATTTTTGAGCACTTCGTCCAGTACTTCTGCCAGACGTTGGGTGTTTTTCCTGCGCATAAAGCTCTTATTTTATAGGACAAATGCAGGCGTTTTCTATGTGAAAAACGCGAAAATCCTTACCGTTGTCTTGTAAAATCATATTCAGGTGTTCCCGGTGGGTATCGGTGATGAAAATTTGTCCGAAATCTTCTTTGGAAACTAGTTGAATGATGCGCTCTACCCGCGAAGCGTCGAGTTTATCGAAGAGGTCGTCGAGCAGAAGTATGGGTTTTTTTTTGCCGGCTTGTTTCAAGTATTCGTATTGTGCCAGCTTTAAAGCAATCAGGTAACTTTTGTTTTGCCCCTGAGAGCCTACCCTTTTGATGGGATAGCCGTCGATTTGCATTTCGAGCTCGTCTTTGTGAATGCCTTTGGTGGTAAAACCCAGAATAATATCTTTTTCTCTCGATCGGAGAAGTTGTTCCTGCAAATTTCCCTGTTCAAGATGCGATCTATATTGCAGTCCTATACTCTCGCTGCGGTCGGAAACACTATGGTAATAATGTTCAAAAACCGGCTGAAAGGCAGCTATAAATTCCCTGCGCTTTTGATAAATCAACCTGGCATAATCGCTCATGGGAGCATCGTACATTTCGTAGAGGGAATCCTCCCTGTTCATTTGCTCATTTTTCAACAGAGCGTTGCGTTGATAAAGAGCCTTGTTGTAGCTCATAAGAGCCTCCATATAGGAGTGATCGAATTGCGAAAGGGCAATATCCATAAATCTTCGGCGTTCATCGCTGCCTTCCCGGATCAGATTTTCGTCGGCGGGAGACACAATAACCAAGGGCAAGCGGCCAATGTGGTCGGATAAGCGTTCGTATTCTTTTTTATTGAATTTGAATATTTTTTTTTGGCGGCGCTTCATGGCGCAATAATACTCTTCTTCTTTGCCCTCGATCAGATAATTGCCCTGTAGCACAAAATAGTCGGCTTCGTGAAAAATATTCTGAGAGTCGATCGGATTGGTGTGGCTTTTACAAAAAGAGAGATAATAAATGGCATCCAGGAAATTGGTTTTGCCCACTCCGTTATTGCCGAAAAAACAATTTAAACGGGGAGAAAATTCAATATTGGCTTCTTGTATATTCTTGTAATTGAAAACGGATAGCTTTTGTAGGTACATGGACGAATTCTGGTCAAAATGCACACAAAAGTATAAAAAAAATCACGGAAATTTTATTAATAGAACGAAATGCTATACTTTTGCACACCAAATTTGTCTCATACAATTACAAAAGAAATGGCTAAGAAAAAAGTATCCAAAAAAGCAGCTCAAAAGGAAGAACTGCAAAATGTTGGCGAAATATTGACCCGTTCGGAACAATTCATAGAAAACAACCAAAAAAGTCTTTTGGTGGCTCTGTTGGTGATCGTAGTGGTGGTAAGCGGTATCATTCTTTTCAGGAACAGTTATATGGGCCCAAAAGAAAAAGAAGCTCAGGAAATGATGTTCCGCGGGGAACAGTACTTTGCTGCGGATTCATTTGAGCTGGCTTTATATGGAGACGATTATGAATTTATAGGTTTTGAAGGTATTATCGAAAATTACGGCATCACCAAAACTGCTAAATTGGCCTCTGCCTATGCGGGTTTGTGCTACAAGCACCTGGGTGACTACGAAAAAGCCATCGACAGGCTCAATAAACTCAACGCGGCAGATATTATTGTTTCGCCCGCGTTGACGGGAGCAATCGGCGATTGTTATGTGGAACTCGATCAATTACAAAAAGCCTTGCCCTATTTCGAGAGAGCAGGCCAATCCGACAATAATTTATTGGCTCCCATATACTTAATGAAAGCCGGGCGTGTTTACGAAGCATTGGGAAAATACGACAGCGCCCGTGGAGTCTATGAAAAAATAAAAAAGAATTATCCTCTTTCGCAAGAGGGTCTGAATGTAGACAGGTACATCGAAAGGACAAGATTGCAGAAAAAATGAGCACCAAAAATCTTTCCGAATACAACCCTGATACTCTGCCCGATGCGTCCAAAATGAGAATAGGCATTGTGGTTTCCGAATGGAATTACGATGTTACGGTTAAATTGCTGGAAGGGGCGCGTGAATTTTTGCTGCGTAACAATGTGGATCCTAAAAACATTCACGTTGCGTGGGTTCCGGGCAGTTTTGAGTTGATTTACGGGGCTGCCAGGATGGAAGCTTTTGAACCCGTGGATGCCGTTATAGCTTTGGGTAGTGTGATTCGCGGAGAAACGCCTCATTTCGAGTATGTTTGTTCCGGAGTAACGCAGGGTATTGCCCGACTGAATGCCAAAGGGACCATCCCCTTTATTTTCGGTCTGCTTACCACCGACGATATGCAGCAAGCTTTAAACAGGGCCGGTGGCATACACGGCAATAAAGGGGTAGAAGCAGCCAAGACCGCCATACAGATGATTTACTTCAGCCGAAGCCGACAGCTGGACTATTTGGACTAAATAAGTTTGCCGCATGATCCCGGCATATTTCTTCAAACTTCAGTTACCGGATAAAAAGTCGTTTATTGCAACTCAAGGCTTAATTTTTGTCTCAAACTTTGCAGGTTCGGATTCTTTTTGATCATTTCGTCCAACTGATCCTGAGGGCTTAAGGGCTTTTTTAATTCACCCTCTTCGCTGATTCGCAACTGCATGTGAACCTTGCCGTTTTTCAAATCCCGTTGCAAACTATTTTCTATATCTGCCCGTATGGCTTCAAGTCGTTGAGCGGTCAGTGGATGAAAAACAACCACTTCGAAATCGCTCTTGTTCAACAAACGAGGTTTGCAGGCTTGCATTGAGTTTGATAAATAAGGATCATCCTTGAGTGTACCGGCAAAACGAAGCCAGGCTTCAATAAGGTTTTCTTCGCTGAAATGCTCTTCAGTCTTGACAGCCTCTTTTGTGGTCGCCTCCCGGCCCGAAGTGTCATCTGCTTGAATTTTACGCCGGCGTATGGAAGTGGTCAGACCCGGTAGTGACCTTTCCTTGCCTGTCCCGGTGTTGGGATTTTGATTTTGTGGGGCAGGTTCGGGCACTGCGGCTTGCTGATGTGTTTGGGCCTCTTTGATGCCCTCCACGGTGTTGCCGGGTTGAGGTTGAGGTGTGGAATCAGTTAGTGTTGCTTGTTTTGGGTTTGCCGTAATAGATGGAGAAGAGGGATTAGCCTGAGTTTTGGTTTTAGAAGCAGGAAGCGGATTTTTTTCGACTTTGGCCGCCGGAATTTTATCCGTTTTCAGTTCCCCCTGTTTTTTTTTTGCTTCGCCGGTCAGACAAAGTTGAATCAGACAAAGTTCCACCAAAAGACGCTTGTTTTTGCTTTGATTGTATTGCAGACTGCATTCGTTGCTGAGTTTGAGGGCTTTGAACAAAAAGCCCATGCTGCATTCTTCGGCCTGTTTTTTATATTTGGCGCGTACACTCTCAGCCTGCTCCAACAGGCTTATGCTGCGGGGATCTTTTGAAACCATGAGATCTCTGAAATGAGAAGCCAGCCCATTGATGAAGTGCAGGCCGTCAAAACCCTGGTTCAAAATCTGATCAAACAACAACAAAGACTCTGTGGTATTTTCGTTCAAAAAAGCCTCGACCAGCTTAAAATAATAGTCGTAATCCAGTATGTTCAGATTATCGATGACATGCTGGTACGTAATTTTGCCCTCACCGTAACTGGAAACTTGGTCGAAAATGGAAAGGGCATCGCGCATGCCCCCGTCCGATTTCAGGGCTATGGCATTCAGGGCTTCCGGTTCCGTTTCGATACCTTCGGAGTCGGCTACGTACTGTAAATAAGCACAGATGTCGTTGATGCCGATGCGATGAAAATCATAAATTTGACACCGGGAGAGTATGGTGGGTATGATTTTATGCTTTTCGGTAGTTGCCAAAATAAAAACAGCATGGGCAGGGGGCTCCTCCAGCGTTTTGAGAAAGGCGTTAAAAGCGCTGGAAGAGAGCATGTGCACTTCGTCGATAATGTAAACCTTGTATTTGCCCAGTTGTGGCGGAATGCGCACTTGTTCGGTCAGAGAACGGATGTCGTCAACCGAGTTGTTGGAGGCGGCATCCAGTTCGTGAATATTGTATGAGCGCTGCTCGTTGAAAGAAACGCAGGATTCGCATTTATTGCAGGCTTCCCCCTGATTGTTGGGATTAAAACAATTGATGGATTTGGCAAAAATCCTGGCACAGGTGGTTTTGCCTACTCCTCTGGGGCCGCAAAACAGGTAGGCATGAGCCAGTTGCTTATTCTTGATGGCATTCTGGAGAGTCGTAGTAAGGGCGCTTTGTCCAACGACCGATTTAAAGTTGTCTGGACGGTATTTCCGTGCTGAAACCAAATAATTTTCCATACTAATTACGCTACTGGCTTAGGTGGACAAAGATACATAAGGCTTTTTTAAAAAGGAAGTTCCGGCAACGATTTTTGATTTAGAAAACACTTGGGCATCCGGATTATTCTCGTAATTTTGTTCTGTTCATAAATCCGCCTATGCGCAAGATTTTGGCGTTTTACGAAAAGATTAAGCCGTATTTGAATAAATACGTGATCGTGTTGATTTTGTTTGGTGTGCTGATTGTGTTCATCGATGAACACAATCTGATCAGACGTGTGCGATACGATAGTAAAATACGCTCTTTGCGTAAAGAAATACGACAATACGAAAGAGAAAGAGACCGGGCTCTGGAACAACTTGAGGATTTGAGAACCGGCAGTGAAGAACTGGAGAAAATTGCCCGTGAACGCTATTTGATGAAAAAAGACGATGAAGAAATTTTTTTGCTGGAATAAAATGTCCAAAGACACTCTTAATAATCTACTGTTTACACTGGCTGCGGTGCTGATCCTGATCTCATCCGTTTTGGTAATGGAACATCAGGCCTGGGCCAGATTTAGTTTTGCAACCGGAGTTGTTCTCTATATTGCGCATCGTGCTCTTACGGCCTACAAAGGCGGCGATTTCAGACTAAAGCGACTTAACAGAATGTTTGCTTTCAATGCTATAGTTCTTATACTCGCTGTATACCTGATGTTCAGAAACAGCAATTCCTGGGTGGCGATCTTGCTGATAGTGGCTGTGATCGAATTGTACACGGCTTTTCGTTCAGCATCTTATCAGAAAGAAAACGAGCAATAGCATGTCATCCTCCTCTTTCCGTTTCAAGCAATTTGAGGTTTTTCACGACCGTTGTGCCATGAAAGTGGGTCTGGACGGGGTGTTGTTGGGTGCATGGGCTAAATCCTCCGCCGACTTGTCCGAAGCGGCAAGATTGAGGATACTGGATGTGGGCAGCGGTTCCGGCTTGATTGCGCTGATGTTGGCTCAACGTTATCCCTCTTCTTCGGTTTTTGGTATCGAAAAAGACATTCAGGCGGCATTGCAGGCACATGAAAATGTTGCCCGCAGCCCCTGGCCCGACAGAATACAAATTATTCAGGGCTCTTTCCCCGAAAGCATAAACGACAATTTTGCTCCCGAAGAGCAAGAATTTGACCTGATCGTTTCTAATCCTCCCTATTACAGGAATGCCCTGAGGGCCAAAGCTTATACGCGTAATTTAGCCCGTCACGGCGACAAATTGAGTTTTGAACAATTGACTATAAGCGCTGCCGGCTTGTTGAACGAGAAAGGAGTTTTTTCTCTTATTGTGCCTGCTGAAGCCACAGAATTTATAGAAGAACTCTGCTGGGGGCAGAGGCTTTACCCGACAGCTATCTGCCGGGTTTCACACCGTCGGGGCAAAGAACCTAAGCGTTCCCTGATGGCCTTTTCCAGGTTCCGGGCGGATATTTGTCGTCAGGAACTGCAAATTGAAGACAAGAAAGGTGAATATACTGCTGAATTCAAGGCCTTAACCTCGGAATTTTACCTTTAAATCCTTTTTCATAGTACATTTTTTTAATGTACCTTTGCGCCCTTAATTAGGATAACGATAGCAAGATGTCAAAAAAATTTGCTGAGTACACAGAGTTCGATTTGTCGGCCATCAACAAATCGATGTTAGAAAAGTGGGAATCAACCGATCTTTTTCAGAAAAGTACGGCTTTGAGAGAAGGAGGGCCGTCTTTTGTGTTTTACGAAGGACCTCCCTCGGCCAATGGCATGCCCGGAATACACCATGTAATGGCCAGGACCATCAAAGATATATTTTGCCGTTACAGAACCATGAAGGGCTTTGAGGTTAAGCGCAAAGCCGGTTGGGATACTCACGGCCTCCCTGTGGAATTGGGAGTAGAAAAAGCCCTGGGAATTACCAAAGAAGATATAGGCAAAAAAATTTCCGTCATCGACTACAATGCCGCTTGCCGTAAGGATGTGATGAAATACACCCGCGAGTGGGAAGACCTTACCCGCAAGATGGGTTATTGGGTTGATATGTCCGATCCTTATATCACCTACGACAATCGCTACATCGAAACTTTGTGGTACCTGCTCAAGGAATTATACAAAAAGGGTTTGCTTTACAAGGGTTACACCATCCAGCCTTATTCTCCTGCAGCCGGTTCGGGACTGAGTACCCATGAATTGAATCAGCCGGGCTGTTACAGGGACGTCAAAGACACAACCTGTGTGGCCCAGTTCAAGATAAAAAACCCACGTCCGGAATGGAGCCAACACGGAGAAGCCTTTTTCCTGGCCTGGACCACCACTCCCTGGACTTTGCCCTCCAATACGGCTCTTTGTGTGGGCCCGGCTATCAGCTATGTGGCTGTGCAAAGCTATAATTTTTACACCGGACAGCCGGCCACTTATATCCTGGCCAAAGATTTACTGACTGCCCATTTCAATCCTAAGGCAGCCGAATTGCCTTTGGATCACTACAAGGCGGGAGAAAAGAACATTCCTTACAAGGTGCTGGCACAGGATTACAAAGGAGAGGAATTACTGGGTATACAATACGAGCAGTTAATCCCCTGGGTCAATCCGGGAGGGAAGGCTTTTGAAGTAATCAGCGGTGACTTTGTCTCCACCGACGACGGTACGGGTATTGTACACATTGCTCCTACTTTTGGAGCAGACGACCAGTTTGTTGCCAAAAAATTCAATATAAGTCCTCTTTTATTGGTCGATAAAGAGGGCAATACACGTCCCATGGTAGACACCGGCGGAAAATTTTTCAAGTTGGAAGATCTTGATCCGGTTTTTGTCAGGAACAGTGTTGATGTGGGGAAATACGCCCCATACGCGGGCCGTTACGTCAAGAACGAATATATGCCGGAAGGCTCCGAAACCGAGGATAATCTGGATGTGGACCTCTGTGTGATGCTCAAACAGGAGAATCGTGTTTTTAAAATCGAAAAGCAGGTGCACAATTATCCTCACTGTTGGCGTACCGACAAGCCAATCCTGTATTATCCCATGGACAGCTGGTTTATAAAGACGACCGCCTGCCGCGATCAAATGATTGCCCTCAATCGGACCATCTTGTGGAAGCCGGCCTCTACCGGTACCGGCCGCTTTGGCAAGTGGCTTGAGAATCTGCAGGATTGGAACCTGTCACGCAGTCGCTTCTGGGGTACACCTCTGCCCATATGGCGTACCGAAGACGGTAGCGAAGAACTTTGTATCGGTTCGGTGGCCGAGCTGTACGAAGAGATAGAGAAGGCAGTGGCCCGTGGATTTATGAAAGAAAACCCCTACAAGGATTTTGTTCCCGGTCTGTACACGGCCGAAAATTATTCGGTCGAAAAAATAGACCTGCATCGTCCTTATGTGGATGAAATAGTGTTGGTTTCTCCCTCGGGCAAAGCCATGAAGCGTGAGCCTGACTTGATTGATGTCTGGTTCGATTCCGGAGCCATGCCTTACGCCCAGATTCATTATCCCTTCGAAAACAAAGAAGCCTTCGACTCGGGTCAATGTTATCCTGCCGATTTTATTGCCGAGGGAGTAGATCAGACTCGCGGTTGGTTTTTTACCCTGCACGCCCTTGCGGCCATGCTCTTTGATTCAGTTGCTTTTAAAAGTGTGGTTTCCAACGGTTTAGTTTTGGATAAGAACGGCAACAAAATGTCAAAACGTTTGGGCAATGCAGTGGATCCTTTTGTTACCATCGAAAAATACGGTTCCGATCCTCTGCGTTGGTATATGATTACTAATGCTTCTCCCTGGGATAATTTAAAATTCGATGAAGAAGGCATAGAAGAAGTCAGACGGAAATTTTTCGGCACTCTGTACAATACCTATTCTTTCTTTGTTTTATACGCCAATGTAGATGGTTTCGACAATCAGGCAGCACAAATTCCATTGCAGGAAAGGCCCGAAATAGATCGTTGGATACTTTCGCAGTTGAATAGCTTGATTCGCGATACAGATCAGTACTATAACGACTACGAAGCCACCAGATCGGGACGCGCAATAGCAGACTTCGTGGGCGAAAATTTAAGTAACTGGTATGTCCGCCTCAACCGCAAGCGCTTCTGGGGTGGGGGATATTCCAAAGACAAACTTTCGGCTTACCAGACCTTGTACACTTGTCTGGAAACCGTATCCCGGCTGATGGCTCCCATTGCTCCTTTTTACGCAGATCGGTTGTTTTTGGATCTGAATGTCGTTGCAAAGGGAGAGAGATGTGAATCTGTTCATCTGGCCGACTATCCGCAATGCAATTACGACGCTATAGACACTGCCCTGGAGAACCGGATGCAAATGGCCCAACAAATTTCGTCCATGGTGCTGGCTCTTAGACGCAAGGTAAATACCAGGGTAAGGCAACCTCTGCAAACCATTATGATCCCTGCTTTGGACACAGCCCAGAAAGAAGCCATCGAAGCTGTCCGGGAGCTTATTCTAAACGAAGTAAACGTCAAAGAATTGAAGTTTGTAGATACTGCCGGCGGACTGCTGATCAAGCGCATCAAACCCGATTTTAAGAAACTTGGGCCCAGATGCGGGAAAAACATGAAGCAGGTGGCAAAGATGTTGGGAGAAATGCAACAAGACGCCATTGCTGAATTTGAACAAAAGGGTTATTGCACAATAAAACTCGAAGGCATGGACCTGCGTATTGAGGTCGGCGATGTGGAAATTCTTTCTGAAGACATCCCCGGTTGGCTGGTAGCTAACGAAGGGCGGTTTACCGTGGCCCTCGACGTTAAAATCACCGAGGAATTGAGAAGGGAAGGTTTGGCTCGTGAATTGGTGAATCGTGTTCAGAACTTGCGCAAAACTCAAAATTTCGAGATAACCGACCGCATTCATATCCTTATTGAAAAGAATCCTGCCTTTGCCGGAACCTTGGAAGATTGGGGAGAATACATCTCTACTCAAACTTTGGCCTTAAGTCTGCAACAAGTGGACGTGCTTGATGGAGGAACGATTTTGGATATGGACGATATATCATTAAATATCAAAATTTTAAAAGCCTGATTTTTTTAAAACAGCAGAGATCGTTTTTCTATTGCTGTCGATGTTTATTTTTGCTATATTCGCAGATTAAAAATCTAACCATATAATACAAAATACCATGTCGGAAATTATTCGTTATTCAGATGCGGAATTGGAAGAGTTTCGTCAGCTAATTCAGAAAAAATTAGACAAGGCCAGGAATGAGTATGAACAATTAAAAGCGAGCATCAACAACATAGACGGCAACGACGTAATGGATACTTCTCCCATTTTCAAGGTTTTTGAAGAAGGCGCCAATACTTTGTTGAAAGAAGAAACCGGACGTCTGGCCCAACGTCAGATGAAATTCATCGAAAATCTGGAAGCAGCTTTGGTTCGTATAGATAACAAAACTTACGGCATTTGCAGGGAAACCGGGAAACTCATTCCCAAAGAGCGTTTACGTGCGGTTCCTCATGCAACGCTGAGTATTGAAGCCAAAAAAATTAAGTCTTAGGGGATGGCCAAACCTTCCAAAGTATGGAAAGCGTTTGTTCTAATTGCCATCATACTGGTTGTAGATCAAGCGGTTAAGATATATATAAAAACGCATTTCCAGTTGCACGAAAGTGTTCGTGTGACGGATTGGTTTTATATCTACTTTACCGAAAACAGTGGAATGGCCTTTGGCTGGGAGTTTTTTGACAAAATATTCCTGACCTTGTTTCGAATAATTGCAGCCGGCTTGTTGATATGGTACATGGTACACATAAGCCGTAAAAAACAATTCCCTACAGGCTATGTTTTGAGTATAGCGCTTATTATAGCGGGAGCCTTGGGCAATGTGATCGATTGCGTGTTTTATGGTTTGATTTTTGATCACAGTTATGGACAGGTAGCCGGATTTTTCCCCGAAGGCGGTGGTTACGCTCCGATCTTTTACGGCAAAGTGGTTGATATGCTGTTTTTCCCGTTGATAGACACCACTTTGCCCGATTGGCTGCCCATTTGGGGTGGCCGGCACTTTTTGTTTTTCAGGCCTGTTTTCAATATTGCCGATACCTCGATCACTACAGGTATCCTGATACTGTTGATCTTTTATCGCTCATGCCTCGCCGAGGATACAAAAGGGGAAAAAAGCAAGAGCGATAAGGCAGGTTCTCCTCTCACGACCTGACCACCCTCTTATGAATAGCATTAAAGACATACTGACCAAAGTATTACTTCTTGGATTGTCTGTTCTGGTGCTGACGGCTTGCAGACAAGAAGAGGGCAAAATCCTTTCACAAAAAAAGATGGCTGCTGTACTGACGGATATTTATCTCACGGAAGCAGTGTTGCAGAACGTAGACAGGAAGAAAAAGACAGAATGGTCCCGGGGGCTCGAGGATGTTTTTTTTCAGGATCTGGCCTATGGAAGGGTATTAGAGAAACATCGCATTAACGAAGAGGTTTTTTATAATTCTGTGGCGCATTACAGCCAGCAGTACAAGGTTTATGCAAAGATATATGAACAGGTTGAACTTAATTTACAAGCCATCCGGGATGAGGTGGACCGGCGCGACAAGTTAGAGACAAAATTGCGAGAGTTGGCCCAACAACAGGCTGATCTTATCGAAGCTCTCGACACGGCTTCTTATATCAAGTGGTTTGAGATTTGGGCATTAGACACAATTGTCCTATCAGATACACTGGGCTTGCAGGCAGACACGGTGGTTTTATCGGATACTTTGGGCTTGCAAGCAGACCCGATGGTTTTATCGGACACCTTGGGCTTGCAAACAGACCCGGTAGTTTTATCGGATACCCTGGTTTCACAAACAGGTGATGTGCTTTTATCTCCCCTGAACGATTCAATTTTATATACTATTTCTTTTTGGCCGAAACCCGTTGTCCGGGACAGAAACGAGTGGACAATGGCAGATTTTACGCCCGGTATGGAGTCGGAAAAAGTACTCCGGGAGGATAGAAATCCAGTTACAGTAGATTTGAAAAGAACGATTAGGGAAGTCAAGAATTAGTTTGCGATCTTCTGAAAGCAGCACAAATGATTCCTGTAGCAA
>JGI24710J26742_10001558_pt1 | contig 21008 bp, 20 predicted proteins | sample BioPla2DNA2_FD_26742 | JGI IMG/M metagenome (IMG submission 26742) | reverse complement strand
TATTTATCTTTTTTAAATTACTTTGATTTCTATTTAAATCTCTTAAAAAGCTTTTGCTTAGCATAGAGTTTGTTACTCTCACTTAATTACCCCCTATCTCTTTAATCCATTTATTACAACTTCTAAAAGTTCATCAATTGTTGCTATTATCTTTGCATTTGCATTATAAGCATGTTGAAATTGAACTAAATTCGCCATTTCTTCATCTAAAGATACTCCTGATACTGAAGCTCTACTTTCTTCAATGCTNTATAATAAGTTTTCTTGATTTGCTACCATTCTAGCCGCTTCTTGAGTCTGAACACCTAACCTATCTACCGTATCTTTAAAGTAGGAATCTAAACTCATTCCAGCCTTAGAATTTATTAAGCCAAGTCCATGTTCTTTTAAAGAACTTCCTCCCTTATTGGTATCAAATAAATCTAATCTTGTTATTACCGTTTCATTCATATCTTGAATCCTAAGCTTCCCATCTCTAAGTTGTGCAATTGCTAGAGCTCTTGTTCCATCCCCTTCTCCTGATTCATCTGACTTTCCTACTTTAATTTTCATAACATCATTTAATATTTCTTCATTAATAGTAATATTTTTAGCAGAAATTCCTGATTCAGCTTTTAATGTATTTTCAATATTTTTAAGGTTTCCAGCTGAATTATATTCTGCAACCTCTTTATTAACAAAGAAAGGCAGGCTATCCTCCCCTAAAGGATCTAAAGCATCTTCTTTTCCACTATGGATGGCATTTACTGATAAAGCTATTGCCTTAGCTAATTTATCAAGTTGATCCATGTAATCCTGAATATCATTTTGGACTGAAGTAAGACCACTAATACTACCTGATTTTGGTTCAAAGGTCATAAGCTGAGATGCTAATATTGTTTCACCATCTCTTATTGGATAACCGTCTCCTCTTATAGCTTGACCATTTTTGTCTGCCCAAATAACTCTACTTCTTAGGATTTTTTCTGCACTTTCCTCATCTAAGTCTACAACCTTTATAGTCTGTTTGTTATTTTCACTGCTCATATCACCATTTTTATAATAAGTGACAATATATGAGCTGCCTGTAGAATCATTTATATCTTTTTCTACACTTGTTATATATGAAAATCTTGCTACCTCTCCATTAGGACTTGAATTAACAATAAAATTAGCCTTTACTGCACCTGAATCTACTGGTTTTAAATTTATTCCATTATACTGGTCTTTTTCAACTATAACTCCAAACTTGCTACTTAATTCATCTATAAGTAAGTCCCTTTTATCCATTAAATCATTAGGGATATTATTTGATACAGTTACATTAATTATTTCTTGGTTTAACCTATCTAGCTGTTCTAAAAGACTATTAATACCTGTAACTGTATGCCTTAATTGGTCCTGAGCATTTAATTTTAAGGACTCTAATTGTCCATAGGTTGAATTTAATGCATCTGTTAGGGCTAATGTTTGTTGAGCCACTACCGTTCTTGAGTTTGAACTATTTGGCTGCTTTGAAAGCTCTTGGAAAGCATCAAAAAAGCTTCCCATTAAGCTTGATAAGCCTGTATCTGATGGTTCATTAAATATACTTTCTACTTCATGTAAAAAATTATTTCTAGTTTCATATTTTCCTAAAATACCATTTTCATTTCTTATTTGATAATCTAAAAATGTATCTCTTATTCTTTCTATTGTACTTATTTCTGCACCTGTTCCAATTTGACCTACACCAGCTTCAGAAGTATAAGGCGTTGAGGTAACAATATTAGCCCTTTGCCTTGAATATCCTTCTGTATTAGCATTTGCTATGTTATGAGATGTTACGTCAATGCTTTTTTGCTGAACGGTCATACCTCTTTTTGCTATATTAAATGTTGAAAATAATCCTGACACCTTTTACCTCCCACTTATCGCCTAATACTTCCATAAGAATTATAAGTTGTTACATTTCTCTTTGGATTTATTAAGTTAAGAATTTTATTTGTAAAACCCAACTGTTGTTTTATTAATAATTCGTTTGTATCCTTTTGAAGCTTAATTTCGTTTAGTAATTTTTGAATTCTTCTGTATATTTCCTCTAACTCTTTGTCTTGAGAATTTAAAACAAAATCTTTCATTGAGTTATTGCCTAGTAACTTTCTTCTCTTAACTTCGCTTTCTGCTACTTCCTTGTTTTTAGTTTTTATTTCTTCTACAATAGCTTCTAAACCAAAAACTTCCTTTTTAATAGTTAATTTATATTGCTTATCAAGTAAATCTAACAAAGCTCTTAATTCTTGTTCTTCCTCTAAAAGAACTTTCTTTAATTCTTCTACCATTCTATTCTTTTCCTCTCATAGTATCTAATAGGCTTTGTGCCACTAGTCTTGCATTTACATTGTAAGTTCCATTTTGAATCTTATTTTTTATTTCCAAAACTTTTTGAGTATTATCAAATGTACTTTCATCTATAGCATAGTTCTTTAATAGCTTTGCTTCTTGAGATAATTCGATTCTATCAGATACTTCTCTTTTTTCTAATTTATTAACTTTATTAGAAGCCACCCTGTTATATTGATTTATTCCACCTGTATAACCTATTCCTTTAATATTCATAGTTACCTCCTAATAATTTCTTCTTTATATTTTTATTTTCGAATTTTATCCCCATAAGTTTATAGATTTATTAAAATTTGTTCTTTTATAATTTTTTATAAAATAAAAAAAGATTAAGCAATATACTTAATCTAATTTTATAATCAGTCTTTTAAAGATTTTATTCTTTCAGCACTACTTACAATACTTGTAATTCTTACGCCAAAGTTTTCATCCACAACTACTACTTCACCAAAAGCTATCTTTTTGCCATTTACTAAAATTTCAACTGGCTCTTCTGCCAATTTATCTAGTTCAATTAAGGAACCTGTACTTAAATCTAATATTTCCTTTATACTTTTTTTAGTTCTTCCAAGTACTACAGAAATATTTAACGGTACATCTAGTATTAAATCAAGATTTCTATGTGATTCACCTACATTTCCCTGTTTAAGCTCTCCAAAACTAGCTTTATGCACTTCTATTGGCTTTTCATCTCTTTTTATATTTATTTCTTCCCTTACTTCTTCCTCAATATTAATAGACTTTTCATTAATGTCAGCAGGTGCATTATTGTAGACTTCAATTTTTTCTGGTTCTATTTCAACTTCTGAAGTAACTGCAGCCTCTTCTTGTTCTTCTTCACCAGTCATTATTGCTACAATTTTCTTGGCTGTTTCAATAGGTAAGATTTGCATCATACTAGAATTTAATAAACCTTCTATTGTTAAATCAAATTTTACNTCTACAATAGGATCATCTTCTGGAATTTCCTCTGTTATGGTTTCGNTTATTGTTTTCCATATCTTTGACTTTGGAGGAGAAATATTAACTTCCCTTGAAAACATGGTTGCCATTGAGGTTGCAGCTGACCCTATCATTTGGTTCATTGCTTCTTGTACAGCACTAATTTCTATTTCTGATAGTTCAGTAGTATTTACTATACCATCTCCACCCATCATTAAATTTGCAATTACTGCTGCATCTTTTGTTTGCATTATTAAAATATTTCTACCAATAATGCCTGATGTATATTCAACATCTAAGATTATATTAGGATAATTAAAGCTATCCTTTATTTTCCTTAATGTTGTTACATTAACTCTTGGTGTTGTTATATTTACTTGTTTATTTGTAAGTTGATAAAGAGCCGTTGATGCTGACCCCATTGATATATTCCCAATTTCTCCAAGCAAATCTTTTTCTATATCTGATATTAATTCTGGTTCTTTATCTTNTATATTGTCTACTACATTACCATTAAGCAATGAATCTATTTCTTCCTGGCTTAAAAAACCGTTACTCAATCTCANTCACATCCTTATCCGTAATATCTAATATTTCTACTCCTAAGTTTTTACCTATAGTACCTGGTTTTCCAATAAAACATTCTTCGTCTTCAACAAAAACCTTAACAGGATTACTATATTGAGAGTCTAATATTAAAACATCTCCCTTAACTAGTTTTAAGAAATCATCTAAAGTAATTTCAGTTTCTCCTAGCTGAACATGAATATTAACCTTAGCAGGCTCAATTCCAGCCATGAGTTTTTTTCTTGCATCTGTATCAACTTCTGAATCATCATTTTTAAACCAATATTGGACAATTAATTTATCTACTATTTTTTCCACACTTAAATAAGGAATACATAAATTCATATAAGTTGTGCTTTTCCCCAGTTCAACAGAAAAACTAAGTAAAGCAACCGCTTCATTAGGCGCTAAGGTTTGGCTTGCGGCTGGGTTAGTTTCAAGGACCTCAAATTGCGGCTTAACATCTATAATCCCCTCCCAAGCTAGCTTCATGGAATTTATCATTTCAGATGTAATACTAGATAAAATATTTTTATCTATTTCTGAAAAATCTTTTAATTTGCTTTGTCTTCTTCCTTCTCCACCTAAAAGTATATCTAATATTTGATATGAAAACTCAGGGTTCATCTCAAGCAAAATATTTCCTTGTAATGGCGGCATACTAAATATTGTTAATACAGTAGGATTAGGGATTGAATGAATAAATTCCTCGTATGTTATCTGCTCTACAGTTTGAATTTCTATTTTTACATGTTTTCTTAGCTGTCCAGATAGATAGTTGCTTACAATTCTGGCAAAAGAATCATGAACCATTTCTAAAGTTCTTATATGCTCTTTAGAAAACTTCTGAGGGCTTCTAAAGTCATATTTTTTAACTTTATGTTTCTCTTCTTTCTCCTTAAGCTGCTCTGGCTCAACATCACCTGTAGATAAGGCAGATAATAAAGCATCTATTTCACTTTGTGATAAAACCTCTGCCATCTCTCTTCCCCTTTCCTATTGGTTTAATAACTTTTCAATATCTATTATCGTTAATAATCTATTATCTAATTCAATAACTCCTTTTATATAATNTTCTATATTTCGAGTTTCTAATTTTTGAAGCTTTTGTTCATCTATATCAATAACTTCTTCTACATCATCTACAATAATTCCTATTTCTTCTTCGTTTACTTTTAGTATTATTATGTTATTTTGATTTTCATGTGGTTCTATGTTCAATAATAAATGAATATCAACAAGCGACTTAATACTTCCTCTAAGATTTATTAAACCTTTTATGTGAGCCGGAGCCTTAGGTACTGGTGTTATTTTTATCATATCATTTATACTTAATATCTTTGCAGTTTCAACTGCAAAATGCTCCTCACCCAGTTTAAATACTACATATTGCATTCCATACTCCTCCTAAAATTGTTTAATCAACAACTTTTCTTATTGCCTCTAATACCCTATCTGCTTGGAATGGCTTTACTATGAAGTCCTTTGCTCCTGATTTTATTGCATCCATAACCATTGATTGCTGTCCCATTGCAGAACACATAATAATTTTTGCATTTGGATCAAAAGCTCTTATTTGCTTAACTGCTTCTATTCCATCCATGTCAGGCATTGTTATATCCATAGTAACAACATCTGGTCTTTCCTTTTTATATAATTCTACGGCTTCTAAACCGTTAGCTCCTTCTCCAACAACTTCAAATCCATTCTTTTGTAAAATATCCTTTATCATCATTCTCATAAAAGATGCGTCGTCAACTATTAAAACTCTTGTCATTATTATCCCTCCAAATTAGTTTATTCCTAATGCTTCTAAAATTTTTTCTAGTGATCCTGGAGCCGGAACAAAATAGAAGTGTCCCTCTAATTTATCCTCTCCATATCCAATAAATAAAGTTTCTATATCTAAAACATATTCTTGATACTGTCCAGTTTCAACAAATGTCGTAACTAATATAGCACTTAGCATATCATTTGCTACAGCCGGAACAGATACTGTTGCTTTCAAGTTTGTAAAATTTGCTATTGAATTCATAAAAGATGAGGCAATAATATTACCAATTTCTGATATTACAGAGACTCCCATTTCTGATAAAGCAGCTTCATCTTTTGATATCATTTTTGATATCATTTTTAATGCTATGTCTTTCTCAAATACATAAAGTATACTTCCCGGAATGTCATCAAAAACTTTTACTAATACTGCTACCACTTCATTTTCTTTATAACTATTTAGTAATTCTTCAAACTCTATTATATTCACATTTGGAACTGACATATCTATTTTGGTGCCTAACAGCATTGATAATGATGTTGNAGAATTGCCTGCTCCAATATTAGTCACTTCTCTTAATGCATCTAATTGAAATGAAGTTAAATTTTTNTATTCCATAAAATCCNCCCTTCTAGATTAATGCTGCAACGTCAAGAATCAATGTAACTAAGCCATTTCCAAGTATTGTAGCTCCTATATACTCNTTTAGTGATTTTAAAGTTTCTCCTAAAGGTTTAATTACAATTTCTTGTTGTCCTAATAAGGAATCAACAAGTAATCCTACTACCTTATCTCCTACTTTCACTATTATAACAAATTTCTTCTTATTATCATCTTTTTCGATTCCTAATCTTTCATTTAATCTAACTAAAGGTATAATTGTATCTCTATAGACTATTACTTCTTCTCCATTTGTTGTCTTAATCCTATCTTCCTTATAATCTATAACTTTATCTATGTATCCTAAAGAAATAGCAAAAGTTTCTCTTCCTACTTTAACTAATAATGCTTGTATTATTTGAAGAGTTAAAGGTAGTTTTATAATAAAACTTGATCCCTTGCCTTCTTCACTAACTAGATCNACCGTTCCACCTAGGGATGAGATTTTTGTTTTAACAACATCCATTCCTACACCACGGCCTGATATGTCTGTAACCTCTGTATTAGTACTGAATCCTTGAGCAAAAATTAAATTTCTAATATCATTATCGCTTAATCCTTCAGTATTTATACCTACTTTTTCTGCTTTAGCCTTAACTTTTTCAAGATTTATTCCAGCACCATCATCTTCTACTTTTATTAAAGCCTTAGTTCCTTCCTGATAAGCAACTAATTTAATTGTTCCTACTGGATCTTTACCTGCGGCTATTCTCTTTTCTTTGCTTTCAATACCATGATCTGCAGCATTTCTTAAAAGGTGGATTAATGGTTCCCCAATTTCATCAATTACTGTTCTATCTAATTCAGTTTCTGAACCTTCTATAATGAAATTTATTTCCTTATTAAGATCTACTGATATATCTCTTATCAGTCTTGGGAATCTATTAAACACAACTTCTAAAGGTAACATTCTTATTTTCATTACNAAATCTTGTAAATCAGAAGTTGTCCTCTCTACTTGTTCAATAGTTTCTAATAATTCTTGTGATTTACTATCAATGACTATCTGCTCTAATCTTGTTCTATAAATTACAAGTTCAGATACCATATTCATCAATTTATCTACTCTCTCTAAATCTACCCTAACTGATTGATGTACCCTTCTGCTTTTTTCTTTTTTAGGTTTATTTTTTACTACTACTTTTTTATCATTAGCAGCTACTGTTTTGTTTTCTATTTCCTTTGGTTTTGGAATTTCTCCTGCACTGCTGCCATCATCCTTAAATTCTACGTAGCTTGTTACTACATTTTCAACTTCAGAAATATTCTTAACCATTTCTTGAATTTCTTCTTTTGTCTTAATTGTAACAAGAACAAAATATAATTCTACATCAAATTGCTCATTTTCTATATCTTCCGTTGATGGAAAAGATTTAATGATTTCTCCTTGAGTTTCTAATTCTTGTACTATTAAGAATNCTCTAGCTGATTTCAACAATGTATCTTCTCTTAATGTTATTTTAATACCTATACCGTTAAAACCATTTTCTTTTCCCTGTTTTAACACTGATATGTCATATTCATTTAATAATGTTTTAACTGTTTCTTGATTATTTTCTATAGAACTTTCTTCTTTTTTCTCTTCTACTTCTGAAGTAATATTTTCTTCATTAGCTGCCTTTTCTAAATTTTTTATAATTTCATCTATATCTATTACTTCTTCTGTTCCTTGTTCTATGTTGCTTACCATTCTTTCTAGAGTATCTAAGCAGTCAAATAATGTTGTTACTACATTACTAGTTACTTCTAGCTTTCCTTCTCTAAATTCAGATAAAACATCTTCCATTTTATGTGTTAATTCAGCTATATCACTAAATCCCATTGTTGCAGCCATTCCCTTTATAGTATGTGCAACTCTGAATATTTCGTTTAATTTATCTTTATTTCTAGGATTTTGCTCTAAATCTAATAGAGCCTCATTTAAAGTTTGTAAATTTTCCATTGATTCTTCAAGAAACATCCCCATATATTGAGATACGTCCATACTTTTTCACCCCTTATGCTTTTCTATAAATAAAAGTTGATACTTTTTCTAACCCAAACTCCTTGTAGTTATAAATACTTTCAGTTGCACCAACAAAAAGTAACCCACCTTTTTTTAAAGAATCTACAAATTTTTCAAAAATTTCTTTTTTAATTTCATTTTTAAAGTATATAATAACATTTCTACATACAATTAGATCAAAACCTTTTTCATAATCATCTAAAATTAAATCATGCCGTTTAAATTTTACCATGGATTTGATCTTATTATCTATAATAAATTTATTGTTAACCTCTTTAAAATACTTTTTTTGATAAAAGTTACTTACATTTTTCATTTCCATTATATGATATTCGCCAGCCTTAGCCCTTTTTAATATTGTTGTATCAATATCTGTAGCTAAAATATCATTTCTACCTAAGGGGTTTATTTCATTAAGAATCATTGCTATACTATAAGGCTCACAGCCTATAGAACAGGCAGCACTCCAAACCTTTAAATTTTTATTTGATTGTAAATATATTTTTAAGGTTTTTTCTAATTCCTTAAATAATTCCGGATTTCTAAAAAACTCTGTTACATTTATAGTTATAAAATCTAAAAATCTCTCTTTTTCTTCTTCCTCTGAAAGAAGAAGCTTTTTGTATTCTTCTAGATTTTTAACTCCTATCCTTGACATCAAGCTATTTATTCTTCTATTTAATTGTTCAGGCTTATATGCATTTAAATTAACATTAAAATGCTTGTACACCCAATTATGAAAATCTGTAAATTCCATATACCCTCCTATTTATTGCTAATTAAGCTCTGTATTTTTGAGGCAATCTTATCAATCGGAACTACATAATCTACATGTCCAGTTTCAAGAGCTACCTTTGGCATTCCATAAATCACACATGTATCTTCGTCCTGAACAATAGTTATTCCATCATTTCTTTTTACTTCAACAGTTCCTTTTGCTCCATCTTTACCCATACCCGTTAATACTACNGATATTATCCTGCTAGAATATATTGATGAAGCCGAAATAAATAGTTTATCTACTGCTGGTCTTACCCCCCAAACTGGTTGTTCTTGATTTAATCTTATTATACCAGGCTCTTTAACTACCATATGATATCCACCTGGCGCAATATAAACCTTATTTTTTTCAATCTTANATCCATCTCTTGCCTCTATAACTTCAAACCTGCACTTTTTATTAAGTCTCTCTGCAAATGCTTTAGTAAATCCACTAGGCATATGTTGAACAACTAATACTGCCGCATTAATATTATCACCAAATCCTGTTATAACTTTNTCTATTGCGTTAGGGCCCCCTGTTGATGCTCCTATTAAAATTATATCTCNTATTACTTTTTTATGTTTGTTTTCCAATAGTGCATCCCCCCCTATAGCTTCTTCAAATCATTTCCTNCAGTTTTAATGGTAACAGAACCCTTTTCACTATCGAAAATCATAGTTCTTCCCTTATTACCACCAACATCTTCTGCAATTATTGGTATAGCAAGTTTCTTTATGNCCTCTCTTGTAGCTTTGATATTTCTTTGACCTATGTCACTGACAATTCTTTTATCAGTAAAATTAAACATAGAAGCACCTCCAGCTATTTTAGCTGTTATACAGTCTTTATTACAGCCTCTGCTTATCATTTTAAGCACTAGATTCTCTATACCTAAATCTGCATATTTAAAAGGATTTACTACTTCTCTAAATTGTTTACTATCTGGTAACATTATATGTACTAATCCTGCNATCTTTTTTTCTCTATCNTATAGAGCAATNCCAACACAGGATCCAAGGCCCATAGTTATTAATGTATCCGGGGCAGATACAATAGCAGCATCAGCTATTCCAACTCTTACCTCTCTTTTTTCCTGCAATTTCTTCACCCCTGAAATATTATTCCTTCCTCTTCTACAGTTAAAATTTTATCTAAATTTAATAACATAATAATATTATTATTTTTTTTCACTATACCTGTAATATATCTTACCGATATTAATGTTGAAACTTCCTTAGATGCATTTATTTCTTCTTCAGATATACTTAATACTTCGCTTACACTATCTACTAAAATACCAAATTTATCTTTTTCTTTTTTTACTACAATTATCTTTTTATCATCTGACTGACTTTCTTTAAAATTGAATTTTTTCGCAAGATTTATAATTGGTAATACTCCACTTTCATAATTAATTACACCCTCAAAGAAATCAGGTACATCTGGAAGGGCTGTAGGCTTGTCATAACCTAGAATTCTTTCAACTTCCATAATATCTGTAGCAAAAAATTCATTATCTAATTTGAAAACTAGTATCTTTATCTCCTTCATTCTCTTTCCTCCTATAGAAGCAATTTATCTACAATTATACTGCCATCCTTATCTAAGTAAGCATGTACATTTTTAGACGCCTTATCCAATATATATTTTACATTTCCAACTATAAAAATAGTATTTTGATATGCTATATCAACTTTAATTTCACCATTTTTTTCAACTTCCAGTCTTGTAACTACTCCAGATTCATTTCCTACAATTGCAGCATCAATACCTGTTCCAGCTTTTAAATGTCCACCTCTACAAACTGAACTTTTATTGGTAAATTTAATATTGTCTTTAGCATAAAGATGGCTTGTAAATAATCCTTTTCCATTAATAAGAATATTACCAGCTACTTTTATTTCGGATTCTTGTCCATATTCCATTGTTAAATCTGTAGTATTCTTAGATTCTTCTTCTAATTCTATCAATTCACTGTTAATTTTCTCTATAATATCTTCTAGTTCTTTAATTTTGTTTATATTAGTTATACTTGTCCCTAATAATTTATGCTTTACAACATCTATAATTTCTGATTTGCGATAATCTTTTGTAGCGATAGAAATTATTTTTATACAAAGTTTAGGTAAATCTTTATATTTTGATTCTACTAATAAGCGTATAATCATTCCATCAGAGACATCTTCATTTATTAGGTTATTATTTTTCAAATATTCAACATTAGATAAGATTGATTCTATTTTATCTTTTAAATTAGTTAAAAGATTAATCTTTTCTTGTATAATTAAATGAATCCCCCCTATTTCTACTGTTGAACCTACTATATTACCATCTATTTTAGAAGTATTATTAGCCTTGATAACTGAATTAAAAGCTCCATCCCTTATAAAAAGCGAATTACCACAAAACACTTTCATACCGTCAGTTACTTTTCCTTTTACTTCAACATTAGCAGGAAAATTTATATTTCCACTAGCTAAATTCACATCAGCATTAAGGGTGTAAATTGGCTCAACCCATACAGATGTTTTATTGAAATTAGGCTTCCCTGCACTAGTTGAAATAAATTTATTATCTGTAAGCTTACATCCTTGCCCAGGTTTAAATTCAACTATTTTTTTAGGTTTACTTGGTATAACTTCTGAAAAAACATTAATTCCATTTACACCATCTTCTCCTATTATAATTTCGGCAAGAATTTCATTTTCTTTAACACTTGTTATATTATTTATACTTCTATAATCAATTTTCGCTATATTTTCATCTATTTCTACCTTTTTATTATTATCAAAAAGTATTTTNAGCCTATCTTCTATAGGAGGTTTAGGTTTTTTACCTTTTGCAATTAGCACTTTATTTACTTCCTTATTATTTTCTATGTATTCAATTGCAGATTGTAAAACACCGTATTTTATTCCAAAATCATNTAAATATCCTTTTATTTCATATTCCGATATTAATTCCGGGGGATTTTTGTCGCGTAAATTCTCGCTATTATCCTGATAAATTACAGTCATATAGGCCTCTGTTTTATCAGAATTAAAACTTATTTTTACATTTTTCTTAATTTTATTACTCTTTTCAAGAATTTTTCCTCCCAAAACACCACCTCCGATAAAATATAGCTTAAAATAATAATATCATAATTAAACGTTTTTTTAAATATTATTTAAAATCATAATGAAATTTTATATTATCTATAATTTTCAACATATTTATTTATTTCTTCCTCAAATTTTTTCATCAAATTTCTTAAGACCTTATTTTCTATATCTAATACCTTCTCATCAACCAAAGATATTGGCAGTATATTTGGTGATGTTCCAGAAATGAACATAGAATTTATATTATCTATTTTATTAAATTTAATTGCTTTCTCTTCAAAATCTAGACCTATTTTTTTACTTAAAGCAATTATTCTTCCCCTTGTTACTCCTGGAAGTACATCTTCTAAAGGTGAAGTATAGAGTTTTTCATTTTCTATCATAAAAATGTTTGATTTACTACCTTCAGTAATATACCCTTCCTTATTTACTAAAATTGCTTCGTAAGCATTATTTTTTTTAATTTCTTCTGTTACCTTAGCCCTAAAATCATTGTCTACTACTTTAGCATTAGGATTTGNCCTTTCTCCATGGTAAAAAATAGTTTTGACACCCTTTTCGTACATTTCTCTTGATGGATAGGAATGTTTTATACTAAAAACCTTCATAGTATCAGTTTTTATGTCAAAGGTAATTTTTATATTACCATAATCAATCTTATTTGCTTCTATAAGNCTATCTATATATTCCTTGATCTTATCATATTTATATGAAAAAACCTTGTTGGTTAAATTAAAGGAGGACTCTAATCTTTTTATATGGTCTTCGTAAAATAACGGAACTCCCTTTATTACTCTTATTACTTCATAGATAATTCTTCCCTTTTCTGTTGAATCACTAGTATAATTATTAACTTTTTCAATGTGGCCATCTTCTAAATAATATTCTAATATAGCATCCACGACAACCCCTCCTTACCACTCTTCTCTACATATATAACATAATACATAATGAGATATTCATTTTTATATGCATTATATATTTTACTATTAAAATTATCCATAAGAAAACAAAAGCGGCATCCTACTTTTTATTACCTTTTATATTTATATTATATAATAAAAATTTATTATCTTAAACCAATTACTCATACTTTAGTAAAATAATTAGAATTTTGTATAAAAATGAAGTTATTTTAATAATTTCAAGATATATGCAAAAAGAGTAATAAGCAAAATCTAACTTTCACCTATTACCCTTCACCTACTACTATTACTTTTACCTCTTACATCTTTTACTTCTATTTTAGTTTATTTAAAAATCTTTCTATTCTATCGATTCCATCATTAATTATTTCCTTGGATGTAGCATAAGATAATCTAATATAATTATCCAAGCCAAAGGCTATCCCAGGAATAACTGCAACCTTTTCTTCTTCTAGAAGGATTTTTGAAAAATCTAAGGAAGATTTTATTTTNGCTCCATTTATCTCTTTGTCAAAATAGCTGCTTATATTAACCATTATATAAAAAGCACCCATTGGCTTAATAAAGGATATACCTTTTACCTTACTTAATTTATCTGCCATAAAGTTTCTTCTATTTTCAAATTCTTTAATCATTTTGTTTACGCTATCTTGATTACCTTGTAATGCTTCAAGGGCAGCATATTGTGCTATAGAGCTTGTATTAGATGTCATATGGCTTTGCACGCTTCCCATAAGCTTTGCAATTTCTTTAGAAGAAGCTGAATATCCAACTCTCCATCCTGTCATTGCATAAGACTTTGATAGTCCATTTATTAATATTGTTCTCTTGTAGGCATCTTCAGAAATAGAAGCTATACTTATATGCTTTTCCTTATCATATATAAGCTTTTCGTAAATTTCATCAGATATAATTATAAGATTATTTTCCTTTGCAAACCCTGCAATAATTTCTAACTCATCTTTTGTATATATACTACCTGTTGGATTGTTAGGGCTATTAAGTATTATTGCCTTTGTTTTTTCTGTTAATACTTTCTTTAAAGATTCTAATGTATATTTAAAATCATTACTTTCATCTGTATTACAGAACACTGGTATTCCATCTGCTATTCTAACTAACTCCGGATAACTAACCCAATAGGGAGTTGGTATTATAACCTCATCTCCAGGATTTAATATAGCCATAAACACATTTGAAAGACATTGTTTTGCTCCTGTTGAAACTACAATTTGTTCCGGTTGGTAGTTTAAATTGTTATCTTCCTTTAATTTAGTACATACGGCCTTTCTTAACTCTATTATACCGCTGGTTTTTGTATATTTTGTTTTTCCTTCTTTCATAGCTTTAATAGCTGCTTCCATAATATTGTCAGGAGTATTAAAATCTGGTTCTCCAGCCCCAAAACTTAATACATCTATTCCTTGTGATTTTAACTCAGCAGCCTTAGCTGTTATTTCTAATGTTATTGATGGATTAATTTGTAATGCTTTTTTGGATAGTTCCATTTTGTACCTCACTTATTTCTATAATTTATTAATTTATTTAATAATTCTTTTTTTATTCCATAGCTACCAATTATATTTTCATTATAACATCCTTTTCCATGGTAATCACTTCCTCCTGTTATAAGAAGTTTATATTTTTTTGCAAGATTATAAAATCTATTAGTATCTTCCCTTAAGTGAGAAGGATGATACACTTCTAACCCCATTAAGCCAAAAAACTTCAACTCCTTTATTAAACTTTCAATAGCTAATCCCCTATAGACTTGACCAGGATGAGCCAAAACAGGAATACCTCCCGAATCTCTAATAACTTTAATAGCTTCTTTATAATTCAATTTATAACCTTTAACATAAGCAGGTTTATCTTTAACTAAAAAATTTACAAAGGCTGATTTATAATTATCAAANTATCCCTTCTTTACCATAGCATTTGCTATATGACTCCTGCCTACTGAATTTGTGGAATCTATATCTTCCATTGATAAGTTTATTCCATTTTCATTCAGCTTTGAAATAATCTTCTCTATCCTCTTTGTTCTTTCTTTTGATAACTTATTTACAGTACTAATTAAATTTTCGTTATGATAATCAATATAATAGCCTAATATATGTATTTCTAAATTATCAATTTCTGAACTTAGTTCAATTCCTGGTATTATATTTATATCATTATATTTCTTTTCTATAATATATTGTGAAGATATACAATCATGATCTGTAATAGATATGGCTTTTAATCCATTATTTTTAGCAGCTTCAACTATTTCTTCAGGCGTCAAATTTCCATCAGAAAAGCTTGAATGTATATGTAAATCTGCACAGTTCATTATTAAACACCTTATTTCTTAACTTTATATTATTTCTTACTACATTATAAAAATAATATCATTATTAAAATAAAATGACAATTAAAAAAGTGCTTATTAGCACTTTTTATTATTAACCTTCAAGATCTTCACTATAGAATTTTGATACTCTATCAAATTCATCTTCATCCGGAACTATTAATTCTCCACTTTCAGTCGCTCTAAATAAGTAAACTGAATCTTCATTTGGATCCTGAGCAAGTATATATTCATTTTCTTCAAATTCAAAAGCATCAATAATAGGACATGATATTACATTTCCTTTATCATCTTCTAAATCTATAACGAAGTGTTCATGATGACCTTCACCACAGCCACAATCTTCTCCATGTTCATGATGGTGTTCATGACCGCATGAACAATTATGTTCTTCTTCATGATTGTGTAGAGCGTTTTTTTCTTTTTCCATAATATAATCCTCCTTTAAAGGCATTTCTCTATTTAATTCTACCCTTAATCAATAAAAATTAAAAGTAAAATATTAAATATTTTTATTTTTGAAAATATAAGAAAAAATAAGGAGCAAAAGCTCCTTATTTTTAATAAATTATTCTTGTTCTGCTAATTTCTTGTATCCTGCTAATCTTTCCATAGCATCTTCTTCTGTCTTAGCAAATAATTCTTCAGCTTGTTCTGGGAATGCTTTTGCTAATGAAGCATATCTAACTTCTCCCATTAAGAAATCTCTGAAGCTAGCTTTTGGTTCCTTAGAATCTAAGCTAAATGGATTCTTAGTTCCCTTTAAGCTTGGGTTGTATCTGTATAGACCCCAATATCCGCATTCAACAGCTTTCTTAGCTTCATCTTGGCTGTTTGCCATACCAGCTTTAATTCCGTGGCTGATACATGGTGCATAAGCAATGATTAATGATGGACCTGGATAAGCTTCAGCTTCAGCTATAGCCTTAAGAGCTTGGTTCTTATCTGCACCCATAGAAATTTGTGCTACATATACATATCCGTATGTCATAGCCATCATTCCTAGGTCTTTCTTCTTAGTCTTCTTACCTGATGCAGCAAATTTAGCTATTGCAGCAGTTGGTGTAGATTTAGAAGATTGTCCACCTGTATTTGAGTAAATTTCTGTATCTAATACAAGAACATTAACATCTTCTCCAGAAGCAAGAACGTGATCTAATCCACCGTATCCGATGTCATAAGCCCAACCGTCTCCTCCGAAGATCCATTGTGATCTCTTAACTAGATAATCTTTTTCTTTTAAGATTTCTCTAGCATAATCAGCATCAACATTTTGTAGAGCTGCAATTACTCTATTAGCTCTATCTCTTGTTCCTTCACCACTGTTCATATGATCTAACCAGTCTTGAAGTACTGCTTTAACTTCTTCTGAAGTTTCAACTTCTAGACCTTTTCTCATATTTTCAGCAATTCTTTCTCTTATAGCCTTAACTCCTAAGAACATACCTAAACCAAATTCAGCGTTATCTTCGAATAATGAGTTAGCCCATGCTGGTCCATGTCCATCTTTATTTACAGTGTATGGAGTTGCCGGAACTGAACCACCCCAGATTGATGAACATCCTGTAGCGTTAGCTATCATCATTCTATCACCGAATAATTGAGTTACAAGCTTAACGTATGGAGTTTCTCCACAACCTGCACAAGCACCTGAGAATTCAAGTAATGGTTGTTCGAATTGGCTACCCTTAACTGTAGTTTTCTTCATTGGGTTTTTCTTTGGAGTAATATCATTAACTGCATAATCCCATGGTTCAATTTGATCATGTTGACTAGCTTGAGGTTTCATAACTAATGCTTTACCAGGAGCTGGACATACTTGAGCACAGTTTCCACAGCCTGTACAATCTAGAGGTGAAACTCCAATTGAATAGTGCATTGGTTCTTCTGTCTTTAATGCCTTAGCTGGAACAGTTCTCATTCCTTCTGGTGCATTGTTCTTTTCTTCTTCAGTTAATAAGAATGGTCTAATTGTAGCATGTGGACATACAAATGCACATTGATTACATTGGATACATTTGTCTTCTTGCCATTCAGGAACGTTAATTGCAATTCCTCTCTTTTCATAAGCAGCAGTACCTGGCATAAATGTACCATCAGCTAGATCTGCTAATTGAGAAACTGTTAAGTCATATCCCTTTTGAGCATTGATTGGCTCAACAATGTTCTTGATGAAATCTGGTTTAGCTTTTTCTTCCTTAACTTCATCAGCAGCATCTTTCCAACCAGCTGGAACATCTATTTTTACTATAGCTTCGATTCCCTTATCTATAGCAGCATGGTTCATATCAACAATATTTTGTCCTTTTTTACCGTATGAAGTTACAACAGCATCTTTTAGATACTTAACTGCATCTTCAACTGGAATTATGTTTGCAAGTTTAAAGAATGCTGATTGCATTATCATGTTAATTCTTCCACCAAGACCTACTTCTTGAGCTATCTTAACAGCATTTAATGTGTAGAATTCGATATTGTTTTCAGCAATATATCTCTTCATTGCAGCTGGTAATTTAGCTTCAAGTTCTTCTGGTGTCCAAACAGTGTTAAGTAAGAACTTACCACCCTTCTTTAAGCCTTCTAAAACATCATATTTATATACATACGCTTGGTTATGACATGCTACAAAATCAGCCTTGTCTATTAAGTATGGTGACTTAATTGGTGTATTACCGAATCTTAAGTGAGATACTGTTATACCACCTGACTTCTTAGAGTCATATGAGAAGTATCCTTGAGCATACATATCAGTCTTGTCTCCAATGATTTTGATAGCGCTCTTATTAGCACCAACAGTACCATCTGATCCTAATCCCCAGAACTTACATGCTTTTGTTCCTTCTGGTGTAGCATCTATATCTTCAACAACTTCTAATGAAGTATTTGTTACGTCATCAACTATACCTATAGTAAATCCATCCTTAGGATTTTCTGCAGATAAGTTTGCATAAACTGCAGCAATGTGTGATGGGTTTGGATCCTTAGAACCTAATCCATATCTACCACCAACAATAACTGGAGCATCTTCTTTTCCGTAGAATGCACTCTTGACATCTAGGTATAAAGGCTCTCCAATTGATCCTGGTTCCTTTGTTCTATCTAAAACAGCAATTCTCTTTGCTGTTTCTGGTATTGCTTTTAATAATTTTTCTGCAGAGAATGGTCTATATAATCTTACCTTAACTAAACCAACTTTTTCTCCTCTTGCATTTAAGAAGTCAACAGTCTCTTCAACAACGTCAATAGATGAACCCATTGTGATAATAATTCTATCAGCATCTGGAGCTCCATAGTAATCGAAACAGTGGTATTCTCTACCTGTTAATTTAGTTATTTCAGCCATATAACTTTCAACAACATCTGGAATATCTTCATAGAATCTGTTTACTGATTCTCTAGTTTGGAAGTAAATATCTGGATTTTGAGCAGTTCCTCTTGTTACTGGACGATTTGGGTTTAAAGCTCTTGCTCTGAAACCTTCTAAAGCTTCTTGATCTACTAATTTAGCTAGTTGATCATATTCTAAAACTTCAATCTTTTGTATTTCGTGTGATGTTCTGAACCCATCAAAGAAATTCATAAATGGAATTCTAGTCTTAATTGATGCTAAGTGTGCAACAGCTGATAAGTCCATTACTTCTTGAACTGATCCTTCTGCTAGCATTGCAAAACCAGTTTGTCTTGCAGCCATAACGTCTTGATGATCACCAAAAATACTTAATGAAGATGTAGCTAAAGCTCTTGCAGATACGTGGAATACTGCTGGCAGCATTTCTCCTGCAATCTTGTACATGTTAGGAATCATTAATAATAATCCTTGAGATGCAGTATATGTTGTAGTTAAAGCCCCAGCTTGTAAAGATCCGTGAACTGCACCAGCTGCACCAGCTTCTGATTGCATTTCCATAACCTTTACAGGTTGTCCAAATATGTTTTTCTTTCCTTGAGCAGCCCATTCATCAACGTGTTCAGCCATTGGTGAAGATGGTGTGATTGGGAATATAGCAGCTACTTCAGTGAAAGCATATGATATATATGCAGCTGCTGTATTACCATCCATAGTTTTCATTTTTCTCATCTTTTTGACCTCTCTTCCTTTATATAAAAATTAATAAATACGGCTAATACAGAACTTTATTAATACTGTATTTTATTAGGAAATAAACTTAGGGGAAACCAATTATATTTAAAGCTAAAATATATTAGTTTATAATATCCCCCAATTTTACTTACTATTTTATTATATAATACTATTTTAATTTTGCAAGTTTTAAAGCTTTCACCTTCTAAAACGTTAACCTTTTCAATTGCTTATTTTTCAAAATTTATTTCTTAATATTCTTTAAAATAACTTCCATAATGGCATTTACTCCATTTGACACTTGACTATTTTTCATGTTTTTAACTAAATATTCCCTTTTTTCTCTCAACTCTTTAATCTTTTCTAAAATCAATTCATCCTTATCCATCATTTTATCCTCATCTAAAACTATGGAATATCCTTCCTTTTCAAAAGAATTAGCATTAAGGATTTGATCCCCTCTGCTTATTTTTTTAGATAATGGAATTAAAAGAGTTGGCTTTCTTAAAGCTAATAGTTCAAAAATAACATTTGCCCCTGCTCTAGAAATAACATAATCAGCTGCTTTTAATAAATGAGGAAGTTCTTCTTTCACAAATTCAAATTGTAAATATCCCACTTTACCATTGAGATTCTTTGCTAAATTACCCTTTCCACAGATGTGAATGATATTGAAGGACTCTAATAATTTATCAATATTTTTTCTTATCTGTTCATTTATGCTTTTAGCTCCAAGGCTTCCCCCTATAATTAATAGGATCTCCTTATTGTCTTTAAAACCACATATTTTCTTTCCCTCAATAGAATTTCCAGTTAATATTTCTTTTCTGATTGGAGTTCCAGTTAAAACCCCTTTTCCTTCTTTAATATATTTTAAGCTTTCTCTAAATGTAACACATAATTTTGATGAAAATGGAGCTGCTAATTTATTTGCTAACCCCGGTGTTAAATCTGATTCATGAGAAACTACAGGAATTTTCCTTAAGGAAGCAGCGATAACTACTGGCACTGCAACAAAGCCACCTTTTGAAAATACGATATTTGGCTTTTCTTTTTTCAATATTTTATTAGCTTCAGCAATACCCTTTAACACTTTAAAAGGATCAGTAAAATTTTTCATATCAAAATATCTTCTTAATTTCCCAGAAGATATTTCATAATAAGGTATTTTTGCATCTTTTATTATTTCTTTTTCTATGCCGTTTTTGCTGCCAATATATTTTATTTCAAAGCCCTTTTCCCTTAAAACAGGTACTAAAGCCAAATTAGGAGTAACATGACCAGCTGTTCCTCCACCAGTCATAATAATTTTATATTTACTCATTTAAACACCACCCGAATTCAGTTTTCAGTTTTCAGTTTTCAGTTTTTAGTTTTCAATTTTCAGTTTTCAGCAAGGCTAAAAATTTTCCTTCATTGTACATTTTACACCATCTATGCTGATTGTTAATTATTTATTCTCACTTACTTAT
>JGI24710J26742_10001556_pt1 | contig 21018 bp, 24 predicted proteins | sample BioPla2DNA2_FD_26742 | JGI IMG/M metagenome (IMG submission 26742) | reverse complement strand
GGGGGGGGGGGGTGAGGAGAGAAGTGTGTATGGCGAGATGCCGGCTAAAGGTGCATTCGGGGTTCCCTCTCCGGCCCCCTCCCTGGCCCTCTCCTCTCACGGTCCGATGTATGGGATGATGCGGGAGAAGGGCGGAATCGGGTTCGCCTCTCAGGGGCTGGCTTTTTTTGGGAATATCGTGGTTGCCGCCCCTTGTCCGGGATGCGGGGAGGAGCGCGAAGCGCGGGCGGGGTGGGAGGGTAGGAGAATAGTGTCCAGGTTCATCTCCTCCTGTTGCGCCCCTCTCGGGCTCTCGCCACGAGAACCCCGCTCCTGCGCGGGAGCCCTGTAGGAGGGCCAGTATGGTTCTCGTCGGCGGGGAGGGGGTTCCCTCCCCGGCCCCCTCCCCAGGCGATATCCCCACGGTCCGGTGTATGGGATGATGCGGGAGAAGGGCGGAATCGGGTTCGCCTCTCAGAGGCCGGCCTTCCCCGTGCTTGCGCTCCGTTCGGGCTCTCGCCGCGAGAACCCCCGCTCCTGCGCGGGAGCCCTGTAGGAAGGCCGGTATGGTTCTCGTCGGCGGGGAGGGGGTTCCCTCCCCGGGCCCCTCCCCAGGCGATATCCCCACGGTACGGTGTATGGGATGATGCCGGCAAAAGGCGGGATCGGGGTGGGGGAGAGAGGAAAACAGTGCATGGCGAGATACTGACGAAACGGATAATCAGGCTATCTCCCCGGCCGCGCCCTTTCTGGGCTCTCGCCACCACGGTCCGGTGCATGGGATGACGCCGGTGAAGGGCCTGCTCTGAGTCGCCTCCCTGGGGCCGGCCTTTCCGGGGATATCGCCTGCACTGCCCCCGCCCGGGATCCGGCGAAGAGCGCGACCAGGATACGCACCACAAGTATAAGTCAGTGCTCCGAATGCCGGCTTACCCCTGCATTGAATCAGACTGGAAGGGCGCCCTCAGTATCTCCATTTGTTGCCGGCACATGTGACCTGCGCATATGACCTGCGTATATAGCCGGCGCAAATGAGATCCGTGCCCTCTGTGCCCTAAAAAAGTTATTCGGATGTGGCGATATACTCAAGTGCCTGTGCGAGTGCGGCCACGAGCTCCTCCTCCTTCTCCGCATACTCATACAGCGCCCGGTAGAGCATGAAGACGAGGTCGTAGCCATATATATCGACTGCTTCCTCCGGCGTGATGGGACTCTTGTAGGAGTCGACCCTGATATCGGTGGTGGTGTACATCACCTCGTAGAACTTCCCCTCCTCATCGAGAACGCATACCTGAGTATCGATGGGTTTGGTCGGATCGTCGGGGCGGTACGGGAGTGGTTCGGCCTTCCCGAGGACGATCATCTTCTTCTCGTAGTAATCCTGGTCGTAGAGCTCCCCGGACGCCTCCCTCTTTGCGCGCTGGAGCATCTCAAGCCCGATCCTTCCCACGACCGGCGTTGCATCGGCAGCCATCCGTGTGACGAGCGCCCCGATATTCTCCTGAAGCGCCGCAGTTGATTCTTCCTTCTTCGCCTGCAACTCCTCAAGGGTCTCAAGGAGTCGGGCGTATCCCTCTTCGATGATCGGATCCATGCTCACCTAATTCTTGCATACGCCAGCATAAGCGCACCGGTTTGTCCCACTACCCGGTCTGCCGGAGGCGTTCAATCCCGAGGGCGCCCGCGTACGCGAGTGTGCTCACGAGGATGATCGTCGCCCCTGACGGGACGTTTGCAAGGTAGGAGAGCCATATCCCGGTCACAGTGAAGAGGATGCCGAGGACGACGGCGCCAAGCATCATGCTCCATATGCGGGTGGCGTAAAGCCTGCTGATCGCCGCCGGGAGCGTGAGAAGCGCGATCACGAGGATGATCCCGACCACCCGGATAAGCATCACCACCGTCAGCGCTATCAGCACGAGGAGAAGGAGCGAGAGTCCTTCCACCGGGAGATTCATGACCTTCGCGTAATCCGGGTCGAATGTGACCGCCTGGAGCTCACGGTAGAGGAAGGCCACGACAGCGACGATGACCGCGGTGAGGGTCGCCATCAGGAGGATGTCCCCCCGGGGCACGAGGAGGATGTTTCCAAAGAGGTAGGAGAAGAGGTCGGGGGCAAACCCTGGTGTCAGGTAGACGAAGAGGATCCCGAGCGCCATGCCGGCCGCCCAGACCGCGCCGATGAGTGTATCCATCCGCTGCTTTGCCCGGAGCTGGAGCGCACCCATCCCGAGTGCTGTTGCGACGGTGAACCCGGTGGCTCCCGCGAGTGGATCTATACCGAGGAAGTAGCCGAGCCCTATACCGCCGAAGGATGCATGAGATATACCGCCACTGATCGCGACCATCTGCCGCACCACGACGTATGTGCCGATGATACCGCAGGCGATGCTCGCAAGTATCCCGGCGATGAACGCATTCCTGAAGAACTCAAGACCGAGTACCTCAAACATCGCTACTCCTCCAGATGCTCCGGGAGAACCCTGTGTGGCACTCCGTGCGCGATCAGGTCCACCGGACAGTGGTATGCATCCTCGATCATATCCTGCGTGATCTCGGCGGTGTCATGCGTGTAGAGGCGCCGGTTCAGGCAGGCGACCCGGGTCACGCGCCCGGGGAGCACCCCGATATCGTGGGTCACGAGGACAACTGCCATCCGATCCTGGAGACGATCCAGGATCTCGTAGAACTGTACCGCCGTCGGGGCATCCACGTAGACCGTCGGTTCGTCGAGGAGGAGCACCTCAGGATCGCCGACGAGCGCCCGGGCGATGATCGCCCGCTGTTGCTCCCCGCCCGAGAGGTTCTGGATCTGCCGGTCAGCGAGATCGGCGATCTGCATCATATCGAGGACTTCCTCCGTCCGCGCATGATCTTCTCTGCCGTAGCGCCTTGGGCGGCGGGTGATGTGACCGAGGCGGCCGGAGAGGATCATCTCCCGGACGGTGATCGGATACTGAAAGTCAAACGTCCGGAACTGTGGCACGTAGCCGAGGTTCTTTCGCATCGCCGGATCCCTGCTACCGTTGATCCTGACCTCACCGCGACAGGGGGTGAGGAGCCCGAGGATCACCCGGAGGAGTGTCGTCTTCCCCCCGCCGTTCGGCCCGATGATGGCGTAGAAATCATCAGGGTAGATGGCGAGGTTCACGCCCTCAAGCAGCGTCTGGCCGCGCAACCTGACCCAGACATCATCGACCTCTATCACGGGCGCGCTCATGAACCACCACTCACTGCAAACGCTGTGGCGACATGCCGCATATTTGCCAGGTAATCTTTTGCAAGCGGGCTTACCAGCACAACGGTCCCGCCGATCTCATCTGCTATCACCTCAGCGCTCCGGGTGGAGTACTCGGGCGACGCAAAGACCACCTTGATGTGCTCCTCCTTCGCCTGCGTGATGAGGTGCTCTATCCCTCGCGGGGAGGGTTCCTTTCCCTCGCTCTCGATCGGGATCTGCTCAAGACCGTAGTCCCGGGCAAAGTAAGCCCATGAGGGGTGGTAGACCATGATCCGCTTCACGCCGGATGCGGCGAGCGCCCCGGCGATCTCCTCATCCAGAGCGTCGAGTTCATCCTGGTAGGCATCGGCGTTTCGGCGGTAGGTGTCAGCGTTCTCCGGGTCAACCTCCATGAGTCCCTGGCAGATGTTCTCGACCATGATCCTCGCGCATCCCGGGGAGAGCCAGATGTGAGGGTCGGTTCCGGGGCGGCCACCCGCCCCTGTCGATATCAGGTCGATGCCGCGTGAGCAGTCGACGACCAGCATCCCGGGGTTCATGGCGGCGATCTTGTCCTTCCAGATGAGTTCAAACTCTATCCCCGATCCCATGGCAGCATAGACATCAGCCTCTGCAAGATCAGCGATGATCCCCGGCGGCGGTTCATATGTGTGCGGGTCGGCCCCCGGTGGCACCAGCAGGATCACCCTGACGTGATCACCTCCCACTCGCTCCACAAACTCCTGCTCCGGTGGTATGGTGACCGCGACAACGAGCTTTCCGTCGTCCTGCCGCTCGGTCCCGGTGCAGCCGGCGGTGAGTGCTACCAGCAGAAGAATTACAAAAATAAGAGCACGGTGAGCGACAACGCCTTTATGCTGTGATCTCATGGTTCTTCTCCTCAGGTTTGGTATGGGTCTAAATCTGGACTGGCATGAAGATAAATGTGTATCTATAGTTGCCTCTTCTGGCTCTCCCGGGGGCAGCAGCAACACAGATCATGCTCGATCTCCCCGCAGACGCTCATCATCGGGTGGCCAAGCGATGTGCATATCCGGTTCGTAAGATCCCGGGATACGCACTGCTCGATCTTCTTTGCCTCACTGCATGCCTCGTCGGGCTCAAGTCCGTGACGGCTGAGCATCAGGGCGACGATACGGTGGCGCCGGAAGAGGAATCGCGCGTAATCGGTGCCGTGAGACGTGAGTTTCACACCATGATAGGGGGAGTGCTCGAGATACCCGGCCTTTGCGATCTCCCCGAGCGCTTTTGTTACTGTCGATGGCGCGACGGAGAAGTGGGTGGCGATATCGGTCGTCTTCACGACGTCGTCCTGCATGTAGATGTACTTGAGGTACTCAGCCTTCCTCGGAGAGAGTTCATCCCCGGTGATACCCTGCATGATAAACAGATTGGTGCCTTCCTGCTGAAAAATTTTCGGTAAGGCTAAACTTCCCGCAGGAGTTTGCCGATGACGTAGTGGCGCCGGTTCTCTGTGATCACTGCCCGCCCTGAGAACCCGAACGGAAGATCCTCTTTGATGATGACATTGAGATAGGAGGGGTTGCGGCAGACGGTTGAACCGGGCATGTTCTTCTCGGTCGCGACGATCGCAGTCTCCCGGCCGATCCAGCGGTTGTTGTAGGCATCGTAGATCTGGTTTGCTTCACTGAGCAGCCTTCGGGATCGGTCTTTTCGTATCCGCTCGGGGAGATCCTTGAGGGCGGCGGCAGGTGTTCCAGGCCGCCGGGAGTAGCGGGTGATGTTCACCTTCACGAACGCCGTGCGTCGGAGGAGGTCGAGCGTCTGTTCGAACTCCTCGTCCGTCTCCCCGGGAAACCCGGTGATGAAGTCGGACGATATCATCATGTCGGGGTACCGCTTCCGGAACGAATCGACGATCTCGACTATATCGGCCGCATGGTAGCGGCGTTTCATCCGATCGAGGACGGCATCTGATCCGGACTGGGCGGGGAGATGGAGAAACTGGAAGATTTTAGGGCTCGCATAGGCGTCGATGAGCGGATCCAGGATCCGGTGCACCGATCCCGGGTGCATCATCCCCGGCCGGACGGCGAACTTTCCCGGGATATCGCTGATCTCCTGCAGGAGATCGGGGAGCGACTCCCCCCGGTCAATCCCCCAGGCGGCCACATCCTGCCCGGTCAGCTGGATCTCAAAGGCGCCTGACGCGACAAGGCGCCGGACAGCATCGAGGATATCTTCAGCCGGCGCGCTCCTGAGCCTTCCCCGCGCAAGCCGGGTGATGCAATAACTGCACCGGCCGACGCACCCGTTCGCCACCTGGACCACGCCGATCGCCCCGGCACCCGGGCTTCCGACGCCACCGGCGCGCTCATGGATCTCATCCGGGTGGATGATGCGAGGGGCGCAGACTGTGCTGATGAGGTCCATCTGGACGAGTGGCATGCACCCGGTCACGTAGAGATCCCGGTCGGCGAATGTCTTCAGGCGCCGGAGCATCTTTCGTTCGGTCGCCTCGATCACCGTGCAGGTGTTGATGATCACGGCATCCGCCTCGTCCGGTCCGGTCAACCTGCACCCGAGACTCTCCAGTATCGCTTCCAGCCTTCTGGCATCGGCATGGTTGTAGGTACAGCCGTAACTCTCGATGTAGACCGATCTTCCTTGCAGGCTATCTATAGTGATGGTAGGTGACCTCCTTCTGCGCGGTCAGGCTGCCGGCGGTACAGAGATCCTCCCCAATCCAGAGAGGTTTCGCCGGCGCCAGTGCGGGTGTTTCGCCTGAACACAATACTTAACCGCCAACATTACAATTTCTTTAATGGAATGATAAAAATAGGGTTGCTCGGGTGCGGCAACGTCGGGCGCATCATCGCTGCGCATGCCGAGGGCATCCGGGTTGTTGCGGTCTTTGATATCATCCCGGGGCGAGCCGAGGAACTTGCCGGGCTCTGTCATGCTCAGGCATACACCGATTTTGATCTCTTCATGCAGGAGGACTTCTCGATCGTCGTGGAGGCCGCCTCGGTCGATGCGGTCAAACTCTATGGTGAGGCGGCCCTCCGGTCAGGCAGGGATATTGCCATACTCTCTGTGGGAGCCCTTGCCGATGAGGAGTTTCGTGAGCGCCTCGTCGAGGTCGCGCGGGAGGCAGGACGGAAGATCCGTATACCGAGCGGCGCCGTCATCGGGCTCGATAACCTCAAGATCGGTCAGATCTCACCACCTGAGAAATTCCTGCTACGGACGACCAAGCCCCCTGCGTCGCTCGGGATGGTAGCCGGAGAGAGAACCGAGATATTTAAGGGACTTGCGCACGATTGTATAAAGCTATACCCAAAAAATATCAATGTCGCAGTAGCGTTGGGACTGGCGGCCGGCCGGGATGCCGACGTGGAACTCTGGGTCGATCCCGGAATAGAGAGGAATATTCACGAGATATTTGCCGAGGGCGACTTCGGAGATATCTACATCAGGGTCCGAAACACCCCGAGTCCGGATAACCCTGCAACGAGTTATATGGCAGCCCTCTCCATCCTGACGCTCTTGAAGAACCTTGAAAATCCTCTGGTGGTGGGGACATAGCAATGGAAATGGAGATTCGTGCGCTCAAAACCCAAAAAAACGCAATTATCATGGCGCATAACTACCAGCCCCTGGAGATCCAGGCGCTCGCCGATGTGGTGGGCGATAGCCTCGAGCTTGCGGTGAAGGCAAAAGAGGCCAGAGCAGACCTGATCGTCGTCTGCGGGGTCCGGTTTATGGCTGAGACGGCAAAGATCCTCAACCCTGAGCGAAAGGTAATCATTCCGGTTCTGGATGCGGGATGTCCCCTCGCCGATTTCCTGACGCCGGANATGATCCGGGAGGCGAAGAAGCAGCATCCGGATGCGGCCGTGGTGGTCTATGCCAACAGCACAGCGGAGAGCAAGGCACTCGCCGATATCGTCTGCACATCGGCAAACGCGGTTAAGGTCGTCGCATCACTCCCGAACGATACGATCCTCTTTGGACCTGACTCAAACCTCGCAGCGTACGTCCAGCGGGAGCTCCCCGACAAGACGATCATCCCGCTCCCACCCGGTGGCCACTGCTACGTCCATACCGGTTTTTCCATCGCCGACGTAGAGGCGGCCCGGAGAAAGGGTGGTGTGATCATCTGTCACCCCGAGTGCCCGCCGGAGATCCAGGAGAAGTCCGACCTGATCGCATCCACCGGTGGGATGGTCCGTGGCGCCGCCGGGGAGGGCGAACCCTGGTCGGTCTTCACCGAGCGGGATATGGTCTCCCGCCTCCGGGTGCTCTACCCGGACAGGGTCTTTTACGAGAAGCCGGAAGCGATCTGCGTGGATATGAAGAAGATATCCCTCGACGATCTCCTGCGGGCGCTCGAGTGTGAAGAGCACGAGATCATCCTCTCCCGGGAGGTCATGGATCGCGCGCGCCTGGCTATCGAGCGGATGATCGCCGTCGGGGCGTGAGCGTGTTGGTCCCGCTCGAAGACCTTCTCCGGTTCATCAGGGAGGATGCACCGTGGGGCGATGTCACCACCGATGCGGTCGTCCCCGACATCACCTGCCGGGCGGCGATCAGGGCAAAGGATCGCGGGATCATCGCCGGCCTTGCCGAGGCGCAGACGCTCTTTGAACACTTCGGTGTCACGGTCCGCGCGCGGTCCGCTGACGGCAGACCGGTCACCTCGGGGGAGGTCGTCCTCGACCTCGCCGGTCCTGCAAGGGCAATCCTCCTCGTTGAGCGGACAGCGCTCAACATCATCGGGCGGATGAGCGGGATCGCGACGCGGACACGGGCGGCGGTCGATGTCGTGCAAGGTCTCTCTCCAGACATCCGGGTCGCCGCAACCCGGAAGACAGCCCCGGGGCTCCGGGCGCTGGATAAGAAGGCGGTGATACTCGGTGGAGGTGACCCGCACCGCTACACCCTCTCGGATATGGTCCTGATCAAGGATAACCACCTTGCGCTGGTGCCACTCCCGGAGGCGATACGGCGGGCGAAGGAGCAGAGCCTCTACCGGGTGGTCGAGGTAGAGGTCGGGGTGATGAGTGACGCGATTATGGCTGCCGGTGCCGGGGCTGATATCATCCTCCTCGATAACATGACACCGGATGCGGTTTTTGAGACGGTCCAGGCGCTTGTCGAGCGGGGTCTCCGGGAGCGGGTGACCCTCGAGGTCTCGGGGAATGTTGCCGGCGGCGACATTGCCCGGTATGCCGCGACAGGGATCGACGTCATCAGCATGGGCGCGCTCACCCACACGGTCAGGAACTTCGATGTGAGCCTGGATATCGTGAAGGGTATGAGCACGGTTAGAATTCCATAGACAGATACCCGGCTTCCATCTCACAGGAGCCCGGGCTGGCCTCTTTTTTCTCGCTGCTACAGGATTCCCACGATGAGGTATGGCGCGCTCCGATCTTCCGGGCAGGGATGCCCTCATACGTCGCTTTGTACCCGCACCCCGCCCGGCGTCGGCTCTGATTATGCCCTTCGCCGGCCCACACACTGCTCCGCCCACCCTAATCCCGCCTTTCGCCGGCATCATCCCATACACCGGACCGTGGGGCTATCGCCTGGGGAGGGGTCCGGGGAGGGAACCCCCTCCCCGCCGGCGAGAACCATACCGGCCATCCTACAGGGCTCCCACGCAGGAGCGGGGGTTCTCGCGACGAGAGCCCGGGGAGGGCGCAAGTCCGGGGCGCCGGCTCATACACCGCTCCGCCCACCCCACCCGCGCCTTCGGCGCTCCTCCCCCGCCCTCGGGGCGGGGGCAGTAGTCGCGATATCCCCCGCAAGGGCACAAGCACAGGGAAGGCCGGCCCGGGGAGGCAACCCCGATCCCGCCTTTTGCCGGCATCATCCCATACACTGGACCGTGGGGGATATCGCCCGGGGAGGGGCCCGGGGAGGGAACCCCCTCCCCGTCGTCGAGAACCATACTGGCCCTCCCATAGGGCTCCCGCGCAGGAGCGGGGGTTCTCGTGGCAAGAGCCCGGGGAGGGCGGAACCGGGGTTGCCTCCCCCGGCTGCGCCCTTCGCTGGCATCCTCCCATACACCGTACCGTGGGGATATCGCCTGGGGAGGGGGCCGGGGAGGGAACCCCCTCCCCGGAGAAGAGAACCACACAGTCCCCCCACAGAGCTCCCGCGCAGGAGCGGGGGTTCTCATGGCGAGAGCCCGGGAAGGGCGCAAGCCCGGGGTGCCGGCTTCGAACATGCCTTTCGCCGGCATCTCACTACACACTGCTCTCCTATCTCCCCCACCCCTCCCGCACCTTCGGCGCTCCTCCCCCGCCCACAGGAAGGGGGCAGTAGTCGCGATATCCCCCGCAAGGGCACAAGCACAGGGAAGGCCGGCCCGGGATGCCGACCCGGCCATGCCTTCGCCGGTATCATTCCATGCGGTGGACCGTGGGGATATCACCCGGGGAGAACCATGCCGCCCCTCCCACAGAGCCCCCACAAAGCAACGCTACACCAGAGCGACCTTCCACGGTCACCATGCCGGCAGTCTGGTGCCCGCAAAAAACCCTTCGACTACAAAATAACCCGGGGATGGACTTGTGCTCACGAATGAGTCCGGACGGCGCTATGCATCACGACATGGGGGGCGTGTCCTCATCCATCGCAAGCTCATCCAGGAATGGCATCAGTCCCTTGATGTAGGCTACGGGCTCTCCCTCTCCCATCTCGATCTCTCCGTAGGCGATGACCTCAACGACCAGCGGGAGGTCATCCAGGCACTGGGTAAAGAGAGGATTTGACTCAGTGGCAAATTCGAGGAACGTATCGAGCCTGACAAACGGGCGTTCCAGGTCGGGAATACCCCTGTACTCCTGCAGATCCTCCTCGAGCGTGGAAGATACGGCCAGAGATTCCTCAAAGTAGAGATAAACGTGAAATTTCTGACGTTTCCCCATCCTGTCAAGTTCCCTGATATCGATCTTCGCGCCGGATGCAATACCGAGGCGCTCCAGGTCCGGCGGGAACGCTGTCCCCTCCAGTATACCGGTCGGGTTCACCATGGTACGATGATGGCCGGGGAAATAGAAAAATACACCTTCCGGGGCAAAATCTTATACTCAGGCGGTTCAAAATGAACATGAGGTGACCTATGACAGGGAAGGATTTGCCGGTACCGGGGCAGGAGATTGGCGATCCCGGTTGGGAACAGAAACTTCACAGGCACCTGGCGATGCTTGAGTCCGCGAACCCCAATGATCGGTGGCGGGCCGCGGAGGTTCTCGGAGAGATGGGAGACCGCCGCGCGGTGCAACCGCTGATCCAGGCACTGAATGATGAGTACGTCGATGTGCGATGGAAGGCAGCGAGATCTCTTGGAATCATCGATGGACGAGAACCTGTGCTCCCCCTGATACAGACTCTGGAGGATGAGAACTCCTGGGTCAGGACAGGAGCGGCATGGGCGCTCGGGAATATTGGCGATCCCAGGGCAGTTGAACCGCTGATCCGGTTGTTCGATGACCCAAAACCTCGCGTCAGGAAGATGGCGGCACGAGCGCTCGGGCGGATTGGTAACCCGCGGGCCAGGGAGCCACTGGTGCGCCTCCTCGGGGATACCAACCGCGATGTCAAGGCCGCAGCCCGGCAGGCGATCGACGATATCGGGACCGAGCGTGAGATCCCGAGCGTGTGACGGGTTATTCCCGCCCCGCGAAGGGAAGCAACCACATTTTCCATAAGACCGCACCCGCACCCGCGCCTCACAGGGCCGGCCGCGCAGTGATGGAACCACCCTCCTCCACACCTGATTGAATAATTAGCAGAAATCAGCTCTATCTGTCACCGGATCATTACGGCTATTTTATATATGAGGTGTCCCGGAGGATCTCTTATGGACTTATTCATGATGTGCGCCATTGAAGAGGCAGAAGCAGGCCTGCAGGAAGGCGGAATTCCCATCGGCTCGGTCCTGGTGCGCGATGGTCGGATCATCGGGCGGGGCCGGAACCGTCGCGTCCAGGACAACGACCCCGTGCTCCACGCCGAGATCGTGTGCCTGAGAAACGCCGGGAGGATCCAGAGCTACGCCGGGTGCACACTCTACTCCACGCTGATGCCCTGTTACCTCTGTGCAGGTGCGGTCGTCCAGTTCGGGATCGAGAAGGTCATAGCTGGAGAATCAGAAAATTTCCCCGGCGCGCGCGAATTTCTCGAATCCCACGGGGTGGAGGTTCTCGATCTCGACCTCGACGTCTGCAAGGAGATGATGGGAAAGTTTATCGAGGCACATCCTGACCTCTGGTATGAGGATATCGGGATGCTGTGAGCTGGCTCATGACAGGTATCGGACAGGTATCGAAACGCGCCACTGAACCGTCGTTGCCCCTGCCCTCCTCCCTGTCGGAGCCTGAATCGATTTTACGGTCGTTCACCTCCCGGCAGTGCCCGCGGCCGGATAGGGCGTCGGCGAAGAAGCCCCTCCCCGCCGGGGAGAACCATGCCGGCCCTTTCACAAGATCCCCGCGCAGGAGGGGTTCTCGTGCCGAGAGCCCAGGGAGGGCGTAAGCGCGGGGTGCCAGCCCCGAACATACCTTTTGCCGGCATCTCGCCATATACTGCTCTCCTCTCCCCCCACCCCGCCCGCGCCGGTCGTGCGCTCCTCCCCCGCCTCGGGGCGGGGGCAGTAGTCGCGATATCTCCGGAATGGCCGGCCCGGGGAGGCGAACCCGATTCCGCCCTCCACCGGCATCATCCCATACACCGTACCGTGGGGATATCACCCGGGGTGGGGCTCGGAGAGGGAACCCCCTCCCCGGCAAAGAGAACCATACTGGCCCTCCCATAGGGCTCCCGCGCAGGAGCGGGGGTTCTCGTGGCGAGAGCCCCGGAGGGGCGCAAGCCCGGGGCGCCAGCCCTGAACATGCCCTTCGCCGGCCCATACACCGCTCCGCCCACCCCTCCCGCGCCTTCGGCGCTCCTCCCCCGCCCACGGGGGCGGGGGCAGTAGTCGCGATATCCCCAGCAAGGGCACAAGCACGGAGAAGGCCGGCCGACCATGCCTCCGCCGGCATTATCCCACACACCGGACCGTGGGGATATCGCCCGGGGAGGGGAACCTGATTCCTCCCTTGCTGACCTCTCAGGAGACCTCCCGGCAGATCTGAAAACCCTTAAACAGACTGGATCTCCCCCGACGGAGCAAAAAAAAGTATTTATCTCGCAGGATATGTGCGTTCGACCAGCCTACCTCACGCGCCCAGCGCCTCCCGGCAGGCCGGGCAGAGCACCTTCTTCTTCCGATCCAGTTCGTCCAGTGTTCGCGGCCGGAACATGACGCATTCGGGTTCCCGGCAGTGCTCAAGTCCGAGGAGGTGCCCGAGTTCATGGGCGCCCTCCTTCGCGACCCGGTCGATCAGGTCGGCGTCATCCGGCACCCGACCGTAGTAGTCATTCCTGAGGCGGGCGGTCGAGACGACGGCGACGCTGCTCACCGGGCGTGCGAGACCGAAGACGAATTCGCATCCTCTGGTATAGAGATCACGGGGTGTGATGAGCAGCAGAGGGCCGGAGATCTCGTATCTGCGGGTGAGGGTATCCTGCATGCGATCCAGAATCTGTTGAGCATCGTGCTGGTTGCGCTCCCTATCGTAACCATCGATGAGGAACGGGCATTCGATGAGTCTGGTCTCTCGCCTGAGGATCATCTCGACCATCCGGGCGACCGGGAGCTCGATCCCTTCCAACCCCTGCTGATCCCAAAGAATATTGATGCTCATTACCTAATTTCTGGGTAATGCGCCACCATAAACATATTGAACGGAGTATCGGGGAGTACATCGCCGCCCGCTACCGGCGAGCCATAGAAGTAGGCATCGGCGATAACCCGGATGCCGCCCGGGTGATCGCGGCCGCCGGCGCACTTGCCCTCTGCACCGAGATCCGGCCCGGTATCTGGCATGAGGGGCTTGTCGTGGTAGCCGACGATATCTTCGAGCCCGATACCCGGCTCTACGCAGGGGCGGACCTGATCTACGCCGTGCGCCCCGGTGTGGAGATGGTGCCTCCCCTGATCGCGCTTGCTTCCCGGCTCAACTGCGATCTGTTGATCTACCACCTGGGTCATGAGGTATACGAAGACGGCGGGGAGATCGTGGATACAGGGCCGGTGATCCTCCACTGTTACCACCGCCGCGCTCCTTAAAAGAGCGTCGCCTGGCCCGGAGGGAGATCCTGGCCTTTCTCCACGGGATCTTCGGGCGGATCGGCCTCTTTAGTCTTCCTGACTCTCCCCGAAGATTTCTTCTCCTTCGCCTTCTCCTCTTTCGCCACACCTTTAACGATCTTCGTGGCCCGTGCTTTATCGTGGATGAAGAGATTGAGTTCATCGGCGTCCAGGTTGAAGCCGCGGACATACCCCTCCGGGTCCTGCTCGACGAGGATGCTGATCGCGGTGAAGAAGTCCTCGCGCAGGGCATTCTCCGGTATATGTGTCATCTCGCTGAGTTTCCGGGCGAGACCGGCCCTTACCGCCTTCTGCTTCTTTGACGCTCCCATCTTTCGCCAGCGCGCCGGTGGCATGATACGACCATGAACACCATGCCCGCCGGCCGCATCCGCGACACCGATGAGCATGATGGCACTTGCGTACCGCCAGAGGGTGTAGTACTGCCGCCGGAACGTCCGACCGATATACTCGTCCGCCCTTGATAAGCAGGCGTAACCCCTCGCCTGTGATGCGAGATCAGGCAGATGATTGAGGTTTCCCTCCAGCCACTGCTCGATGGTATCGGGGGTATCCTCGACCTCCATGGCCATGCGAAGCAGTTCGGCGTCATCCCTCCTGCCCGAGAGAACCCCTCCGACAAGCTCAAAAATGGTGGATCGTTCGTCCTTTGCAGAGGTCCTGAGGTCACCCATCTCCAGGCGCTCGTTCCCGATAGCGGCAGCGTAGAGCATGTTCACCGCAGCCCGCATATCGCCACCGGCGCGGCCGGCGATCTCGTCAAGCGCGGCGGGATCGCACACGACACCCTCTGCGGCACAGATGTGGCGGAGGCGGGGGACGATCGAGCGCGCCTGGAGCGCCCGGAACTGCACCGGCTCCGTGGCTGCCTTGAGGTCTTTTGAGAGGGCGTAGTAGTCGTTTGCGATCAGGATGATCGGTTGTTGTGATGTAGCGATGATCTCAACGATCGCCTTCGCCCCACCGCGATCCGCCTGCCCGTGCAGGTTGTCCGCTTCATCGAGCAGGATGAGTTTATGGCTCGCACCGGAGAGGCTACCGGTCATGGAACTTGAACCCGCCACCCGCTCAAGGGCCAGTCTGGTCCGCTGGTCGGAAGCGTTGAGTTCCACCACCTCCCAGTTCATGTCGTTTGCGAGGGCGTGGGCGGCCGAGGTCTTTCCGATACCGGGCTTCCCGTACAGGATCAATGGTTTCTTCTCCCGCGACCAATCCCGCGACCAATCGTATAGCTGCCTGATGGCAGCGGCGTTCCCCACAACGTCCTGGAGGTGTTGCGGCCTGTACTTCTCGGCCCAGTCCATAGCGATCTATTTGACGTGGAACATCAAAAATACAACCCGGTAGAGGAGGCGGGATGTGCGACACTCAGCACAGTCCCTCCACCTCCCGGACCATTCTTCTATCGCCGCGATCACTTCCAGAAGCAGAGAGCATAATACCGGTGAATCATATATATTATCTTTGATGAGGCAGAATACCATAAAGAAAAGTGGCGTGTTGGTGTTCTTGTGGTGAACGATTGCTCCACAGATACGGTAGCACAGGCCGTCAGGGAATACGAGGGCGTTACCCGAAAGAGGGTGATCGGGGATATGGTCCGGTCCCTCTGGGTAGATAGTCCCGATATCATCGCCTCGTTTGGTGAAGACGCCGCCGTCATCCGGCATAATGCGGAGGATGCGCTGCTGCTTGCGGCAGATGGCATCTGGAGCAAACTCATGGAGGCGGATCCGTTCTGGGCGGGGTACTGTGCCGTACTTGTGAATGTTCATGACATCGCTGCTATGGGCGGGAAGCCTGTCGCGATGGTCGATATCCTCTCGGTCACAGACGACCAGATCCGTGATGAGGTGACCCGGGGCATGGTCGCCGCATCCGCGCAGTTTGGCGTCCCGATTGTGGGCGGACACCTGCACCCGGGCACGCCATACAATGTTGTGGATGTGGCGATCCTCGGGACAGCCAGGATGGATCAGATCATCTTCTCTGATACCGCAGAGGAAGGAGATCTGGTCATCGCTGCGATCGATCTCGATGGTCGGATTCACCCCTCGTGCTGCTTTAACTGGGATTCGGTCACGATGAAGCCAGCTGAGGTGGTGCGGGCCCAGATCCGCGTTATGGAGGATCTCGGGAGGGATCAGCTGGTGACAGCGGGCAAGGATATCAGCAACCCCGGGATCATCGGAACCCTCGGTATGCTCCTTGAGGTGAGCGAGAAAGGAGCGGCGATCGACCTTGAGGCGATACCGAGACCGGACCTCGCCGCGCTTCGCCTGCCCTTCGAGCAGTGGGTGCGTATGTATCCCGGTATGGGCTTTATCCTGACCGCGAAGGAGGAGAATGTAGAGGAGGTCTGTCGCCGGTTTGCTGATGTCGGGATGACTGCGGCCCTCATCGGTGAGGTAAACGAGAGCCAGAAACTGACCGTCAGGTACCTGGGCCGGGAGACGCAGGTCTTTGATCTGGATCGAAACGGTATCATGCGGATCTTCGTCGAAGGAGAGGCATGCCGGTAAGGGTCGGGCTTGGCGTTGCATCCCCGGATGAGCGGATCCTCTCGACCATCCGGGCGGTCGGCGGGAAGGTCGATCTCGTTCTTTTTTCTCGCCCGGGGGTTGTGGATTCGCTCGAGAGCGCGGTTACTGTTGTCGAGGCGGAGAGCCCGGAGGCGGCCCTCGTCGAGGCTCTTGCCGGGGGCAGGATCGATGCCGCCGTCCGTGGTGACCTGCCTGCCTCCACAACCCTGAAGGCCCTTAAACGGGCCATGGATGTCGACCACCTGGAACGGATCGCTCTCCTTGAGACAGCGGACGGGCACCTCTTCCTCCTCGCCCCGGTAGGGGTCGATGAGGGCTGGAAGATCGCGGAGAAGGTACGGTTCGTTGAGCGAGGCAGGGAGATCGCGCGGAGCTTCGGTCTCGCAGAAGGGGTGGCGATCCTCTCGGGGGGGAGGCTCGGTGATATCGGGCGGCACCAGGTTGTCGATCGGACGATGGCCGATGCCGAGCTCGTGGCACGCCTGACCGGCGCCCGGCACACTGAGATCCTGATTGAGGAGGCGGCGAGACAGTACGGGGTGGTTGTCGCTCCCGACGGAGTCTCCGGGAACCTTATCTTTCGTACGCTCACGTTCCTCGGAGCCGGGAAAGGTCATGGTGCACCGGTAGTAAATATCGACAAAATTTTCGTAGATACGTCGCGCGCTTCAGTAGATTTTACGAATGCAATAATGCTCGCCAATTCATTAGTAGAATCTAGAACCTCGCGAATATGACTGTATATCTTAGAAATAACGAAAATCCTACCTTTTTTTGAATTGATGCCATTCTCTGCTGTTATGAGGATGCTCTGTCCAGAGGCCTCTCCAATGGGAAAGAGAAACGCAAATTTTCGAGATAATCCCGAAACGTTTAAATATTAACTCATACACCTCTTTTTAGAGGTGGAAGTAAATTATGGCAGATCTACCTATTGCTGCGGTTGTACGTATCGCAAAGAAGAATGGTGCTGAGAGAGTCGGCAGTGATGCTGCTGCCGCACTGGTTACAAAAGCCGAGGCATATATTGCCGAGCTGACCAGAGAAGCCAACAGGCTCGCCCAGCACGCGGGGCGCAAGACGATCAAGGCTGAAGACGTCGAGCTCGCGGTTAAGTCCGCGTAAACTCGATCGCTTATCTTTATCGGGGTCTTTCGGGACCCCTTTCTCTGACCAGTTCTTTTTTTTCAGGAATTCTCGCAATCGATGCCTGTCAGCAGGTATCACTATCTTTCAGGATGGTAGTACAGCCATGGCACTCCATGACCGGTATCCTGTGACTCAACCACTGCCGGATGAAGTCAGAGGACTATTCTCTGGCAGCGACCTCCTGGGGGAGATGGGGAGGACTCTCCACCACCGCTAGCAGCGCCCTGGCGCCCCTATACGCGATATTCAGCCACATCCAGATACTGAGAGGTAGAAAAGGTGGGTGGTACATAAAATACGGTTTATGCGCCGCTACATCGCTCTCAGGAGGATAACCCTCTCTGCCGGGAGATCCCTGAGTCTCCCCGGCGGCTACAGGGTCCCTTTGGTGCTCGGCACATCATCTATCGAGGGATCGATCGCCACGGCCGTCCGGAGTGCCCGGGCAAACGCCTTGAACGCCGCCTCAGCGATGTGATGATCGTTCCTGCCTGAAACCGAGATATGCGCGGTGATCCCCGCCTTTGTGCAGAGACTGAAGAAGAAGTGCTCGATGAGGTCACCCGGGATGCCTCCCGGGCCCACCGGCGAGAACTCACCCTCAAAGACGAGGTAGCCCCGCCCGCCCAGATCGATCGCCACCCGGGCGAGTGCCTCGTCCATCGGGACCGCAACATCGGCAAACCGGGTGATCCCTCTCCCATCGCCGACCGCTTCAGCAATGGCTGTCCCGAGGACGATCCCGATATCCTCGATGGTGTGGTGGGTGTCCACCTCGAGGTCGCCGGTCGCCTGGATGGAGAGATCCATCCTGCCGTGCCGGGAAAACGATGTGAGCATATGGTCGAAGAACGGTATACCGGTCTCGATAGTCCCGGCCCCTGTGCCGTCGAGGTCAAGGGAGAGGCTTATATCGGTCTCCCTTGTGGTGCGGTGGATCTCACTCGTCCGCATGCGCCACCTCCAGGAGATCCGAGAGCCTGATTATACCCGCATAGAGGGCCGAGCCCGGGACCGCACCCGCCGCCCCGAGGCTCCGGAGCGCCCAGATATCCTCCACGCTCGATATGCCCCCCGATACAACGACCGGGACACTCACCCGGGAGAGGAGATCCTCCACTGGAGCGAACGCGATCCCCTGCTGGAGCCCCTCCACATCCACGTTCGTGTAGAGGAGCGATCCCGCGCCGAGACCTGCAAACCGCTCTGCCCAGGTGAGGTAACTCCCCGCAGGGCGCTCCCATCCCTCGATCATCACCTCTCCACCCCGGGCATCGATCCCTGCCATCACCCGGTCGCTCCCGAACTCCCTGGAGAGCACCCGGATAGTCTCCGGCTCCCTGACAGCAATGGTCGAGAGGATCACCCGGTCGACACCGGTATTGAGCCACCCCGTGGCGTCCTCCACGCTCCTGATCCCGCCCCCGAGTTCGACGAATGCGTTCGTATCGCGGATGAACGTCCGGATCATCTCAGCGTTCTTCTGCGCACGGCCAAACGCTCCATCGAGGTTGACGATATGAATACCGTCCGCGCCCTCCTCGAGCCATCGGCGCGCCCAGTCATCCGGGTCACCGTAGACCGTCGCTGCCTCAGGCCGGCCCTGCACGAGCTGCACACACCGACCATCCAGGATATCGACTGCAGGATAGATCTCCATGTTCCTCAGCGTATGATCCGTTCAATAGGCATAACTAATATGTCTTTTGCGCCGGCCCGCTTCAACTGGTTGATCAACTGATAGACCCGGTCCTCTTTCACGACTGCATGAACAGCGACCAGGTTCTCGTCGGATGCCACATCCATCACTGTCGGCCCGGAGAGGCCGGGGAGAACCTCGCGCACATCCGCAAGGGCGCTCCGGTGGACGTTCATCATCAGGTAACACTCTCCCTTCGCCCTTATGACGCTCTCAAGGGCGAGGACGAGTTCATCGACCTTCTCCCTCTTGTGAACAAGGGCGTTCACGTTTACCACCAGGATCGTCGTGGATGTGAGAACCTCCTCGATGACGCGGAGATGATTCGTCCTGAGCGTCGTCCCCGAGGATGAGAGGTCGACGATGGCATCAGCGATCCCGAGATGCGGCGTCACCTCACACGCCCCGCCCACGGTCACGATCGTGACGGCGATCCCGCGCTCCGCGAAGAACGATCGCGTGATCGACGGGAACTCGGTCGCCACCTTCGCACCATCAAGGTCTGCGACGGTCTCGATATCCGACTCCTCCGGCACGGCGACGACGAGCGTCGCACTGCCTATCTGGAGGTCGAGGATCTGTTCAACCGCAGACCCACGCTCCATGACCATATCCCGCCCGGTGATACCGAGGTCAGCGACGCCGCTTGCCACATACTCCGGTATATCGATCGGTCGGGCAAAGAGGATCTCAACGTTCGGGTCGCGGGTCCGGGCGATGAGCCTCCGCTCGCCGCCGTTGATAAGGCGAATCCCGCTCTTCTCGATCAGTTCGTTGACGGGGCCGGAGATCCTGCCCTTATTCGGGATGGCTAGACGAACGACCCCTGACTCCCGCTCTCTGAATGGTGGTCTGCTCATGAGTTACTCATCAGAAGGTGGAGAGTTCTCCCCTGATGACCTTCTCGGTGACGGTGGTGATCTTCTCCAGCCACCCATCGATGATCCCTTCAACATCGGGCTTGATGGACGCGATGTTTGCGCCGGGTTTTGTGAGGATCTGGGCGCTCGCCACGTGGGGCTGGTCGATCGGGTAGCCGATCTGGGAGAGCATACGGATGTATATCTCCTCGATACCGTCGACCTCGGCGACGCAGTCCTGTGCTATACGGGTCGCGAGGAGGTTATAGATCTTGCCGATATGGTTGACCGGGTTCTTGCCGCTCGTCGCCTCCATGCTCATGGGGCGGTTCGGGGTGATCAGCCCGTTTGCGCGGTTTCCGCGACCGACCGACCCATCATCGCCCATCTCAGCCGAAGTCCCTGAGACCGTCAGGAAGACGCTGGCGCAATCGAGGTCGTCAGCGGTGTTGATAGCGACATTGATATCCCTCTTCGTGTACTTCTTTGCGACCGCTGCAATCTCTTCGGTCAGGATGCTCTTCTGTTCGATGTATTCGCGGATACCTGAACAGTAACGGTCCACAAACGCCATCGCGACGGTGAGGGTGAAGGTGTCGCCGTCGCGCAGGCACATGATCTTGCAGTCCTGGCCGATGACCGGGTACCGGGGCCGGAGGGTCTCATCGATGAATGCAGAGACGCCCTTTGTTATGCTCTCCGCCTCACTGAACGGTGCATGCCCGACGCCAAACGACGTATCGTTCGCCCGTGGGATCTTTCCCTCACAGGACCGGAAGACATCGCAGAGATCGGTCGACCCCGCCCCCATCCGACAGTCGACTATGATGTCGCGGTCCATGTTGATGGTGGGGAGGATCGTCCTGATGTAATCCCGTGCCGCCTCGACAGCGATCGCATCCGCCGGGATGTTCACGCCGTCAAAGGCCCTGGTCGCCCTGCCGGATATGAGGAAGTAGATCGGTTTTGTGATCCTGCCGCCGCCGAACTTCGGTATCGACTCCCCTGCCACGACCTCACCCTGGTCGGTGTTGTGGTGCAGGACGGTNCCGCACTCTTCCAGGTATGCCCTGCTGAGNGCCCGGCTGATCGATTCCGCTATACCGTCCGCAAGGCTGTCGGGGTGCCCGAGGCACTTTCGCTCCACCAGTTCGACCTGCTGCCGCTCGATCGGGATCTGGTCAAGCCCTTCTACACTGATGTTCCTGGTCATAAAATCCACCGTAGTTCTAATTATTATAGAAGAAATGACTGCAACTCATATAACTATTTCTAACTGTCACCACGGATGCGGATGTCAGAGCGGATGCCGATTTTGCATATGCCATCCCGAAAGACCCGCACCATGCCACCACTCT
>JGI24710J26742_10001552_pt1 | contig 21059 bp, 20 predicted proteins | sample BioPla2DNA2_FD_26742 | JGI IMG/M metagenome (IMG submission 26742) | reverse complement strand
CGAGATTCTTACCACGATTGACAGAATGTATAATTTCAACTTCTTGATGCTTCTGCCTGTTTTAGTGGTCATCGTCCTGATTGTCATGAAAAAGCCCACATTACCCACTTTTGTCGCAGGTTCGGCAACGGCCGCCGTCATTGCGATGGTGTTCCAGGGTGCGGGTTTAAAAGAGACGCTCAGTGTAATGTATTCCGGTTTTTCGATTGAAACGGGGTCTTCCATTGTCGACGCCATGCTCAATCGAGGCGGCTTTACAAGCATGCTGAGTGTGGTCGGACTGCTCATCGCAGCGGGAATATTTGGTGGTCCACTTCGTACAGCGGGAGTTGTTGAAATATTCCTTGAGTACACAAAGAAAATGGCAAAGACACCGAAGTCAATGGCGCTTGTCACCATCTTATTCCATGCCGTGTTCTTTACGATCACCGGTGCGTACTATGTCAGTTATCCTGTCGTGGGAAGCATGGTCAAAGACCTATATCCTGAGTACGGACTCCATAAGAAGAATTTGATGAGAGCGATGCTTGACACAGGTACGGGATTGGCCCCGCTGGTGCCTTGGGCAACAACCGGGGCGTATACCGCGACGACCTTGGGAGTGTCCAATATGGCGTTTGCACCGTTTGCTCCCATGCTTTGGCTCTCGATTGTGTTTTCGATTCTCATCTCTGTAACCGGGATCGGTCTAGCAAAAGATAATCCCGCAGCGGAATAGAGGATTTCGGGGTCAATGGTATTCTGACATCAGGGCTACAGTGAAAGGATAGTGAAAATGGAAAAAATGCAAAAACTGTATCACGATTTGATTCGAATCAACAGTGTCAGCGGAAACGAAAAAGAGATCGCTCTCTTTATAGGAAGTAAACTGGAAGAAATGGGTCTTGTTCCGCGTTACTCACAGTATAAAGACATGGAAAACAGTCTCTCGGTCAGCACGTCGATTGACAGTGGAAAACCCGGCAAAAAGATGCTCCTGATCGGTCATATTGATACGGTTGCATTTGGAGAAGGCTGGGATACGGATCCTCTTGAGCCGACGATCGTCGATGATCGAACATATGCCAGAGGAGCGATGGATATGAAAGGCGGCCTTACCGCCGTTCTTGAAACGTTGGAATACTTTGTCAATCACAAGGATGAATTCAACGGTGAGATTGTCGCTGCTTTTGTCGCTGACGAGGAAGTTCTCTCAAGAGGGACGTATCAATTAGCGGCGGAAGGACTGACGGCCGATTATGCCATTATGGCCGAGTGCAGATTTGACAATGTGGCGATCGGTTTTCGAGGGAGATATTCGATCGACGTCATCGTCTCGGGGGAGAGCACACATACTCAGTATTATCCCAATAAAGGCGAGAATGCCATCGTCACGGCGGCAAAGCTGATTCCGGAAATTGAAAAACTCTCGACGCTCGTCCATCCAAAACTCAAGCACGGTACATGGTGTGTCCGGCATATCGAAGGCGGAAACGCAGGCACTCTCGTCGTCCCTGACCGATGCCAGATGTTAGTGGAGCGCTTTGTTGTTCCCGGCGAATCCTATGAATCGTGTGAAAAGCAGCTAAAAGATCTGGTCAAAGAGATGGGGATCGAAGACAAGGTTGAGATTCGACTTCGTCCGCGAGAGCTTCCTTACATGGAACCGTTCTCCTTACCCGAAGATCACGAATTGGTATTGGCTCTTCAGAAAAACTATAAAGATGTCTGCAATAAAGACCTTCCCGTTTCCTATGACATGTCTGTATGTGATACGAACATATTAGTCGTAACTCTTGGAATTCCCACCGTCACATTTGGACCTTCCGGAGGCAATATGCATGGCGCAAATGAATATGGATATTTCGATCACATTGTTGCCAGCAAGGAAATTTACATTCGCACCGTCAAGGATATACTGAAGTAAACAAACCAATAAGAATGAGTCTATATCAAGACATATAAAAGCGCGCCCCTTCCTTCGAGGGGGCACGCTTTTGAAAACATCCGTACGCGCTACCGAAGAGATGCAAATTAGGCTATACTTTATCATAAGGTCATTTCGTGATTTTGCGTATATGGATAAAGATGTTGCGAGCCCGAGTGTATCGCAGAGGTGAGGAGAGAGAAGTGATCCTGAAGAAATCACATGACAACATGGAAGAGAGTGTGGGCATTGCCCGATGCCTGACCTTTGTCGGCGGCTATCTGAATGCCTATTGTTTTTTTACCAGAGGGGGATCCTTCGGCACGTTTCATACGGGAAACATTGTCCGCGTGGGACTTGCCGTTGTCCAAACGGATCCGACCATGCTTTGGAGTGCTTCGATTCCGTTGATCGGCGCTGTCGCGGGCGGTCTGTTATCCAATGCTCTTCAACGCGCCGTGTCAGACAGGCTCATCTTTCAAAGGCGTGTGATATTCATGCAATTGGTTGTTTTTTTGGCAGTCGGCCTGCTCTTTGGCGATTCGACTGACGGAGTGGTGAATTTTATCATTCCCATGGTCTCCATGTTTCAACTGAGCAGTTTTCGGCGAGCAGGAGATCGCATACACAATTCAACGATCATGACAGGGAATCTGCGAACCCTTACTCAGTTGTTGTTTGAGATGGTTCTCAAAAGAGATAGACAAAGCACGAGCGAGTTTCTCTCTTATTTTCTTACCTTTATTTCTTTTTTGATTGGAGTTGTATCCGGCGGCGTCATCAGTTCAGCAGTGGGGAAAATTTCTGTTTGGGTCTGTGCGGCTGTCATGGCGTTGATCTTATTTGCATCACGAACATATAGGCGGGCAGCCTGAGCGCAGCCATAGAAACATAAAACCTTCGCCTTCTGAAGAGTTCAGATGACGAAGGTTTTTTAGATTCAAATGGGTTTTATGCTTCGTTGAGTCGGTTTTCCAAGGCGTCGAGCTGATCCATCAGCCGCCGGGGAATTCTCTCATAACCTTCATAGTGATTGCGAATGGATGCGAGTTCTTGTTTCCAGGCTTCCTTGTCGACTTCGAGAAGTTCCTCCATGACTCCTTCTCTTAGATCGAGTCCCTCCAGGTTGAGGTCTTCTATTTTAGGCAGAAGGCCGATAGGCGTTTCTACGGCTTCCACTTCTCCTTTGAGGCGCCTGGTGATCCAGTCGAGCACGCGGCTGTTGTCGCCAAAGCCCGGCCAGAGGAAGTTTTTATCTTTGTCTCGCCTGAACCAGTTGACGCTGAATATTTTAGGAAGCTTCTCTCTTGAAGATTTGTCACCGATTTCAAGCCAGTGCGCAAGATAATCTCCGATATTGTAACCGCTGAAAGGAAGCATCGCAAACGGGTCGCGGCGCACTTGTCCAATCTTGTCGCTGATGACGGCGGCGGTCACTTCACTTCCGAGTACGGAGCCGAGGAAAACACCGTGATCCCAGTCAAAGCTTTCATTGACAAGCGGGATCGTCGAGGGGCGCCTTCCGCCTACGAGGATGGCATCGATCGGAACACCTTTGGGATCTTCCCAGTTGTCGGCAATACTTGGGCACTGACCGGCGGCTACGGTGAAGCGGCCATTAGGATGAGCCGGTTTCCAAGCGTCTCCCTTATGCCAGTCGTTTCCCTGCCAGTCGATGAGATGTTCGGGGACGGGGCCGTCTATGTCTTCCCACCAGACATCGCCTTCGTCTGTCAGAGCGACATTGGTGAAGACCGTGTCATGGGAGACGCTGGCCATAGCGTTGGGATTGGAGGCGGTTGATGTGCCGGAGGCGACACCGAAGAACCCGGATTCAGGATTGATGGCATACAATCTGCCGTCTTCTCCGAAGTGCATCCATGCAATATCGTCGCCGACCGTTTCCGCTTTCCAGCCGGGAAGGGAAGGCTGAATCATGGCTAGATTTGTTTTTCCGGTTGCCGACGGGAAGGCGCCGCAGATATAGAACACCTCTCCTTGTGGATTGGTCAGCTTTAATATCAACATGTGTTCTGCCAGCCAGCCCTTTTCTCTGGCGATGGAAGAGCCGATGCGCAGGGCAAGGCATTTTTTCCCGAGAAGGGCGTTCCCGCCGTAGCCTGAACCAAAGCTGATGATCTCTCTTGTTTCGGGGAAGTGGGAGATATATTTTTTCTCCATGGGAGCACATGGCCAGGGGATATCTTGCTGCCCCTCTTCAAGGGGATAGCCGACTCCGTGAAGGCATGGGACGAATTCAGCCCCTTCTTCAATTTTTCTGAGGGCTTCCGTGCCCATGCGTGTCATGATGCCCATGTTGATGACAACATATGGACTGTCTGTCAGTTGGACGGCAAAGATAGACATGGGAGAATCGATAGGGCCCATGCAGAAGGGAATGACGTACATGGTACGCCCTTTCATGGAGCCTTTGAACAGATCTCTGAGGATTGCCTTCATCTCCTGAGGATCCATCCAATTGTTCGTGGGACCGGCTTCTTCCTGCGTCTTTGAACAGATGAAGGTGCGGTCTTCTACGCGTGCTACATCGCTCGGGTCGGATCGGAACAGCACGCTTGAGGGTCTGAGTTCGGAGTTTAGGCGAATGGCGGAGCCTTTGCGCACAGCCTCATCGATCAATCTTTCTCTCTCCTCTAAGGAGCCGTCACACCAGTAGATGGCGTCGGGTGTCGTCAATTGTGCAATTTCTTCCACCCATTTGTTCAATGCCTCGCTCTTGCTCATTTGTACTCCTTTTTTCTTTTGAGTCATCCTCATTTGATGTATACTGTTTTCAAAGGAGGATGTATGCGTAAGATTTTCTTTGGTTATCTTTTTATTATGGTTCGATTCCTCGTCGGAGGATTTGATATATTTCCAGATCCCATAGGATATGGTTTGATTTACTTAGGCGCGTTGGAGCTTGTCGATCGTGATCCGAATTTTCTCCGGCTGAAAAACACGGCCATGATAGGGGCGATTTTCACTCTGGTTGTGCTCGGTTTTGATGTGTTCTCATTTTCTATGGAGCCAAGTGCTACAACGGTGATCGTCGTTGCCATTCTCAGTTCCGCCATCGGACTTCTGATTATCTATTACAGCGGAATTCATCTTTTTGAGCCGCTCGGCCAACTTCCTTTTAACGAAAAGGGAGTCGCTTCTGTTGAAAGACTCAAACGAACTTGGATGAACTATTTTATGGCGATGTCCATTTCAACAGGCCTCGTCTTGTATATGCTCTTAAGCCCGAACAGCTCTTCATTTATGATCGTGGTTGTTGCGGGGATTCTCAGCCTCGTATTTGCTGCTCAGTTTCTGGTGCGGTTAAACCGATTTACGATCAATGAGGCAAGGGGCGACTATGGCCTCCAACTTCCGGCGATCGAAAACGACCCTGAGGATTAGAGTAAATGCCTCAATTGTGCAAATGAGAAAACTTCACAGGCGATGGGAAGATCATCGGGTCTTTCCTTTTTCTTGTTGTTTACCCAACAGGCATCGATGCCGTAAAGAGCGGCTCCTCGGATATCTGAACGGAGAGAGTCTCCAATCATTAGCATACTCGCTTTTTCGATATCGTCAAATCCCTTTAGACCTAGGCGGAAGAAAGAGGGATCCGGCTTTGACACGCCGATTTCTTCAGATAATATGCTGTGGGAAAAATACTCTTGAAGAGATGAGACGGCGAGCCGGCCTCTTTGGATCGCTGCGATACCGTTACTGGCAAGTACGAGAGTGTACTTTTTTTTCAAGTACTGAAGTGTTTCGCGGACTCCTTCATATAGCGTCGCTTCTTGAGACAGATAATCTTCGTATACTGAACTCAGCTTCGCGGGTGCGAGGCTGAGCTGAAGATCGGCTGCCAGTTCGTAAAAGCGCGTGCTTCTGATATCGTTAATCCTAATCTCTCCCGCTTCAAGTTTTGACCAGAGCTTGCTGTTGTACTGTTCATAGGTCTCATAGAGCGAATCGACAGGAGGGAGAGATAGAGCCTTCCACATCTTTAGGATGGCCCTTCTTGCGTCTGCGTGAAAATCAAAGAGAGTGTCATCAGCGTCGATGAGCAGCAACCGGTACTTTTTCATAAATCTTGCCGTTCTATTGTCACTATATGTATAGGAATTATCGTCTGCGTGTCTATTATAGCAGTGTTTCATGGAGTTTGCTCTCGTGAGGGGCTGCTCTGTTTCTTAGTGATTGACAATTCTCTTCATCTCGATGAAAATGTTCATTGTCGGAGGAAGTATGAAAAAGCTTTGGACGAAAGACTTTACCTTGATTACCGCGGGAACTATCGTCAGTGCGATAGGGGGAGAGGCGATCAGCCTCCCGGTGAGCCTTCTTGTCTTCGACGAGACAGGTTCTACTTTTTTATCGGCTCTATTGTTTATTGCCGGGTTTGTTCCTGATATCGTACTTTCGGTGCTGATAGCTCCGCTTATCGATCGCTCGAATAAGAAAAATATCATCATCAGCATAGGCTTTTTAATGAGCGCTCTTTTCTTTTTAGCGGGATTTACTGTGGCTCGTAGAGAGTTTTCCTTCTCGCTGTATATGATCATGATGTTGATTCTCGGGGTGTTGAGCTTGATTTATCGACTTGCGTTCAGCGCCTGGTATCCCGACCTCATTTCTCCGGGACTTGAACAAAAGGGATATGCCGTCAGCTCTACGATCTATCCGACGGTGATGATCGTCATGGCCCCTGTGGCGGCATTTCTTTATAAGACAGTTCCAATCGATCGGATCTTCATCTTTATGGGGGCGATGTTGTTTGTATCGACGGTTTTGGAATCTTTTATCAGTGTTGACAATCCGAAAGCATCGGGAGAGCTTACGTTTGCATCCTACTTAGAAGATTTTAAAAGCGGGTTTCGTTTTATTCGGGAGGAAAAGGGGCTTCTTAATATCTACACGTATCTGGGGATATCCAACGGTGTTTCCATCGGCAACTGGCTGATGTATCAAGTCTATTTCCAGTCGACGGCAGCTCTCGGCGTCACGCTCTTCGGTTTTCTGCGTTCGGCTGAAACGCTTGGGCGTGCGATCGGAGGAGTGCTTCAGTATCGGCTGGAAGTGCCGACCGATAGAAGGTATGATCTTACAAAGTTTGTCTACACGATCTATGAAGTGATCGATATGAGCATGCTGTTTATGCCGTATCCTTTTATGCTCGCAGGAAGATTTTTGTGCGGGATTTTGGGCGTCTCCTCCGCCACCATACGCGAGGCGGCGGTGCAGAGCTATTTGCCCAGAGAGATGAGGGCAAGGGTCAATGCGCTGACGGAGACATATTTCTCTCTTGCCATCGTCGTATTTCAGTTTTTTGCCGGCTGGCTGGGAGAGTTGATGAGTTACAGGACGGTCGTACTGATTATGGGCTCCTTTTCGCTCATAGGGATCATTTTCCTGATCGTGCTTCCCACAGAAGACAACCGAAAAGTATATGAAGCAACCAGGGTATAAGACCGGTTTGCGCAAAGGAAGACAAAGGCTCCCCTGCTGTACTCGGCAGATGAGGGAGCCTTTTTGTTCAGTGTATAGGTATGACTATTCTTGGGGGAAGAGGGCTTCGGTGATACGGGTGAGAGTGTCTTCGGTAAATCGCCATTCTCCCTCGATTTTTTTTAGTTTGAGTTCGACTTCCCGGCTGACTTTTTCTAAGGAGTCGAGATCGAGTTCCTCAAGCGCTTCGACCAGGACTTCTGAGATCGAGTGAGGATCTGAATCATCAGAAACAGAAATGCCTGCCAAAGCCATTTTTAGCTTGATGGCTTCGACGGTCTCTTCTGAAAAAGCACTGATCTTTAAGCGAAGCGATGCCGTGTCGCCGTCTATTTTCTCGCTTAAGACTTCATAATCCATAAAATCGAGTATGCTTTTGACGCTCGTTTCCGAGACGGGATCTCTGCCGGCTAATTGTTGAAGATCACTGATCTTTTCTTGAAGGGCGTTATCGGCTGCGGTCTTTGCTTTTTCAAAATCCATGTTCGACAGAGAATCCATTAGTGTAATGGCGGCTTCTTTTGGGGAGTTGCTCTGGAAAAAAGAGCAACCGATTAGCAAAAGCGCCAGGGCGATGATCGCAAATTTTTTCATATTTCCTCCGAAGATATTGTGATTTCATTATAGCAAATCAAACAAGTTGCGTTTGCCTATTTTGTCGAGGGGTTTTGCACGATTCCCATGAAGCAGATGACACCTTCTTTGCTTTCGATTAGATAGAGGAAAGGGCGGTTGAGGACAAACGGGATGGGGTTGGCAGGAGGGGCGCTGGTCGGAGCCACAGCGATAATGGTGGCTGCCGCCGCCTCGACTCCTTCTTCGGTTAGGTCTACATACGTGTTTTGGATGACGGAGGAAACCATGGTGGGAATATCGGAGATTCCGGGGAACTGCGCATCGGTCTCAAAAGCTCTTTTCATTCCGAGCTCTTTTAGTTGATTTTTTAGATCCAATGTCGTTTCAAAAGAGAATTTTGGAATAGACCATGACAACTGTGAATATTGCCCGTCATCGCCAAGATGAGCAAGGAAGCCTTCTTTGAGCAGGAGATCTTGTGGCGACAATCCTTCTTTGGGGAGAACGAAAGTCATCTGCATATCCTTGCCCAGAATTAGTGAAGCCGATCGGTAGAATTCTTTGTCTTCATAGCTGCTGTGGACTTCTTTGTTCATAAACGGCGTCTCTATTTGTCCGTCAGGAGCATAGAAGATGGCAGGCTTTGTCAGCTCTTCGGAAAATGGCATGTACCAGGGCAGATCAGCGTAGAGAGTATTGATGAGAAGGAGCACATCTTCGCTATTTGGAGAAGGGTCATAGGCATTTTGTATCTTGTCTGCCGTATGTTCGGAGATAAATTCATTGATGCGTCCAACGGAGCTTTTCTCCTTCAAGGGAAGCGATTGCGCAAACGCTCTATAATCTTGCTCCATTTTTTTGATGAAAGAGTCTTTCATGGGAAACCTCTCTTCAGAAAACACAGCATTGCCAATGAGAAGTGTTCCCTCTTCGCTTTCTTGAGAGAAGGCGTCCATGAGATTGGTCATAACTTGATTGACTTCTTCAATATCGGCTCCTTCAAAGCCAAGCACAGTTAGAATCTCATCGCGTGTCTGTCCTTCTGCTCCTTGAAGGAGCATACTAAGCGCCATGCTCAGGCTCAGAGGCGAGTAGTTTTCATTTTTTGTCGAATCCCGAAAGAACTCCGCTGCCGACCTCTGCGCAAATTCTCTCATGCTTTGGATCTGCAGACGGCTCGCTTGAATGCTTGGGTTTTGCGGTTGTGGAGCCGGCGCGGGTTCGGCTACGGTGCATCCGCTCAAAAGGCCTAAAAGTATGAAGAAAACCATGATGCGTTTCATTGATTGCTCCTTTCATGATATATACAAAAATACCCTTCTTTTCGTCTCTCAACATGAAATGAAGCTTTGTGTTAAAATGATTTTATGAATAATAAAAGACACGCCCGATGGTGGGTGATCATATATATCCTTTTGCTTTTTCAGGTGGTCGTGCTGAAAAAAGTTCCCTTTTGGGATTTGAACTGGTTGAAGGGATGGCGTTTTGAGGGTTGGGACGATTCCCATCTGGAGCTTTTTTTTACGATCGATAATTTTATATATGCAGTGATGCACGGGAATATATCATGGACTTACTTTTTGACGAATATTGTCGGAAATGTGTTGCTGTTTGTTCCGTTGGGGTATTTCCTCAGGAGAGCCATGCCGAAAAGGTTTTTCCGAGTGTTTTCGATAGGAATGCTGGTGATTTTGACTTTTGAGACATTCCAGCTTTTTAGCGGACTTGGCGTCTTTGATGTAGACGATATCTTTCTCAATGCTGTCGGAGTTGTGCTTGGATACGTGTTTGCCGCTTATGGAGGGAGAAAATGAAATACAGAAGATTTGGAAACACGGGAAAAAAGGTATCTGCGCTCGGATTTGGGATGATGCGTCTGCCCCTGCTGCAGGCGGATGATCCTTCGTCGATTGATAAAGCGCATGCGGTGCGGATGGTAGAAGAAGCCCTTGCAGGGGGCGTTAATTATTTTGATACTGCGTGGCCATACCATGGAGGAGAAAGCGAGACATTTCTAGGAGAAGTGTTGAAGGGAAAAGACGTCTTTATTGCGGACAAAGCGCCTGTTTGGGAGATCGAAAGCCATGAGGATTTTCACCGCACCCTTGACGAGCAGCTCAGAAAGCTTCAAAGAGACCATATAGATTTTTATCTGCTCCACGCTCTCGGCCAAGAACGCTGGGAAAATGTCAAAAAAATCGATCTTTTGGACGCGGTTGTACAAGCGCAACAGGCGGGAAAGATCGGGCATATTGGCTTTTCATTTCATGATTCGAAGGAAGTATTCCTCGATATTTTGAATTATTTTCCGTGGGATTTCTGCCAGGTTCAGATGAATTATGTCGACACGGATTATCAGGCGACACTTGAGGGTGTCCATCAGGCGGCTGCAAAGGGGCTCGGAGTGGTCATTATGGAGCCTCTTAGGGGAGGGAAACTCGCTGAGCCTCCGGAGCGTATTCTCGATATGCTGGGAAGAGAAGAAAACCCCGTGCAGTGGGCGTTTGATTTTCTGTGGAATATGCCGGAAGTGAGCCTGCTTTTAAGCGGTATGAGTCATCTCGATCATGTTCGAGACAATCTCATCTATGCTTCTCAGTCATCGATAGGAAAATTGAGCTTGGAAGAATTGGAGACCCTGAAAGAAGCGGGACACATTTTTCGAAATATGTCGAAAGTTGCCTGCACTCGCTGTGAATACTGCATGCCTTGTCCGTTCGGACTCGATATTCCGGAAATCTTTGAAATCTACAATGCGACAGCTTTAGAGTCGAAAGAGAAGATGAGAAAAAGATATGAAAAGATGGACAAGAAGGCGTCCGATTGCACACAGTGCGAAAATTGCGCTCCACAGTGTCCTCAATTCATTCAGATCCCACAAGAGATGAAGAAAATCAGCAACTATTTTGAGAAAGAGGCTTAATTTGGCAAATCAACGTATCATCCGGCGAGTCGCATACATTGTCGGCACCTTCTTGGTGGCGCTGGGGTGGCTGCGCAATTTTTTGTCCTTTGTCCCATTCCCGTCCAACTATGTCACCTGGGGAGCGCTGGCAATATTGACGGTGGCGGGTGTTCTCTTCGGGAAGGCTCGTCTGCCTTATAAGCTCCCGTTATTCTATCTTGTAAGCCAGATCTTCCTCTGGGAAGCAAGCACTATGTTTGGCTTGTCGGAAGTACTATTGGGGGCGGTGCAATTTGCGTTTATGATTCTGCTTATTCTTTTGCTGGAGGGAAGACGGGCGATGCGCTTGTGTTGTCCGGGGAGACTGGAAGACAGAGTCTATGCGACCAGACGCCTTCCGGGTATTTTCGGGAGGCTCAGGTGGACAAAGCTGGCTCTGCTGGGTGCCTTCGCGCTATATATTGCCATGAGTGCTTATATGTATAAGCAGTCTGTCTATATACCGCCGATGCCTCTTTCAAAAGAGCGGTTGGCAGTCGGCATATTCCACGCGCTGACGATTTTAGTCTATCAGTTTGTGGGGCCTCTACTCTTGATTGAGCAGAGACTTGATGAAGAGAGTGTGCGCATACTTCTCGTCGTCTTTTATGTGTTTCCTTTTTATGGCCTGATCAATGGAATCATTTCTTTTGCATATGCCTGGCTTACGGTTAGGAGCCTGCAAGAGACGAGGGGTGTGCTTGCGGCAGTGGTGCTGACACTGGGCTTGACATTGGGGAGTCTTCTTCCGCTGGGAAGCTTGTTGCCGCTATAGCTGTTTTTCACACAAAACCACACTCAGTTCGAGTGCTTTGAAATGTAAAAAAAGCCGAGTTCAATCGGCTTTTTTGTATTGAGGCTACTGTCGCCTTTTAGGTAGAGCTTGTTCAACTCGTCTGAGTCCTTCTTCCAGGCGGGCTCTTGGAGTGGCAATGTTCATGCGCATGAAGCCGGCGCCTTCCGAGCCGAAAATGTCTCCTCTGTTGAGGAGAATGTTTGCTTCGTTTAAGAAGAAATCATTCAGCTCTTCTGCATCGAGGCCAAGTTCTCTGCAGTCAAGCCAAAGGAGAAACGTTGCTTCGGGATCGATCAATTTAATGGGGGAGAGATGCCCTTTGACAAATGTTTTTACGAGGCGGACATTGTCTTTTAGGTGAGCTATCATATCCTGATACCATGTTTCGCACTCCGAAAAGGCCGCGATATTTGCGACCATTCCGAAGATTTGAGAAAGCGGAATCTCCCATTTCTTTTCAAAGTCAAGATACGCCTGCTTTTGCTCTTTATTTCGCATATAAATGTAGGCGGAGTGGAGGGAAGCGAGGTTGAATGTCTTCCCCGATGAATAGAAACTCGTCGTAATTTGTCGCGCTTTTTCATTGAGAGTATGAAGAGGGATGTGCTTGCCTTTGAGTATTAAATCGGAGTGGATTTCGTCGCTGAGGATATGAACGTTGTGAGCGTAGCAAAGATCAACGAGGGTGGTGAGTTCTTCTTTTGTCCACACGCGTCCCACGGGATTATGGGGCGAGCAAAAGATCAAATAGCGAGCGTTTTCTTTTTTCAGCTTGTCTTCAAGATCGTCAAAGTCCATTTCGTAACGTCCGTTTTTGAGCACCAGAGGATTGTCGATCTTGTTTAATTTGAGTTTCTCAATAATTGAGAAAAAGGGAAAATAGACCGGGGGTTGTACGATGACACCGTCTCCTTCATCTGCGTCAAGCGCCAAAATGTGAAGGAGTGCATGAACGACATTTTGAGCCGGTGCCAGCAACTCCGGATCCATTGGCGTTCCGTGGCGCCTGGTGTGCCATGAGGCAAAAGAGGTGTAAAACTTCGGATCGATGGACGTGTAGCCGAAGTAGGGATGAGAGGCCCTTTCTTTAATAGCGTTTACAATCGGCTCTGCAACAGGGAGATCCATGTCCGCTATCCAGAAAGGGAGGGTGTCTTCATTGCCGAGCTTGTGTGCCACTTCATATTTCACACTGAAAAAAGGGGTTCGGTCAGTCAGTTGATTAAAGATACTCATTCATGCCTCCTGTTCTGATGTTATTGTAGCATGTGCGTGTTATAATAAAACGCGGAGGTAAACAAATGAGATATGAATTTTCGAACTCCGGCGACGCCGTTGTGAAGGCAGTTTTTGACACGCAAAAGGTGAAGAAGGGTTCTCTTCGTTTTGAACTGCAGGCGGAAAAGCCGACGCTTTTGGTGGGGCTGGGAGATAAAGAAGCCGTTACAAGCGCTTCTGTAAGAGAAGTGTTTTTTGGAGTCCCCGGACAACTCAGTAATTATGAAATCAAGCGTCCTGTCTTAGAAGGATTGGAAGAAGCGGAACTTGTCACCGCCGCCTTTGAAGGAATCTGGGCGGGAAATTATGTATTTACTCGATATAAAAAGGATGAGCTTGCTGACAAGCGCATAGAGACTCTCTGTGTTCCCAAAATGGACGCTCTGAAAGAGAAGCTCAATGAAAGCACCATTCTCATGGAGTCGGCAGACTTTACCAGATATCTTGTCAACAGCCGATCGATCGATCTGTACCCGCAGACTCTTGCGGAACTGGCAAAAGCGGAGCTGGAGCCATTTGGAGTAGAAGTAGAGGTCTTGGGGAAAAAACAGGCGGAAGAAGCGGGATTGAAAGCTTTTCTCGCTGTGTCGCAGGGAAGCGACAAAGAGCCGAAAGTGATCATCGCTAAATATAATGGAGCAGGGGATGCGCCGTATGGAGCGCTTATCGGAAAAGGCCTGACGTATGATTCCGGCGGATACGATATCAAGCCGGGAGAGGGCATGTTTGATATGTTTGGCGACATGGCAGGGGCTGCCACCGTTCTCGGGGCTGTCCGAGCCGCCGCTGCGGCAAAACTGGAGAAAAACGTGGCTGCAGTCGTTCTTGCGTGCGAAAATTTGATCGACGGCTCGGCTTACAAAAACGGGGACATCATCTCTTCACATCGTGGAAAGACGATTGAAATTGATTCGACTGACGCAGAAGGCCGCTTGACACTTGCCGACGCTCTCAGTTATACAGAAGAGACCATGAAACCTTCTTACATGGTTGATGTAGCTACGCTGACAGGAGCCGTCGTCGTTGCCCTGGGTGATTTGGCTGCCGGTGCAGTGACAAATGATGAGGGTCTGATGAAGGACTTGCTTGCTTCCGCTGAAGAAGCAGATGAGCTGATTTGGCAGCTTCCCGCTTATGAGGCATACAAAGAGCAATATAAATCAAAGTATGCCGACTTGAAAAATAGCGGAGGATTTGCAGGAGGCGCCATTACCGCCGGCTTGTTCCTCGGTGAATTCGTCGAAGACACGCCCTGGGTGCATCTGGACGTCGCGGGGGTCACCTATCGTCATGATAAGGCAAAAGCGCCATATCCGATGGGCGCCTCAGGCTATGGAGTAAAAACTCTGTATAAACTTGTAAAAAACAGGTAAGAAATGATTTCAAACAATTTTAAGACGATCATTTATCACACGATGTGGTATTTTCTGATCTTGTCCGTCTTCCTTTTAGACAATATGCGATCGATCTTCAACGGGCTTGTGCCGGATCCGATGAAGCAGATCTTGATATTGGGCATCGCAACGGTCATCTTCAGCACGATATTTGCTATATTATTCCTGCGTGGACAGGGATCTTTTATGGCGAATTTCAACTCGATGGCCAGTCTGGTAATTATGGACATTTTCTTGTCGCTCGGAATTGCTCTTGGGGTGCTTTTTGAAAGGTTTGACATCCCCACCGCTGCAATAGGCTTCCTGTTTCTTCTATTGCAATTAGTCATGGTGATGGGAGTGCTCAGCACGAAAAGACGCCGTTAGTCTGAGAAAAGGAAAAGGAGCTGTTGCAAATCAGCAGATTTGACCAGCTCTAAGGAAACGAGGTCTCTCCATTTATCCTTTGATGAGTGAAGAGACCTCGTTTTTCACCTCTTTCTGATTTTCAACCGAATCACATGCTCAACAAATACATCTGCTTCTCTTTATCTTTCCTTCTTTTCTCCAGCTACAAAGATGCAGATGTTCTCTCGTCCCGGTTTTCGAGCGAGTTGTCGCAGGTTATGCTCCAATACTTTCCGGTAAATCTCCGCCAGGTACTCCTCTCTCTCCCGTAGTGACGAAGCCTCCGGTGGCCCCGCTGATCCTCAAACGATGCAAAACAGCCTTCCACCTGAATACTTCGGTTAAGACGCAGCAGAATCCCGTGTTCACTTTGGATCAACCTTTTACTCTCTTCGCCAAACGTATCCAACCCCCGGTTCCAATACACTCTTCGAGCTCCTCTGCTACTCGTACATTGTGTCCTCAACTCACACCCTTTACAGCTCTCACAGATGTAATTTCAATATTTTATAGGGAAATTAGGAGAGCCGAAAAAGAAGACAAAAAGAAGCTGCTACACTTCCTCTTCTAAGAAGAATTATGCAACAGCTCCGTTAGGCATCCTATTTTTACGCTTATGAACGAATTGAAATATAATGATCTTCGCCGGCAAGGCTCATTAGTTTTTCATAACGAACCTTGCTTGGTCTTCTTTGTAAAATGCTTTAAGCACAAGTAAAGTGGTAAGAAACACACCGCCATGATGATGAAAGCTCCTACCCCTGGCAAACCGTCAGGTTCGCTTTGACCAATTGCGATAGCTCGAGTTTCCCACGCCCTCAGCATAGCTCCTAGAGAGAGACCGGTTACAAAAATTAATTTTGGAGCCGTCTCGGATGGATTCTCATGATTTCTTCGTAGCCATAATATGAAAAGAGCAAGCAACAAGCAAGATAAGGCGAGTATGAATGGCCTATACCCCGGTTGGAATTGTTCCAATATTTTTATCATATGTCTTCTCCATATTAATAGCCGGCGTATTCCCTATTGCAGGTGGTAATATACCCAGTATAGTCAGAATTCTTATAGTGTACGGTCTTTTGTAGATAATGATCCCATGGGATTATCTCATCATAATAAAGAGAACGAGCAACATATGTGTGTTTTGATATTGATTGAGAAACAACATATACTGAAATAATAGCATTAGCTACTGTGACAGTAATGGACACCATAAGAGACGCGCCGGCAGTCATCAATGAAATCAATGTAGTAACGTATATATTTCGGATTTGCACCTCCGCATATATATCACTATATGTGGTATTTCCCATTTGAATCCATGTGGTAGCTCGGGGCGAAGAGGGGTCTTCCGAAGGATATCGAACGGGCGTCTTCCCAGTTGTGGGACTTATGCTATTTTCGCTCCCTAATCCTCTTCCGCCTACCCTTTCACGGTATTAAGCAAAGAGACTATGTTAATTAATTATTGACATATGTTTAAACTTATGTCAACATGTGCATTCGGCTTTTGAAATGTTTATCTAATATTTATACACATACTATAATCTTCCGGAAACACAATGCTTTGATTTTTGACACTCTCCACAGTTAAAGCCGGAGGCGTCAATTTCGTGTAGCCAAAAGAAAACGAATATCATAACGAGAAAATCTTCGATACGGCGGCCATCAGTTAGACTTTGAGCAGGATCCGCTCCGGATAGGTCGGTTTTCTTCCCCTTCGTGGGGGAAGAGCGCCACAGAGCTCCAACTCTGTAAGAGAATCAATTCACACAAATATCTCATCACAGAAAGCAGCTCGAAAGGGCTGTTTTTTGTTGTAATCTCAATGTTGTACAGGGAAATTAGGAGAGTCGAAAAAGAAAAAAAGAAGTTGCTACACTTCCTCTTCTAAGAAGAATTGTGCAACAGCTCCTTTTGTGTTGGCGCAAGAAAGAGGGTGCAATCGGATAAAAAACAACAACCTGTATAACGGAGGGCAATGGGGGTATCATAAACTCGGTGAAATCCACAGGATATCTATGAAGACTTTACGATTTTGAGGTGATCAAATGAATTGGGAAAAACAGCTGAGAAAATATGCTCAAGTGATTTTGAAAGTAGGACTTAATATTCAGCCGGGCGACAAAATAGCGCTGGATGTCAGCGAGGAGATGATTCCCCTTGTGCGAATCTTGGCCCGAGAGGCGTACAAAATGGGCGCATTTCATGTGAGGATGAGTTTTAGTGATGACGAGATCACGCTCAGTCGATATGAAGAAGCCCCGCAAGAGGCGCTGAGTTATTTTCCGGCCTTTGAGGTGCAGGCTACGACACAGGCGTTTGATGACGGCTATCACAGACTGGCTCTCTATGCGCCCAATCCGGAGCTTCTAAAAGACGTCGATCCACAGAAAATCTCCCTTGTCCAAAAGACACAGGCAGCGGCCATGAAGCCGGTAATGGATTATGTCACACAAAACAGGGTCAAGTGGTGCGTGGCAAGCGTGCCTTCAAAAGCCTGGGCTTCTTCGGTATTTCCGGAGCTTCCGGAAGAAGAGGCGCTTGAACGACTTTGGGAAAGTGTCTTTGAAGCGACGCGCGTTCAAGAGGAAGATCCGCTGCAGGCATGGAAAGAACATGACAGCAAACTGAAAAAATATCAGAAGCTTCTCAATGACGCCTCGTTTAAGAAGCTGATCTTCAAAGCGCCCGGGACGGATTTAGAGGTTGAACTGGTCGAGGGTCATGCTTGGCTCGGCGGCTCCGGCGTTACTCCTGCGGGAGAGAGCTTTATGGCAAATATTCCCACAGAGGAGATTTTTACCATGCCGCATGCATATAGAGTCAACGGGCGCGTTATGGCGAGTATGCCTCTGTCGACTCAGGGAAGACTTATTGAAAATTTCTGGTTTGAGCTTCGCGACGGAAAGGTTGTGGATTTTGATGCCTCAGAGGGCAGAGAGATATTGGAGGAGATGCTGAAGATAGATGAGGGGGCTTCCAGATTTGGAGAGGTGGCGCTTGTCAGCGACGATTCTCCCATCAGCAATACCGGCATTCTCTTTAAAAACACGCTGTTTGATGAAAATGCTTCGTGCCATTTTGCACTTGGAAGCGCTTATAGTGAAAATTTGCCGGGAAGCGAGACATTTAACGCAGAAAAGATGCGAGAAGTCGGCATGAATGATTCGATGATCCATGTCGATTTTATGGTAGGAGGACCTGAGCTTCAGGTGAGTGGCGTCAAGAGCGACGGAGCGGAGGTTCCGATCCTCGTCGATGGAAATTGGGCACTGGAGATCGAGTAGGGTTTGGATATAAAAAGGAGTCGGCTTTTAATGAGCGGACTCCTTTTATTGATATGGTACAGACGATCAGTCGACCAATTTAATTTTTGTGTACATTTTCTTTCCTCTTCGCACGAGCGCCTCCCCCGAGGGGAAGTCTTCTTCAGAGAGGGTGGCGGAGATATCTGTCAGTCTTTCTCCGTTTAAAAGGAGACCGTTTTGCTGCATGAGACGTCTACCGTCATTTCGTGATGAAACGATGCCCAAATCGCATAGAACGCTTAGCCACTCTTGCCCGATTCGGTCACGGGAAAGATCAATAGCGGGAAGTTCTGCCTCGCCGCCGCTGCCAAAGAGGCTCTTTGCGGAGGCAAGCGCTCTGGAAGCTTCTTCTTCTCCGTGGACCATCTTTGTCAGTTCATACGCCAGGACTTCTTTTGCTTTATTTAACGCCGCACCTTCTTCCGATGTCAGCTCTTCAATTTTCTCGAGTGACAAGAAAGTATATCTCTTGAGGAGTGTGTCGACACTTTCGTCTTCAACATTTCTCCAGTACTGGAAAAATTCGTGCGCAGACGTCTTCTCCGGATCAAGCCAAAGGGCGCCCTTTACAGTTTTGCCCATTTTTTCCCCGGAAGAGGTGGTAATGAGATTAAAGGTCAGACCAAAGGCTTCCTGCCCTTCCAATTTTCTGATGAGATCGATGCCTCCGATGATGTTGGACCATTGGTCGCTTCCCCCCATCTGGACTCGGCACCCCAACTCTCTGTATAGATGGAGAAAATCGTATGCCTGCATCGGCATATAGTTGAATTCTAAGAGGGTAAGGCCTTTGTCCAAGCGGCTCTGATAGCTTTCCATGTTGATCATGCGGTTGATGGAGAAGTGGGGTCCGTAATCACGCAAAAAGCTGATGTAGTTCAGATGTGACAGCCAGTCGGCGTTGTTGACCATCAAGGCTTTTCCCTCGCTGAAGTCAAGAAAACGGCTTGCCTGCTGTCTGATTTTTTCCGCCTTCTCCTTGATGTCTTCAACGCTTTGAATATTTCTCATTTCATCGCGCCCGGTCGGATCGCCTATCAGCGTTGTCCCTCCGCCGATGAGCACGATCGGTCGATGTCCTGCTTCCTGAAGACGCTTCATGACGACAAGGGTCAGGAAATGACCGGCATGGAGACTGTCTGCGGTGGCGTCGATTCCTATATAAAATGACACCTGCTCTTCGCTTAAAAGTTTTCGAAGTCCTTCTTCATTTGTACACTGAGCGATGTAGCCTCGCTCGACTAATTGATCATAAATATTCATATATACCTCTTTTTAAACAGTATATCTTAGAGGAATTCTTTGTCAATAAAGTGACTTGTTGTCTCTTGTTCGGGGTACTAATATTGCATATCGAAAGAAAAGGAGTTGTCAATGCAATGGTTATTGGATAATCCGACCTATTTATGGCTTGCTGTCGTCATTGTCGCTATCGTGGTCGAAGCCGTGACATATGCCCTGGTGAGCATATGGTTTGTTGGGGGAGGACTGGTCGCGATGCTCAGCTCTGCCTTCGGCATCTCTTTGTTTGCCCAACTGCTGGTATTCTTAGTTTTTTCCGTTCTCTTTTTGGTCATGACCCGACCTCTTATCAAGAAAAAACAGCAGGCGCATGTGCGCACAAATGTCGATAGCTTTATTGGAAAAAGGGGAATTGTCACAAAAGAGTCCACTTCTTTTACTCCCGGCCAGGGTAAAGTGGGAGGACAGATATGGACAATTGTGGCAAATGACTCACGCCCTCTCTATATGGGGGAGGAGTTTATTGTTGAAAGTGTGTCCGGAGTAAAACTTGTCGTAGAAAAAATAGAAAGCTAAGGAGTATAACATGCCTCAAATTATTGCATTTATCGTCATTATCATCATCGGTATCTACTTGATCATATCCAATATACGTATTGTGCCTCAATCTCAGTCTTTTGTCATCGAGCGCCTGGGTGCGTATAAACAGAGCTGGGATACGGGTTTGCATATAAAGGTTCCTTTCATCGAGCGAGTTGCTTCTCGTGTTTCGCTAAAAGAAAGAGTCGTGGACTTTGCCCCTCAGCCCGTTATTACCAAGGACAATGTCACCATGATGATCGACACGGTTGTGTATTTTCAAATTACGGACCCGAAGCTCTATACCTATGGGGTGGAAAGTCCCATCAATGCCATTGAAAATCTGACGGCGACAACACTTCGAAACATTATCGGCGACCTGGAATTGGACGAATCGCTTACATCTCGCGATCTGATTAATACTCAAATGCGCGCCATTCTTGACGAAGCGACCGATCCCTGGGGCATCAAAGTCAACCGCGTGGAGCTCAAGAATATTCTGCCTCCGAAAGACATTCAAGATGCAATGGAAAAACAGATGAGAGCTGAGCGCGAACGACGTGAAAGCATTCTGCTTGCAGAAGGCCAGAAGAGGAGCGCCATTCTCATCGCCGAAGGTGAGAAAGCATCAAAGATTCTTGAAGCCGAAGCGTATCGCGAAGCGACTGTTCAAAAGGCGGAAGGTGATGCGGATGCGATTCTTCTCGTCCAAAGAGCGAAAGCGCAGGGTATTCGACTTCTGCTTGAAAACGCCCCTGAAAGCCTTATCGTTTCTCTGCAGGGACTCGATGCGCTGAGCAAGATGGCAGAGACGCCTTCAGCCAAGTTGATCATTCCCTCTGATTTGACGGCTCTTGCGGGTCTTGCTGCCGGAGCGAAGGAGATCCTCAAAGACTGATAGTGAGCATATGAAGCGCTCCGTTTACGGGGCGCTTTTTTATACTTCATATGTTTTGACCAAGACGATTTACGCATTCTTTTGCTTGTCGAAGACAATGAGAAAGGCTGAAACTCATGATTATAAAAGGGGAGAAGAGATTGAGTTAGTGTAAAATAATTGTAGGGAAAAATACAAAAAAGAATAGCCCCATATGTTATGATAGAAGTGTCAAAAAACAAAAATCATAATAAAGGAGGCTAT
>JGI24710J26742_10001551_pt1 | contig 21060 bp, 16 predicted proteins | sample BioPla2DNA2_FD_26742 | JGI IMG/M metagenome (IMG submission 26742) | reverse complement strand
CGCCACCTGCGCCACCTGCGCNCCCCCGCCTATGATGATGACCCGTGAGCCGAATATCCGGGAGAACGGCGGGTAGGTGGTGACCTCGACGACGGACGGAACCCCGGCCAGGTCGGCGATGAGCCTCCCGTGGTCACCGCACTCCTCAAACTCGAAGTAGAGGTATGCCTTCCCGGCATTCGGACCGGCGGTGAGGATCGACTGCTGGATCATCTGTATGTTTGCCTGGTAGTCCGCCATCACCGTGGCTACATCGCGCAGGACGCCGGCCCTGTTCTCGGTGATGATACTCAGGGCATACATCTCATTACCTGTGGTCACGCTCTTTCCTCGCCGGAGATCCGGGCGCTCTCCGATCGTTTCGTTAACGGGATATTCCTGGTCATATCTGAGTTGGTGGATAAATCTGGGTCTTACAAAGGATATAGGTTTTCGGTGCGGCAGTGGCAGAACCTCCGGAGACACTCGCGGCGGGAGCAGGCTTGAGTTCCGGCAGGTAGCGTGGCGGTACCGGTCAGGGTGATGAGCGGGGCAGGGATTATGGGCGATAAGCGCGAGATACCTCTCCATGGACAGCAGGCACCGGGCAGCCTACACCGTGATCATCCTCTTTGGCATCGTGAGTCTCTTTGGCGATATCATCTACGAAGGGGCGCGGAGCGTCTCAGGGCCCTACCTCTACATGCTCGGCGCCGGTGCTCTCGCCGTCGGGGTGATCGCGGGGCTCGGCGAGTTCCTCGGCTACGCCCTCCGCCTGGTCTCCGGGTACCTGGCCGACACCACGCGGCATTACTGGGCGATCACCTTCATCGGTTACGGGATGCTCGCCGCAGTCCCGCTCCTCGCGCTCGCCGGATCCTGGGAAGGCGCTGCACTCCTCCTCATCCTCGAGCGCGTGGGAAAGGGTATCAGGGTGCCGGCGCGGGACGCCATCCTCGCGAACGCCACCTCGACGGTCGGCCGTGGCTGGGGGTTTGCCGTGCACGAAGCCCTCGACCAGGTCGGTGCGATCATAGGACCGCTGATATTCACCGCCATATTCCTCGCAGAAGGGGACTACCGGGGCGGGTTTGTCATCCTCACCATCCCGTTCGCGCTGATGATCCTCGCTCTCATCATTACCCGACACCGGGCGCCTGACCCGGTGTCGTTTGAGGCCGGCAGGGCGGCAGCCCCCCTCCCGGGATCCCTGCTCCCCTACGGCGTCTTCACTGCGCTCACCATGGCCGGGTTTGCGGCCTTCCCGGTCATCGCCTACCACTTCGCCATCACCGGGACAGTCTCAGAAGCAGAGATCCCGCTCTTCTACGCCGTTGCCATGGGTGTCGACGCCGTCGCGGCCCTTGCGATCGGGAGGGCATACGACCGGTTCGGGCCTGCTATCCTCATCTCCGTGCCACTCCTTGCCATCGGCATCCCGTTCATGGCCTTCACGACGAGTTACGCCCTCGCGCTCGCCGCCGTCCTGCTCTGGGGCGCGGCGATGGGTGTGCAGGAGACGATCCTCCGGGCCGCCGTCGCCGACTACACCCACATCAGCAAGCGCGGAACGGCCTACGGTGTATTCAACACCATCTACGGGGCGGCCTGGTTTGCCGGAAGCGCCTTCATCGGGTGGGCCTACACGATCGCCATCCCGCTCGTCATCGGGTTTCTGGTGGTGATGCAGGTCAGTGCGCTCGCGGCATTCGCCTGGATGCGGCGCGGGTTTGCTGCACCGGCAGGTTGAACGGCCTGCCCACCTGAGACAAAAAAACTCCCGCTCGTAGCGCCCTCAGGAGATCTCATATGGCCATATGAGGAGGGATAGGTCCATCCCCATCTTCTCTCTTCTGACTCTCCGCTTCAATAAGACTCGCTGCCTTCATCGCGGCATAGATCCCCTTGATCTTGAGGTCTCCACCCTTCTGCAGAATCGTCCTGATCGATCGAACCGTCCCGGCATCCCCGATCCTCGCAAGAGCCGCCACCGCTCCATCCTGGATCTCCCGGTCAGTATCGAAGAGAGCAGCGATCAGGGTGTCTTCTGCCTGCTTCCCGAGCGCAACAACCTCATCCCACCTCCCGTCAGCGACCATCGCCATCGCATACTCCTCCGATCGATCTGGCTGCCACCCCATCGCTTGAAGTGCCCGGATAGCCTCCAGTCTGACAGAGAAACTGCCGGATCTGAGGAGCGGGAGAAGTCGCGATGAGGCTGTCTCCTCCCCGAACAGCGATCTCAGGGCAGTGATAACATTTTCCCGGATCACCGGGTCTGTATCCCTCAGGAAGAGAGATGTGCGCGACCCCCAGTAGTCGGACAGTCCCAGTAGCGACTCCATCACAGCTGACTTCACATCCGGGTGCGTATCATTGAGGGCGACGAGCAGAGCACGTACTGCATCAACATCCTCAAAGTCACCGAGGACCCTGATGGCAAGCATGCGATCGCCGGGATCCGGACTCTTCGCCAGATCAGCGAGAGGGGTGACTGCGCTCCGCGATCCCAGGGCCGGGAGGGCTTCGGCAGCACGCCGTTTCACCTCAAACACCGGATCCTCGAGTGCAACAGCCAGGGATCCAAAGGCTCTGGAGTCACCGAGCATTCCAAGAGAGAGGGCTGCACATGCACGGACCTCCGCGTCAGGATCACGCAGTGCGTTCATCAGCGGCCGGACCCCCCGGAGATCCCCGAGGCTACCGAGCGCTTCAGCAGCCTTGATCCTGGATTGCACGTCAGCGTCCGGGTTGTTGAGCACCCCGACAAAATACTCAAGATCGGGGACTTCATCGTGGGCATCCACGTCATTCTCCTTTCCGCCGGAAGGCGTTGCATCCACCTCCTGATCCTCCGGCAGGATCTGTTCATCGGGGGGAGGGGCAGGTCGTAACACCCTGTCCTGCAGGCCGCCGGGGATCAGCGCCGGCCTATCGCTCTCCCGCGCTTTAGCAGGATCGACCATGAGGCCCAGGCGCTGGATCTCCTCCCACTCTTCCTTTGCAATGAGGTAGGCAAGGCGTTCCCGGGAATTTGACGGTTTCCAGCCGATCCGCTCAAGCGCTCTCGCGGCCGCCTTCCTCACCCCGGTATCGGGATCCTCAAAAAGTCTCACGAGCGGTCCGACCGCGGTTGCCACCCGGCGCCTGCCAACCCGCCGGGCCGCCTCCTGCCGTACCCGGGCATCCGAATCGCCGAGGGCGCCGGTGAGGAGGCGATCGGTCTCCTGACCGTGGTATGTACGGATCGCCTGCACCGCCTCAAGCCGGAGAGCAGGATCCGGATCCTGGAAGAACGGGATCAGGACAGGGAGCATCCTGGCACCCCCGATCAGACCCATGGCCCGTACGGCGCTGAGGCGGATATCCCGGTTCTCATCGCCTGACGCCTCGATGATGACATCGGCAGCACGCGGAGATCCGATCTTTCCGAGTGCAGTGATAGCATCCCGGCGGAGATCCGGGTTATCGGATCTCCACGCCTGTATGAGGGGATCCACCGCTGTATCATTACGAAGTTCCCCGAGCGCGACCGCAGCGGATGTCACTACACGCACGTCCGCATCCGTGAGCGCGAGAATGAGCGGCCCGACCGCTCGCTCATCCCCGGCATCGCCCAGGATCGAGGCCGCCCGCCATCTGATATCGGGATCCGGGTTTTTGAGCAATCGGACCAGAGCATCGGTCGCCGGGCTGCCGATCGCCTTGAGCGCCTTTGCGATGCCTTCCCTCTCCATACCCTGCCGTTCGGCGAGTTCGCGGGCAAGAGGATCGACACCATGTCCCCTGAGTTTTACAAGGCCGATCCAGTCGTCGGTCGCGCTCATGAACAGGATCTTATGGTAGAGACTCCGGGGTTCCCACCCCAAGCGCGTGAGTGCTCCTGCCGCGACCTTTCGGGTGCTCAAATGCGGGCTCGCGAGCCCGTAGATAAGACCTTTCTTCGATGCAGGATTCCCTATCTCCGCAAGCGCGGCGGCCGCCTCGTAGGTGACACACTCCTCCGGGTCATCGAGGGCCCTGTGGAGGGGGGCGACCGCGTGCCGGCTCTTCATCATGCCAAGGATCCGTGCGGCATGCATCCGTACATCAAAATACCTGTCGTCCAGCGCCCAGATCAGGACATCCCCGAGTGCTCTTCCGTACCGCGACACCTCTTTCCAGTCTCTTCGCGCGAACGCGAGGGCACCCCGCTCCCGATCATCGGCCGGCCTCCATCCGCATCTCTCCAGGGACTCGGCAACCTTCGACCGTATACCCGGGTGCCGGTCAAGCAACATCTCCCGGAGCACCCCGGTAGCACGAATGTCTCCGATCGCTCCGAGCGCCCAGATCGTCGCGATCTTCATGTCGTAGTCAGGGTCTGTCAGGAAGGGGATGAGGTGTGTCACCGCATGTGGAGCCCGGATCTTCCCGAGTGCCCAGGCAACCTGGAGTCGCATGGTGCCGTCGGGATCGCTGAGGAGCGGGATGAGCACCTCCACTGCCCGGAGATCGCCAATAGATCCGAGGGCCTCAGCGGCTTTCCACCTGACATCCGGATCGGGGTCGGTCAGCGTCCGGATGAGGGGGTCGATTGCACGCGGGTCACGCAGCTCCCCGAGGCCGCCTGCCGCCATCCACCGCGTGCTCATATCATCACTCTCGAGCGCCACTATCAGGCCGTCGAGATCCTGCCTCGAAACAAGCCTGTTAATATCATCGGCGGTGGAGCGAGGTGGCATCAGATCGCACTCCTGGCAAAGAGCACTGGTTGCAGATATCTGGAATATTCCCCGGCGACGAGCACGTTTTCACACCCCGAGATGGCTTTTGAGGCTCTCTCTCAACCGTGCTGGCTCGACAGGTTTGGTGATAATCTCCGCAATCTCATCCCCGTAGAGGGCGAGTTCTTCTCCGGTCAGCCTCCAGGCCGAGCAGATCACTACCGGGATCTCCCGTGCTCCGGGAATCTTTCTCCGCTCAGCCAGGAACTCCAGACCATCCATTGATGGCATCACGATATCGAGGAGCACCAGTGCAGGGGGGTCTTCCGAGAGCATCCTGAGACCATCTCCAGGGTTATCTATCGGGACTGGTGAGTAGCCGAACGACTCTATGAGTAGTTCGAAGATTCGAAGGACTCTATCGTCGTCATCGATGATCATTATTCTCTTTGCCATGCCTGATACCATCCTCTGCGCGGGCGCTGGATAACTGCGATCCTGTGGGAGATCTGAACAGGTTAACCGGTTATATGATAATGTGGTTCATATAGCTTACTATTCGTACATGCAGGTCGGAGGGGGTGTTTGCTAAAATAGCGGCGAATGAAGAGGAGAGGGCGACAGGCGAAGAGATATGGATTCTGGTGTTGCACCAGTGCTTGATCTGTGCAATACAGCCGCATGAGGTGCGTAGAGCCTTGCTATAAGCACCATTGATGCAGCCCCGTCAGATATCCGGGAGGCTGGTAACTACAGGAAAGACCCAGTATACACTCCACACGACCACGCTGGCAAAAGATGAAAAGGATTGAACCTGGCGTTCGAGTGCGATAGCCGGGAATCGAACCCGGGCTAGAGGCTTGGGAAGCCCCTGTCCTACCGCTAGACTACTATCGCTCCGGTACCACTAGATGTCGACCCGGGAGATGATAAATATTCGGGCTCACTCCCCCTCCGGAGGGTAACGCCGCAGGGTCACCGTTATGGCCGCCCCCTCCTCTGGCCGGCCGGGGACACGGTCCCCTGCCCGGACACTCCCTCCATAGCGCTCCACGAGCATCCTGACGATGTAGAGGCCAAGACCCTTTCCGCTCCCCTTCACCTTTCCACGCTCTTTGCGCTCGAATATCCGGGGTTTGAGGTCATCAGATATCCCCGGCCCGGTATCGGCAACCGTCATCGATACCATACCCCCCTCCTCCTCCCGGATGCTGATGGTGACCTCAACATCAGATCCCCCGAACTTGATGGAGTTGCTGATCAGGTTCGTGAAGATCTCATCGATGAGGTCGTCGGCGAGCACCGTCACATCCGGCCCCTCGATGATGATGCCGGTATTGACGTAGTAGTTGCGCATCCGCCGAAGAACAGGCTCAAGCTCCACCGGGCGGAGTTCAGTATCCCTGTCTCTCAGTCTCCGGATCGTGGTGACGTTTCGTATGATATCATTGCTCTGGTAGATGGCTGTGAGCGATTCCTGGAGAAACTTCCGGGGCAACTCGTCTTCTGACCCGAGGCTCATCTGCAGGTAGCCCATCGCCACGGTGTTTGCGTTATTGATGTCGTGCGTGAGGATATCCAGGTAGAGGTTGGCAGACTCAGTCGCAGCATTCGCTTCCTGAAGATACCGGTTGGCAGAAGCGAGCGCCACCTCCAGATCCTCATAGAGCATCCCCTTCACGACCACATCCCCGAGCTTCTCGCCGATCGCCACGAGGGCCAGGCGCTCGTTCTCCGATATCGTCTCCCGGGTCTTGCTCGCAACTGTAATGCAGCCCACCGGCTCGTCATCGCCAGGTATGGGCACCGCCGCAAACGACCGGATGGCGAGATCCTCATGCCCCGGGTACTTCTCATCGAACCGGTCGACGAACCGGGCCTCCCCATCGACAAAAACAGGTCGCCAGGGTAGTTCATCCCGGCGCACACAGGCCGGGGGAACCGTATCACCCACGGAAGCCTGCAGGTGTACGGTGTCAGACCCCGGGTGCACCAGGTACGCCGCACCCAGATCAAAGTCCAGCAGTGCCACGACCTTCTCCAGTGATATCGGAAGGATCTCATCCAGTCGGCGGGACGCGGTTGCCGCAGCCAGTACTTCATCGATGATCGCGAGGCGCCGGTTCTCCTCCCGCACCATCTTCTCCGCCCGGCGGCGTTCGGTGATATCCCGGAACGAGACGACCATGCGCACCGGAGCAGCCCCATCCATTTTGAAGGGGACGATCGCGACCTCCGCAGGCCTTTCGGCGCCATCGAACCTGCGGAACATACACTCGATCGGTGCAAGCGCCTCCCCGCGCTGGACATGATCCCGGTAGGCCAGGAGAGCTTCAAGGTCGCTTCCGGCAACCAGTTCATGTGGTTTTCGCCCGAGCAGATCCTCCCGCCCGGTCCCGCCGAAGAACCGGATCGCGGCCGCATTCGCCTCCACGATCCCGCGACTGGGGTTCGTCAGGAGGACACCGACATCGGTTGTGTTGAGGATGACCTGGAGCGTCTCTTTTGAGCGGCGGAGCTCCTCCTCAATCCTCTTCTGCTCCATCATCCCGGTGACCACCGCACAGACAATCTCCTGCTCCGCAAGAGGGCTTGCCGAGATGAGCACCGGGCAGGGCGTCCCATTCCGGGCGACGAGGTTGCAGCCCAGACCCTCGATCCTGCCTCCCCCCTCCTCAAGGGCTTCTGCGAGCTCCAGATATCCCGGCCATATCGCAGATACTTTCAGGGACAGGGCTTCATCTCTCGAGTACCCGAGTGTCTCAGAACATCCCGGGTTTATCTCCGTGATCTGCCCGGTTCTGGATGAGAAAAGAAAGATGCCTGTGCCCGACGTCTCAAATATCCCCCGGTAACGGCTCTCCCGCGCCTTCAGGCGGCCCGAGAGGTTTGATATGACGATGGCGACGACGAGAAACACCACAGCGCGGAGCAGGGCACTCACGATCTCCACCCCAAAACTCCGGGAGAAGAATAATACCTCTGCAAAGTAGATGGTGACGAGCGCGCCGACAAACGCAACACCCTTCTCCTGGTGTTGATAGGCTGCGAGTATAATCGGGATGTAGAAGAGGTGCGGGACGATGATGAAGACTCCTGAGGAGAAGCAGTACAGAGAGGTGCCTATGGCTACGAGAGCAGAGGTGATGATACCAAGGTCAAGGAAGCGCTCTTTTGTGAGCATATCGTGGATGTGAGAACCCGAAGAACCCTCCCTCACACAAAATATGTCACCGTAAGCCATTATAAACCCTTTCAATGTGTATTCAATCGAGGTACAACAAAACAAGATATTAGAGCTAATTATTCCCTGTTTTTGGGAAAACTCGTGGGAGCGCGGCGTGATGGATCATACCCCTCCAGGATGCCGGCAAAGTAATCTGAGCCCGGAGAAAACCAGGATATCGAGATCAGAGAGAGAACCTGATGGAGCAACAGCGCACTCCAGGATGAGGTAGCGATCATCAAACCGGAGAAGGCAGGATCCACCGCGCATCCCCCCACGAACAGGGCGTCTCCGATATCCTTAAGATTCCCCCCGGAGAATATGATACAGCACTTACTGTGCTGGCTATGGTAAGTCCGACGTGCTCCCACGCACTGCCCGCAAGGGCTTGGGATTACAGAGATTAGTCAGTTTACGGACTCTTTTCTGGACTTACATAGTGTATAATCGGAGGTGTATTGAATGGCAAGAATGTATGCCCGGCGTCGCGGAACCAGTGGTTCCGTCAAACCCTACCGGAAGGAAGCACCCGGGTGGTCCAACACGGATACGGCGGAGATCGAGAAGATCATCGTTGAGCTCCGCAAAGACGGTATGTCGAGCAGCCAGATCGGCCTTGTGCTACGGGACAAGTATGGTGTCCCCGACGTCAAGCTCGCTACCGGTAAACGCGTGAACGAGATCCTCCGCGAAAACGACCTTGAGTCCGAGATCCCCGAAGACCTGCGCAACCTGATGCAGAAGGCGCTCGGACTGAGGAAGCATCTCGCAGAGAACAGGAAGGATGTGCACAACGCCCGCCAGCTCCAGATCACCGAGTCCAAGGTGCGCCGGCTGGGCAGGTACTACGTCAGGTCCGGACGGATGCCGAAGGGCTGGACGTACAAACCGGAGACCGCGGAGATACTGCTCTCCCGCTGATGGCCCATGTCGCTTGACGCCGCTGCTGCCCGCCTCGCCGACCATCTCCTCAAGCAGGAGTTTGTGGAGGTGTTTGCGCACCACGATGCCGACGGTATAGCCGCCGCATCCATCCTCTGCCACGCCATGTTCCGCAAGGGCAGGCGGTTCCGGTTGAGGATTCGCTCAGGCATCACCACGGCCGACGTTCCTCGCGACAGCAGCGTGCTTCTCTGCGACTTCGGGTCAGCGCTATCAGACCTCCCCGGCGACGTGATGGTGGTAGACCATCACGTGCCGTATTTTGAGGGGGACTACCACGTCAACCCACGCCTTGCGGGTATCGACGGTGACCGGAACCTCTCGGCCGCCGGCGCGGCGTACATCGTCGCGCAGCGTATGGGGGATAACCGCGACCTCGCGGGGCTTGTGCTCCTCGGTATCATAGGAGACCGGCAGGATCTCGAAGGACCGAACCGGGAGATATCAAACGACGGTATCGCAAACGGGTTCATCACGCCCCGTCGCGGCCTCCGCCTCCCGGGAAGAGGGCTCGTCGAGCAGTTCTCGCTCTCGGTCAACCCCTACCTCCCCGGGTTCTCAGGCGTTCCCGAGGCCGCACGAAGGCTGATCGCGGAGGCAACCGACGACGATGACGTGGACTACGAGTCGCTCATATCACGGGTCGTCCTTGCGACCGCCCCGGAGGCCACGCTCTCCGCGGTGTACAGGATCTGGGGGACCACATACAACCTCGGCCGGGAGGTCATCGATGAGGCCTTAAGCCTCGCCGCCGTCGTCGACGCCTGCGGCAAGGCCGGGTCCGGAGACCTCGGTGCATCGCTCTGTCTCCGCTCATCTCACGCACTGCAGGAGGCCTGGGAGATCGCCGCCCGCTACCGGCAGGCGGTCATCGCCGGCATCCAGGGGGCACACCGTCTCGACGAGGGAATCGCCCTCTACGAGGTGGACGACGGATCGGTGGCGAGCGATGTCGCGGACGCCCTTGCAAACGATCTCGACCAGGACGGGCCGGTCTTCGTCGTCGGGCGGAGAGACGACCATTGCTCCATATCGGCACGCTGCCCGCCGGGGGTCGATATCGACCTCGAGGCGCTGATGCGGACGGCCGCGGAGGCCTGCGGAGGCCAGGGCGGTGGACACCACCGGAGGGCCGGCGCCCGGATCAATGCCGGGAACCTGGATCAGTTCCGGAAAGAACTCCTGGAGGCGATCCCCGCATGATCAGGATCGAGGGCACCATCGAGACACCGCACCGCCACCCGGATTGCGTGGCAGCGGCGCTCGAACCCGACAACCTCACCCTGATCAGGACTCACCCGATCGAGGGAGGTGTCCGGGCTGAGATCGACGGGACAAAACTCCGGTCGATCATCGCATCGGTGGACGATTACCTCATGAACCTGGCGATAGCGGAGGACATCTGCACGTCGGCATCCCGGTGAGAGAGGACCAGGATAGCGCAAAATACGGGTTAATCGGTTATATAACAAAGAGAAGTGATTCCATGGCAAAGAAGAAACAGGTTGGAAGAAGGGTGGAAGGCTGGAAGGCCAAGCGGTGGTACCGGGTATACGTGCCCGAGGCCTTCGGCAAAGTTGAGATCGGGGATACCATCTCGGCCGACCCCGAGAATATGGTCGGCCGGGTCATGACCGCGACGCTCGGTGAAGTGGTGCAGGACTACTCAAAGTCCCACATCAAGATGAAGTTCAAGATCAACAACGTGGCCGGGGACGCCGCCTACACCGAGTTCATCGGTCACGAGGTGACCCGGGACTACCTGCGGTCGATGGTCAAGCGGCGGGCATCCCGCATCGACACCATCCACCCGATCATCAGCAAGGACGGCAAACTCCTGCGGGTGACGGTCGTCTGTCTCACCGTATCGAGGGCCGATCAGAGCCAGGTCCACGCCGTGCGCCAGGCGATCTCGCAGACCCTGACCGCCCGGGCGGCGGAGAGCGATCTCGAGACCCTGGTCAGGGATATCGTCTCCGGCGATATGGCGCGGGATATCTTCAAGGTCGTCAAGACGATCTACCCGATCCGCCGGGTCGAGATTACCAAGTCCAAACTCGAGCAGATCGCGACCGTATAAGGTCAAATAACCCCATTTTTTCTGGAATTTCCCGCGTGTAGCAGAGCCCCGAGCAGCCGTCCGATGAGTATATGCTCCATGACCGGCATACCCCGACCGGAGTTACGATCATGACAGGCTACCAGCAGTTCAGGGACGTGCGGTGGGCGCGGGTGGCTACCATCCATCCCGCGACCCCGGAGGAGGAGATGATGGCTCGCGGGAGTATCCGGAGGATGCTTGTCCAGTTCCACCGGGAGTGGACCACCCTCCGGGAGCGTGAGGAGGGCACGGCCTGGGTCCCGGCCGCAAACGCCCTGCTCGACCGCTACTCGCACGGCCTCTACGACATAATCTGCGATATCGAGGCGGTCATCGGAGAGGACCTGGCGGTGACGATCCGGTGCCTCTCGGCCGATATGATCAAGACGACAAACATCCTCATCATGACCGGGTGTGAGGAGGAGTGCCGCAGGCGCGGCGATGCCCTCGCAAAGGAAGCGCTCCGCCACGCTGAACGCTGCCTGGCGAAGTTCACAGGCCGGTGACCTTCATGCAGGGAAGAGTAATCAGGTTCCGGATCTCAAGTTCTTCCCGATGATTGCAGAGAAGGTACTCTTCCTGGTACTGGATGGAATATCCGACCGCCCCTGCGAGGCGCTCGACGGGCAGACCCCGCTTGCCGCCGCACGGACCCCGGTCCTCGACCGCCTTGCATCAGAGGGCGTATGCGGGATCATGGACACGATCGCTCCCGGTATACGCCCGGGGTCGGATACCTCCCACCTCGCCCTCCTCGGCTACCCCCCGCAGGACTACTACACCGGTCGCGGTCCGCTCGAGGCCGAGGGAACCGGCATCCACATGACCGCCGGGATGATCGGGTTCCGGTGCAACTTCGCCACAACCGATGAGAACGGTCTCGTCACCGATCGCCGGGCCGGCCGGATATCGGGGACCGCTCCCCTCGCCCGGGCGATCCGGGAGGGCGTGGACCTCTCGGCGCTCGGTGTCGGGTTCAGGTTCGAGTCGGGCGCCGGCCACCGTGCCGCGCTCGCCCTCACCGGGGAGGGGTTCGGTGATGCAGTCTCATCAAATGACCCTAAGGCGGAGGGGGCGCGACCGATTGCGATCAGGCCTCTCTCCGATGACCCCGCCGACGAGAAGACCGCCCGGGCCTGTAACGAGTTCATCCGCCAGTCCACTGAGATCCTCGCCCGCCACCCCCTGAATGTGCAGAGGGCGAAGGAAGGACTGCCCCCCGCAAACCTCCTCCTGATCCGGGGGGCCGGGAAGATGGGCGCGTTCCCCTCGTTTCGGGAGCGCTACGACCTCTCGGGGAGCGTCATATCCGCGGCCACCCTCATATCCGGCATCGGGAAGGCCGTGGGACTTGAGCACATACCGGTGCCGGGGACGACCGGATCGGCCGACTCCGACCTGGACGCCAAGATGAAGGCGGTGCTCGATGAGCTCGAGCGGAAAGACTTCGTCCTCGCAAACATCAAGGGCGCAGATGAGGCCGGCCACGACGGAAAGGCGGTGGAGAAACGCGACTTCATCGAGGCCATCGACGCCGCGCTCGAACCGCTGCTCGCGCTCACCGATACCCTGATCATCATCTGTGCGGACCACAGCACCCCCTGCTCGGTCATGGATCACAGCGCCGACCCGGTACCGGTCGTCATCAGGGGACCGGGGGTCAGGATCGACCGGGTCGACCGGTTCGACGAGATCTCGTGTGCCGAAGGTGGCCTCAACCGCATCCGGGGTCGCGACATCATGCCGATAATTCTCGATCTAATTAATAAGAGTCATAAGTATGGCGCATGAAAATTATACCGGGTAAATGGATTCAACAGGAGACCACGACTGGATCAGGGGCTGCACCCTCCCGGACAATACCGAACTCCAGGAGAGGACACTCAAGACCGATCAGGATATCGTCGTAGGGGACCGGTGCCGGATCGATTACGGTCTTTCGGGCAGGGAGATCGTGGTCTGTGAATTCTGCAAGATCAACGGAAACATCATCGCAGGCTCGGATGCCCGGATCGACAACTGGTGCGAGATCGGCGGCGACGTCGTCGTGGAGGAGGACGCCTACCTCGGCGAGGGGGTGAAGATCCAGGGGAAACTGGTCGTCAAAGGCGATCTCGATATCGGGGATAACGTCCAGATCGAGCGCGGGTTTGAGGCGAAAGGCTGGATCTCCATCCGAAACCCGATGCCGGTCATCATATACATCGTGATGTACCTCGTGGCCGTCCTCGGGATCGAGAGGGAGGACGAACTGGACACAATCCTTGAGAAACTCTTCGGCGATGACGAGTTGCTCTCCGGGACGCCGCTGATGATCCCGGCCGGCGCCATCCTCAACATGCAGACCTTCTCGGTGCCCGGGAAGATGACGATCGGGTCGGGATGCCGGTTGCACGGGAACATCCGCGCCGGGGCGATAACAGTCGGCGGGGATACAACAATCTTCGGGAGTCTTCACCTGCAGGATGGCGCGAGCATCGCCCCGGGGGTGGTCGTCCACGGCGACGTCCAGAGCGACGGCGATGTCACGATCGAGGAGGGAGTGCATATCCTCGGGAGTGTCTCCTGCCGGGCCCTCACCCTGCACGAGGATGCCCGCGTGGACGGGATCATCCGGGCGCCGGGTGGCCTGAAGATCGAGAGGCGAGAGAATTGAAGGTCGCAGATATACTTGAGGTCGACGGATGCCGGATGGTCGAACCGTCGTTTGCTGAGCTGACGATAGATGCCTATACAACCCTCCTGCTCCGGGCGATGACGGATGAAGGCGTCTCGGTGGCCGATGAGGCAGAAGAGGCGATGACGTTTGTGGATGAGGGACGTCTCCTGGTCGATGAAGAGGGTGAACCGCTCGCTCTCGCACTGCATGATACCCACGGGTGGCATGTCGCCTCGTTCCTCTTCCGGAGCGCGACACTCGCCGCGATCGAGTATTTTGAGAAGGTCGGCGGTGATATCTACCAGGAGGACCGCGCCCTGTGGCTCTCTGCGGTCCGCGAATACTACAGCCTCGATATCTGCGAAAACGTCACCCCCGCGCTCGAAGACCTCTCCCCCGGCAGGGAGGGGATGCTCCGCGACCTCATCAGTGAGGTCTGGGGCGACCGGCCGGGAACCCTCTGCCTCGACTGCTGCTGCGGGTCCGGCGTCGGCACCGCAGCCCTCCGGGCATCCGGGATGCAGACGCTCGCCTGCGATAACGATCCCGCCCTCCTCGCACTCGGGCTCTCCCGGGGCCGCCTCCTGCCCGCCGAGACGATGTGCATCGACGCACGGGAAGCATCCCGCTACATCGAGCCTGCACCCCTCGGGACCATATTCATGGCCGGCGAGATCTACTCTTACAACAAAGACCTCTGGGAACCGATCGTCGCGGAGGTGCTCGCCCTCACCGATGAGGTACTGATCACCGTCGGGACCGAACCCGAGGCCGCCCTTGTGGAGGAGTGGTGCACCGGCCGGGGGTGGAGTGCCCGGGTCTTTGAGAACCCGCGTGACCCCATATACGACCGATGGTGCTGCGTCGCAGACCGGGCATGATTTTATCCCCCGCCCGGGTTAATATATAACCCGGGGTATACAACGCCCGGTTTCAGGATCTCTCCTCGAAGAATGGTATATCACTCATGAATACTGCGAAGCGCATCTACAACGTCCTGTTCATATCGGTCTTTGCCACCATGCTCGGACTCGGCGTCGTCAGCCCGCTCCTCCCGATCTACGCAGAAAGCCTGGGCGCGACCGGCATCTGGCTCGGCATCATCTTCTCGGCCTTCGCACTCTCCCGGTCGATATTCATGCCGATCATCGGCCGGATATCCGATCGACGGGGTCGAAAATGGCTCATCCTCATCGGTATGTTCTCTTATGCGGCTCTCTCGCTTGGCTACCTCATCGCCGGCAGCGTCTACTCGCTCACTGCCGTCCGCTTCGCCCACGGGATAGCGTCAGCCATGGTCGTCCCGATAGCCATGGCCTACATAGCAGACCTCTCTGAGAAGGGGAAGGAGGGGAGCCACATGGGAAACTTCTCCATATCGATGTTCCTCGGTATGGGGGTGGGGCCGCTCCTCGGCGGGTTTCTCAACGACGCATTCGGTATGTCCTCGGTCTTCTACGCCATGGCCGGTCTCTCGGCGTTTGCAACACTCCTCGTCGCTATATCCCTTCCGGAGGCAAGACCGGGCCTCTCCAGAAACCCGGTCGAGGATCCCGCCCCTATGCGGGAGATCGTCCGGCTACCGGTCATGCGGGGGATCGTTGTCTTTGGTTTCATCAGCGCTCTCGGCCGCGGAGGCATGATGGTCTTTATACCGGTCTTCGGTCCCCTGATCGCGATCAGCCCTGCTGAGGTGGGTATCGTCCTCTCTGCAAACACCTTCCTTATGGCGCTCCTCCAGGTGCCGGTCGGGAGGTTCACCGATAGAGGGAACAAGATCGCCCTGATCGTCGCAGGTTCGAGCATAATAGCCATAGGTCTTATCGCTATACCATTATCCGGCTCGTTCTGGCCCCTGATCGCGACGACCTCCCTCATAGGCGTCGGGGGCGCTGTCCAGCAACCCTCGATCATGGCCCTGACGGTCGATGCCGGCCGGACCATCGGTATGGGGACATCGATGGGCGCCTACAACACGGTATTTGGTATCGGTATGATCATCGCGCCGCTCCTCGGCGGAGTCTTCATGGACTTCATCGGCGTCGAGGCGGTCTTCTATGTGGGCGGCGCGATAACCTTCGTCGGGACCGCGGTCTTTGCCGCTATGATGCGGAGGCGCGGTCAGGCTGCCTGACACCCTACGGCGCTTCTTCTACGGCGCATTCGAGTTCGGCGACGATGTCAGCGGCGTCATCCATCTTTCTGACCAGATCCTGGATAACGAGCAGGCGCTCGACGCCGATGAAGTGCTCGGCCATCACCCGCGCCATATCGGTGAGCTCGATCCTCCCCGCCCGCCGCCTGACAAGGTTGTGATCGAGGAGCGTCGGGAGCGCCGGCTCCAGCGTCCCGACCATCGCCTGGTTCATACGGATGATCTGCTGCTCGTCACCGCCACAGACGACGGCGTTTGCCACGAACTCCTCTGAACTCTGCTCCATATCGTACTCGGGGGCGACCTCTTCCATCTCGCCCCGCAGGAGCCCGACGGCGACTTCGTCCTCGGTCTTCCGCGACGTCCGGGAGTACGACCCGCCGGGCTCGGCCAGGATCACCACCCGGCCGAGGTCGTGGAAGTCCGGCCGGCCGGCACGACCCATCATCTGGTGGAACTCCTGGACGGTGAGCCACTCGATCCCCATCGCGAGGGCATCGAATATCACCTGGGATGCCGGGAAGTCGACACCGGCGGCGAGCGCTGCCGTTGTCACGACGGCTGCAAGTTCTCCGTTTGCAAACCGCCTCTCCACGTCCCGCCGCTCCTGGGAGGTCAGCCCCGCATGGTAGGGTGCGGCCTTCCTTCCGAGGGCGTCTGCGATGACGTGGCACCGGGCGCGAGCGTTCGTAAAGACGATCGTCTGCCCCCGGTAGCCCTTCGACGATCTGATCCTGTACTCCTCGGCGACCATCTGCTTGATAAACCCGATCTTCTTTGCCCGTTCGACAAAGAGGAGGTGGCGTTCAAGCGGGACCGGCCGGGAGGCGTAGCGGACCAGGTTCGCCCGGAGTTTCTCGGCGAGCAGCCCCGGGAGCCCGATCGTGGCGGAGAGGTAGAGGAACTGGGCATCCGGAGCGATATGCTTGAGCCTTGCTATCAGCCCATCGAGACGGTGGCCCCGGTCGGGATCTTCGAGCATCTGGACCTCATCGATGACGACGGTCCCGATATCCTTCATGGTCCGGCCGGTGCGTAGCGCATGATCGATCCCCTCATAGGTCCCCACAACGACGGGGGCGTTTATGTCGCGCTCTCCCGCCGGCCGGGTCTCGGGGAGGTTCAGGCGGCTCACACCGGTCTGGAGGGTGACCCGCATCAGGTGACCGTAGCGGTCGCGGAACCGCTCGTACTTCTGGTTGGCGAGCGCGACCAGCGGGACTAAAAAGAGCATCCGCCCCCGCCCTTCGAGGAAGTTCTTCATCCCCGCCATCTCGCCGATGAACGTCTTCCCGCTCGCGGTGGCCGAGACGACCAGGAGGTGCTGCCCCTCAAGCAACCCGTCCTGGACCGCAAGCTGCTGGACCGGCATCAGATACTCGACCCCGGAGGCCTTCGCAAACGCGGGCGGTAGCGCAAGATCGGTGATATGAGCGGTCTTCTGGACCTCGTGCGCCTCCAGGCGGTCAAAGAGGGTCTTCGACCGGTCGGCTTTATCAGGGCCTACCGAGGCCAGAACCCGGTCGAGGTCCCTCGCCTGCATGAGGAGTTTTTCGAGGTGGATGAGCACGGAGCCGCCGAACCGCCCCATGTACCCGAGCTCCCGGCGCATCTCGCGTTTTGCGCACTCCGGACATATCCACTCCCCGCCGTAGCGGATGCCGGTCGCCTTATCGACCGGGGTGAACCGGTCCTCGAGCTGACAGAACCGGCAGATGTTGATCCGGGATGCCGGGATCTGGAGATCGGCGAGGAACGACTCAAACTCCGAACTCTTCCCCGCGAGGTGCACCGGGGACCGGCGGAGCAGTGTGATCAGGTCCCGCGTCGGCGTGGGCTTGAGCTGCCGGCCCCGTCTCCGCACCTTGAAGTTCTTCGGTCGCTGACCCTTCGGGGTCGCCGTCAGGTTGACGTATCCCGACCCCCTGACACGACCTTCATCATCGACGAAGAGGAGCTTGTACGTGCCCTTCTGGGGCTGGACGATGACCTTCATGGTGCGATGTCGTGGATCGTGTAGGAGAGCCCTACCGTCTCCAGCCGTTTGAGGAAATCAGTGAACTCCTCATCAACAATAAGTATCGCACAGTGTCGGCCGTGGAACGCCGCCTCGATGACCCCCTCCCGGGAGCCGAAGAACATATCGGGCTCGATATTCGCCTTCTTGAGGGCCACGTACGACTCAAGCCCCACGGCGGTCACCATATCCGCATCACGGATGGCGGTCCGGAGGAGGTCGGTCCGGACCGCTCTCGACCCCCCCCGCTCGATACGGGGCACCTTGCAGACATGGATAACCCCCTCCTCGTGGTCGATGATGCCATTTAAGTGGGCGACACCGACATCCTCACCGGCCCGGGCATCCATCGCCGCCATGCCCATAGCGCTCTGCTCTTCTTTCGTCGCGTAGAGCCATCCGTCCTGCATGAAGACGCCGACCGTATCCCCCTTCGCAAGGTCATCACGGGCGAGGGCCGTCCAGACCGCCACCTGCTGGATGACATCCCGCGTGATATGGCGGGCGTAGGACTCGAGCGCCTCGGCGTGCCGCAGGACCCACTCGATCCCGCTCTTCGTCACCTCGTACCTGCCCCGGCCGTGAGCGTTGACAAGCCCGTCGTCCACCATCTCCCTGATGTACTCGGAGACTGCCTGCGGCGTCACACCGAGTTTTTCTGCGATCTCCTGCTGGCGGATGGATGGCTGGTGCTCGGCGATCTCCACCAGGATCTGAAACCGGGTGGACTCGCGTTTGCTGCGCAGGATTACATAGAGCGGATCTTCAGCGAGGCTGGTCAAGTAGCACCATTCCCTGACCTTTTACATCGAGGCTTGAGATCCTCTTGGCCAGACCCTTGATGAACGTCGGACTGACCCCGTATTTCCTGGATATATCACCGATCGAGGAGGTTCCCGCCGTAATCTCCTGCTCGATCGAGTCCACAATTGTACGGAGGCTTTCATCGTTTGAGACGGCGATGTGGAGCAGATCACCGATATCGCCCATGGAACACTGGAAATTAGCCCTGAATCTACTATATGTCGTCCGGTACTCCTTCGTCGGCCTCTGCCCGGGCTTGGGCATCCGCCACTGCTCTTCGATCAGGTTTCCCTTCTTGAGGATAGAGAGGCACTCTGCTACCGTTGAGGTGTCGGCGTACGTCCCGAGCTCCTCCTCGGTCATCCAGGTCTTGTTCAAGACCTCATAGATCCTTTTATAACCTGCGTTATTGAACGTAATAAGAAGAGGAACCAGGTCCACCGGATCATTGAGAATTTTAATATGTCCCGTCAATGCGATACCCTATTACTATATTGCTGTATAACTCCATAAATTTTTGCTGAAAATTTGATGCGTACTCAAGGCACTATCATCATCCGGGGCATCGTCCAGGGCGTCGGTTTTCGCCCTTTCGTCTATGCTAAGGCGCAGGAATTCGGGATCACAGGGTCCGTCAAGAACCTGGGGAGCGAGGTCGAGATCCACGCATTCGGGGATCGCTTCGAAGAGTTTCTGGAGGCTGTTTTACAGGGGACTCCGCTGTCCCGGATAGATTCCGCCATTGTCAGAGATGTGCGCGGCGATCCTCCCGAAACGTTTATCATACTCGATAGCGGCTCAGGCAGCCTCTCGGGGTTCATCCCGCCCGATGTTGCTACCTGTGATGACTGCATAGCCGATATTTTCACACCGGGCGGACGCTACGAGGGTTACTGGGCCACATCCTGCGTCAATTGCGGGCCGCGGTACAGCATCATAAACACGATCCCCTACGACCGGGAGCGTACATCCATGAATATGTTTCCGATGTGTGATGCCTGCGGGAGCGAGTACACCGATCCGGGGTGCCGGCGCCATCACGCCCAGACGATCGCCTGTGCAGCCTGCGGGCCGACACTCTCCCTGCTCCGGGCCGACGGGACGATGGTTGAGACTGAGGATCCGATCAGGGAGACGGCTGCCCTCCTCGATTCGGGTGCAATCGTCGCCATCCGGGGGATCGGGGGGTTCCACATCGCCTGCATTGAGGAGTCGGCCGGCACCCTGAAGCATCGTCTCTGCCGGAGTGAGCAGCCCCTCGCGGTGATGGCAACGCCCGAGGAGGTGGAACGGATCGCGGCAGTCTCCGATGAGGACCGGGAGATCCTTCACTCCCGGGCCCGGACGATCGTCGTGCTCGAAAAGCGGGATCCCTCCTCGCATCAGAGGATATCCACGCTCCACACCATCGGGTGCATGCTCCCCTACTCGGGGATGCACCACCTCCTCTTTGCAGCCCTCCGGCATCCTCTCCTCATCATGACGAGCGCAAACCTGCCAGGTTACCCGATGATAACCAATGTATCCGAGGCCTTCAACCGGATTACAGGGATTGTGGACTATATCCTCATCCACGATCGCCGGATCATCAACCGGTGCGATGACTCTGTTGTGAGGGACGGATATATCATACGGCTCTCGCGAGGTCTTGCTCCGAAACGGGTCTCGATCGACCTCGGGAGCCGGACCATCCTCGGCGTCGGGCCGGAGCTGAACGCGAATGTCTCTCTCTACCGGGAGGGGTTCTGCATCACATCACCCCATGTCGGGAACGTCAGGAATCCCCGGACACTCGCCTACCTGCAGGAGACGACGGAGAGGCTCAGGCGGCTGATCGGCGCCCGTTATGACCGAATAGTCCACGATCTCCACCCGCAGTTCCTCTCGACCCGGTACGCACGGGAGGTTGCTGAGGCGCTCGGGGCGGAGGTTCTAGCGGTCCAGCATCACCGGGCGCATATAGCCGCCGCGACACGGGAGGAGTGCGTCGGTATCGCGATCGACGGTGTGGGTTACGGCGATGACGGGACGGTCTGGGGCGGGGAGGTCTTTGCCGGAGAGGTTCCCCATCTCGACCGGGTCGCCCACCTTGAGGTCGTCCCTATGCCGGGCGGGGATCTCGCGACCCGGTGTCCTGAGAGGATGCTCTATGGTATCCTGCCGACGGCCGGGATCCGGGATATGCTTGTGGCCCGGGGGTGGAGGGATATCGAGCTTGGTGTCCTTTCCCGGCAGGTTGAACGGAGTATAAACGTTGTTCCTACATCGAGCGCCGGCCGGGTGCTTGACGCGGCTGCGGCGCTCCTCGGACTATGCCGGGAGAGGACATACGACGGCGAACCGGCCATGAAACTCGAGTCAGCGGCGTATGCCGGGAGGGCGTCGGCCTGGGATCTTGAGTTTCTGAACGATGGAGGGCGGGAGATCCTCTCGACCCGTGCGATACTCGCGGAGGCGCACCGGCGGGCCTC
>JGI24710J26742_10001548_pt1 | contig 21090 bp, 23 predicted proteins | sample BioPla2DNA2_FD_26742 | JGI IMG/M metagenome (IMG submission 26742) | reverse complement strand
ATTCCTTGCATACCCCGACGAAGAATTATCTGACCTCCGGCTTCAAGATAGGCACCTTCTACAACACCGTATACTTCAATATCTCCTTTAGCCTTAACGGAAAATCCAGTGATAACATTACCCTTTACAATAACATTTCCATTGTAATCAATATCTCCTGTTGAAGCTCCTACATCCGCAGGTATATTATAGGAGTCAGAAACAAATACACGATCATCTGTTAGTGTAACATGGCCATCAACATCTGAAAACATCTGTAAGCCATCCTCGGATAGACGTATATTATTACCGTGGCGAAGTATCTTATTAATAACCTTGTTAGGTCTAATTACATTACCACACACATCAACACCGGGAGTACCATGATCTGCTGGCAATAATGTTGCCAGTAAGTCATCCTTTTGAACATGGGATATAGTATCCAAGTTGTGGAAGTCTACAGAGCCATCCTCATTAGTTTTAGGCTTCTGGGATAAATCAGTTTTAAAATGATATGTAATCTCCGCATCATGTCCCTGAACTGGTGCTTTACCATGGGCCAACTGATAGTCAGTACAATACTTTCTATCCTTAAGAAATCCAAGAATAGTTAATTCCTCAACTCCGTATTTGACATTGGCTTGGGTAAGAGTTTGAATAATATCATCCTTGGTCATCAGTTTACCACCAGTACTTGGAGCATAAAATCTTCCTACTGCAACCATTCTGTCTTCTGAAATCTTGATTTTCAAGCACTCATCCTGTATAGACATTACAGCTGGGGTGATTTTGATTTCTATCACATCAATCAAGCTCACTAATGCCTTACTTACTTCTGCCTTATCGTAATCAAATAACCTGATATCACTCAGATATTTATTGATTTCGTCAAATGTAACTGGTTGACAACCAAAATCCGGAGCAAAAATCTTTAAATAAGTTCCATCATCTTTTATAATCAGTTGAAAATATCCATTCCTACCATCCACCAATAGTTCCCCCTCTGATTAATAATCTTATCTTACTCTGTATCTTAATTAATAGCTAAAAAACACTTCAATGTTTTTACCTAATTTTACCTTTAACTTTTGCAAAGCTTTTGTATGCAATTGAGATACTCTAGATTCAGATACTTCAAGAATTTTACTTATCTCCTTTAATGTCAATTCTTCATAGTAGTAAAGCACGATTACTGTTTTTTCTTTTTCCGTTAAGGTCTCAAGAGTTTCAATAAGAAGTTCCTTAAGTTCCTCTCTTTCTAAGATCTTATCCGGTTGCTCATAGGTAATTACTGAACTGGGTTCAATACCCCCCTCGCTACCTTGTTCCATATATTCATCCAATGAAATTATGTTGGCAATATTTGTTTGACTCTGCCATATTTCTAATTCATCTATAGATATATCCAACTCATTAGCAACCTCTTCATTAGTTGCTATCTTTCCTGTCCTTAATTCTAAGTTTTTATTAGCCTCTAAAATTTTTCTTTGTTTTTGCCTTATGCTTCTTGGTATCCAATCCATTTTACGTATCGCATCTAGGATAGACCCTCTTATTCTTAATGATGCATAGGTTTCGAACTTTACACCCTTTAAATAGTCAAATTTATCAATAGCATCTATTAATCCAAAAACACCATAACCCACCAAATCATCGTACTCGACATTATATCCTAAGTACATACTTAGGCGTCCAGCGACAATTTTCACCAACCCTACGTATTCAATTATTAACTTTTCTTGAAGCTCAGAAGACTTATTTTTGGAATACTCCTCCCAGAGCTTTTCTTTATTATCCGTGGTCATAGTGCCTCCTATTTTCTAGAAATATTATTCCGGGTTATTAATTTCATCTGATACATCTTCAACTTCATCAGTATCATCATTCTCTGGCTCTTTTCTTTCCTCCAGAGTTTTTTCTACAACTGACCTTGTAACTAGGCCAAGTATATAAAAAATAATTAATACCACTAATAATCCCTTTAGGGAAGCCACTAGCTCTACTTTATTAATAATATTTACAATACTTGTTATTGCACCAGCAATAAGCATAATTAATGCCGGTAGATATTCTGTCCACATAGTTTCACCTGCTTATCTATGATTTCGATATATCATTTCCTAGGTTATAAACCTGAAGAAGCACGCCTTATGGGAGCCTCTCCAATTCCAGTGCCCGTTTGCATTTTCCAAGCAAGCTTGTGCTTGAATATAATTCAAACTTTGCTCACCTTTCTTACGGGAAAATCAAATTACTTTACGTTCTTTACCTACAGATTTAATATGTAATTCTCCTGTTTCAGGATAAAATTCAATCGTCCTACCATAGTTAAGCCCCGTATCCTCGGCTAATATAGGGATACTAAGCTCATTGAGTTTTGCTTTAGTTGCCTCAACATTACGGTCACCAATACGCATCATATCGTTATTCTTACTGAAGGCAAACATCTGGGCCCCCCCGGCGATCTTAGCAACTAGTCCTCTGGGATTAGCCCCGATTACCTTCATACGATTAATCAGTTCTTCTATACCTGTATCTGCAAATTTAGCTTTGTTCTCGTTATTCGAAATTTTAGTACTATCTGGCAACATCACATGTGCCAAACCTGCAATCTTATTCCTTTGATCGTATAGAATTATCCCCACACAGGAACCAAGACCTAAGGTCGTAATTGAGTTAGGTGCGACACATACATTTAAGTCTGCCATACCTACTTTTATCATTTCGTTCATTGTTCCACCTTATAACCCTAATGATGATAATATAACGCTGTAAGACTCTAAAGAAGGTATTAAGATAAAATATCCATTAACCGTGTTCATATCATCCCCAAATTCAGTTTCAATTAGAAGAGCCTTATCACCAACTTTACCAAACTCAATGGCAGGCACACTTAGTATTGCCCCTGCCATGTCAATTGACATATACGGAACGCTGGAAGTAATTGTTATATTAGTAAGCGCCGACAGAGACGAAAGATAGGCACCAGCAATAATATTACCTATTTCGTTCAGAGCCGACAGTTCAATTTCTGTAAAATCATCCTCAGAATTATCTACATCCGATTTCCCCATCAATGTATTAACAAGATGATGAGAAGCAGGTAGATCCATCATGAACATCATCATACCATCAATTTGCCCTTGTAAAGTAAATAGAATTCCTACAACAATATTTTCTGCTCCACCTATAATATTTGATAGATATTTAAATTCCAGCAATTCAACATTGGGTACCTTCATATCTATCTTGGCATTAATCATCTGGGAGAGTGCTGTAGTAGCATTCCCCGCACCTATATTCCCTATTTCCCTAAGAACATCATATTGCATATTATCAATCTTATTTAAATCAATATGGGACACTACAAGCACCTCCTCATAATCCATTACTTACAATCTTAATCATTCTTCTTTTCTCCACCAATTATTGATGGAACATTAAGAATACTAATTAGTTCATCCTTATATTTGCCAATACCAAGACTATTGCTTGCTTTTTCCTCTGTTTCATCATAGCTAAGTTTTTCAATATCAGAATCATCTAAGCTTATTACTTCCTTTACAGCATCTACAATAACACCCACAGGGGCTCCATGCTCCTCAAGCTTCAAGATTATTATACGAGTTGAATTTGTATAATCACATTCATCCATCTTAAGTCTAAGTCTTAGGCTCATAACAGGCACAACATCACCTCTAAGGTTTATCACTCCCTTAAAATACGATTGTGCTTTAGGTATACGAGTGATGTTCTGCATTACTATAATACTCTCTATGTATTTTATCTCAATAGCATGTGGAATATTGTTAAGATATATAATTATATATTGTTTTGATACTTCTGCAGCCATGTATAACACCCCCTATACCAAAGAATTCACATCTAGAATCAATGCCACTTCACCGTTACCGAGAATAGTTGCACCACTAATAAGTTTTGAACTCTTTATATACTTACCAATGGACTTAATAACAATTTCCTGTTGCCCAATCAAGGCATCAACTACCATTCCGCCTAGACGCTCACCCTTCTTAACTATAGCTACCAATAATTCATCCTGTTTTTCATCAGAAGTCTTGCAATCTAAAACCTGACTTAGATAAATGATAGGAACAACATGCCCTCTAAGATTAATAACGTCTTTTCCTTCAACCTGTCTGATATCAGAAACCTTCACATTCTCAACAGTTTGAATACTTCCTAGAGGAAGAGCATATTTCTCATCGCCAATTATCACCATAAGAGCTTGAATAATTGCCAGAGTAAGAGGTAGACGAATGATAAAGTTAGTTCCCTCTCCTAGTTTTGTCTTTGCTTCTATTTCACCACCAAGAGTTTCAATCTTAGTTTTAACTACATCAAGACCAACACCTCGTCCTGAAATTTCTGAAACTTGCTCTGCAGTTGAAAAACTTGGACGGAAAAGTAGATCAATTATATCCTTCTCAGACATTCTATCTGCTTGTTCTACTGTTATATTACCTTTATCTATTGCCTTCTGCCTAACATTCTCAACGTTAATTCCACCACCATCATCTCTTACCTCGATGACTACATTATTGCCCTCTTGATAAGCGTCAAGGAAGATTGAACCTTTAGGATTCTTACCTGCCTTTTCCCGAACGTCATTATCTTCCAAACCATGATCAGCAGCATTACGAAGCAAATGCATTAAAGGATCGCCAATCTCATCAATAACTGTACGGTCAAGCTCAGTATCTTCACCAGACATATATAATTCCATGTCCTTATTCATCTTCTTGGAAATATCCCTTATCATTCTAGGGAAACGATTAACAACACTCTCTATTGGAACCATTCGAGTCTTCATAACTGATTCATGAAGATTAGTAGTTATTCTCTCAAGATATTCTAATTGCTCATGATATGCAGAATCTGTACTAATCTCATTCTCACTGCTGATTGAAACCAATCCATTCTTCGCAATAATCAACTCACTAACTAAGTTCATCAAAACATCAAGCTTATCAATGTCAACTCGAACAGAGCGATTAACAACTGGCTTTGCAGTAGTCTTCTGAGCAGTGGTAGCACCGCTTGCCTTCAAGGATCCACTGTCCTTAGTTCCTTTACCTTGTGTATCCTTAACAAGCTTAGCTGATGCAGCTAAAGTTGCTTTGTCTTCATCAGATATTGTAATATAATCTGCTACAACTTCCTTTACCTCCGAAACGCTTGATGCTACACTAATCAAGGTTTCAGGCTTTTCCTTTGTTATGACAAAAGCAGAATATACAAAATCATATTTTTCATCTTCTATATCTTGCGCACTTGGATCTAATTTAATGATTTCACCATGCTCTTCTAGGTTACGATTGATCATAAATGCTCTTGCACCCTTGAGCATGCAAGTTTCCTGAATATATACTGTTAATCCAATAACACTCAGACCCATTTCTCCTGCTCTTAAAATAGCACGCTTCTCATGGTCTTCGAATTTAAGATTCTTAAATTTATACTTATCATTATCATATGATACTGGAGCTCGATCATTATTCTTTGTAGCTTCTTCTTTTGTTTCAGAAGCTCCACCTTCCTGAAGGAAATTGTTTAAGTCCTTAAGAATGTCCTCATTGTCATCATCACCTTCATTGGAGCTTTCAATAATATTAGCCAGGTATGTCTCCAAGGCATCTAATCCACGAAATAATACGTCTACCATATTAGAATTAACCTTCAGGTGACCATTACGTACTTCTGAAAAAACATTCTCCATGTCATGAGTCAAACGCTGCATAAGCTTATAACCCATAGTTCCAGCCATTCCCTTCAAAGAATGGGCCGCCCGGAAAATCTCATTAATAGTGTTATCATTATCCGGTTCTTTTTCTAGAATTAATAGGTGTTCATTTAAGCTTTGCAGATGCTCTTTTGTTTCATCAATAAATATTTCTAGGTATTGACCTACGTCCATTTAATGCACCCCCGCCTTCTTAGTGATTGCATCAGCGATTTCAGTTAAGGGAAGAACCTCATTAACTAGTCCTGACTCCTTAATAACCTTTGGCATACCATAAACAACACTGGTTTTTTCATCTTGTGCAATCACATAAATATTTTTACTTTTGTTAAGTTTTTTTATTCCTGCTGTTCCGTCCCCGCCCATACCAGTAAGTACAACACATACAATATGATCATAATCTAAGTCTGTAAGCGATTCATACATAATGTCTGCGCAGGGTAGTAAACCACGTCTTGCTGATTCCTTAGTTACCTTTAAATAGTATTCACCATTACGCTTTTTAACAGCCCTCATCTGGTGCCCGCCTTTAGCAATATAGACAGTTCCCTTTTCTAATACATCACCATCATCAGCTTCCTTAACCTTTATCGGGCTTATCTCATTAAGCCTGTCCGCAAGTGATTTAGTAAATCCACTTGGCATATGCTGTACTATGAGCATAGGAGCATCTAGGTTGGCAGGTAACGCAGGTATTAAAGTGTGCAAGGCCTTGGGTCCACCGGTTGAGCAAGCTAAAGCTACAAGCTTACCACCAGTCTTGCTGTCAGTTACAGGTTTGGCTTTACCACTTTTACCTTTCTTGCTGTCTTTTGGTTCCTCTTCTGTTAAACCGCAAGCCAGCTCATCTTCAGACTCTTCAATCTCTTCGGCTTTTGTTGCGAAAGTAAGGCGTTTAAGTATTCGATCAGCAAATTGATTACTATTAACTTCAACATAGCTTTCTGGCTTTGTTATAAAATCAAATGCACCCAGTTCCAATGCAGTAATAGTTTCTCTAGCGTCCTTTTTAGCAATTGTACTTACAATAATTACAGTTGCCTTGATATCATGTTCATTAAGTTTTTCTAGAAATTCAATACCATTCATCTTAGGCATATTAATATCAAGAAGAACAGCATCGAATTCTTTAGCCCTTGATTTCATAATATCTAAGGCTTCAAGGCCGTTAGTTGCATATTCAGAAACATGGAACCGTACATCTTTATTAATTATATCAGATAACACCCTTCTCATAAGTGCAGAGTCATCAACAATTAAAATATTTTTTATCATATTCTACCTTTCTATTCTAGGCTTTTTCATTTTTTCTCCTTCGACGTTCCTCTTCAAAAATATACTTTATCAATTCTTCTCTATCTTTCTTATCCATATCCTTAAATTCAATTCTATATTCTATGGTCCCAAGATCATTATAGAGTTCTGTAGCAGATAGAATAATTCCTAGTAACTCTAGATTTTTATATGTACCTGCCGAAACAAACTCCAATCTTATCAGGATTTTATCACCAGGATTATATATCTTATCAGTATTAAATCTCGTTCCTCCACCACTTAAATCAGTAATAGAAACCTTATCCCAAAGTCTATCAAGCTCAGCTAATCTTTTTTTATAATCCTCTATCTCCTCATCAGTTCCATCATTACTAATGACTTTTTCCGTTAATATTTCTTCTTCAGCAGTGACGATTCTATATTCTATATCGTGTATCAACTCTAGGCGATAAAACTGCCTGCGCTGTATCTTTTCTAAATCAGAGGATAGCCTTACTCTTGTGATGATAACCTTATTATCTTTTACATTATCAATTACTTCTGCACGGCATGAATATAATCCTTTATCAGTATAAAAATACAGAAGATAATCCATTCCCTTTCTCAAGCGAATGACCGTATTATTAGCTATAGGTGCAGCTATATTAATAATACCGTCAGTACCGTATTCAGTAAGCTGACTAACAAGGAGTGGAGAATTTTTTATAGGCTTGCCATTACGAGCTAGAGGTCTTATGTGAATTTTATCTCCAATTAATACTATATTTTTCAACATTACACCCCTCCTATCAACAAATTTGTAAGTATTGTTTTATATATACTATACAACAGGAATTGCCAAAATACAATTAACTAATTCTTCTTACTTCTTGATAGAAGTAATCTTGAAAATAATTGCGCAATTCCCCCTCTGTCCTCTCCTTGAAGATTATTCTTTTCACATAATACCTTTGCAAATGTTCTAATTTTCTTGGAAAATTGCATATTAGGGTATAACATTATGGCTGGTTTTTGATGCATAACAGCTCTAGAAACATTGGCCTCCTGAATAACAGAACCTAAGTAGTCCATTTTCAAATGAAGAAATCTATCTGCAACCGTGTTTAGCTTCCTATATAGATCAATTCCTTCCTCTTCAGAGGAAACGCGGTTTGAAATCATTCTTATATTTATATCTTTAATATTAAAATCAGATCTACGATTTAATGTTTTAAGCAAGGCATAGGCGTCAGTTATGGAGGTTGGTTCAGGAGTAGTCACAAGAAGGACCTCAGAACTTGCAGCAACAAATTCCAATACAGAATTAGTGATGCCTGCCCCTGTATCAATCAATATTATATCTGCCAACTCATCTAATTGCGCCAGCTTCTTTATCATATAGGTAATCTGATCTTTAGTTAGGTCATTCATCTCCTGAATACCAGATCCACCTGATATAAATCCTATACCTTCAGGTCCCTTAGTAATAATCTCAGTTACACTTTTATTTCGATAAATCAAGTCAGATAAATTGTAGGTTGGATGTATTCCTAACATTACTTCCACATTGGCCAGTCCAAAATCTCCATCTATAATAACAACTCGGTTACCTTCATGAGTTAGTGCAATAGCAAGATTGAGAGATATACTTGATTTGCCTACTCCCCCTTTACCACTAGTTACGGTAATTACCCTTGCTGATATTTTAGGTGAATTATTAGCCTTGACTAATTCTCTGAGTCTTTGCGCCTGGTCCATTTAATAAACATTCCTTTCCCTACAAACTGCATCTTTGATGCAGTTCAAAACCCCGGAAGAACAAGGAGTGAGCACCATTGTGCGAACTTCGTAGTTCTTCTGTGTGAATTGTCTTTTTAATTCACATTATCCCCGTAATAACTTCTTAGCAATACTTTGGGCATCAATTTTCTCGATATCATCAGGTACATTTTGTCCATAGGTAACATATGATAAAGGAGCATTAGTCAACATTCGTATGTTAAAAATATTGCCTAAGCTGCAGGTTTCGTCTAATTTAGTAAATATCAGATTGTATTTAGTAATATCTGAATAAACCTCAGTCATTTTTATTAGATCTTTATATTTAGTAGTTATACTTAATACAAGATAAATCTCTTTATTCCCATCAGGTACTGAGTTCAAAAGCTTCTCAATGTCNTCCCTTTGTTCAAGATTTCGATGGGAACGTCCAGCAGTGTCTACAAAAACAATGTCGTAGTCCTTGTAGGTATCCTGGGCTTTTTTCATATCCTCTACAGTATAGATTACATCAACCGGCATACCAAGAATATTAGCATATGTTCTAAGTTGATCAACGGCAGCAATTCTATATGTGTCAGCTGTTAAAAAGGCAATTTTAGCATTTTTTTCAATCTTATATAAAGAAGCGATTTTGGCGATTGTTGTTGTTTTACCAACTCCTGTTGGTCCTATGAAAAATACAAATTTAGGATGCTTAGAAGACAAGTCTATTGATTTAGCTTGTCCAAGCTTTAAGACTATTTTTTGATACACACTGGCTAAAATTTTATCAATTGAGGCATCCCTTTTTAAAGTCCCATCAATTTCACTCATAATCTGGTTGGCATATACTTCATCAACTTCATTATTAATAAGTTGATTATATATTAGTTGAATACAGGAGAAGCTATTATTCTTTTCAGAGACTTTTTGACTATTCACTTCTTCTGCCTCCTTAGCGATTAGTTGTTTTTCTAAAAGGGTTTGCAGATTATTAAGCTTCTGTTCTATTGCAGATGGTTCTTCAGAATTATCGAATCTATTTATACCAAATTCTGTATCTATTGGATCATCATATATAATATCTGGATTTAATATTTTGCGAGGCTTAATCAATGGTTCTGATTGTGATACCTCCTTAAGTTCAACCGGAGTATCATCTACAGCTGCTGTTATTTCTACCACTGGCTTTCGAAAAAATTTATAAATACCTTTCGGGGATATAGTTTTAATATTCATCACAATAGCATCCTTGCCCATCTCCTCTTTGGCAAGAATCATAGCTTCAGTTTCCGTATTGGCTTGAAATTTTTTTATATTCATTATACTGTCACCATCCCTATTGACTGCAGTTCAACGTTAGAATCTATCTCATTATATGACACAATAATTAAGTCCTTAAAATAATCCTGTGTAAGTCTTTTAAAGTACATCCTAACAATTGGAGAGGTAATAATGATTGGATTTTTGCCCAGTTCCTCTAATTTGTTAAGTTCCACCTGTACTGATTCCATGATTTTTCCTGTCACTTCAGGATCCAAAGTAAGATAAGCCCCCTGTTCAGTTTGCTTAACTGAGCCCATAATCTCCTGCTCTACTTTAGGATCAAGGGTAACCACATTAGTCATTTCACCAGCAGGGAAATACTTACTTGAAATTGCTCGTTTCAAGCTTTGCCTTACATATTCTGTTAAGACATCTGTATCTCTGGTTGTTGGGGCATAATCAGCTAATGTTTCAAATATGGTAACCAAGTCCCTAATTGAAATACCTTCACGNAGCAAATTCTGTAATACCTTCTGTATCTCTCCAATATTAAGAAGCTTAGGTACCAATTCCGTAATAAGTGCTTCATTAGCTTCTTGAATATTACTAACAAGATTTTGTACATCCTGTCTACTAAGTAATTCATGGATATGACTTCTTATAACCTCTGTCAGATGTGTTGCAATAATAGAGGGAGGATCAACAACAGTATAGCCTAAGCTTTCTGCTCTCTCCCTTTGACTTTCTGTTATCCATATTGCAGGTAGATTAAATGAAGGTTCATATGTAGGAATACCTGATATTTCTTCTTCTACATATCCTGGATTCATGGCCATATAGTGATCAAATAGTATTTCACCTTCACTTACTTGAATTCCCTTGATTTTAATAATATATTGATTAGGGTTCAACTGTATATTATCCCTTAATCGAATCATTGGCACAACACAACCTAATTCAAGGGCAACCTGTCTTCTAATTAGAACCACACGATCAAGTAGATCTCCACCTTGATTGGCATCAGCCAAAGGTATTATTCCATAGCCGAATTCCAACTCAATAGGATCCACTTGAAGTAAGGATGAAACATTCTCGGGTCTTCTGATTTCATCGGCTGAAGCCTCTTCTGCCGATACTTCATGCTCTATTTCAGCAATTTCGATTCTCTCTGAAATTCTTCGGCCAGCTAGTACAAATATTAATCCATAGCTCATAAACATAAATGTATTAAGGGGCATGGTAACTCCCATAAGGACCATGGCTGCACCTACCATATACAAAACCTTAGGTATGGAAAATAATTGTCTAACAAGAATATCACCAAAGTCAGCTTCTTTAGACACCTTAGTAACCAAAAGTCCTGTTGCAAGTGATATCATCAGTGAAGGAACCTGGTTAACAAGGCCATTACCTATGGTAAGAATCGCATATTTTTGAAAAGCCTCCATGGCAGGTAAACCAAGATTCATCATACCTAATACGGTACCACCAGCAAGATTGATAATTGTCATGATAAGACCAGCTGTAGCATCTCCCTTAACATACTTTGTAGCACCATCCATTGAACCAAAGAAAGTGGCCTCATCTTGAATTTTCTCTCTACGAGCTTTGGCTTCTGCATCTGTAATGGCACCAGTATTAAGGTCTGCATCAATTGCCATCTGCTTACCTGGCATAGCATCAAGTGTAAATCTAGCTGTTACCTCAGACACACGCTCAGAACCCTTGTTAATAACTAAGAATTGAACAAGTATTAGAACAATGAAGACGATTATACCTATTACTAAGTCTCCCCCACCAACAACATCACCAAATACCTTAACAATGTTACCAGGGTCTCCTGTAGTTAGTATTAATTTAGTACTGGATACATTTAAAGAAATACGAAAAACAGTTGTTAATAATAGCAAGGTAGGAAATGCAGACATACCAAGGACTTCCTTAGTAAACATAGCATTTAAAAGGATAACTAAAGAAAGAGCTATATTAAAAGCAAGTAGTACATCTAGAATAGTTTTATTCATAGGTACAATTAAGAAAACAATTGCAACTAATAAATACAAACCAACAGCTATATCATTCTTCTTCATATTAATAACCTTGCCTTTCTTCATAACTTGCTATATGATGCCGATATGCAGCATCTCAAAAACGGGAAGAACAAGGAATTAGCACCGCTGTGCGAACTTCGCAGTTCTTCTGTGCGAACTTCCTTCACACTATCCTCCGAAAATCTATTTATTCAACCCGTATACATAAGCCAATACTTCTGCTGTCATCTGATATAGCTCAGGAGGTATCTCAGCTCCTAGCTCAACATTATAATATAGCATCCTGGCTAAGGGTTTGTTTTCTACAATTTCAATTTTGTTCTCTTTAGCGACTTCCTTTATTTTCATCGCTAGATAATCAGCGCCCTTTGCAATCAAAATAGGTGCATCCGAGCTTTCTTTGTCATATTTTATTGCTGCCGCCAAATGAGTAGGGTTAGTGATTACAACATCCGCTTGTGGTAGTTCCTGCATCATTCTTCTTTGTGAAGCTTCTCTCATTCGGGCTCTAATCTTACTTTTAATCTGAGGATCACCCTCTGAATTTTTAAATTCATCCTTGACTTCTTGTTTTGTCATCCTCATATCTTTTCTAAACTTGAACTTCTGATATATATAATCAGCACATCCAATAATCAAAAACACAAAACTAATCTGTAATCCAAGATCGATAATGATATCACCTATAAGTGCAACCGCCTGGAGCAAGCTATAATCGTATAATGTTAATAATAAGCGCCAATGATCCTTAAGAGCGTCCTTTACTATATATATAATTATCAATATCTTAACTACTGAAACAATTAACTCAACAACTTTATCCTTACTAAAAATTTTTGAAAATCCACTTATAGGGTTTATTTTACTAAACTTTGGCATGATCAGCTTGCCAGATACCTTCCATTTGACCTGAAATGCTACTACTGCAAAGGAGGTTACCGTTATCATTAGAAAAATTGGTAAGCAAATCTTTAATATTGACCATAACCCATCAGAAAATAATACTGTAAATACGTTGGAATTGAACTCCTCACTGGCTATCCTATCAATACTGCTATAAGTCCTATAAAACACCTGTATAAACTGTTCTGATATATATCCTACAAATATCTTTAGTGCAACAAATAATGTAAGAAGTCCTGAAGCTGTAATTAACTCAGTGCTTTTAGCTACTTGTCCTTCTTTTCTAGCATCAGATAGCTTCTTGGTGGTAGGTTCTTCTGTTTTATCCCCACCATCGTCCTTTGCGAAAAATTGGATATCATAAGGAATTAGGTAATTAACATTATAAAGAATATCTTCTTTCAAACTAATAACCATTCCTTTCATTATTTGAAAAATTCTATCGACGACTTAATCATCTCAATCATTTCATTGAATATAAAGTCTGCCACAGAAGGTATAAGCTCAATGACTAAGGTAAGTACAAAAAGTCCTACTAAAAGCTTAAGCTGCATACCAATAACAAACATATTCATCTGGGGAGCTATCTTTGCCAATATCCCCAAGATTGCGTTAACAAGTAGTATTGCACCAAATATCGGAAGAACTATACGAAATCCAATAATTAAATACTCAGACATAAAACGCACCATTAACTGGTAAATCATCGGATTAATATTAACCTGACCTACTGGTATCACTTGAAAGGTATCAACTATTGCTTTAAGAAAATAATGGTGTAAATTCGTAACCATCATTAATAGGATTACTAAGTAACTATACAAATTAGCAGTTATGGTTGATTGGATACTAGTTGTTGGATCAAGTTGATTTACCATTGAAAAACCAATTTCCATATCAATAAACTTTCCCGCGAAGTTTATAATATAGTGAGCAATATTAGCAAAAAATCCAATTACCACTCCTATTATAGCTTCTTCCACTACTAATATCCCAAAACCTATTACTCCTATATATTCTAAAGGTTCACTTGGAATAGTAAAAACCAGAATAAATGTTATAAAAATCGCCAAACCCGTCTTAACACGGATGGGTACATTTCTCAACGAAAAAAAAGGAGCCGTGAACATAAATCCGCTAATCCTCACAAGTATCAAAAAAAACACTTCAAAATCATCAAAATTAACACTCATAACACATCAATATAATAGCTAAAGTTAGTAATAAGTTCTGTTGTAAATTCAGCAATGGATGTCATAATCCAATTACCAAATAACATAAGTGTTAAAAACACTCCAATCAATTTAGGGACAAATGTGAGGGTTTGTTCCTGTATTGATGTAACCGTCTGCAAAACACTTACGACAAGACCTATTACTAAAGATACTACTAGCATAGGGGCAGCCAATTTTAATACAAGTAATATCGCCTGTCTGGCTATATCAATTATGATATTTTCATTCATACAATCTTACTCCTATTAGAAAAATGTCTTAACAAGTTCCCCAACAATAAGGTTCCAACCATCTACTACGACGAATAATAGTATCTTAAATGGCAATGAAATCATCGAAGGCGGTAGCATCATCATACCCATTGACATTAGGGTAGATGCAACAACCATATCGATAATAATAAAAGGTATGTAAATTAAAAATCCTATAATAAATGCAGTACGTAATTCACTAATAATAAATGAAGGAATAATTACAGTTATGGGTATATCATCTACTGTATCAACTGTGCCAATACCTGCTATATCCATAAAGAGTCTTAAATCCTTAACCTCAGTTTGCTCAAGCATAAATGTTCTTAAAGGCGCCATTCCTACAGCAAAAGCTTCTTCTTGGGATATCTCATTGGCAGCCAGGGGTTGTATAGCCTCCGTATTAATCTGCGTAAAAACTGGAGACATAATAAAAAGTGTTAAGAACAAGGCTAATCCAACCAATACTTGATTTGGAGGAGTCGTTTGAGTTCCTAACGCTGAGCGAACAAAGTGCATAACTATAATAATTCTTGTAAATGATGTTACCATAATTAAAATAGATGGTGCTAAGGTAATTATGGTAAGAATTAGTAATATCTGCAAAGTAGAAGAAAGACCATTAGAATCTTCATCTGAGGTTAGTGTAAACTGGAGAGGACCTAATTCTCCAGCTATATTACCAGATTGTCCACTAACTATTGTATCTTCTACAGTTGCAGCCTTTACATTTTGTGAGTTTGTGAAGAAGGTTAATACACCAATGAAGATTAACAGCATTACTATCCATATCGTCTTTTTTCTTATATGCTTACGATTTAGTAAATTCATGAATACCAACCTTTGCTTCTACTTATTTTTATCTGCTTCATACTTTTTCTTAATAATATCAAAGACTTTTTTGAAGCTCTCTTTATTTGTAGGAACCTCATCTCTTAAAGTGACCCTGTCTTCCTCCAATTCAGTAATAAACTCTATAGTATCTTTACTTATAGCTATAACTAGATACTTATCAGAGACTTTAATAATCTGAAGCATTTTATTTGGAGCAATACGATAACTATCAATAAGTTCAAAGTTACCTGTTTTAATTTGGTTCCCTTTAACCCTACCTACAAATTTAGTTGTATAATATGTAGCGATGAGGATTACTATTAACAATAAAACCAAGCCAATTAATTCCCAAATACTATTGGAAGTAGAAGGTATTCTAACCTTATCTTCAGCAATTCCGGAATTAAGCTGATCGACAATATCCGATTTCAGCAACATAGCTAAGTTATTAATTTTCACACCAATGACATTCCTTTCGTCACAGACTGCAAACCTTTGGCCAAAGGCACAAATTTGCGATTGAAAAATCTTGATTTTTCAACTATCAACCTACTGCTTTTTTTACTGCCTCAAGAACACGATCTGCTTGGAAAGGCTTTACTATAAAATCCTTCGCTCCAGATTGAATTGATTCTATTACCATCGCTTGTTGACCCATAGCTGAACACATAATAATATTAGCACTTGGATCGGCAGCCTTGATTTTCTTAAGTGCCTGAATACCATCCATCTCAGGCATAGTAATATCCATCATAACAAGATCAGGCTTTGTCTCCATATATTTTTCGATTGCCTTTAATCCATTTTCTGCTTCTCCTGCGATGTTATAGCCATTCTTAGTCAAGATATCCTTTATCATCATTCTCATGAACGCCGCATCGTCGCAAATTAAAATACTTTTTGCCATACTTATTCTCCTATCCTTTTTATCTTAGTAAACTTTATATTGTTTGCTTTGTAATCTCAGTTATTCGAATACCAAATGCTTCTTCCATAACTACTACTTCACCTTTTGCAACGTATTTACCATTAACTAATACATCAATAGGCTCACCAGCTAAACGATTCAATTCTATAATAGTTCCAGGTGTAAAATCAAGTATATCTTTTATCGATTTACTGGTTCTTCCTAGCTCTACTGTAACTTCAAGGGGCACGTCCATTAAAATATCTATATTCTCTGGAGCGTTGGCCATGTTAGCAGTAGGCATAAAGGGAGCAAATTGAACTTGAGATACATTGACATCCTGCATAGGTTGCATCATATATTGTCCAGTCTGAGGCATACCACCGGGGTTTTGAAATTGCATTCCAGCATATGGATTATTCCCCTGCCCTTGTGGCTGCATCTGAGGTTGCTGCTGTGCTTGTGGTTGTGGTTGTGCTTGTGCTTGCTCTTTAGCCTCGGGCTCTGTGGCACTTTTAGTAGGTGTCTTATCCGCATAAGCCGTCGTACTGATAAATCTTTGATAAAGATCTTTAGCAAACTCAAAGGGATAGAGTTGCATTAATACACTATCAACCAAATCACCAATCTGCATNCTAAAGGATACTCGAACAAATGAATCTTTTAAGAATTCAGCAATATTTTCTCCATCAACATTAGTATCCATGTCAACAATCTGTGATTCCGGTGGACTAATATTCACTCTGGTTTCAAGCATTGACGATACTGAGGTAGCTGCCGACCCCATCATCTGGTTCATAGCTTCACTTATAGCACTTAAGTGGAAATCGGATAAGGGACCTTCTACATGTTCCCCTTCTCCTCCCATCATCAAGTCAGCTATCACCTTGACATCTTTTTCTTTTAAAATCAGTATATTATTGCCATCAAGTCCATCCGCATAATAAATCTGTATGAATACACAGGGCTTGTCATAGCTTTGGGCAATATCCTCCCATTTGGCATATTCCACAACTGGTGCTGTTATAACAACCCTTTGATTAACTAAGGAAGAAAGTGTTGTTGCTGATGTTCCCATACTAATATTTGATATTTCTCCAATAGCATCTTTTTCAGCATCAGTAAGTGTCATATCTACTTCAGACGTATCTCCTACTACTCCGTTTAATAAAGCATTTATCTCCTCTTGAGACAGCATACCATCCATTGCATGTTACTCCTCTCCTCGAATTATAGATGAAACCTTTACCGCATATGAGCCTGAAGACGATCCTGGAAAACCATCAAACTTATGTATATTACCTACATAGATTTCCATCTCATCTTCAATCTTACCATTCAGTTTAATGATATCTCCCTGCTGCATATTGATAAAATCGTTAACGGAAATTGTACTTTTCCCAATAACTGCACGAATTGGCACTCTCGCCTTTGATATTGCAATCTCAATTAGATCATCATAGGACTTATCATCTTTCAATTGCATAGTTGAATACCAATACTTTGTATTCAGCTTATCAATAACTTTCTCAAGGCATACATATGGAAGACAGACATTCATCATTCCCTCAATATTGCCTATTTTTATATTTAATGTAACAATTGAAGTCATCTCACTGGGGGATATAATCTGTGCAAATTGTGAATTCGTCTCTATCCTCAGTAATCTAGGCTGCAATTGTATAACATTCTCCCAGGGTTCTCTCAGTAAATTCGTACATATATTAAATATTCTTTCAATTATAGTTAACTCTATTTCCGAAAATTCCCGAACCTTTTCTAAAGGATATCCTCCTCCACCTAGCATTCTATCTACTATGGCGTAACCCAGATTATCTGCTAGCTCAATTAAGATATTACCTTCTAATGGTGCAAAATCAATAATACCCAGCAGAACAGGATTGGATAGGGCGTTAGAGAATTCAGAATATGTAACGGCCTCGGAATTAACTACTTCAACTTGAACAGTTTTTCGTAAATATGCTGGAAGATGAGTAGAAAGCAATCGTCCATAATGTTCAAATATTATATTCAATGTTCGAAGATGTTCCTTGGAAAACTTAGACGGTCTAGCAAAGTCATAGTTTTTCACCTTAACTTCACTTGTTTGCTTGTATTCATCAGCGTCCAATTCTCCACTACTTATCGCCGCAAGTAGGTTATCTATTTCGTTTTGGGATAAGACATCGCTCATTCTCATTCCTCCTAGTAATCTATTCCCATAATAGCATAAAACTCGAAGAAAATCACCATTTTTCTTACTGCATGGTCATATTTCCAAAGGATACATTAAAAATTGCATCTGAACTAAAATGGTTTTGTACTCTTGTCAAAACATTATGTTTTATGTTATCCTTGTTTCCATTAACTTCATCGATTGAGTATGCTGAAAACTCCTCATCGACAATCTCTGAGACCTCATTATCATGGCCTGATATTACTGACATGATTGTTTCATAATCTTCATGAAGCTTATTAATTGATAAAGAAACAGTTACAAGAGCATAATGATTAGTATTATCTGTTCTTTTCAAGTTAATAGTAAGTTCTTTTGGTATCTGATAGGTCTCAATATCAGATATGGCAACTTCCTCCTCTGTCTTATTGCTTTCTAACTCTAAGTCAATGAGCTCTGCAACCTTGTTAACTAAATTTGTTGTTTTATTGGCTGTAGGCAATATTGCAAAGATAATCGCTGCCAAAAGAATTGTATTGATTATCGTCATAGCCATTATGACAATTGTCAACATATTTTTCTTCATTATCGTATCCCCTTCACTTATTCTTTAACTTATGTATATATTCTTGTTTATTTACGGCTGTACTCATTATATATTTTTATCTCAATTCTACGATTTTTTGCTCTGTTAGCATGTGTATCATTACTAACAACAGGTTCGTATTCTCCTCTTCCTGTATATTTTAACTTTTCAGGATTAAGATCACTATTCTCAAGTAAATATTCAGCAGCACTTAAAGCTCTTGCAGAGGACAGCCAATTGTTGTCTTTATATGCTCCACTGGTCATAGGAACATTGTCAGTATGGCCTTCTATTTCTATTGTGTAATCATTAAATTTTTCTAACACCTTACCAATTCTAGCCATAACCGGCTTGGCTTCTTCTTTAATTTCTGCTTTACCTGAGTCAAATAGTACAGAGCCTCTTAAGGACACTTGAACAAATTGATATTCTGGATCCATAGCCAACTCTACATCTGAATTAAGCTTATATTCTTCAGTAAGTCCTGACAGGTAGTCATACATCTGTTCTGATAGGGCCTTCATTTCACTTTGGATTTTGGATAAGGCTTCATCGAATTCTGTATCCGGGCCAGCCCCTTCTACCTCATCCAAACCACCTTCTTCCAGATCCTTACCCATGTTGTTATAATACTCATCTAAGTCATTAAGCTGAGATACTCCGGAAGAAATTAATTGACCTTCAAATACTGATGAACCCCCTTGGAATATACCAAATGAATTTGCCATGGATACTGACATTTCATTGAATTTCTCCACATTAACCTCAGACATAGCAAATAACATAACGAAGAAACANAGTAATAGGTTCATTAGATCCGCAAAAGTATTAAGCCATGGCTGACCAGGTCCTCCATCCGGCTCTCTTTTCTTTCTAGCCAATCTCTTCACCACCCTCTTGTTCCTGCATCATTCTTCTTCTAGCAGGAGATATGAAGGATTTAAGTTTTTCTTCAATAACTCTAGGGTTTTCACCTGCTTGTATAGATAATAGACCTTCTACCATAACCTCTTTAACTCTTATCTCTTGATTAGTATTAGCCTTCAACTTGGTTGAAATAGGAATACATATCCAGTTGGCAAGCATTGAACCATAGAATGTGGTAACTAAGGCAACCGCCATGTTAGGTCCAATTGATTTAGGATCGTCCATCTTCTGTAGCATGTTAATAAGTCCAATCAATGTACCAATCATACCCCATGCAGGACCCATGGCTGCAAAGTTATCCCAAAAACCAACCTTACTTGCATGACGTTCCTCAATACTATTAAGCTCAGTCTCCATAATGCTTTTTACTAATTCAGGATCTGTACCATCTACTATTAGAAGTACACCCTTCTTCATAAACTCATTATCAATATTATTGGCTGCCTCCTCTAAAGCAAGTAGTCCTTCCTTTCTTGCTATATTGGATAATTCAATAATAATTCTAATGGTATCCTCTTCATCTGAAGGTATTTTCTTTAGTATTAAGGTAAAGCTTTTAATGTTTTCAACAAAGCCCTTAAGACTAGGAGACATTATCAATACGGCCATAAATGCTCCACCAAAGGTTATGAATATTGAGGGAACATCCACAAAATTCATTAAAACCATTAAACTATCTTGGCCAACCAAAATACCGTATACAACTACTACAAAACATAATACTAATCCCAGTATGGATGCTAAATCCAAAATTGTCACCTTCCATCCTTAGTTATTTGTTCTTTAGAACAATTTGCTCATCGGAGCTTATTCTATAATTCTCGACACGAAATCTCTTTTTTATATGACACTACAAGATCTCTAATCTCTTGTCTACTTTCCTTAACAATTAATTTACTGCCTGAGGTTAGTGTAATCATGGTATCAGGAGATTCCTCAACCCTTTCAATTAATTCAGCATTGATTAAAATTTTTCTATCATTTAGTCGTGTGACTTCAATCATGTAAACACTCATTCCTTTCATCACAGCTTGCAAACTTTGGGCCGAAGGCACAAATATTCAATCTAATCCTGCATGACACCCCTATACGGCATCTCAAAAACCTGAAAGAACAAGGAGTTAGCACCTGGGATAACACTTGTTCTGAAGCTTGGTTATCATTAACATATATAATACAAGATGAAGTGGCAATCC
>JGI24710J26742_10001546_pt1 | contig 21095 bp, 14 predicted proteins | sample BioPla2DNA2_FD_26742 | JGI IMG/M metagenome (IMG submission 26742) | reverse complement strand
TGGTCTGCACCTGATATCGGGTGCAACATGGTTGCAAGTACGCTCGGTGCTGACCTGATCATGTACGGGCCGATCGAGAACGTCGAGGCCATGATCACAGCGCAGGCCTATATCGACATCGTCGTGCTGGAAGCGGTGCGTGACCTTGGGATTGAGCCTAAGTCCGACAATCACCCGCTGTTTAAGCTCGTCTAAACCAAAACCCTTTTTTTTGCACCGTGGTCGGTCTGTACTCTCGTCCGACGATGGGAAGGTTGCCCGGTAGTAGAGCGTTTTGTCTTACTTTGCGGGTTCAGGCGCAGATCGCGAGCCTCTCTCAGAAAGCCGCGCAGGCGAATTCATGGGGGGAGCGAGAGGCTGCATGCTGGCGGACCGTGGTGAGGGTGAGGGCCGGGAAGCCTCGGATCGCCAAACCGGAGAGATGCCTTCGTGGAAAGGTGGCCTGGTAGAGGTGGTATCCAGAGCCCCTGAGGGCGCTGCCCAGGGATGGGACTCTCGAAGGTTCCCCTCTTCATCATGGTAACTTGATGTGTCCCGCAATCCTGAGTTTTCCGCCCTCAAGGTAGTGGAGCACCACCGTATCACCCGGGAGATAGATGAGGTCCTTCTCAAGCGTGAGCACAAGCTCCGGTCGCCGCCAGTCACCTTCATCCCGCACCGCCACCACCCGCGCCGGGATGAACTGCATCCAGTGGCCAAGGTGGAGCACCATCCCCGCCGTGAGNGGTGCCGGCCAGTATCTGACCAGGGTCGCCTGTGCCTCAAGGTTAGTCCTGCCCTGGATTGTGGGATCGTTTGAGAGGACGAAGCCGCGATCGAGGGCGCTGGATTCGATATTCTTGAGNGCAAGTCCCACGCGGTCACCTTCAGCGGCCCAGTCGAAGTCGTCGTCATGCTTCTGGATGGAGCGCACCGTGACCACCTGTTCCCCGGGGTAGATCTTCAGGGTATCGTGCTTCTTGATGCCGCCCCGCACGATGCCGCCGAGGATGACCGTNCCGATACCGCGGACGTTGAAGTGGTGATCGATGGGGATCGATCCCACGGTGCCGGCACCGGGTCGGANGGGTGCGCGGGTGTGCGCCTCCGCGAGCAGGCGATCACGGAGCGCGATCGGGTCTTCGTCCACGAACTCATAGNGCTCGAGCACCGTTCCCCGGAGGANTGGCATGAGATCTTCAGGGACGAGGTAGTTTTGAAGGACGATGTAGCCCCGCCCCACACCCACCTCATCGAGCATCAACACCCACTCCCCGAAGATCGGTGTAATCTCGCTCACCACGATGAGGGCTGCATCAGCCATCGACGCCGCATAGAAGAGCGGGGCCAGCCGTTCGGGATATCGGGTCGGCTCTATGAAGGTGACGGTGTCATCGCTCTTCTTCAGGTTGTAAAACGTGATATCGGAAGCCGTGCCTCTCTTCCCGAGGCTCTTCGCGTAGCCTTCGGGTCCCAGCACGGCGACATTCAGGTTGCCCATATTCCAGATCATTTGGTCATCCAGAAGGATGAGGCTTGCTCTGCACCCGAGTGTCTCATGCCCCCTCGCGCGCCCCTGGGTTTGCCTCACGCCAAAACCCCTCAGAGGAAGGGGGGCCGGACACGCGCGCCGCATCGCTAACCAAATGGGTTTTAACAAGGTAAATTTAACTTTACTATGCTCTATGCGGAGAACGGCATCGATCACGATCCTGGCCCTCATCGGCATACTCCTTGCCAGCATGGCCTGTGCTATCATCATGGGACCGGCCAGTATGTCTCTCGGATCCCTGATTGCGTTACCAAACGCGTGGAAGATCTTCTGGGATGTCAGGCTGCCACGGGTGATCGTCGCGGTGCTCGTCGGGTGCGCGCTCGCCGTGGCGGGTACCGCCATGCAGGGGCTGTTCCGGAACTCCATGGCCGACCCCTACATCATCGGCACATCGTCCGGCGGGGCGCTTGGCGCCACGCTCTCGATCGTCTTCTTTGCGGGTACAGGAAGACCGGTCTTTGCATTCATAGGGGCGACGGTCGCCACATTCACCGTCTACACCATCGCCCGTCAGGGCGGAAAGGTTCCGGTCGAGACGCTCCTGCTCTCCGGTGTTGCTCTCTCCATGCTCCTCTCAGCGTTTCTCTCATTCCTCATGTACACCGCCGGGCGAAGCCTGCACCAGATCATGTTCTGGTTGATGGGNGGCTTCTGGAACGTCTCGTGGGATGATGTCCTCATCGCCACCCTCATTCCGATCGGGTGCCTGGCCATCTATTTCTACGCCCGTGATATGAACATCATATCGCTCGGGGAGGAGGATGCGATCCATCTCGGCGTGAACGTCGAGCGGCTAAAACAGCTCCTCCTCTTTGCAAGCGCCTTCCTGGCCGGCATCGCGGTCTCGATCGCAGGAGCGATCGGGTTCATCGGTCTGATCACCCCGCACGTGATGCGCCTGATCGTCGGACCTGATCATCGTATTCTCCTCCCCGCAGCAGCACTTGCGGGAGGGATCCTTCTCCTCTGGTCTGATACGCTTACAAGGACGTTTGCAGGTGATATGCCGGTCGGGATCATCACCTCCTGCTTTGGCGCACCGTTCTTCATATACCTCCTGCGGAGTCGGATGAAAGCATGAAACCAGTCGAGGTCATCGGTATCGATGTCTCCTACGGCGCAAAGAAGATCCTCGAGACCATATCGCTGCACGTCGAGAAGGGTGAGATCCTCGGGATCATCGGGCCGAACGGGGCCGGGAAGACGACGCTCATCAAGGCGATGAGCCGGATAGTCGCGCCTGAGAATGGGGAGATCCATCTCAATGATCGGAACCTGGATTCTTTCAGCTTCCGTGAGCTGGCCCAAAAGATCGCTGTCGTGCCGCAGGGGTTCTCGATCAGTTTCGATTATACCGTGCGCGATGTCGTCATGATGGGGAGGCATCCCTACATCGGGAGGCTCTCCTCCGCGACACCCCGGGACCTGGAGATCTGTGACCATGTCATGCGGCTTGCAAATGTCACACACCTCGCCGCCTCATCGGTCAACGAGATCAGCGGCGGCGAGCGACAGCGGGTGCTCATCGCCCGGGCGCTCGCTCAGGAACCCCGGATCCTTCTCCTTGACGAGGCGACATCGAACCTCGATATCAGCCACCGGATTGAGATCTTGAATATCATCAGGGATCTCTCTACTGAGGTCACTGTGATAAGCGTCTTTCACGACCTGAACCTGGCGGCCTATTACTGCGATCGCCTGATCATGTTGAAAGATCGGCGGGTGTTTGCCGCCGGAGAGCCGCAGGATGTGCTGACGCAAGAGACGATCCATGCGGTGTACGGGATCGACGTCCTGGTAAAGACCCACCCACTGACTGGTAAACCCTACATCCTCCCTGTGTATGGGCATACCCCGGANCGCCAGCCCAGGAGGGGTGTACATGTCACGTGTGGCGGGGGCACGGGGTCTGACCTCCTCTATNCCCTCCACAGGGAGGGATTTCGGGTGAGCACCGGTGTGCTCAACCTCTTGGATACCGATTATGCAACCGCGACGGCTCTGGGTATCCCCTGCATCACCGAAGCGCCGTTTGCTGCGATCTCTTCCGACGCACGCGCTGCCCTCCGGCAACGGATCGACGCCGCGCACGCCATCATCGTCACCGCGATGCCCATTGGGCCGGGGAACATCGAGAATATAAGGATACTGAAGGATTACCCCGATAAACCCATCATACTCCTCTGCGGCGGTGTGAGCCCATCCTTCGAGGATCACACCGGGGGCGAGGCTGATGCGATCATCCGTGAACTGCTCGGCCGGGGGGCGGTCAGGGCGGGGCGGATCGATGAGGTTCTGCGGATCCTCAAAGCGATGGATTGATCTCTGGATGCGGTCAGGGGCATCCAGAAGAGATCGGAGCGGTGAGATTGCATGCAGGCGCCAGACGCTCAAGTGAGATCTCAGGTGGTCAGTTGCCTCGCAGTGCTCCATGTCTCTTACTCCTCTAAGATCGCTGGGTAGTGCATCGCATCACCGTATCTTCGAAGGTTTTGATGCGTGAGGTGCAGTGCCAACAATCACGCGGAGTGAGGGTAGTGGCCTGGTTTTGCGAGGTCTCCCCCCCTCCTTTCAATATGCCCCCACCCCGCCCGGCTCATCGCACCTCCTCCCCCGCCCCGAGGGGGCGAGGGCAGTCGTGGTGATACCCGGGGGGGGCCGTATCATCAGACACTGGGCCGTGGGAGGTATACACCCGTGGGGGTGGGGCAGACGGGGATGGAGCAAAAAGCTCCCTCCCCTGTCTCTGGCATCAATATGCCCCCACTCCGCCCTCTCCCCGGGCAGAGTGGCCTCACGCGAAACTACAAAGGGCGCGAAGAGGAGAAAACACCCCTGAGGATCTCTGAAGATAAGATGACAACGAGCAGTAGGGCACTACCGAAGATAAGTGTCGGGGGGATCCCGATCAGACCTTGTAGGCCACGAGCGAGAGGCCTAGACGGCTCTCAAGTTCCTGGATCTGTCTGAGATCCCCCTCATTCAGCTCTGCATATGCCGGCTTTGCATATGCTACGATCGTTACACCGAGTTCCTCTTCACAGCGTTGCACCTGCTTCACCTGTTCAGGTGCCAGATCTGCATACCTCGCAGTGATCATGATTCTGATCCCGGACTACTGGTAGTTATTGGGTATATTATAGGTTGCGGAGGGGCAAGACTCCGCATATGGAGGGGGGCGCTGAGAGGTTCCAGATGTTTTTCCGGATCGTGAGTGCGACAGCCATCATTGCTGGCAGACCTTAGTGCATCGCATCACCGTATCTTCAAAGATTTCGATGCGTAAGATGTAACGCCAACAATCACGCGTAATGACGACAATGACCTGGTTTTACGAGGTTTCCCCCTTCTTTCAATATGCCGGTATCCCCCATCCCGCCCGAACCGGTGGCAGTCGTGGTGATACCTGAGGAGGGGCGTATTCGGGAGAGCGAACCCACACACCAGCTCCCCCTTCAGGTTCTCCCCCTACACTGAGCCGTGGGAGGTATCTTCACGGGGGAGGGGCAGACGGGGATGGAGCAAAAAGCTCCCTCCCCTGTCTCTGGCATCAATATACCCCCACCCCGCCCTCTCCCCGGGCAGAGTGGCGCCAGAGAAGCCAGAGGAATACCCCCGAAGATCTCTCGAATGTATGATTGACAACGAGCACTATCAGGTTTGACTGGAGATTACACCGGTGAGGGGAGCATGTGTGCTTCTGGATGGATCGGCCTTTGCGTGGTGCCGGCCGGATCGGGAGGCCTGCTGGCACACCAATTGCTTCTCCGCAACGGGTGGATATGTAGATGTTTATCCCCGAAAGTGCAATGTACCTGGGATGATGAAAGCCAGATGCCTGTTGNTCTCTCTTGGACTGATCGTCTTTGCGGCGGTCTTCATCGGTGCGGTAAGCGCATCAGACCTGGTGCCGACAGGGGATGCCGGAAGGACTGTGACGGTGATCGATGGCCTCGGGGAGACCGTCACCATCCAGGGGATACCGCAGAGGATCGTCTCGCTCGCGCCTTCCAATACCGAGATTCTGTATGCTATCGGTCTTGAAGACCGGATCGTCGGTGTCACCGACTACTGCGATTACCCTCCGGCAGCCGCCGATAAAGAGAGGATCGGCGGATACAACACCATCAGCGTCGAGAAGGTGCTCGCAGCCGATCCGGACCTTATCCTTGCTGCCCCCGGCAGCACTGAGGAGGTGGTCAACCGCCTGCGAGCCCTCGGTATGACTGTTGTCACCCTCTATCCGGAGACGATCGANGATGTCCTGCAGGATATCGACCTTCTTGGGAGGGTGACCGGGCAGGAAGAGCAGGCGGCGGCGTGTGTTGCGGGGTTGCAGGAGCGCATCAGCGTGGTTGCCGAAGGGGTGGATGGCCAGGGAGAGAAGCCGTCGGTTGTCCATGTCGTCTGGCACGATCCGATCTGGATCAGCGGCGACGGGACGTTCCAGAACGAGGTTATCACGGCAGCGGGGGGGACCAATGCGTTTGGCTCGGTCGATGAGTGGGGTATCGTCAGCCTTGAGGAGTTCATCGCAACCGATCCAGACCTCATCCTTGTGAGTTCAGGAACCGGCATGACCGAGGAAGGACATGATGTCATCCAGGACTACTTCCTGAATGAACCCCGGATGCAGGGACTAAAAGCCGTCCAGAGCGGTCACGTCTATGTCATCGACACCGATATCATCAGTCGAGGTGGCCCCCGGATCGTGGATGCGCTGGAAGAGGTAGCGGCCATCCTCCATCCGGGCACCTTCGGGGCAGGTGCGCCAATGGCAGCCCAGACGGTCCAATCACCGGGATTTGGTGCTATGGCGCTTGTGGGCGCACTGTTCGGCGTCTTCCTGCTCAGAGCGAAGAAATAGGGCCAGAACAACAGATATTGGAGAGCGGGTGCGGCCCGCGGCCCTGCATGCCGGTCATGCCCATCGAGACAGACTCGACTGCGCGCGGTGCCCCCCGGCCAGGCGGNTCAGCGATCCCGCCCCACTCTTTTTCAGAGATGATGATGCTCGATCGGGTCAGAGATATCCGTGAACTACCCCGCGCTCGCGGGCGGGGTCTTCCCGCTACGCCCCCTTCACCCCCGAAAGATAAACGATGTGCCGGCATCATACCGTCTCCCCTGGTACCTGGGAAGAACAAATAACTTAGTGGTAACTAAAAATCATTTTATAAAGTTTTATTACATTAAAACAACTGTACTTGTACTAATGAAATTGAATCGATCTCTACTCATCATTGGGGCTGTATTGCTCTTGCTCCTGCCTGTCGGGGCGGCGAGCGCATCATACCCGATGTTTCATCACGATGAGCAACGGACCGGCTACGTACCTGAAGACGGGCCGCAGACGAACGCCATCCTCTGGGTGGCAGAGACCGCTGAATTTGCCGACGGTTCACCGGCGGTGCATAACGGAAAGGTCTTCGTCCCGACCTGGCCGGACATGGATTTCAATAAGATCGGTAAAATGGGACTCGTCTGTTACGATGCCACCACAGGTGTTGAACTCTGGACGAACGAGCTCGGTGGCACCGATGTCGGCTCGGTCTCGGGCGCCGCCATCGCCGATGGGCAGGTCTATCTCGGCGGGACCGATGGGCGACTCTACTGTATTGATGAAGAGACGGGAGAGAAGCTCTGGGTAAGCGACCAGATCGATACGACCGGCTACTTCGGGCTTACATCCTCGCCCCTTGCCTACGGAGAGATGATCTATGCTCTTTCAGCCTCCGACGGCGTGCTGCACGCCTTTAGATCTGATGGATCCGTGGCGTGGACCTTTGAGACCGGTAACGGTGTGCTCTCCTTCACCTCCCCTGCAGGCTACGATGGTAGGATATACTGTGCAGGAAGCAGAAGCCAGATCTTCTGCATCGATCCCGCGACGCCGCAGAGCCCTGTCTGGACCTTCAGCCAGGGCGGGTCGGTGAAGTCTTCGCCGGTCATCGGCGAGGACGGGACCGTCTACTTCACCACAAATTCGCGGTGTTACGCCCTCGACGGCACCACCGGCACGGAGCTATGGAACAGCTTTGTGACCGGAACGGCGGCGACCCCTGCCCTTGCCAACGGGCGCATCTATGTTGGGGCCTATGATGGTCTCCACTGCCTCGATGCGCCGACCGGTGAGGGGGTATGGCACTTCCCGGCAGGTGAAGTGAACGTTGCACCGGTCGTAGCAGGAAATCTCGTCTATGCCGCGACCAATGAGAAGACTGGTACTGTATATGCGGTGGATTCCGGGACTGGCGAAGAGGTCTGGTCATATACCCTCGACGCTCCGGATGGCGGTGTGTTTGCTGCATTCTTTGCCTCCTCACCTGCGGTATCTGACGGTGTCCTCTACATCGGCGCCGAAAATAACCGTTTCTACGCCTTCGGGGAAGGATCAGTACCAGAGCCTGGATTTACCGGGTGGAGCGGAACGGTGCGCTTCACGGACGGCCAGACCTTCGCGGTCACCCCGTTCAACAACGAGAGCACTACCTACACGATCAGCCGGACTTCAGCCCTCGGGGCTCTCGATGCCGCTGCAGCAAAAGGCGGGTTTAACTACACAATCCAGGAGACCGATTTTGGTCCGTTCCTCTACTCCATCGGCGATATCGCCTACAACGAGACCTCCTGGGACTCCTGGCTCTACTCGGTCAACGGGGTGCCTGCTGAGGTTGGGGCAGCAGACTACTCCCTCACCGACGGTGATGTCATCACGTACTGGTATGGAGCATGGGGGTCCACCCCGGAGGCTGCCAGTGCGGTGGTCACCATCACCGCCTCCATTCCAGTCTCGCCTGAACCAGCGTCTGTGCTATGGAACGGGACCGTAGCCCTGACAAAAGGAGAGACCTTCCTGTTCACTCCCTCAAACAACGCCTCAGCCTCGTACACGATCGACCGAACCACCGACCTCGGGGCTCTCGCGTTTGCAGCAGGGGCGGGGAACTTCACCCTCAACGCCTCTGACTCCTGGTATGCATCCATGAAGTCGTTCTTCCTTGAGGATATCGCGGGAATCGCAAACAAGGATTGGACGCAAGAAAACGCACGATCCTGGAGTATCTTCATCAATGGCGCGCCAGCACCTGCAGGACTCGGGGCGAACGCCCTCACCGACGGTGACCGGGTTGCCTTCTACTACTGCCCCTCGGATCCGATCACCTATGCGCCGCTCATCGATCAGGCTGATCACGTCATACTCATCGATATAGCCGTCCGCGACTTTGCGTGGGAGGGTTCGGTCAGCCTGGTCAACGGCCAGACCTTCGCGGTCACCCCGTTCAACAACGAGAGCACTACCTACACGATCAGCCGGACTTCAGCCCTCGGTGCTCTCGATGCCGCTACAGCAAAAGGCGGGTTTAACTACACAATCCAGGAGACCGACTTTGGTCCGTTCCTCTACTCCATCGGTGATATCGCCTACAACGAGACCTCCTGGGATTCCTGGCTCTACTCGGTCAACGGGGTGCCCGCCGAGGTTGGGGCAGCAGACTACTCCCTCACCGACGGTGATGTCGTCACGTATTGGTATGGAGCATGGGGGTCCACCCCGGAGGCTGCCAGTGCGGTGGTCACCATCACCGCCTCCATCACGAAACCTGGGGGCAATGGTGGCGGAGATGACAGCGGAGGCGACTCTTCACCCTCCTGGATCACCGTGACCCTTGAATCCGGGACGTTCCCTCTCACCGCAGAGAACAGCAAAAAAATCTATGACGTCAACCGGCAGACAGCGCTCGGGGCGCTGGACGCAGCTGGGGTCGGGTATACCATCGACGACTCCTATTACCAGCAGTATGGATCGCTCTTTATAGACTCTGTCAAGGGAAGGAAGAACGAAGGAACGAAGGGCTGGATGTACCAGGTGAATGGTGCAACCTCCAGCGTCGGTGCCAATGCGCAGGCTGTCAGAGACGGCGACGAAGTTATCTTCTTCTGGAGTGAGAGCATGAGTGCAACTCCGGCGACCTCAACGGATGTCATCTCCATCAAGGTCGTGATCCGGGGGTCATCCGGCGGCTCCAGCCCCGACTCATCCAGCGGAGAGAGTTCCGGTTCATCGCCCTCTCCTGCCAGCGGTGATCCCGCGGATGGTGGTGATCAGGGCTCCGCGTCATTCCTCTTCAGGTTGCCGACCGGAGTCACCATTGAGCTCGGGGAGTGGGGTCAGGCCTTCTCGGTCGATATGGCTGATCCGGCTGCTACCGAGGAGAGGATCGCCGTATCAGGAAACACCCTCACGATCAACCAGAGTGGTCTCGTACTGACCATCGCCGCGAAGAACATCAACACGAAGGGCGATGTGGCAAGTGGCCTCATCGAGAGTGTCACCGCGGCAATCGCTCCCGTTTCCAGGAATATCGAGGGCGTGGGGATCGTAACCGCATCTCTCGATCTCAACCTCACCGGTATACCGGCGGCTGACGGTCGACTTAATATCACATTCAACGCCACCCCGGATGTAGCAACGGCAAACGCTTTCACCCTTGCCGCTACGGAGGAGAATGAAGAGATCACTGCTCTTGCCTACACCATGACTGTCACGCGGACCAATCTGGAGAACGGTGAAGATATCGCTGGAGCGATGATCCGGATGACCATAAACCCCGAATGGGTGGAGGAGCACGGCGGCGCTGATGCCCTCAGGATCGCACGATTCGCAGAGGACGGTACATACCAGATACTCGAGACGCGGGTTACCGGGACCGATGAGGGCGAGAACCTGATCGTCGAGGCGATCTCACCTGGCGGCCTATCGACCTTCGGGCTGCTGGCGGTCGTGGCGGCACCTGCTCCCATGGTACAGGATCCCCTGACAACCTCCGTAGCCACAGATACGCCCACCCCAGCGGGTACACCGAGCTCCCTCTCATCCCCATTCATTCTCACGGCGGGGGGTGTGCTCCTGCTCATCGGAGCGGCGCACCTCGCTTCCAGGAGGAGGGGACAGCCGTGAAGCGTGGCATCAGCATCCTGCTCGTCATCCTGTTCTGCATAGCCTCCTGCGGCGCATACCCCATGAGCCCGGACGATCCGGCCATCCAGACCTCCCTGACCTACCTCCGCAGCTGTCAGAAGAGTGACGGAGGTTTCGGGGAAGCAGGACGCGAGAGCAGCCCCGGCACGTCGTCGTGGGCGATAATGGCCGCCGTCGCCGCGGGTGAAGATCCGCGGGAGTGGGTTACGGATGGGAATTCGATCATCGACTACCTCCGTTCGATGAACGACGACATCCTGGCAAAAGGAGGGACTGTTGATATCGCCCGCACCATCCTGACGCTGGTCGCGGTCGAAGAAGACCCCCGTGCCTTCTGCGGGACTGATTACGTCGCGGACCTGGGATCACGAGTGAAACCCAGCGGTCAGGCAGGAGATCATGTCTTCACGACCGCCTGGGCGGTCATTGCCCTTGCCTCGGTCGGGGAAGATACTAGTGCATCGGCCGCATGGCTGGCATCCCAGCAGAACGCAGACGGAGGCTTTCCCTGGACACTAGGTGCCGAGAGCGACCCGGATGATACGGGTGCCGTGCTTGAGGCCCTTGCGGCGGCGGGCATCTCCCGCGACGCAACCGTGGTGCAGAATGCGTTTACGTACTTGAAGGGGATGCAGCAGGAGGATGGCGGTTTCCACTACGGAGGAACGAGTGCTACGAATTCTGCATCCGATTCTTGGGTCATCCAGGGCATTGTTGCCGCAGGGGGTAACCCTGAAGAGTGGAGAGTGGGTGAGGTGAGTCTGATTGACCATCTTATCGGTCTGCAGAATCCCGATGGATCGTTCCGCCACACTGTCCATGTGACCGACAACCCTTGTGGGATGACGGCAAGTGCAGTCCCTGCCCTCCTCGGAAAGCCCTACCCGGTGACCCCTTCAGAGTCTCTGTCGCCATCATCCGTCCCATCCACACCACGTGCCACGACAATCTCTGCTCCTACCGTACCATCAACCCAAACGCCCGCTCCGGTGGCAACAGGCACCGGTGAGAGAGTCGTGACGGTGACCGATGACTTTGGAGAGGTCGTCACCATCCATGGAGTGCCGCAGAGGATCGTCTCACTTGCTCCCTCCAACACCGAGATCCTGTACGCTCTCGGCCTTGAGAACCGGATCGTCGGTGTCACCGACTACTGTAACTATCCGCCGGCAGCCTCTGATGTACCCAAAGTCGGTGGATATAGCACCATCAGTATCGAGCGGGTGCTTGCAGCCGATCCCGATCTCGTCTTTGCCGCGATGGGCAATACCGAAGACGTGGTCAATCATCTCCGAAGCCTTGGGCTGACCATAGTCTCCCTCAACCCTGAGACGATCGACGATGTCCTGTATGATGTTGAACTCCTTGGAAGAGCAACCGGACAGGAGGAACAGGCAGCGGCATGTGTGGAGGAACTCCGGACTCGCATCCAGGCAGTAACCGAAAAGACCGAAGGATTGCCAGAAAAACCCACGGTTGCCCATGTTATCTGGTATGATCCCATCTGGGTCAGTGGCCGTGGGACATTTCAGGACGAGGTGATCAGAATGGCCGGGGGTCTCAATGCGTTCGATTCGGTCGAGGGATGGGGTATCGTCGGCCTTGAAGAGTTCATCACCACGAACCCGGATTGCATTTTCGTCAGCTCAGGCACCGGCATGGACGATGGAGGGGGTGACATCGTCTATGATTACTTCATGAGCGAGTCCCGGCTGCACCATCTCGATGCAGTCAGGGATGGGCGTATCTTCATCATCGACGCTGATACCATCAGTCGTGGGGGTCCGCGGATCGTTGATGCGCTCGAGGAGGTGGCCGGAGATCTCCACCCCGATCTCTTTGGATCGAGCACCTCAGACACAATTCCTGTAGCGCAATCCCCGGGTTTCGGTGTGGTTGCGCTCATCTGTGCATTTTTCGCTGTCTTCCTGATCAGGGTGAAGAGGTAGAGGCGGGGGCGGCAACAGAATGTGGCAGAACCTCGCTCTCCTCTTTTCTCTCATGGTTGCTGCGGTGGGAGGCTTTGCATGCCCCGTACAGGGGCAGGCGCTATCCGGTGAAATGATATGGCAGTTCGGGACCAACGATCAGGTTTTAGCGGTTGCGCTCTCAGAAGACGGCCTCTTCGGTGCCACGGTCACAGGGGAGAAGGTATACCTCTTTGACGAGAACGGCACGAAGCTCTGGAGTTACCCGGTGTCGTGCGGCAGGAGTGTGGCCATATCCTCCGGCGGCGAACACATAGCAGCCGGCGGGGACCACCTCCTGCTTTTTGACCGAAGCGGGGAGGTGCTCCGCCGCTACATGCCTGCATCCCGGGTTCAGGGGATTGCCATTGCCGCAGACGGGCAAGCGATCTATGCAGGGACCGGCGCCGGTCTTCAAGTCTTCTTTCCCGAGAGCGACCAGACGGCTGCCAGCGCCGCCTGGTCCTCCGGTACAAAAGACCCCATCAGAAGTGTCTCGATAGACAAAGAGGGGTCTGGTGTCGTTGCCGCCGGCGAATCGGGGAACATATACTTCTTCAGCGGGGAGGGGCAGCTGCTCTGGAACTACAAGACGGGCAGCAACGGCATCCGGGCGGTCATATCCCATGATGGTCTGGCGGTAGCTGCGGTGTCGTCCCAGCGAACCATGTACCTCCTCAACAGACATGGGCGGTTGCTCTGGAAATCTCCGATGGACGGCAGAGCTGTGGATATCTCACTCTCCGGAGATGGATCGACTCTTGTGCTGGCGGGTGAGGGTATCTCCGTGCTCGGTCGGGATGGAGAGACCTTGTGGAAGGGTGTGCCCGGAGAAGAGATCCGGTGTGTCTCCGCATCGCCTGACATGACCCGCATCATCACCGGTGCGCTCGACGGGACTGTATCGGTATTCAGGTTGCAGCCAGAGACTCCCTCCGTCGGTAGCACGCTATCGCAGGATGCTGCCGCAACCATCGAGCCCCTCCAGACCTCCGTTGCCCCGGATCCGGGGCGGACAGCCCCACAGCAAGGTGCGCTACTCCCGCTGGCACCATTGGTCACCGTGAACGCATGCGTTGTAGCGTTGATATGGTGGCGAAGAGAGAAACAGTAATCTGAACCATGTCTCTAAAGGACTCTATCGGCTGCTCCACCTGTTGCCTGATGGACCGATCTCTTGGGGAGGCGCTCGACCTCGTCGCCAGCCGGACGAGGCTTGCCGAGATCTTCTCAGACGGTCCGCACTCCCTCTTCTGCTCAGAGGAGATCTGTTACTCCTTCGACCTTCGGTACACGGTCCATGCCCCGACCGCTGATATCAACATAGCATCCGATAACGAGCACCTGCGGAGGGCGACCATCAGGGTCCTTGCGGATCTCGCAGAAGTCTGCGATCGTATCGGGGCTGCGCGGCTGGTCATCCACCCGGGGCATGTCTGGGGTGAGGAGGTGCGGGGCGCGGCTACCCGGGCCCTCGATCGTTCGCTCGATGATCTGGCTGATATCCAGAAGGAGATGAGCGTCCAATTCGCCATCGAGAACATGGGGGCGTGGGATATCTGTTTCTTCCGGGAGCCCGGGTTCATCGACCGCCTCACTGCGCTTGAACTCGGGTTCACCCTTGATGTGGGGCACGCCCACGTCAACGGCAATCTGGAGGCATTCCTGGAGAGAGGTGGTGCGATCCACGTTCACCTGCATGACAACTGTGGCAACCGAGACGCTCACCTGGGGTGCGGCGAAGGAGAGATCGATTTTTCTCATGTACTGCAGGCAATCCCGTGGAACACCACGAAGGTCATCGAACCAACCTCGTTTGATCAATACGAAGGGAGCCTCGAGCACCTGAGGTCGCTCGTGCCCTGAACTTTCATGGGTCTCGCCCGAGCAACCGCTTCACTGCCGCACGGAACGTGAGGAACTCTTTTGAGATCTCAGCCCCCTGAGAGCCCGGGTAGGCGTTAGCACCCCGGGCGGTGACGCGATGGCCATCGATCTCCAGCCGCAGGTGCCAGTAGGTGACATCGCAGCAGGAGTGGGCGGAGACATACTCCTGCTCCCACTCCCAGACACCAAGCCGGTCTGTGGTCTCCAGGAACCGCGCCCACTCCTCGGGTGTGGGGGATGCCTCCATCACGACCCCGGAGTAGCCTCCTCCGCTCGCCCACTCGTAGAGGAGCCTCCCGTCCACGAGCCTGACGTAGAAGGACGGCCCGGCACTCCCGCCGATGTAGAACTCGAAGACCTCCGGGAGAGTCGGTGCGGTGCACATACTCATGGCTATACGAGCAGCAGAGCCAAATACCCTGCGACTAAAAACCCCAGACAGCAGAGCCAGGCGACATCGGCCCTGCCCGGAGCGGTAGCCATACAGGATGAGGACGGGAAAGAGGCCCCGGGGTAGGCTGCGACGAAAGCGATGACGAGAGGGATACACCCCCGCCAGATAGATCCTGGAGGCGATGGACCCGATCCCGTCAGGTGCGAATAGCAGATCTGGCGGCGGCGATATGCGCTTCCACGAGCAGTCGGGTGCTTGCCTTCGCATCGCCGCCCTGGGGCGTAAAGCGTGCTCCATCAAAGGCAGCAAAGATCGATCCTATCGCTGCGGCATGCGATCTGGCGTAGCCTCCCTCAAGTGCAAGGGCGAGAGCCCCCGGCCTCGCCTCCAGCAACATCCCGGTCAGGGCCCCGAAATCCTCGGGATGAAGGAGCATTGAGCCGAATGGATCATCGAACGACGCATCCTGCCCCGCCGAGACCACGATGAGGTCCGGATCGAACCGCTGGATCGCAGGGAGGAAGATCTTCTGAAAGACCAGGGCATAGTCGGCTCCGGTCGAACCTGACTCGAGGGGCGCGTTGATGGTATACCCAACACCCGCGCCGGATCCCTGCTCCTCCGGCCACCCGGTCCCCGGGAAGATCCCCATCTCGTGTACAGAGCAGTAGAGCACCCGGTCGGAGGTATAAAAGGCCGCTTGTGTCCCGTTTCCGTGATGCAGATCCCAGTCCACGATGGCGATCCGGTCGACCTCACGGAGTGCCCGGGCTGTGGCGATGGCAATGTTGTTGAAGAGGCAGAACCCCATGGCCCGGTCAGGCGTGGCGTGGTGTCCGGGTGGACGCACCATAGCAAAAGAATGCTCCCCGCTGAGCGCCTGCTCCACCGCCTGTTGGGTAGCCCCGACAGCGTACAGCGCTGCATCGAATGATCCCCGGGTGACGTAGGTCTCGGGGTCGAGGTAGCAAGCCTCGCCTGGAGGGCACGCCCTGCAGAGAGAGTGGATGGTGGCGATGTGCTTGGGGGTGTGCACCAGTGCAAGATCTTCGGGCGGGGCTTGCTCTGGTGCTATACGCTTGACGCCGTCCGGCACCCCGATGAGGGCGGCCTTGAGGCGCGCCTCCGACTCAGGGTGGTCGGGGTCGTCATGTGCTGCAAAGGAATCTCCTGTAACGACTGAACTGGGCACCGCTGATCAGGACTACTTTGTTGGCGCCTGAATATGAACCTTATTGACCGGGCAGGTCTTCGGGATCGTCACCAAAGTTCATGCAACCTCCCGCATATCTGACCCCACGGTTCAGTTCTGGTATGGCCGGCGCACCTGCTGGACGAGGTCTCTGATGCACTCGACCCTGTCCTCTGGAGGGGTTGGTTGCACCGGCTAACCGGTGGAGCCCTCTTCCGGGGCGAGACCTCTTCTGCAAAAAACCAAAAAAGATTGAGATCCTCTATACTGGTTACGTGCTGGCAGGCGATATCGTCATACCCGCTGTCTGGACGTTTTGTCCACCCTCGACCACGAACGCCTGGGCGGAGTCAGAGAAGATCTCTCCGGTGTACTGGACGTTCTGATTATTCTTTGCATAGACCAGCGTGTTAACCCGGTCGCCTGAGGCATGGATATCCACGGAAGCGTCGCTGAACTGATTGTTCGTGCCGCCAAGGCTTGCACCTTTACCGTCGATCCCGGCAGGATTTTCCAGATGGAAGTCTTTTATCTGGACGTCTTTAGCAAGATCAATCTGAAGGCCGTAGCCGTGGGAGTCGATGCTTGTACAGTTCTCCATCACCAGGGAGGGCTTGGCCGAGCGGCATGGGACNCTGTAGTAGCCGGCGGGTTTCCGATGGGTGTAGTCGGTCTTCCCGGCACCGGTCTCACTCTCGACGCAGTTGTAGAGCTTACCGCCGTTGGTGGTGTAGAACCCATACAGGGAGTTGCCCTCCGCGATGCAGTCGAAGAACGTCACATCGGCGTTCGGGGCGTAGTAGCCGCATCCGAAGTAGTGGGTCGACATATCGCTCTGCTGATAGGGCCTCGCCGGGTAGGGTTTCTGCCCGTTGTCGCGGCTCACGCAGTTCTCGAGGACACAGTCAACCTTCTTCGGGTCGAACTCAAAGTGGAACCCGGACTCGAGGTTTCCCTCAGCAAGGCAGTTCTTCACCCGAAGCCCCTCGATATCGTTTAACTCCGCAAAGTCAAACCCGGTGATCCAGGGATTGAACGCCCCGTACTTACCGCAGTTGATCGCGCTACAGTTCTCATAGCGGACATCCTTGATCACCTTGTTCGTCGTCCCCCAGGCGTTGTGGAGGAATCCGTATGTCCCGGTATCCACGACCTTGCAGCCCGTGAACTCTATATCCTGAAGGGTGGGAGCATATACCGTTGGGTCGTGGATCAGGAGATAGACCGCCTGAATGCTTGTATCTGCAGTTCCTGTGATGTTGTGGAGCTTCGCATGGCTCGCACGGATGGTCATCACACCGAGCCACTTGACGCCACTGCTGTAGCCGGTCCCCTTGACATAAAACCCGTCCAGAGTCACATATTCGCAGTCCACGTTGATACGGCCATCGCGGGTGAATGATAGATACGTCGCATCCGGACCCTGGCCTGAGAGCGTCGTGCCCGCCTTCGGCACTATGATCCCGGCACAGTTGAACGTGCCATCTGAGAGGATGGCCGTACCGCCATCAGGCAGTGCAGCGAGTGCCGCCTGGATCTCAACATGGTCATCAACTCCATCACAGATGTAGTCTGCCTGGGCCTTTGACAGTTCGTTGCTATCACTTGCAGCCACGGTGAGCGTGGCCGGACTTGCAGACTCAGCTGCACTCACCGGAGTGAATACCGGTATAAGGCAGAACACCAGAAGTACTGCAGCCAGTCTTAGTATNTTTCGTCTGTCTATCATGCTATTTCAGCCTCTCTGTGAGGTAGAACTACCGTCTTTCNATCACCATATAAATATTTTTTTAGCAGGATAAAATGAATTCAAAGAGATAATTTGGAATACGGGCAAGTAACATCCAATATATTTCGGATATTGTCCATGAATCAAAAGATAGAGGAACACAAAAAGATATTATATGATTGGTGGAGCTAAATTCGAAAACCATAAATATTCGCGCCTTCTGATGCCAGACCGCTGGATCTCCCGTTCCCGGGGCGCTTCCACACGAGGTGGATGGATATTCGATCGCGTGCGCCGGGACGATCCTGGGGTTCTGACCACCAGCACCTGGAAAACCTCCACCANCACCTGGATGATCGGTATCCTGATGTACAGGCACCATACACGCCCAAGATGCGAAGGTTGGCGCCCGGGTGAGCATCTGCTCAGGAACGCATCGCCACCGTCCGCACCCTGACCCAACGGTGCATCAGGGCGCAATCTCTATATAGAGAGTCTCCATAGAAACGCCCCTATGCGAGTGGCCTGCCTGACCTTCTGGTTCTACGACTACACCATCCAGATGGCAAACGAACTTGCCCGGCACGCCGAGGTGCTGCTCCTGCTCCCTGACTACAGGTCAGAGGAGTACCTGGAGGATATCGGTCCGGGGGTCGAGGTCCGCACCTTCGACTACTCCCGACATGCCGGGCGGTTGGGACCGTCGTGCTACTCGATGATACGGGACATCATCGCCATGATCGATGACTTCAGGCCAGATATCGTTCACTTTCAGGTGAATAACCCAATGCTCTGCCCGCTCGTCCCTATGCTCCGGGGATATCCGCTGGTGGCGACATTCCACGACATCGAACCGCACCCCGGCGAAGACCACCTCCTGGATATCGGCTCCCTGCTCTACCGATTCACCCTGTTNATATCGAGGGCCTTCGCGGACCGGATCTTTGTACATGGCAACACACTCAAAGGTATTCTGGTAGAGAAGTACCGCGTCCCTGGCCGGAAGGTACACGTCATACCGATCGGTGAGCACGAGGTGACGCCGTTTACAAAGCATGCGCAGGAAGGATTGAAGCCGCCAGGGCCNCGGGTGCTCTTTTTTGGTCGCATTCATCGTTACAAGGGACTTGACTGNCTGATCCAGGCGGAACCACTCATCACCAGGGAGATCCCGGATGTCCGGATCGTCATCGCCGGCACGGGCGAAGACTTCGGGAAGTATGAGGAGATGATGGCGGGCCGGGGGGTATTCGAGGTCTACAACTACAGGATACCCTANGAAGAGGGTGCCCGGCTCTTCCAGCAGGCGAGCGTCGTGGCACTCCCGTATCTTGAGGCATCCCAGAGCGGTGTCGTACCAACCGCATACGGGTTCAAGAGACCGGTGGTGGTCACGGATGTGGGGGGCCTGCCNGAGATCGTGGACGACGGCACGACCGGATATATCGTCCCACCCCGAGACCCNGCTGCGCTTGCTGATGCCATCGTGAGCCTCCTCAAGGACCCGGAGGCGTGCCGGCGCATGGGAGAACAGGGCTACACAAAGCTGAAGACCGATATGGCCTGGTCCACGATCGCCGCATCTCTCCTTGCGGTCTACAACGAACTGGCTCCACCTCCAGGGGATGGGAGATCCTCTGCAGGAGGGGCTGCAGGTCTGGTAGTGCCTGCTATCGATGAAGAACCATGATCGAGACTGCGTGCTGGAGGTCTATCGGTGTACAGGAGGGCAGTGTCCGTGAAGGACCTGAGGGCAACACTTTAATAGATTGGCCTGGTAGTAACTGCACCTGCACAAGCATGCGCGCCCACTGCACGCCAGTAAAAACCCATGATGTCCCTTGGGCCACAGGCACACTGGGTGCATTCTCATACGAAGAGAATGTACCCTCGCGTGAGATTTGCGCGGCGCAACAGATGAGCTATCCAGCAGAGGCCACCACCCCGGATACCAGCTTCTCCCACGCGGCTATGCTACAGAGGGGCCTCTACACACCAACCCACCCGGAGACACAGAGGACGCCATGCACCTTCCAAACCCGCTTCAGTTGAATGACTGGGACAACAGGAGGCTCTTCTGGACACTTCAGGCCCTCCAGATCACCCTCATCGTGGTGGTCTGTCTCGACCTCATCGGTTACCACATACCGATTGCCCGCGAAGCCCTGGCCTTCCTCTACGTCACTTTCCTGCCCGGGGTTCTGGTACTGAAGGCGCTCAGGCTTCACGGCCTCGGCACGATCGAGACGGTGCTCTACTCTGTCGGGTTGAGTCTTGCGGTCCTCATGTTCACCGGCCTTGCTGCGAACATCATCTACCCTCTGCTCGGGTACATGCGGCCATTCTCGCTTGAGGCCCTCTTTCCCCTGCTCATCGCAGTCGTGCAGGCCCTGCTCGTTCTCGCGCTCACCAGGGATCGGGAATACTCAGATCCCGATCCCCCTGTTTCGATCATTCCCCCCGCCCCGGCAGTGCCACTCCTGGCGCTGCTCCCGTTCCTCGCGATCATCGGGGCGTACGTGCGCAACGAGCACCACATGGTTACATACCTCTTCCTCCTCCTCGTCCTCATCGCCGTGATCGGCCTCGCCATCGGGTTTGACAGATTCATCCCGCCCTCCTGCTACCCGTTGGCGGTCTATNCTATCGCACTCTCGCTCCTCTACCATACCTCGCTGATATCGGGGTATGTCTGGGGTTATGACATTCACCATGAGCTCCACCTCGTAAACGGTGTGCTCGGATCAGGNCTCTGGGATGCGAGNATCCCATACAACACCAACGCGATGCTCTCNGTCGTTGTGCTCGTACCCATCTACTCTCTCATCACGGGCATGGACCCTNTCTGGATCTTCAAGATAGTCTTCCCNCTCCTCTTTGCACTCGTGCCGCTCGGTCTCTACCANATCTTTGCGAAGCAGACCAATGCAAAGATCGGGTTCCTCGCGGCCTTCTTCTTTGTCGCATTCTTCACGTTCTACACAGAGATGATCTCGCTCGCTCGCCAGCAGATCGCTGAGATATTCCTTATGCTGACGATCCTTGTGATGATCGATAAGGCGATGAACCGGGCCCGGTGGGCGCTCCTCCTCGGCACATTTGGTATTGGCATGATCGTCTCGCACTATGGGCTATCATATATCTACCTCTCCGCGCTCGTCCCGGCATGGCTGCTCCTCGTCTTTTCAGAAAATCTCCCCGCCGGTATACGAGAAAAACTCTCGGTGGTTGGAGATAACCCAAGCTGGGGGATGGCCTCAAAGGTGCAGGCCCGGACGCTCGTCCTCCCCTACATTCTCATACTCGCCGTCTCTGCCTACCTCTGGTACTCGACGGTGGCCGGGGGTACAGCATTTGCCACCATCACCGGCATCGGGGATAAGATCGTAAGCGCCCTCTTCGTAGGGGC